>JGI20133J14441_1000001_pt1 | contig 351454 bp, 311 predicted proteins | sample RS3BMetagenome_FD_14441 | JGI IMG/M metagenome (IMG submission 14441)
TCGACTTCGGCATGAACATGCAGCAGGCCGTCGATGCACCGCGCATGCACATGCAGTGGTACCCGGACGACATCTTCGTTGAACCCGGCTATCTCACGCCGCCCCCCAGGCAGCCCTCGAAAAGATGGGGTACTCGTTCAAGCCAATCCCCTTCTGGGGCGCCGACGAAGCCATTTTGGTCAACTCGAAAACACACCTTATTGAAGGCGCCAATGATCGGCGCAGTCCTGCGGGTCTGGCTGCCGGGTATTAAGTGGCACCGAGTTGAATCTGCACCACGCGGCGCGCCGGGTTGCGAATGATTGCACGCTGGCCCATTGCCGGAGTTATGAAAAGTGTGGCCTGCATGCCGACACTGATTAGTTCACGAAGTCAAGGAAAAAAGGAGTCCATGCAACAGGATGCCTGAAGAGTGGAAGAGAGAGGAGTGATGTCGACCCCATTACACTGCGAGAGAAATAAAATGACACGTCAAAAAGCCCCTCTACACCGCAATCCACTGGCGCTGGCGCTGCTTACCATTCTTGCGGCATCCGGCGCCCATGCACAGAATACGTCTTCGGCACCCACTGCTGCGACGGCCAATCCATCCAAGGCAAAACAGTTGCAGACGATTGTCGTGACCGGCACGCGTGCGTTTGATCGGACTGAGGCCGATTCGATGTCGCCGATTGACGTCCTGACACCCAAAGATCTGACCTCGACAGGTGCGACAAGCCTTGCCGGAGCCCTGCGCACCCTGCTCCCCTCGTTCAATTTTCCGCAACCATCCGTCACCGACGCCACGGATGCCATCCAGCCGGCTCAGTTGCGCGGTCTGTCACCAGACGAAACGCTGGTACTGATCAATGGCAAACTGCAGCACACATCGGCCAGTCTGAATGTTGACGGGTCCGAGGGGCGTGGTGCATCCCCTGTCGATATCAATGCAATTCCGATCAATGCAGTCGCCAGCATCGAGGTGCTGCGCGACGGCGCTGCGGCGCAGTATGGCTCGTCGGCGATTGCCGGGGTAATCAACATCATCCTCAAGGGCGGCAGCCAGAACGGCTCCGTCTATTCCACCGTTGGCGTGTACAGTCATCATGACGGGGAAGACGGCAGAACCGTGAGAGGTGGCGCCGATGGCGGCTTTGCACTCGGCAAGAAAGGATGGGTGCATCTAAGCTTTGACGCAGAGCATCAGGACCCCACCAACAGTGCAGGTCCGGACTATCGCTACCCAGGCGATCCGACCTACGGACAAGTCACTTTTCATTATGGGCTGCCCTTGCTCAGTCAGAAAAGCGCTGCTTTCAACATGCAATATGACTTTGCCCCGCATGTGCAATTCTATGCCTTCGGAATCTTTAACAAGCGCAATGTCAGTGCCCAGGGATTTTTCAGGTCATTGTCATCCTACAAGACCAGCCAGCCTGCCGCTTTGGCCGTCTACCCGGACGGCTATCTGCCAGTTGAAAATACCTCGGTGCTCGATTCGTCGCTGGTCGCCGGGATACGTGGCAAAGTGCTCAACGGATGGCATTATGACATCAGCGCTGATGCGGGTAGCAACCACTGGAAACTGAATACTGCCGATACGTTCAACTACTCGCTCGGAGCTGCATCACCAACCTCGTTTTACATCGGCACACTGACAACGCAGCAGAATTACCTGAATGCTGATTTCACCAAGTATGTCAATATTCGATCCTTGGAAAATCCGCTCGTGGTTGCATGGGGCCTGGAATACGGGCAAGACAAGTTCGCAATCAAGCCGGGTGACCCGGCGTCATATGCCGGCGCCGGCGCCCAGGTGTTTCCCGGTTTCCGGCCTGGCGATGCAGGCAACTACATGCGCCACAATCAGGCGGCCTACCTGGATCTGGAAGAAGACTGGACAGAAAATTTTTCCACCGAATTCGCGGCGCGTCATTCACACTACAGTGATTTCGGCAATTCGAATGTCTGGAAGTTCTCGGGACGTTACGCATTCAATAACACGATCGCCGCACGCGCCACGGTCTCCACTGGCTTTCGTGCGCCTTCGTTGCAGCAGGAATATTACTCAAGTACCGGAATCCAATTCATCAACAATGGCGTGAGCGATCTACCATATACAATTAGAACATTTCCCGTCGATAATCCAGCAGCCATCGCGCTGGGCGCGCAGCCTCTGAAACCGGAGCAGTCGCACAATTACAGTGCAGGGTTGGTCTTCACTCCGCGCAACGGACTCTATGCGACACTCGATTTCTACCAGATAACCATTGACAACCGAATCATTCTCAGCGGCAATCTAATCGGCGCGAACGTCGCCGCATATCTCACGTCAGTTGGCATTCCGCAAGTGAGCGGCGGCCAATTCTTCACCAATGGCGTCAATACGCGCACGCGCGGCGTCGACTTGATCGGAACCTATCCGATCGACCTCGGGAGTGCCGGAACGCTTAAATTGACCGGTGGCGGAAATTACAACAAGACGATAATCACATACATCGAGCCCAATCCCCCGCAGCTGGGTCTGGCAGGTTTGACGCTGCCAGTCATCGACCGCCCCACGCAGGGCATCATCACCGACGGCACGCCAAAGGACAAGGTTTTCCTCGCTGGCGACTGGACCTACGGCAATTGGCTGGTGCATGGTCAAGTGACGCGCTGGGGTTCTTTCATCAACTTCGGAAGCACGCCTGCAGGCGATATCGTCAATGCGGCGAAATACACGCTTGATGCTTCAGTTGGATATACCTGGAATCGTTGGGATTTCACGATTGGCGGGGACAATTTAACCAACCAGTATCCAACCGCGGCACCTGCTTCCGGCGGCCCTTACAACATCATTCTGCCTTACTCGGAGTACGCACCATTCGGCTTCAGCGGTGCATATTATTACGTGCGTGCGGCATATCACTGGTAAGAGGGAGGTTGAGAACGGTTGCCGACCGTTTCAGCACACAAGCGCAGCGGGCATTGCCCGCTGCGCGCTAGTGGCACGGATATGCCGATCCGGTTTTGGCAGGGAGCAAAATGCTCGATGCCAGTGCCTGTTGCGCACGCAGCAGCGCGCCTTTGTCGCGTCTATCTGCATGCGGCGGTTGCATTGAATCTCGGGGCGGGACGCCCGGTCTTGAATGATCCCGAGCCGCGCATCGCTCAGGGTTGCGGCATGCAGAGGCTTTACCGCCTGTGCAAATGACATCTCGAAAACCTGCGAGGCACACCATGTCTGATCAATATCGAATCGGCCGGCGGCTCGGACTGTCGCTCGTTGCAGGGATATGGGTGGCAGGAATGTGGGCGCTCGTGGCCACGCCCGTGACGGTGCAGGCGCAGACGCCCTTCCTAGGCCCCGTACCCGCACCGGTTTGTCAGCCGGCGGATCGGACCGAGTCGGGGGTCGATGGCCAGCTCACGACTGCCGAGCGTGCCAGCGGTGCTTCGACGCATCCCTACAACTGCAATCTTGCCATCGTCGGCGAATACGCCGGACAGGGCGCCGGTCACCAGTTGATGTGGTACGGCCATTGCGCCTACGTCACCACCGAGGGCTATGAAGCGGGGCAAAAAGGCGTTCCACCGCTGCGGCATCCTGGTATCCAGGTGCTGGATGTGTCGAACCCGCACGCGCCACGGTATGTCACCCACCTGGACGATCCGGCCTCGCTTTACGACTGGGAAGACGGGGCGGTCAACTCGCGGCGGGCGTTGCTGGCCAGCGCCGAAAGCTGGATGGGCGCCGGACCACAACCCGCTGTCTCCTTCTACGACCTCTCCAATTGCACGCACCCGCGGCTGCTGTCCAGTGTCCAGTTGCCGGACCCGAAGTTGATGGCACATGGCGGCAACTTCGCGTACGACGGCAAGACGTACTGGATCACGTCGTACAACAAACGTCGTCTCTACGCCATCGACGTCACCGACCCGAGACATCCCAAAGAGCTCCTGGACTGGGATTTTCCAGGCGGCCAGGCGGGTGGCGCCAGCGCCGGCCAGATATGCCACCGGATCTCGCTCAATCAGTTCACGGTCGACGGCCATCCGCCCGATACGCTGTTGTTCTGCGGCGTGGTCGGTCACCTGGTCCGCCCGGGTGTCTACCGCTCGGGCAACGGGCTCGTCATCTATGACGTGAGCCAAGTGCAGGAGCGCCGTCCGCATCCGGTCATCAAGGTGATCGGCTCGCTTTACTGGGTGAACGGCAACATCGCCATCGAGCCCGACCTGGCGTTCATCCATGGAACGCCCTATGTGGGCGTCGGTGACGAGTGCGGATCCGGCGGCTGCAGTTATCCCAAGGGTGCAATCGATGCCTGCCGAGCGGGGCTGCCGCCGTTCGGGTTCGAGAGGCTCATCGACATCAGCAACCTCGCCAAGCCCAGGCTCGTGGCACAACTCATGATCGGCGTAGACAGCCCGAAGAATTGCCCGCTAACGGAACACGACATCACGGCCACGATGGGCGGTTACGGCTACAGCATGCACGACTGCACCTTCGACAATCCGCGCGACGCGACCCTACTGGCCTGCTCCGGGCACCAGGCTGGCGTCCGCGTGTTCGACATTCGCAATCCGGAACAGCCGCGCGAGATCGCCTATTTTGTCGGCCCGGCGCCACCGCTGCCGACCGAGATCGATCCGGGCTCGCTGTTGAACGCCTTCCAGGGCGTTACTCCACCCATCAACTTTGCATGGTCGAAGGCGCACAGCCGCTTTGTCTGGCGGCATGGCCAGCTTTACCTCTGGATCACCTCCAGCCATGGTGGCTTCTACGTCTTGAAGTTCGAGAACCAGGCCGAAATCGCGAAATTGAAACCCGTGCCAACCCCCGGGAACGAGGACTATCAGGATTGAGTGCGGCGCCGGATCTTCAGGGTTTTGCGCGGGATCGCTGTCCGGCGGATCGTGGGCAAGATCACCGGGGTGGGTGACCGTTTTGTTGGTCATGCGTTGGCGCTACTCGCGCGGTCCGGCGCTGCTGCGATCAACGACGCGTGCCCGGTTGGCTCGATGGCAATCCCGCAGGCCTGATCCATGTCCACAACTTTCGCGAACCTCCCGCGAGGGCACGGGGCTGATGCTGTAAGTTGCGGCAATAATAATGTTTGAAATATCATCATTGTTGTCATGAGCATTAGAGTTGATGCGTGATCACCGCACCGCAACTGCGCGCCGCGCGGGCGCTACTCGGCCTTGACCAGCGTCAACTGGCCGAATTGTGCGGTTTGTCGGTGCCCACCATCCAGCGCATGGAAGCCAGCGACGGCACCGTGCGCGGCACCGTGGATTCGCTGATGAAGCTGATCGAAGCGCTGGAGCGCGGCGGCATCGAGCTGATCGGCGAAGGTCAGAGCAGCAGCAGCAGCGGCGGACGCGGCGTGCGCCTGAAATCGCCGGCAGCGCCATCGGAACCGGCCCTGCCATGATGCTCGCCGCGCTCGTGCTGCCACTGGCTGGCGTCGCCGTGCTTGCGGCGCTGGCTTCGGCGGCGGTCAGCCTGGCCGCGTCACGCTGGCCGCGGGTGCTGTCGTGGCTGAGTTTTCCGCTGCTCGGCGTGTGTGCGCTGGCGGCGCTCGCGTCCGGCATCGATGCGCTGTGGTTCGGCGGCGCACATCAGGCCGTGCTGCCGCTGGGCCTGCCGTGGCTGCCGTGGGAGGTGAGCGTCGACCCCCTGACCGGCGTGTTTTTGCTGATCCTCGGCGCGGTCCTGCTGGCGGTGGCGGTTTATGGTCCCGGTTACGCGCGCGAGTTTCGCAACGGGCGAGATTCTCTGGCCGCGCTGGGCGTGTTCACCGCCCTGTTCGTGCTCGGCATGCTGGGCGTGCTGCTGGCGGCGGATGCATTCCTGTTCATGGTGGCGTGGGAGCTGATGTCGCTGGCCTCTTATTTTCTGGTGGCGTTCCAGCACGAGCAGGCCGAGCACCGCCATGCCGCGTTCTTGTATCTGCTGATGGCGCATGTGGCCGGGCTGGCGATCCTGCTGGCCTTTGGCGTGCTGGCCGCGGCCAGCGGCAGTTTTTCCTTCGCGGTGATGCGCAGCATGCATCCCGATGCGTTCTGGGCCGCGGTGGCTTTCGCGCTGGCATTGCTGGGCTTTGGCACCAAGGCCGGCCTGGCGCCACTGCACGTGTGGCTGCCCGAGGCGCATCCGGCCGCACCCTCGCACATTTCCGCGCTGATGTCGGCGGTGATGCTGAAGGTGGCGCTGTACGGCTTCTTGCGCGTGGCGTTCGATCTGCTCGGCCCGCCGCAGTGGGGATTCGGCGTGACCCTGGTGCTGGTCGGCGGCGCCACCGCGGTGATCGGCGTGCTGTTCGCATTGCAGCAGACCGATCTGAAGCGCCTGCTGGCGTATTCATCCATCGAGAACCTCGGCATCATCTTTCTGGCGCTGGGGCTGGCGCAGATCTTCCAGGCCGCCGGGCATCCGGCGCTGGCCGCGCTGGCGCTGGTGGCCGCGCTGTACCAGGCGCTCAATCACGCGCTGCTCAAGGGTTTGCTGTTTCTCGGCGCTGGCGCGGTGCTGCACGGTGCGCACGAACGCAGCCTCGAGCACCTCGGCGGCTTGCTGCGGCGCATGCCGCGCACCGGCTGGTTTTTCCTGATCGGCTGCCTGGGCATGGCGGCGGTACCGCCGTTGAACGGTTTCGTCTCCGAGTGGCTGACGTTCCAGGCGGCGCTGCAGGCCTGGCAATTGCACGACAGCCTGCTGCGCATCCTGGTGCCGCTGGCGGCGGCGGCGCTGGCATTGACCGCAGCGCTGGGTGCCGCCGTGTTCGTGCGCGCCTTCGGCACGGCCTTCCTCGGCCGCGCCCGTTCGCGTCAGGCACGGCACGCGCACGAGGTCGGCCGCGGCATGCTGGCCGGACAGGCACTGCTGGTCCTGGGCATCGCCATCGCCGCGCTGCTGCCGGGCCCGGTACTGGGCCTGCTGGCACGCGCCGCGACGCAGTTGACCGGCGCTACGGTCACCGGCGACGGCTGGCTGTGGCTGACGCCGATCAGCCCGAGCGTGGCCAGTTACGCGCCCCTGCCGATCCTCGCGGTCCTGCTGGTCGTCGGCGCACTGGGCGTGGCGCTGCTGCGCCCGCGGCGGCGCGCGGCGATACGCCGCGCCGTGCCATGGGATTGCGGCTTCGCGCCGCCGACACCGCGCATGCAATACAGCGCGGCGGGCTTTGCACAACCGCAGCGCCGCGTGTTCGCGCCGCTGTATGCGTTGCACGAGCAAGTCACGCCGGGGCGTTACGAACAGGTTGTCGGTGATCGCGCCTGGCGCCAGCTGTACCTGCCGCTGGGCACGCTGACCGATCGCGTCGCCGACCTCGCCCGGCGCATGCAGGCCGGGCACGTGCGGCGTTATCTGGCCTGGTCACTCATTACTCTGCTGGTGTTGTTGTGGATCGTGTCCTGACCTTGACTGCCGCGCTGTTGCAGCCGCTGCTGCTGCTGGCGGCGGCGCCGCTGCTGGTGGCGTGGATACGCCGCGTCAAGGCGCGCCTGCAGAATCGCCGCGGCGCGCCACTGCTGACCCCGTATCGCGAGCTGCGCAAGCTGCTGGGCAAGGAAGCCGTGGTGGCGCGCACGGCCTCGCCGCTGTTCCGGATCGCGCCGTACGTGGTGTTCGCCGCCACCTTGCTGGCGGCGGCGGCGCTGCCGGTGCTGAGCACGCTGCTGCCCGGCGCGCGCGTCGCCGACGCGATCGCGCTGATCGGCCTGCTGGGCCTGGCGCGCATCATGCTGACGCTGGCCGGGCTGGATGCCGGCACGCCGTTCGGCGGCATGGGCGCCTCGCGCGAGATGCTGGTGACGACCTTCGCCGAACCCGCGCTGCTGCTGGTGGTGTTCACCCTGGCGATGACCACGCACACCACCAACCTGGCCAGCATGGCCGCCAGCACGCTGGCCGGCGACAGCGTGCTGCGGCCTTCGTACATGTTCGCGCTGGCGGCGCTGCTGCTGGTGGGCGTGGCCGAATGCGGGCGCATTCCGGTGGACAACCCCAGCACGCATCTGGAACTGACCATGATCCACGAGGGCATGCTGCTGGAATACAGCGGCCGCCATCTGGCGCTGATGGAGTGGGCGGCGCAGCTCAAGCTGGCGCTGTTCGCGGTGCTGACCGTGGACCTGTTCATGCCCTGGGGGCTGGCCACGCGCCTGACCCCGCTGACCCTGCTGGGCGCGCTCGCCGCGCTGGTGCTCAAGCTCGCGGCGCTGGGCGCGCTGCTCGCGGTCAGCGAAACGGTGCTGGCCAAGATGCGCCTGTTCCGCGTGCCGGGCTTCCTGGCCATGGCGTTCCTGCTGGCCCTGCTGGGACTGTTCGCGCACGTGATTCTGGAATCGGCGCTGTGAACTTCAGCGCGCTGCCGCTGCTGGATCAGGCCGTGCTGGTGCTGGCGGCGATGGCCTTGTTCAGCGCCTTCGCGCTGCTGGCGCAATCGCGGCTGCTGTCGGCGATCCACGTGTTCGCCTGGCAGGGCGCGCTGGTCGCCGCGGTCGCGGCACTGACCGGCGCCGCCAGCGGCGATGTGAATCTGTACATCTCGGCGGCGATCACCTTCGTGCTCAAGGTGCTGCTGATCCCGTGGATGCTGCACCGCCTGGTGCGGCGCCTGGCGCTGGAACGCCAGGCCGATCCGCTGTCTTACCCCGCGCTGACCTTGCTGGCGGGCGCGGCGATCGTGGTGTTCGCCGACTGGGTGGCCGCGCCGGTGGCGCAATTCGAGCACTCGGCCACGCGCAACGTCATCGCCATCAGTCTGGCCATCGTGCTGCTGGGCATGCTGACCATGGTGGTGCGCCGGCAGGCGCTGGCGCAGGTGCTGGGCTTCATGGCCATGGAGAACGGCCTGTTCCTGGCCGCGGTGGCCAGCACCCACGGCATGCCGCTGGTGGTGGAGCTGGGCGTGGCCTTCGACGTGCTGGTGGCGATGGTGCTGTTCGGCGTGTTCTTCCTGCAGATCAAGGACAGCATCGACACCCTGGACATCGACCGCCTCAGCCAGCTCGCCTCCAGTGTCGAGCAGGACGACGACACGGAGCCGCCACGATGATCTGGCTGCTGCTGACCGTGTTCACCCCGCTGGCCGGTGCGCTGCTGCTGCCCTTGCTGCCGCGCGTGAGCGTGGCCGGCTGGCTCAACCTCGCGCTGTGCGCGCTCAGTCTGGTCGGCGCGCTGGGGCTGGCGGTCGAGGTGTTGCTGCACGGCAGCCTGGCGGGAGACTCGTTTCGCGTCGATGCCTTCAATGTCTATCTGGCGGTGCTGACCGCGTTCGTCGGCCTGACCACGGCGATCTTCTCGCGCCCGTACATGTACTACGTGCACAACGAGGAAAAACGCGTCAGCCGCAATGGCATGCGCCTATACCACAGCATGTACCAGGGTTTTTTGTTCACCATGCTGCTGGCGCTGACCACCGACAACCTCGGCATCCTGTGGGTGGCGGTCGAGGGCGCCACGCTGACCACGGTGCTGCTGGTGTCGCTGTACCGCACGCCCGCGGCGATCGAGGCGGCGTGGAAGTATTTCATCCTCTGCGGCGTCGGCATCGCGCAGGCGCTGTTCGGCACCGTGGCACTGTACTTTGCCGCGCAGCACGTGCTGCCGCCGGGCGCCAACGGCCTGAGCTGGAGCACGCTGTACGCCATCGCACCGCAGCTGGAGCCGCGCGTGATGGTGGTGGCCTTCGTGTTCCTGCTGGTGGGCTATGGCACCAAGGTGGGCCTGGTGCCGCTGCACAGCTGGCTGCCGGATGCGCATTCGGAAGGCCCCACGCCGATGTCGGCGGTGCTGTCCGGCCTGCTGCTGAACGTGGCGTTGTACGCGGTGGTGCGCATGAAGATGCTCACCGACGCCGCGCTGGTGCACAGCAGCACGCCGCAATTGGCCGGGCATCTGCTGATGGGTTTCGGCCTGCTGACGTTCCTGGTCGGCGCGATCTCGCTGCACAGGCGCCGCGACATCAAGCGGCTTTTCAGCTATTCGTCGATCGAACACATGGGCCTGATGACCTTCGGCTTCGGCGTGGGCGGCCCGCTGGCCACGTTCGCCGCGCTGCTGCACATGCTGGTGCACTCGCTGACCAAGAGTTCGATCTTCATCAGCGTCGGCCACGCCACGCACATCGCACGCAGCCAGCGCATCGAGCGCATCCGCGGCCTGATCCGCACGCAGCCGGCGGTGGGCTGGAGCCTGTTGCTGGGCGTGGTCGCGATCGCCGGCTTTCCGCCCTTCGGCATCTTCACCAGCGAGTTCCTGCTGCTGGTGGCGACGATGCAGGCGTGGCCGTGGCTGACGCCGCTGCTGGTGCTGGGCCTGCTGGTGGCCCTTGCCGGCCTGTTCCGCGCGGTGCAACCGATGGTGTTCGGCGCCGCGCCGGTGGGCCAGTACCCGGTGCGCGCCAACATGCTGCCGGTGATCCTGCAACTGGCCATGGTGCTGATCCTCGGCATCGCCATTCCGGGCGTACTGGCGCACTGGCTGGATCAGGCCACGCAATTGATCTCGGGGAGGCCGCTGCTGTGAGCGCCGCGCTGACCGACGTGACCCTGCTCGCGCGCCTGCGTGCCGCGCTGCCGGGCCGCGTTGCGCCGCCGCTGGTGGCACATGCCGAGGCGCTGCTGCCGGGGCGCACGCTGCAGTTGCAGGCCCGTGATTGGGCCAGTGCCGCGGCGGCGCTGGCGACATTCGGCGCGCGTTTCTCCGCGCTGTGGATCGACCATGGTGTGCGGCCATGGCAGGGGCTGGCCTTGTTCGCCGATGGCGGCGACTACCTGCTGCTGCATGCCGAACTCGACAGCCCGAACCCCGCCCTGCCCAGCCTGACGCCACACTTCGCCGGCGCGGCGCGCTGCGAACGTGGCTGGCACGATCTGCTGGGCGTGGACTTCGTCGGCCATCCCGACCCGCGCCGCTGGTTGCGCCATCAAGCCTGGGGCGAGCACGAATTTCCGCTGGCCGCGCCGACGCAGCCGCCCGCGCGCACCCCGGCAGATACCACGTACCCGTTCACGCGCGTGGCCGGCGGCGCCGTGCACGAGGTTGCCGTCGGTCCGATCCATGCTGGCACCATCGAACCAGGGCATTTCCGTTTTGCCACCGTCGGCGAGCAGGCATTGCAGCTGGAATTGCGCCTCGGCTATGTCCACCGCGGCGTGCAGAGCATCGCCTGCGGGCGTGACGCGGCCGGACTGCTGCGCCTGGCCGCGCGCGTCAGCGGCGACAGTGCGGTGGCGCACGCATGGGCGGCGGCGATGGCGCTGGAACACGCGGCGGGTGTCACGCCGCCCGCGCGTGCGCTGGCGCTGCGCGCGGTGCTGGCCGAGCGCGAGCGCGTGGCCAATCATCTCGGCGATGCCGCCGGCATCGCCAACGACGTCGGTTTCAGTTTCGCGCACGTGCAGTTCGGCGCATTGCGCGAGCGCTGGCAGCGGCGTAGCGCCGAGTTGTTCGGGCATCGCCTGCTGTTCGATGTACTGGCGCCGGGCGGCGTGCGCGTGGATGTGGATGCCGCGGCGATCGCCAGCTTGCGCGCGGACCACATCGCGCTGCGCGCGGTGCTGCGGCCGCTGATCGACATCGTGCTCGACCACCCCTCGCTGGATGACCGCCTGGTTGGCACCGGCGTACTCGGCGCCGGCGACGCGCGCGCGCTCGGCTGTCTCGGCTACGTGGCGCGCGCCTCGGGGCAGGATCTGGATGTGCGCCGCGATGCGCCCTATGCACCGTATGACCGGCTTGGCGTGCGCGTGCCGGTGTACACGCAGGGCGATGTCGTTGCACGCCTGCGCGTGCGTCTGGATGAAATCGGCATCGCGCTCGACCTGCTCGATGCACTGCTGGCCGATCTGCCCGCCGGCGCGACCATGGTGACCTGGGCTGCGCCTGCGGGCGGTGGCACGGGTCTTGGCGTCGTCGAGGGCTGGCGTGGTGAAACCGTGGCCTATGTGCGCCTGGACGCTCCGGGTCGCGTCGCCTGCTACGCGCCGCGCGATCCCGGCGCGATGAACTGGCCGGCGCTGGAGCGTCTGTTGCCGGGCAACATCATCCCGGACTTTCCGGTATGCAATAAATCCATCAACGGCAGTTACGCCGGCCACGATCTGTAAACGCCCATGCTGCGCATCCTCAACCGCATCACCCGCACCGGCAACCTGACCGAGCCGCTCGACACCTCGGCCTCGCTCGAGGCACTGGGCATCGCGGTACAGCGCACGCTGGATGCGCGCTTCGCTGGCAGCCTGGCGATCCGCCACATCGATGCCGGCTCCTGCAACGGCTGCGAGCTGGAAGTGCAGGCGCTGGGCAATCCGTACTACGACCTCGAACGCTTCGGCATCCATTTCGTGGCCTCGCCGCGCCATGCCGACGCGCTGCTGGTCACTGGCGTGGTGACCCGCCACATGCAGGCGGCGCTGCTGGATGCCTGGCAGGCCATGGCCGAGCCGCATCTGCTGATCGCCGCCGGCAACTGCGCCTGCGATGGCGGTGAATTCGGCTGCTCCTACGCCAGCCTGGGCGCGGTGGAAAACGTGCTGCCCGTGGATGTGCGCATTCCGGGTTGCCCGCCCACGCCCGCGGTGTTGTTGCGCGGCCTGCTGGCGGCGCTGGGACGCACGCGCTGAGAACGGTTCAGCGCATCCGCCGCGCGCGTGGGCGCATGGCGATCGCTCAATCGCCCTGGGTCACATCCGGCAGGCCGGACACCAGCCACCACTGCTTGTCCTTGGCATCCCAGCGCCAGGTCTGCTTGTCGGTGATGTCGCGCACGGTCTGCGTATTGCGGTTGATCAGCCCGATCCGCACGACTTGCCGATAGGTGTCGGGCGTACCCGGCAGCGTGCCCTGCACCTCGTAGCTGGCGACGCGCACTTGCGCGTAGCGCGCGATCTCGAACTTGCTCAGCGGATGCTCGCGGCGCAGCTTGGGCTCGATGAATGTTGCGCCGGCGACGATGCTGTCCCAGCGCAGCGTCGTGGAGTAGTCGTCGAGGGTTTTCTGCAACGCGTCGGCGCGGCGATCGGTGGCGCAACCAGCCAGCAGCACGGCGACCAGGGCGAGCACGAGCAACGGGCGCAGGCGCATGGCGATCCTCAGGTCGAGCGCGGCAGACGCGCGACGTAGCGCGCCTGCAGCAACGTGGCCGGCTCACCCGCGCTTTCGGCGCTGGCGCGGATCTGCAATCGCGCCTTGCCGCGCGCGGTCAGCGCGGCGAAGAAATCATCCCAGTGCTCGCCATCGTCCAGATGCGCAACGGCGTGCAGCTCGCCCCACACCGGCGCCACGTAGCGCAGCGTGGAGTCCTGCACGAACACCTCGCAGTGCAGCCCGCGTGCCTCCAGTTCCAGCTCGACCAGCGCCCAGCCCGCCAGCGTCAGCAACGACGCCAGGCTGCCGCCGAAGGCACAGCCCTTGTCGTTGATGTTGGGCGCCAGCGGCGCGCGCAGGCTGAGCATGCCGTGGGCGTGCGCACCCGGCTGCAAGTCCATGGCGGCGGCCAGCGGAATCTCTTCGCGCATGCGCGCGACCAGGCGTGCCAGCGCGCCATCGGCGCTGACGAGGTTGGCGGAATCGTGCAATCGGGTATTCATGGACAGCGAGTGTGACCGGCCCGCGCCAGCGCCACAAGCCGCAGCCGGCACGCGGAGCCTGCGCCAGCAGCCTAGCGGGCTTTGCTGGTCGAGGCGGGCATGCGGCTGGCGCGGACCGCTTTTCGACGCTGCGCCGGCGCATGCTGGTTCCATGGGCCAGGCAGCGGCGGAAATGCGGACCACACCGACGGATTCGCAGCCCGGTCGGGCAAAGTCCGCCGGACTGCTAGCATCACTGCGCATGAAGGTCTCGGTTTCCGATGTCGTCGCGGCGCCGGCGCATGCGTCCTTGCGCGGCGCCACGCTGGTACTGACGCGCGCCGCCGGCAGCGCGCGGCATGAGGCGCAGCGCGTGCGCGCACTGGGTGGGCGCGCACTGCTGCTGCCGGGTTCACGGCTGGCGCCGGCTGCGGATGTCACTGCCGCGCGCGCCGCGCTGCACGCGGCATTGCGCGCGCCGCTGTGCATCTTCGTTTCGCCCGCCGCGGTGCGCGCCGCGGCGCGGCTCGATGCACTCGCGCCCGGCCGCCGCACGCGTGTGCTCGCCGTGGGCGCGGCCAGTGCGCGCACGCTGCGACGTCACGGCCTGACCGATGTGGAATTCCCCGCGCGCGCCGACAGCGAGGGCCTGCTGGCGTTGCCGGCGTTGCAAGCGCCGTTGACGCGCGTGGGCCTGGTCGGCGCCCCAGGTGGACGCGAGCTGTTGCCGCAGGCACTGGCCGCGCGCGGTGCGCGCGTGCTGCGCGCCGAGGTGTATCAGCGCCTGCCCGCGCGTCTGGACCGGCGTCACCTTGAGCCACTGCGGCGCGCACGCGCACCGCTGTACGTGCTGCTGTCCAGCAGCGAGGCATTGGCGCATCTCATGCGCTCGCTGCCAGCCGCAGCGCGTGCACGGCTGCTGACCGCCAGCGTCATCGCCAGCGGCGCGCGCGTGGCGGCGCAGGCGCGCGCCGCGGGTTTCGCGCAGGTACATCAAGCCCGCTCGGCGCTGTCCGCCGACTTGCTGGCCGCAGCCGCCGCCGTGCATGCCAGCACCCGCGCGATGAAAGACAATGGCACGCGAATCTGAGGCGTTCGACTTGACGAGTCGCAACGCCGCTACTGCTAGCATTCCGCAATGGACGATGCCTCTATCCCCGCGCTTCCTGAATCCCCGCGCAGCCGCTGGCGCCGGCTGTGGTGGTGGCTGCCGCTGCTGGTCGTACTGCTGCTGGGCGCGGCGCTGTGGCAACTGCGGCAGACCGATCACGCGGCACGGCAGGCGCTGAGCCTGAGCCGCAGCCAGAGCGAACGCATCGACACACTGCAGGATGCGCTGGGCAACCTGCAGCAGGAGCGTGCGGGACTCAGCCAGCGCCTGGACGACGCCGCCGCGGTGAACCGCGCCTTGCGCGAAGAATTGCTCGGCCTGCGCGAGCGCACGCGCACGCTGGAGGACGCCGTGGCCGCGTTGGGCGAGAGTCGCAACGGCGGCACCCAGGCGCTGCGCCTGGACGAGGCCGAGTTCCTGCTGCGCATGGCGCAGGAGCGCTACAGCCTGTTCCACGACTCCGGCGGTGCGCTGGATGCGGCGCGCCTGGCCGCGCAGGCGCTGAGCGGCGTCAACGCGCCGGTCTATGCGCCGTTGCGTACCGATGTCGCTGGCGTGATCACGGCGCTGGAGAACCTGCAGCCGACCGCGCGCGCGGCCCAGCTCGACGTGCTGGGCCAGCTGCGTGCGCAGGTGTGGGCCTTGCCGCTGGCGCCCGGCGCGCAGCCCGCTGCGCGGCAAGCCGGGGTGCTGACGCGGATCGGTCACGCCCTGGCGGGCCTGGTGCGCATCCGCCGCATCGACCAGGCGCCGCTGTCCGGCGCCGGCAGCAACCTGCTGCACGAGATGCTGGCACTGGATCTGGCGCAGGCGCAGGCTGCCCTGCTGGCCTGGGACGGCAGCACGTATCAGTCCGCGCTGGCCGACGCGCGCACCTTGCTGCAATCGCGCTTCGATGCGCGCGCCATCGCCACGCAGAACTTCAGCGCGCAAATCGATGCGCTGAAGCCATTGCCCGCTGCGCCACTGCCGCAACTCGCCGCCACGCTCACCGAGCTGCGCCGCCTGCGCGCGCTGGAAACCCTGCGCGCGCCGGTGCCGGTCGCGCCCGCCAAGGGCGCGCGCAGATGACGCTGTGGCGCTGGGCACTGTGGCTGCTGTTGGTCGCTCTGGTTGCCGGCCTGGGCTGGCATGCACTGGCCAGCGATCCGGGCTATGTGCTGTTGCGCTTCCATGGCTGGCAACTCGAAAGCACCGTGGTCGCGCTGGCGCTGCTGATCCTGTTGCTGTGGATCGTGCTGGGCCTGGCCTGGCGCCTGCTGCGCTGGCCGTTCGGCGCCATGTCGCGACGCCACCGGCGCATGAGCCGCAAGCGTTTTTCCGAGGGGCTCATCGCGCTGATCGAGGGGCGCCACGGCGAGGCGCAGCGTGCGCTGACCCGCGCCGCGCGCTTCGGGCCACTACGCGCACCGGCGCTGCTGGCCGAAGCCGAGGCCGCCTATCGTCGCGGCGAGGCCACGCGCGCACTGGAAGCCCTGGACGAAGCCAGCCAGCAGGCACCACGTGCCGCGCGCGTGCTGCGCGCGCGCGTGCTGCGCCGCGAAGGCCGCGCCGAGGAAGCCTTGGCCCTGCTGGTCCCCGCCGCCGAAAGCCAGCAGTTGCCGCCAGCCGGCTGGGTGGAACTGGCCGAAGCCGCACTGGCCGCCGGCCGCACCGACCGCGCGCGCAGCGCGCTGGAGCCATTGCGCGCCAGCGCCGCGTTGAGCGCCAATGCCTACGCCGAACTGGAAGCACGCGTACTGGCGCAATCCATTGCCGAGACCCATGGCGCCGGTGCCATCAACGCACTGTGGGCCGACTTGTCGCGCGCACAGCGGCGCCCACCCGGCGTGGTGGCCGCCTACGCGCGCCGCGCCGCGCAGTTCGGCGCCGGACTGGCGGCCATGGACGAAATCGAAACCGCGCTGGCGCGGCACTGGGATCCGCAATTGCTGGACGCCTGGGCCGAGCTGGGCGAGCCCGACACCCTGCCGGCGCGTTTGCAGCGCGCCGAGCACTGGCTGGAGGCGCATCCCAATGATGCCGCGCTGCTGACCGCCATCGGCCAGCTGCAACTCGGCCTGCATCGCCCCGGTGCCGCGCGCGAAGCGCTGCAGCGCGCGCTGGGTCTGGCGCCGAGCGCACGCGGCTGGGAACTGCTGGGGATGGCACTGCAAGCCCTCGGTGAGCATGCCGATGCCTGCCATGCGCTGCTCAATGCGCTGCGCCTGAGCCAGGGCCAAGCCAGCCAGCCGCTGAGCACCCCAGGGCGCATGAACACGCGCCCGATCGCGGTCGAGCAGCGCGACGAACAGGGGCTGCCACGGCTGCCGGAATAAGCCGCGACTCGCGCCGCGCACGCGGTGATAGCTGCGCAAGACCTGTTTGCCTGGCCTGCGCCGTACGAAACTTGTGCGCGGTGCGCGAGTCCAAACCCTCGGGCAACACATTCCAGATCACGGGTTCGCCGTGCGCAGGGTGCGCTGCGGCGTTGGCTAGACGGGCGTGGCGCACGCCCACTTCGGGGACCAAACTCATGCATCCATCGCTTGGCAAGACTCTGACATTGACCCTGCTCATGACGCTGGCCGCGGGCGGCACGCTGGCCACGGCCGCGCCTGCTGCGGCGCCAGGTCCCGCGCGGGTCGCGCCAGCCTTGTTCCAGGATTTGCACTGGCGCCTGATCGGTCCGTTCCGTGGCGGACGCGTGCTGGCGGTCAGTGGCGTGCCGCAGCATCCGCAGCGCTTTTACTTCGGCGCGGTCGATGGCGGCGTCTGGCGCAGCGACAATGCCGGACGCACGTGGACGCCGATCTTCGACGCCGAGCCAGTGGGCTCGATCGGTGCGCTGGCGGTGGCGCCATCCAACCCGGATGTGATCTATGTCGGCACCGGCGAGGCCGACATGCGCTCGGACATCGCCATGGGCGATGGCATGTGGAAATCCACCGACGCCGGGCGCACCTGGACGCATATCGGCCTCACCCACACGCAGGCGATCGGCAGCGTGCTGGTCGATCCGCATGATCCGAACATCGTCTACGTCGCCGCGCTGGGCCACCCCTACGGCCCCAATGCCGAACGCGGCGTGTTCAAGACCACGGACGGCGGCAAGACCTGGCAGAAAGTGCTGTACAAGAACGCCAACACCGGCGCCATCGACCTGGCCTTCCAGCCCGGAAATGCCAGCGTGATCTACGCCGCGCTGTGGCAGACGCGGCGCCCGCCGTGGAACACCTACCCGCCGTCCAACGGACCGGATTCCGGGCTGTACAAGTCCACCGACGGCGGCAAGACATGGACTGAGATCAGCCAGCCCGCGCACGGCTTCGCCGCACAGCCGGGGCGCATCGGCGTGGCGGTGGCGCCATCCGATCCGCAGCGCGTGTACGCCATGGTCGATGCCAAGTCCGGCGGTTTGTATCGATCGGATGACGGCGGCGCGCACTGGACGCACGTCAGTTCGGACGTGCGCATCTGGCAGCGCGGCTGGTACTTCGGCGGCATCACCGTCGATCCGCGCGACAGCGATGTGGTCTACGCGGCCAACACCGCGCTGTACGAATCGCGCAACGGCGGCAAGACTTTCGTGCCGGTCAAGGGCGCGCCCGGCGGCGATGACTACCACACGCTGTGGATCGACCCGCGCGACCCGGCCCACCGCATCCTGGGCGTGGACCAGGGCGCGGTGGTCAGTGTCGATGGCGGCAAGACCTGGTCGAGCTGGTACAACCAGCCGACCGCGCAGATCTATCACGTCACCACCGACAACCGCTTTCCATTCTGGGTGTGCGGCGCGCAGCAGGACTCCGGCGCGGTGTGCCTGCCCAGCCAGAGCGAGCACGGCGTCGACGGCATCAGCATGATGCAGTTCCACGAACTGACCGCGGGCGGCGAGAGCGGCGAGATCGCGGTCGATCCGGACAATCCCGATCTGGTCTATGGCAACAGCTACAACGGCTCGGTGGACAAGTACGACCACCGCACCCAGCAGACGCAATCGGTCAACCCGACCCTGGCCTGGCCCGGCCTGTACCGCGCCACATGGACGCTGCCGCTGGTGTTTTCTCCGGCGCAGCCCAAGGCGTTGTACTTCGGCAACCAGCGCGTGTTCCGCACCCTCGACGGCGGCGCGCACTGGGCGCCGATCAGCCCCGACCTGACCCGCCGCGACCCGGCCGTGCCGGCCAATCTCGACGCCAGCACCGCCGCCGACAGCCCCATCGCCGGACCACGCCGCGGCGTGGTGTACAGCATCGCGCCCTCGCCGCTGGATGCCGGCTTGGTGTGGGCCGGCACCGACGATGGCCTGCTGTGGGTGACGCACGATGGCGGCGCGCACTGGCGCAACGTCACCCCGTCCGCGCTGACGCCGTGGTCGAAGGTGGCCGGCATCGCACCCTCGCCGCGGCATGCGCGGGTCGCCTACGTGGCCATCGACCGGCACCGGCTGGACGATTTCCACCCGTATATTTACCGCACGCGCGATGGCGGCCAGTCCTGGCAGGCGATCACCCACGGCATTCCGTCGCGTGATTTCGTCAACGTGGTCACGGTCGATCCGGTGACGCCAGGCCTGCTCTACGCCGGCACCGAGTTCGGCGTGTTCGTCTCGTTCGATGACGGCGACCAGTGGCAGCCGCTGCAGCAGAATCTGCCGGTGACATCGGTGCGCGATCTGCTGGTCAAGGACAACGACCTGGTGATCGCCACGCACGGACGCGGCATCTGGATCATGGACGACATTACCCCGCTGCGGCAGATGGCAGCGGCGGTTGCCGCGCCCGGCACGTATCTGTTCGCACCGCTGGCGGCCTATCGCGTGCGCCCGCTGGGCTTCGCCGGCACGCCGCTGCCGCTGAGCGAACCGCGCGGCAAGAATCCGCCCAGCGGCGCCTACATCGACTACGTGCTCAAGTCGCCGGCGCACAGGGTGAGCCTGAGCATCCTCGACGCCGCCGGCCAGGTCGTGCGCCGCTACAGCAGCGCCGATGCGGTGCCCGGCATCGACCTCGCCAAGATCCAGATCGCGCCGGTGTGGGTGCAGCAGCCGACACCACTGGCGACCACGCCCGGCATGCACCGTTTCGTGTGGAACCTGCATTGGGCGGCGCCGGCGGCGCTGGCCCCGCACGGGGTGTGGAGCGATGGTGTCTGGGCCGCGCCCGGCGCGTATCGCGTGGTGCTGGATGTGGACGGCCAGCACTTCACGCGGCCACTGCGCGTGCTGCCCGATCCGCGCGTGCGCGGCATGAGCGCCGCCGATTACGCCGCGCAGTTCAAGCTGGCGCAGGCGATTGAAACCGATCGCGCCGCGCTGGCCAGCGCGCTGCGCGGCGCCGCGCGCCTGCAAAAGGCACTCGCGCAGGTCAGTGCCACGCTGCCCGCCGCGCAGGCCGCGGCGCTGGGTGCGTTTCGCGCGCGCCTCGCGGCGCTCAGCGACATCCCTGCGCCCGATCCGTCGAACTCGGTGGGCACGCCGCCCACGCATCTCGACAGCCTGACCGCGCTGGCCGCGCGCATGGACAGCCTCGAGCACGCGGTGGACAACGCCGACGTGCCGCCGACCCGCGACGCCGAGCTGGGCTTCCGCATGGCCCACGCGACCCTGCAGCAAACCCTGGCACGCTGGCGGCACTTGCGTGGTCCCGAGCTGGCCACGCTCAATGCCAGCCTGCACGGGGCAGGTGCCGCGCCGATCCGCGACTGAGCCCTGGCCGTGCCCGGCCGGCCTGTACGGCCGGGCACAACCAACGCGATCAGCGGATTCCGCCTAGACTCGCGCGCACGCCACCCGGGAACGGACACTCATGCGTCGCATCGCTTCGACCCTCGCCCTCGCCACCCTGCTGGCCGCGGGTATCGCCCACGCACAATTGTTGCCGGCGGCACCCGCATCGACCGTGCGCGCCACCGCCACGCCGGACCACACGATTCCCGAGGTGATCCCGGCGCCCGCCAGGGCCGAGGTGCAATCGGCCTCCAGCAATCTGCTGCTGGAGGATGCCTACCGTATCGAGCGCAGCGGCGCATTCACCGAAACGGTCACGCGCAGCGTGCGCATCAACACCGTCGCCGGCATCAGCGAGTGGAGCAGCGTGCGCCTGCCCTACAGCGTGTCGCGCCAGAAACTCGATGTCCTCTCCGCCTGGGTCAGTACCCCGGATGGCAAGCGCATCGAGGTGGGCAAGAACCAGATCTTCACCAAGCTCGACAACGCCGGCGTGGGCGCGCCGATGTTTTCCGACACCGAGCTGCGCATCATCGTGTTTCCGCAATTGGCGGTGGGCGCGACGCTGCACTACAGCTACCGCATCGACACCCACGAGGCGCTGTTCCCCGGGCAGTTCAGCGATATCGAGAGCTACTCGCGCTATGGCGACTGGGGCAAGGTGCGGCTGAGTTACGACATCCCCGCCGACCTGCCGTTTCACGTCCAGTCCTACGGAATGCAAGCGTGGGTGCCCACCACGCCGGCCGGCAGTGGCCGCAAGCTGATCGGCTTCGCGCTGGACAACGAGCCGCCGATGGCGCCCGAAACCATCGCACCCAATCCCTACGTGTTCTCGCCACGGGTGATGGTCAGCACATTCCCCGATTACGCCGCCATCGGCGACGCCTACTGGGCGCGCGCCGAGGCGAAGAGCGCGGTCACCCCCGAAGTGCGCAAGCTGGCCGACGCGATCACCCGTGGCATCAGCGGCAAGCGCGCGCAGGCCGTGGCGATCTATGACTGGGTGAGCAAGCACATCCGCTACGTGGCGGTGTATTTCGGCGTCGGCGGCGTGGTGCCGCACGACGCCGACACCGTGATCGCCAACCGCTACGGCGATTGCAAGGACCACGCCACGCTGCTGGAAGCTCTGCTCGCCGCCAAGCGCATCGATGCGATCGGCGCGCTGATCAATGCCGGCGGTCCCAATCGCCCACCGCAGGTGGCCGCCAACCATTTCAACCACATCATCACCTACCTGCCGGAATGGCATCTGTTCGTCGACTCGACCGTGGGCGAGGCACCGTTCGGCGAACTGCCCGGCAGCGATCTCGGGCGTCAGGTGGTGCTGGTGCGCGCCGCGCCGGGCGAGCCGCGCGTCATGCACACGCCCGGCTTCGGCCCGGCCACCATGGGCCTGATCTCGGATGACCACAGCGAGATCACCGCCGATGGCAGCCTGATCGCACGCAGCAGCGAGCGCGGTGTCGGCGCCACCGACATCGGCATGCGCGGCAATTTTCTCAGCGTGCGACCCGGGCAGGAGAAATACATCATGCAGAGCATGCTGGCTTCACGCGGCATGCAGGGCACCGGCGACATGCAGTTCGGCAACCCGCTGGATTTCGCCACGCCCTTCGTGCTGCGCATGCAGGTCAAGGTGCCGGCGTTCGCGCAACTGCCCGGCCCGGCGGCGGTGACCATCCCCGGCTCCGGCACGTGGATCAATGTACCCGGCGGCGATGCCGCGGGCCGGCGCCTGCCCCTGGCCTGCACCGGCAGCGCGCGCGTCAGCAATACGCACCTGCGTTTCCCGCCCGGTAGCCACTTCATCGCCATTCCACCGCCGGTGAACTTCAGCAACAGCGCCGGCCACTATCAGGCGCGCTACCAGTTGGCGGGTACCAGCGTGATCGCCGAACGCAGCCTGGTGACCACCGGTGACGGCCTGTGTCCGGCCAGCGATCTCGCCGCGCTGCAGGCATTGGCCGGGGTGATCGGCAAGGATCAGCGCGCGCAGGTGCTGTATGCCGGGCCGGGCGTGGCGTTGCACTGGTTGCAGGCGCAACCAGCCGCCCAACCCTGACCGGGCGACTCGACATGCACCGACGCAACACCTGCGCCGATTCTTGACCTTGCGCGCGACGCCGCATAAGATGCGAATTGTTCGCATTTTACCGCGGCGCTCGTTGCCCCTCGCCGCCGCCCCACGCCCCAGCCGTCGCCAGGGCTCCAGTTCCATGGAGAGCCCATGTCCCGACTGTCGCCCACGCCGCTGGCCGCGGCGCTTTCCGTTGCCTTGCCCCTCGCCACGCCCGCTGCCGCGCAGGCAGGCAGCGTCGCTCGTCACGACCCCGGCCACAACGCGCTGCCGGCGCCTGTTGCCGCGGCAGCCGCGGCGGATGCGCCCGAGCTGGCGCAGATCAGGTCGCTACAACCGATCAAGGTCGAGGCGCAAAGCCTGCGTGATGCCTGGCTGCACGATCACGCCGCGGTCGGCCCGCTGGGCGCGCAGTCGCTGCGCGACATCCCGCAGAGCGTCACCGTGCTCGACGCCGCGCTGCTGCAATCGCAAGGTGTGACCTCGCTGGCGGATGCGCTGCGCAACGTGCCCGGCATCACCCTGGGCGGCGCCGAGGGCGGCCAGATCGGCAACAACATCAACCTGCGCGGCTTCAGCGCGCGCACCGACATCTACCTGGATGGCATGCGCGATCGCGGCCAGTACTACCGCGATGTGTTCGACCTGTCCTCGGTGCAGGTGCTGGAGGGCCCCGCGTCCATGCTGTTCGGGCGTGGCTCCACGGGTGGCGTGATCAACCAGGTGTCCAGGGTGCCCGAGGCCCGCGCCTTCGGTTCCTTCAGCGCCACCGTCGCCAGCCCGGAAGGCACGCGCGTGAGCGCCGACGTCAACCAGCCGTTGAGCGCGACGGCGGCCTTCCGTATGAACGCCTTCGCCCAGGACATCCACAGCACGCGCGATGTGCTGCACAACCGCGACGGCGGCATCGCACCATCGCTGCGCCTGGGCATGGGCACGGATACCGAAATCACCCTGTCGGCGCTGCTGCAGCGCAACCGCGACATGCCCGACTACGGGCTGCCGCCGCTCAACGGGCACCCCGCCGCCGTCGATGCGGACAACTTCTACGGGCTGACCGACGACCGCACGATCCAGGCGTCGGCATCTTCGACGCGCGCCTGATGCACCGCTTCAGCGATGCCCTCTCCTTCCACAACCAGTTGCGCTGGGGCAGTTACACCACCGATGCGCGCGAGACTGGCGCCAGTTCCATCGTCACGGCCACGGGCGCGACGCTCAACCGCGCACTCGGCAATCCGACCAGCTTGCCGTTGGACCAGCTCTACGTGCAGCTCGGCAGCCACGACCGCGTGATCCACGACCGCGCTCTCGGTGACCAGGCCGAGCTGGAGGCGCGCTTCGACACCGGCGCGATCGCGCACACGCTGGTCACCGGCATCGAGCTGGGTCGCGACCGCTACGTGAACCAGGCGTCCTCGCGCAGCGGGCTGCCACTACTGTCCCTGCTCGACCCGGCGCAACTGCCGCAACCCGCCAGCGCAACCACCACGCCGGGCAACGCCGCGCTGGGCCATGCCAGTACGGCGGCCGTGTATGCCAACGACATCGTGCAGCTGGACCCGCACTGGCAGTTCGTGGGCGGCCTGCGTCACGACCGCTTCGCCGCGGACCTGTGGAACACCATGTCACAGCCGGCCTATGCGCAGCAGACGGTGTATTTCACCAGCGTGCGCGGCGGCTTCATCTGGCAACCCGACGAACGCCAGTCCTACTACGCCAGCTACGGCACATCGTTCGACCCTTCGCTGGAAACCCTCACCCTTGTCAACGGCACGCAGGACCTCGCACCGGAGAAGAACCGCTCGCTCGAAGCCGGCGGCAAATGGAACCTCGCCGAAGATGCGCTGGCGCTTACCGCAGCTCTGTTCGAGGTGCAGAAGACCAACGCGCGGACGCAGATCTCGCCCGGCGTGTACGCGCTCGACGGCAACGTGCGCGTGCGTGGACTCAACCTGGGACTGGTGGGCAACATCACCCGCGGCTGGCAGCTGTTCGCCGGCTACGCGCTGCTCGACGCACGCATCGTCAAGGCACTGGATGGCACGCAGGGCAACGTTCCAGCCAACACGCCGCGCAATGCGGCCACCCTGTGGTCCACGTGGCAGCTGGACCGGCACTGGCGCGCGGGCTTCGGCGCGATCTGGCAGTCGTCACGCTACGCGGCCAACAACAACCTCGTTGCCGCGCCGGGCTACGCGGTGTTCAACGGCATGCTGGGCTACGACACGGGGCCGTATTCCGTGCAGTTGAATGTGTTCAACCTGGCCGATCGACGCTACTTCGTCTCGCTCATCCCCTCCGACGGCGGACGCGCGGTGCCCGGCAGCGGGCGTACCGCGCAGGTCACGGTCACCTATCGTTACTGAGCGCTGGTTGCGCGCCACGCCGACACCGGATGCCACGCCCATGATGCTGCAGATCCCCAACGTGCTCGATGCCGCGCAGGTGGACGCACTGCGCACCCGTCTTGACGCCACGGACGCCCCGTGGGTGGATGGACGCGCCACGGCCGGACACACCGGCGCCTCCGTCAAGTTCAACCAGCAGCTCGACGAGCGTGCCGCGCTGACGCGGATGCTGGCTGATCAGGTGCTGGCCGCGCTGGAACGCCATCCGCTGTTCATCAGCGCCGCGCTGCCGCAGCGCGTGTACCCGCCGTTGTTCAACCGCTATGGCGTGGGCATGGGCTTCGGCGCACATGTCGACGGGGCCGTGCGCCTGCTGCCGGGCAGCGGCCAGAAAATCCGCGCCGATTTATCCGCCACGCTGTTTCTGAGCGCGCCCGAGGATTACGACAACGGCGAATTGCAGATCGAGGACACCTACGGCTTGCACAGCGTTAAGCTGGCAGCGGGCGATCTGGTGCTTTATCCGGCCAGCAGCCTGCACCGCGTCACGCCGGTGACGCGCGGCACGCGCCTGGCGTGTTTCTTCTGGGTGCAAAGCATGCTGCGCGACGATGCCCGGCGCGCGCTGCTGTTCGACCTGGACCACGCCATCCAGCGCCTGCTGGCCACGGGCGCGGACCAGACCGCATGCGTGGGGCTGACGGGCGTTTACCACAACCTGCTGCGGCAGTGGGCCGAGCCCTGATCGATCCACGCTGGCGCCCGCGCGGACCCGACCGGCAGGACGGCACCGGCTCAGTGCTTGAGCTGCTTGCGCAGCCGCTCCAGTGCCTGCAACTGTGCGATCGCCTGCACCAGTTGTGCCTGCGCCTCGGCCAGTTCGATGGCGTCCTTGCGATTGCTCAGCGCATCCTGGGCTTCCTGCTTGGCCTTGAGCGCGGCGGCCTCGTCGATGTCGGCGGCGCGCAGCGCGGTATCGGCCAGCACCGTGACCACCTGCGGCTGCACCTCGAGGATGCCACCGGAGACATAGAACGACAGGCGCTCGCCATCGGGACGCACCACATCGACCTGGCCCGGCTTCAGCCGCGTGATCAGCGGCGCGTGGCGCGGCGCGATGCCCAGCTCGCCCATGACGCCGCTGGCGACCACGAGGGTGGCCTCGCCGTGGAAGATCTCGGCCTCGGCGCTGACGATGTCGCAACGGATGGTGGTCATGGTCATCGGGTTCGATTGGTTGCTGCGGGTGGATGTCAAACCGGCAGGCCGGAAATGATGGTGGTCATCGCCGGCCCGATTGATCGCTGCAGGTTACCGGCTGGTCTCATGCCGCCTTCTTGGCACCCATTTCCTCGGCCTTCTTGATCGCCTCGTCAATGCCGCCGACCATGTAGAACGCCTGCTCGGGCAGGTGGTCGCAATCGCCATCGCAGATCATCTTGAAGCCGCGGATGGTTTCCTTGAGCGTGACGTACTTGCCCGGCGCGCCGGTGAACACCTCGGCGACGTGGAACGGTTGCGAGAAGAAGCGCTCGATCTTGCGCGCGCGCGACACCGACAACTTGTCCTCGTCGCTGAGCTCGTCCATGCCGAGGATGGCGATGATGTCCTTCAACTCCTTGTAGCGCTGCAGCGTGCCCTGCACGCGGCGCGCGGTGTCGTAATGCTCCTGGCCGATGATGTTCGGGTCGAGCTGGCGGCTGGTGGAGTCCAGCGGATCAACCGCCGGATAGATGCCCAGCGAGGCGATCTGGCGGCTCAATGTCACCGTGGAATCCAGATGCGCGAATGTGGTCGCCGGCGAGGGATCGGTGAGGTCATCCGCGGGCACGTAGACGGCCTGGATCGAGGTGATCGAGCCGGTCTTGGTCGAGGTGATGCGTTCCTGCAGCACGCCCATCTCCTCGGCCAGCGTCGGCTGGTAACCCACGGCCGAGGGCATGCGGCCGAGCAGCGCGGACACCTCGGTGCCGGCCAGCGTGTAGCGGTAGATGTTGTCGACGAAAAACAGGATGTCGCGGCCCCGGCCGGTGGCCGGATCCTTGTCGTCGCGGAAGTATTCGGCCAGGGTCAGGCCGGTCAGCGCCACGCGCAGACGGTTGCCCGGCGGCTCGTTCATCTGGCCGTAGACCATCGCCACCTTGTCGAGAACGTTGGAGTCCTTCATCTCGTGGTAGAAGTCGTTGCCCTCGCGGGTGCGCTCGCCGACGCCCGCGAATACCGACAGGCCGCTGTGCTGCTTGGCGATGTTGTTGATCAGCTCCATCATGTTGACGGTCTTGCCGACGCCGGCGCCGCCGAACAGGCCGACCTTGCCGCCCTTGGCGAACGGGCAGACCAGATCGATCACCTTGATGCCGGTTTCCAGCAATTCATTGGCCGCGGCCTGATCGGCATAGGCGGGCGCAGCACGATGGATTTCCCAGTGGTCCTCGGCCTGCACCGGGCCGGCCTCGTCGATCGGACGGCCGAGCACGTCGAGGATGCGTCCCAGCGTGCCCTTGCCGACCGGCACCTTGATGCCCGCACCGGTGTTGTCGGCAACCAGGCCGCGCTTGAGTCCGTCGGTAGTGCCCAGCGCGATGGTGCGCACCACGCCATCACCGAGCTGCTGCTGCACTTCGAGCGTGATCGCCGTGCCCGGCAGCTTGAGCGCGTCGTACACCCTCGGCACCTGGTCGCGCGGGAACTCCACGTCCACCACCGCACCGATGATCTGCACTACTTTGCCTTGGCTCATTGCATTGACTCCGGGAATTTCGTTGGGATTTCGAACGCTGCGCGCAAACGCGGAACCTGGATCAGCCACTCGGCACGGGTGCCACGATTCGCGCAAGGCTGCGGGGGTCGTCGCATGGATCGCATCGACATTACACCGCGGCCGCGCCGCTGACGATCTCGCTGATTTCCTGCGTGATCGCCGCCTGGCGGGCCTTGTTGTAGATCAGGGTGAAAGTTTCGATCAGCTTGTTGGCATTGTCCGAGGCGCTCTTCATGGCCACCATGCGCGCCGCGTGCTCGCAGGCCAGATTTTCCAGCACACCCTGATAAACCAGCGCCTCGATATAGCGCTTGAGCACCGGGTCGAGCACGCTGGGGGCGTCCGGCTCGTACAGGTAATCCCAGTCGTGGCCGGCCTGCAAGCCTTGCCCGGCGGGCAATGGCAGCAGCGTGTCCACTACCGGCTTCTGGCTCATGGTGTTGATGAAATCGTTGTAGGCCAGAAATATGCGGTCCAGGCGATTCGCGGTATAGGCGTCCAGGAGAACCTTGATGACGCCGATCAGATCCTCGACGCGCGGGCGTTCACCCAGATGCGTGACCGAACCGACCAGCTGGATGTCCTTGAGGCGGCGGAAGAACTGCAGCGCCTTCTGCCCCACCGCGACCACATCGACCTCGACGCCCTGCGTGCGCCAGGCGCGGATCTCGGCTAGCAGTTTGCGCTGCAGGTTGGCATTGAGCCCGCCGCACAATCCGCGGTCGGAGGAAATCACCAGATAACCGACGCGCCTGACCGCCTCGCGCCGCGCCATGAACGGGTGCCGGTATTCGGTATTGGCCTTGGCGATGTGGCCGACCACCTGGCGCATCAGCCGCGCATACGGCCGCGAGGCGCGCATCAGATCCTGCGCCTTGCGGATTTTCGAAGCCGAAACCATTTCCAGCGCACGCGTCACCTTGCGCATGTTCTGCGTGCTGCGGATCTTGCTGCGGATTTCGCGTGCGTTGGCCATGTCTGCAAACCTCGGGACTCGGGACTCGGAACCCGGCGCACCGCCGGATCGCCATCCTCCCGATCGTTTCTTCTCCGGACCTCGATCCCGGAACCGCGCAACCCGCTACCGCGAGTCCTGTGCCCCGGTCCCGAGCCCCGGCCCGCTCACCAGCTTCCGGTCTTCTTGAACTCCGCGAGCGCCTGCTGGAAGGTGCCCTCGATGTCCTTGTTCCAATCGCCGCTGGCGTCGATCGATTGCATCAGTGCGGCGTAGCCCTGGCGCATGAACTGGTGCAGCGCATGCTCGAAAGGCAGCACTTCGGCGATTTTCAGATCGTCCAGATGCCCCTCGCTGGCGGCATACAGCGAAATCGCCATGTCGCCAACCGATAGCGGGCTGTACTGCCTCTGCTTCATCAGCTCGGTGACACGCTGGCCACGTTCGAGCTGCGCGCGCGTGGTTGCATCCAGATCCGATGCGAACTGTGCGAACGCCGCCAGTTCGCGGTACTGCGCCAGCGCCAGGCGCACGCCGCCACCCAGTTTCTTGATGATCTTGGTCTGCGCGGCGCCGCCGACGCGCGATACCGATACGCCGGCGTTCACCGCGGGGCGGATGCCTGCGTTGAACAAGTCGGTCTCGAGGAAAATCTGGCCGTCGGTGATCGAGATCACGTTGGTCGGCACGAACGCCGACACGTCGCCAGCCTGGGTTTCAATGATCGGCAGCGCGGTGAGTGAACCGGTCTTGCCCTTGACTGCGCCCTGCGTGGCCTTTTCGACGTACTCCGCGTTGACCCGCGCGGCACGCTCGAGCAGGCGCGAATGCAGGTAGAACACGTCGCCCGGGTAGGCCTCGCGGCCCGGCGGCCGCTTCAGCAGCAGCGAGATCTGGCGGTAGGCCCAGGCCTGCTTGGTCAGATCGTCGTAGATGATCAGCGCGTCCTCGCCGCGATCGCGGAAATACTCGCCCATGGTGCAGCCGGAATACGGCGCGATGTACTGCATCGCGGCCGATTCGGACGCCGAGGCGGCGACGATGATGGTGTGCTGCAGCGCGCCGTACTCTTCGAGCTTGCGCACCACGGCGGCGATCGAACTCTGCTTCTGGCCGATGGCGACGTAGATGCACTTTATGCCGGAGCCCTTCTGGTTGATGATCGCATCCACGGCCAGCGCGGTCTTGCCGGTCTGGCGGTCGCCGATCAGCAGCTCGCGCTGGCCACGGCCGATCGGGACCATGGCGTCGATGGATTTGTAGCCGGTCTGCACCGGCTGATCCACCGACTTGCGCCAGATCACGCCGGGCGCGACTTTCTCGATCGGGCTGGTCACGGTGGCCGCGATCGCGCCGCGGCCGTCGATGGGCTGACCCAGCGCATTGACCACGCGCCCCAGCAGCGCCTCGCCCACCGGCACCTCGAGGATGCGGCCGGTGGTCTTGACGCGGTCGCCCTCGCGCAGGTGCTGGTAGTCGCCCAGCACCACGGCGCCGACCGAGTCGCGCTCGAGATTCAGCGCCAGCGCGAAGGTGTCGCCCGGCAGCTCGATCATCTCGCCCTGCATCACGTCGTCGAGACCGTGGATGCGCACGATGCCGTCGGACACGCTGATCAGGGTGCCCTCGTTGCGCGCCTCGGCGCCGAGCTTGAACTGCTCGATGCGCTGCTTGATCAGCTCGCTGATTTCGGAAGGATTGAGCGTGTTGCTGGACATGGACTTGTTCCCGTGGAGCCCCGCGCAAACAGGGCGGTCGCGAATGTGGAATCTGGAAGAAGGTCGGGTGCTAAACCATCAGTTGCCGTGGGCCAACGCGCCAGCGAGGCGCTGCAAACGTCCGCGCATGGAACCGTCGATGACTTCGCCTTCGACCTCGAGCATCACCCCGGCAATCAGCGCCGGATCCTGGCGCAGGTTCAACTGGATGCGGCGTCCGTAGCGGCGCGCCAGTGCTTCGCTCAGACGCGCCTGCGCGGCATCATCCAGCGTCTGCGCACTGGTCACACTGACCTCGAGCGTGGCTTCGGCATCGCGCAGCAGGGCATCGAACTCGTCGCGGATGAAGGGCAACAGATTCAGACGTCCGGTTTCGGCCAATACCACGAGGAAGCGCGCGAAGGCGCCACCGCTGGCCGCATCCGGCGGCAGGTGCAGCGCCTGCAACTGCCCCGGCGTCACGCGCGGATCACCGTGCAGGGCGACGATCTGCGTATCGAGTGCGACTTGCGCCGCGAACGCCAGACACGCCGACCAGGAAGCCAGCTGCTGGTCCGCGTGCGCGGCAGCGAAGGCAGCGCGCGCATAAGGCCGGGCGAGAGTCAGCGCCTGCGCCATGGTCAGATCTCGGCCGCCAGTTGATCGAGCAGCTGCCGATGGGTGCCGGCATCCACCTCGCGCTGCAGGATCTTGCTGGCGCCGGCCAGCACCAGCTCGCCGACGTGCGCGCTGAGCTCCTCGCGCGCGCGCGCCGTGGCCGCGGCGATCTCGGTCTCGGCGGCGGCCTTGTAGCGCTGCATCTCGGCCACGGCATCCTCGCGCGCCTTGTCCAGCAACAGGTTGGCCTGGTGCTGGGCACGGTCGATGATCTCCGCGGCCTGTTGCCGCGCGGCCTTGATCTCCTCGGCCACGCGCGCATCGGCATCGCGCAGTTCGGCACGCGCGCTTTCCGCCGCGGCCAGCCCCTCGGCGATGCGCTTCTGGCGTTCTTCGATGGCCGCCATGAAAGGCGGCCAGCCGTACTTCATCACCAGCAGCACCACGGCGAAAAACGCCAGGCCCTCGATGATGAGCGTCAGGTTGATGTTCATTGCAGGCTTCCCACTACGGTCGCGGCAATCGCCGCGACGACCGCATATGGCTTGAGAGGTTTCAAGTGATTACTTCGCCAGCGCCGACAGGAACGGGTTGGCGAAGATCAACAGCAGGCCGATCGCCACGCCGATCATCGGAATCGCATCGAGCAGACCGGCGACGATGAACATCTTGACCTGCAGCATCGGGGTCAACTCGGGCTGGCGCGACGCACCTTCCAGAAACTTGCCGCCCAGAATGCCGAAGCCGATGGCGGCCCCAAGCGCGCCCAGGCCGATCAAGAGGCCCGCGGCAATCATGGTCATGCCCATGACATTGGCGATCGAATCAACGTGCTCCATGGTGCTCTCCGCAGTAAGGATCGGGTTTACGAGGGGAAATCAGTGTTGTTCCGAGGCGATGCTGAGGTAGACGATGGTCAGCATCATGAAAATGAAGGCTTGCAGGGTGATGATCAGGATATGGAAGGTGGTCCACACGAAGTCGGACAGAAACTGCACGGGGCCCATCACGTAAGTCAGCGCATGCGCCAGACTCGCGCCCAGGGTCATCGTCGCGATCAGGATGAAGATCAATTCACCCGCATACATGTTGCCGAACAGTCGCAGACTCAGCGAAACCGGGCGCACCGCCTCTTCGATCAGACGCAGCAGGAAATTGACCGGCGCCAGCACGATCGCGCCGAAACCGTGCGCGTGGAACGGCGCGGTGAACATTTCCTTGAAAAACAACCGCACCCCCTTGTGCTTGAGGCCGAAATACTGGATCAGCAGGAACACCGTCAGCGCCATGCCGAGGGTGTTCAGGTCGGCCGTAGGCACCACGCGGAGATAAGGCAAACCCGCTTCGCGTCCCAGCCAGGGCAACAGGTCCACCGGCAGCAGGTCCATGAAGTTCATCATGAACACCAGCACGAAGATGGTCAGCGACAGCGGCGCGATCAGCTTGCTGGAACCATGGAAGGTCTCGCGCACCAGCTCGTCGACACCGACGACCACCATCTCGACGAAAGCCTGGAAACGCCCGGGGACGCCTGCGTGGGCGCGGCGCGCGGCAGGGATGAACACCCCCAGGAAAATCGCCATCAGCACCAGGGAGACGCCGACGGTGTCGATGTTGATGACCCAGAACGGCCCTGCACCCACGTGCCACTGCAGATTGTGCAGATGGTGGTGGATGTATTCCGTCATGCCGCCGCCGGCGGCTTGCTCCGCACTGCCAGACATCCGCTCACCTGATTGCAACAAGGGCGACCCAAAACACGATTTGCGCGAACACCAGACCCGCCAGCAACGGCAGGAACGGCAATTTCAGCACGGCGATGGCCACGTACAGCAAGGACAGCGCCAGTCCAAGCTTGAGCGCCTCACCGGCGTAGACCCCGCGCAACACCTGCCGCGCAGGCGCCACGCGCACAGCAAAAACACGCAGTGCGAACAGCGCATTGCCCAACGCCACCGCACCCACCTCCGAAGCACACCGCCAGCGCCGCCGGCATCCCCTGCGCGACCGCCCAGGTCACGGCCAGCAACACCGTGGCACCAAGCTGCAGCGCGACACTGCGTACCGCGAAACGCCTGCCGCCCGCAATCGAACTGTGCATCGACACTGCCTCGCGTCCAGCCCGCAGCGCGAGCCTGCCGACTGCCTGCCTCAAAGCCGTAAAAGGATAGCAGCCGCATTACGCGCGCGGCAATGCCTGCCTCACGATTTCCTTGTGGGCGGCGGGACAGGGCGCGGCGCGCCCAAAAAAACGGGCCGGAATGACCGGCCCGTCAGGAGCCGCGGAAGCCGAGAGGGAGGGAGCTTCCGCGGTATTTCGACTGCAGTGTTGGATCAGCCCTTGATGGGCTTGACCTGCGCGACCTGCTTCTCGGCCAGGTTCTGCAAGGCCTCGGCGTGACGATTCAGCGTGCTCGCGATGTTGCGGCCATGGGCCAAGGCAGCCTCGGCTTGGCTGCGCGCGGTGGCGATGCCCTTGCCGATCAGTGCATTGGCGGACTCGGCGTCGCGCGCGGCCATGGCTTCACGGCCAAAGGCCAGCGCGGCCTCGCTCTGCTTGCTCAGCATGTCGAAATGCTGGCCCAGCAGGGTACCGAAGGTATCGAAGTTCAGCGTCTGCGCCTTCAGCGCAGCGGCTTGCAGATCACGGCCGGCGCCAGTCAAGGTGTCGGTCCAGGCGGTGGTGTTGAACGCAGTGTTGGTCATTGCAGCCTCCTCAGGCTTGGATTTCAGCGTGAGGAGATCCTAGCACGGCATTTGGTGCGATGCAACATCGTGCCCAATGATCCAATTCAGCCGCGGTTTCCAATGCTGAAGCGGAGTTGCACGTGCCGCGCAGCCGCCTGAGTCCGGACGATGCTGCTCCACAGCATGGACGCCGCGGGAACGATCAGGGTCTGGACGACATTCAATCGCCGCGATAACTCGCGCCGGCCGTGCAGGTCTCGTGCACCACGATGCAGCTGAGGCCGGGCAATTCCGGCTTGAGTCGCTGCCAGATCCAGCGCGCGATCAACTCGCTGGTGGGATTGTCCAGGCCCGGCAGGTCGTTGAGGTAGTTGTGGTCGAGCTGCGCGTACAACGGCCGGAACGCGCGCTTGATGTCGGCGAAATCGCACACCCAGCCCAGCGCCGGGTCGGGTTCGCCGCTGACATGCACCTCGATGCGGATCGAATGCCCGTGCAGGCGCGCGCACTTGTGCCCGGGCGGCACGGCGGTGAGCCGGTGCGCCGCCTCGATGGTGAAGACCTTGAAGATATCCATGGCGTGATTGTAGCGACCATGCCGTCGCGGCCGATGGGCTGCGACGGCACGGCTCGGCGCTGCGTCACAACGAACGCTTGGCGCGCGTCAGCAGCTGGTCGAGCAGACTCATGGCCAGGTCGATCTCGGCGCCGCTGATGTGCAGCGAGGGCGCGAAGGTGATCACGTTCTTGTAGTAGCCGCCGATGTCCAGCACCAGGCCGATCTTCTTGCCGTTGTGATCGAGATCACCGGCCAGGCCGATGTCGACCATGCGATCGACCAGTTTCTTGCTGGGCGTGAAGCCGTCGGCCTCGCAGATCTCGGCGCGCAGCGCCAGACCGAGGCCATCGACATCGCCGACCTCGGGGTGGCGCTTCTGCAGATCGCGCAGTCCGGCGAGAAAGTGCGCGCCGCTGGCGGACACCATCGCCTCGTAATCGGTCTCGGCCAGCATGCGCATGGTCTCCAGACCCACCGCGGTACCCAGCGGATTGGCGTTGAAGGTGGAATGCGTGGAGCCGGGCGGGAACTGCTTGGGATTGATCAGCTCCTCGCGCGCCCACAACCCGGACAGGGGATTGAGGCCGTTGGTGAGCGCCTTGCCGAACACGATCACATCGGGCTTGACGCCGAAATGCTCGATGCCCCAGAGCTTGCCGGTGCGGTAGAAACCCATCTGGATTTCGTCCACCACCATCAGCATGCCGTGCTCATCGAGCACCTTCTTGATGCCGGCGAAATAATTCTTCGGCGGCAGCACGTAGCCTCCGGTGCCCTGCAGCGGCTCGACATACAGCGCCGCGTACTCGCACTCGCCGGCCTTCGGGTCCCACACGCCGTAGTACTCGGTCTCGAACAGGCGCGCGAACTCGCGCACCAGTTGCTCGCCGTACTCTTCCTTGCTCATGCCCCTGGGCCCGCGGAAGTGGTACGGGAACGGCAGGAACATGGCGCGATCACCGAAGTGGCCGTAACGCCGCCGGTAACGGTAACTGGAAGTGATCGCCGATGCGCCCAGGGTACGGCCGTGGTAGCCGCCCTCGTAGGCCATCATCAGGCTCTTGCCGCCCTTGAAATTGCGCACCAGCTTGAGCGAATCCTCGACCGCCTGCGCGCCGCCGACGTTGAAGTGCACGCGCCCGGGCAGGCCGAACTTGCGCTCGGCGTCCTGCGCGATGATCTTCGCCAGTTCGATTTTCTCCACATGCAGGTACTGGCTGGCGACCTGCGGCAGGATGTCGATCTGGTGCTTCAGCGCGGCGCTGAGGCGCGGATTGGCGTAGCCGAAATTGCACGCCGAATACCACATCTGCAAGTCCAGATAGGGCAGGCCGGCGCGGTCGTACATGTAGCTGCCTTCGCAACGCGCGAAGATCTTCGGTGGCTCGGTGTAGTGCACCGTGTCACCGAACGAGCAGTAGCGTGCCTCGTCGGCCAGCAAGTCGGCTTCGCTGCGTGCGGGTGCGCTGGCGAACGGAACAATATGATGCGGATCGGCGTGCGGCATGGATCAGATGTCCTGGTGAGAACGGTGGGGATGCGCGTGCAGTTCACCGGCCAGCAGGCGCGGCAGCGCCGCGCGCGCCTCGGCGAAACCATGCATGGGCAGGTGCGCGTAACCCTGCTCGCGGCAATGCGCGATCAGGCGATGCTTGGCGAACACGAAATCGGCCGAACCGGCGACGCAGAAATCGGAACTGCCATCACCGATCAGCAGCACGTTAGGCGCCAGCCGACGCAAACCCTCGGCGCGTTCGCACTTGCAGGTGCCGCTGGCGGCGCGGCAGCCGGGGTTGGAATGCGGAAACTCCAGGCGCCAGCTGCGCGCGCCGGATTGCTCCAGGTGATTGGCCACGATCGGCAGGTCGCCGAGGCCATAGCGCGCCAGCAGTGCGTGGATGGCACGATCGAGGCCGTCGCTGACCACGGTCAGCGACACGCCGGCGGCGCGCGCATCGGCGACGAACGCGGGGAATGCCGGATCGATGGCGATCGACGCCACCGCCGCATCGAGTTGCGCCGGGCTGGCATCCAGCAAGGCGATCTGTCCGGCCAGGCACGCGCGCGAACCGATCTCGCCCAGTTGCCAAGCGGTTTCCAGCTCTTCCCATCCGGGCGCGCCGTAACGCTCCAGCAACAGGTCGGTGACATCACCGACGCTGACGGTGCCGTCGAAATCGCAAACAATGGTCCACTGATTCATGGACGAAATCATCCTGGAGTCAAGGTAGAGAAGGCGCGCGACGCGCGCCGCGGCAGACGCAAGGCAATCCTGGCTATGACCACAAAATCGTAATCAAAGTTGCGTGAATGATTCATTCAGCACCGGCCCGCGCGGTTTGCGGCAGGAACTGCACGCGCACGCGCTGGCCCACGCGCAGCCCCGGTGCATCGAGTTGCAGCACGCATTCCAGATCGCGCGCGTCGTCGGGTTGATCATGCTGCGGCCCGAGTCGTACCGCGCCGTAAGTCAAACCCAGGCGCAGCACATGCGCGGCATAGCTGCGCCCGCCGCCAGCATCCAGCACCACTTCGGCGCGCATGCCCGGATGCACCTTGTCCGCATAAGCTTCGTTCAGTTCCGCGCGCACGATCAAGGGGCGCTCGGGCAGCAGTTCCAACAGCGGCTGCGCATCGTCCGGACTGACCCGCGCGCCGACCTGCACCAGGCGACGCGCCACGTACCCGGCCACCGGCGCATGCACGGTGTACAGCGCCAGCTGATGGCGCGCCGCGGCCAGGCGCGCCTGCGCAGCCTGCACCGCGGCGGCCGCGGCTTGCGCGCGCGCCTTGATCTCACCCAGTGCAGCGCGCGCTTCGGCCAACTCCTGACCGGAAGCCGCATCGGCGGCAACGGCGGCGGCGAGACGCTGCGCGCGCAATGCCGCGGCCGGCTCACCCGCAGCCAACATGGCCTGCTGCGCGTGTGCCTGCGCCAGGTCCGCGCGCGCCAGCTGCACGGCGATGCGCGCCGCGCCATCATCCAGTTGCACCAGCGTCTGGCCCGCGGCGACCTTGGCATTGGTCGCCACCGACACGGCCCGGACCAGGCCCGGCACCGCTGCGCGCACCTGCAGCAGGCCGCCTTCGACGGCAACCTGCCCGCGCGCGATGGCGACATACGCGCGTGGCGCGGATGCGGATGCCGGATCGCCGCTGGTCGCGGCGCCGCAGGCCGACAGCAGCAGCGCGGCGCACGCCGTCAGCAGCAGGACCATGGGCAGGTACTTGGCTTGGTTCATGCGAGAGGCTCCTCGGCAGCAGCCGGATGCGGGTGGTGCTCGTCGGCCAGTACGCGACCGTCTTCCATGCGCAATACGCGGTCGGCGTGCGCGATCAGGCGCGGATCGTGGCTGGCGCACAGCACCATGGTGCCATGCTGGCGCGCGGCGCGATGCAGGATATCGATCACGGTCTGGCCGCTGACCGAATCAAGCGCGCTGGTGGGTTCATCGGCGAACAGCAGTTGCGGCTGCTTGGCCAGTGCGCGTGCGATCGCCACGCGCTGCTTCTCGCCGCCGGACAATTCGGCCGGACGCAATTTGCGCCGATGCGCGAGACCGACCTCTTCCAGTGCGGCCTCGGCGCGGCGCCGGGTTTCCGCCGCGCCCAGGTCGAGGTAGCTCAGCGGCAGCTCCACCTGCTCAACCGAATTCAACGCCGGAAACAGGTTGAAGCCCTGGAACACGAAACCGATATGGCGCAGGCGGAAACGCTGCAATTCCTTGCGGTTCAGCTCCCACACCGGCTCGCCCAGTGCCACCACGCTGCCGCAATCGGGGCGCTCCAGGCCACTGAGGATGGCCAGCAGCGTGCTCTTGCCACAACCGGACGGACCGGACAGCAAGGTCAGCTCGCCGTGGGCCAGATCCACGCTCAGCCCTTCGAGCACGCGCGTGGATACCTTGCCCACGGTGAAACTCTTGGCCACATCGCGCGCGCGAATCGCCGGCACGGGGTTCATCGCGGCGCTCATCGCAACAGCTTCGCCGGATCGGCATTGCGCAGCGTGCGCACCGCCAGCAGCCCGGACAGCAGGGTGATGCCCATGACCAGCACCGCGCAGGCCAGGATGCCCAGCGGAGTGATCGCCACCGGCACGTTCTGGCCGTGCGCAAGCACCAGCACCAGCGCCGACAGCACGCCACCGCAGGCCAGTCCGGTCACGCCCACCCAGCCGGCCTGCTCCATGACCACGCGGCTCAGCGCGCGGTGGCTGGCGCCGAGCGCATTCAGCGTGGCGTATTCGCTGATCGAGCCGGCCACGGCGCCCATCAGCGTTTGGCTGGTGATCACCGTGCCGACCAGAAACACCACCAGCGACATGAACACCACGCCCAGACCGGCGCCGGTCTCGAACAGCCAGTAGTGCACGGTGCGCGCAGCCAACGTGCTGGCCGTCCATACCGAATAGCGCCGCCCACGCTCATGCGGGTCGAGGCGGGCGGCCACGGCCGCGGCCTGCCGCGGATCGCGCAACCGCGCCAGGTAGTAGGCCGGGCGTGGATCACCGCCCACGTTCAGGCGCCGCGCGGTCGCCAGCGAGGCGATGATATTCACCCCGCCCAGCGCGCGCAGGCCATTGGTGGTGCCGACCAGGCGCACGCGAAAACCGTTGAGAATGCCGCTCTGACCCACGCGAATGCCAAGCTTGGGCAGATCGGCGCGATCGACAATGATCGCATCGGGCTCGTTGAGCAGCGCGCGCAGCGCCGGCGGAATGACGCGCGCGAACGCCAGCGCATCGGGCGCGGTATCGACGCCGGAGACAAATACCGACACGCTGCCCAGCGCGCGGTGACCCCGCCAATCACCATTGACCCACTGGAACGGCTCGACCTGCGCCACCTGCGGGTCCATCAGCAAATGCATCTCGGCGTCGCGCGGTATGCTGCGCCCCGAATCGATGCTTTGCGTGCCCGGATAGCCTGCCCAGATCTGTCCGCGCGAGGCATTGATGTACACCGCCGCGCCATCAAAAATGCCGAACACCAGCGCCAGTTGCACCAGCAGCAACACGCCCGAGAAGGCCACCGCCAGCGACGCCGGCAGATAGCGCCGCCATTCGTGGATCAGCGTCTTGCGCGCCAGGGCGACCATCAGCGCGCGGCCCGTGCGGGGCTGCGCTCACGCGCGCTGCCCGCCAGCGGCGAAGCGCCACCCAGCGCCTTGTACAACCTCACCCAGGCCACGCCCTCCGCGGCTTGCGCGCCGCTGGCGACACTGCGCGCACGCAGCGCGGCATCCGCGGCGCTGCCTGCTGCGAGGCCATCACCCAGACCCAGCGCACTGCGCGTGGTGGCGGCCTGCGCAGCCTGCTGCGCCGCTTGCGCGCTCAGCTGCGCGGCGACAGCCTGCGCCTGCGCGCTGCGCAGCGCGGCGTAGGCCTGCTCGACCTCGCCCACGGCAGCCAGCACGGTCTGCCGGTAGTCCAGCACAGCGGCCTTGAGCTGATGCCCGTTGGCACGGATCTGCGCCTGGCGCAGCCCCCAGTCGAACAGCGGCATGTTGATGATCGGGCCGAAACTGGGGATGGTGCGCAGGCGCCCGATCTCGCCACCGGCGGTCTGCGCCGATGCCGTGGCGGTCCAGCCCAGGCCGAGGCGCGGATACAGGTTGGAACGGGCAATGCCCAGCTCGCCCGCCGCGTGCAGCACCGCGGCCTCGGCGCGCTGGATGTCCGGGCGCGTGCGCAGCAGGTTGGCGGGGGGCAATTGCGGCGGCAAGGCAGGCGGCAGCGGCAGCGGACCGGCGGCCGACAACGCGGCATCGGGCGTTGTCTCGCTGAGCAACACCGCCAGCTGCTGGCGTGCGATCGCCGCAGCGGACTCGGCGCTCGTCACTGCGGCAGCGGCTTCAGCGACGCCGGCGCGTGCGCCTGCATTCGCCGCCGGCGCATCGAGATGCTGCGCCACGCGCACGGCGATCAGCTGCGCGCGGCGCCGGGCGATGCGCCGCATGTCCACGGCCAGCTGCGCACGCTGTTCGGCGGCGCGCAAATCCAGATAGCTGCGCACCACCTCGGCCACCAGGGCCGCGTGTGCGGCAGCCAGATCGGCCGCGGCCAGATTGGCATTGCCATCGGCGATGCGCTGCTCGCTCTCGCCGCGGCCAAACAGGCCGAACTGCCAGATCGCATCGAAGCCGATCTGGAAATAGCTGGCGGTGCTGCCCGGCGTCGGCTGCTCGTTGGTGTACAGCGAAGCGCTGGGCAGATGCCGATCGCGCGGCGTGCCCAGAAGCGCGCGCGCCGCGGCCAGACGCTCGCCGGCGGCCTTGAGGCCGAGATTCTGCGCCAGCGCGCGCTGCACCAGCGCATCCAGTACCGGATCGTGAAAGCTGCGCCACCAGTGCGCCAGATCCGGTGCCGGGCCCAGCGCGGTCGCAGCCGGCGCCTGTGTGTAGTGCGGCGGCAGCGCCAGGTGTGGTCGCGGCACGCGCGGCGCGATGGCACAACCCGCCAGCACCAGCACCAGGGCGCCCACCAATGCACGTGGCAGTTGCTGCCATCGCTGCGGGGATTCGCGTCCTGCCGTCTGCTGCACGTGAACTCGAACCTCAAGGCGCGCTCCGCGCCGGAACGCGCATGATACCCGCGCGCAAGATGTCCCCGGGATTACGGCGCGGCTACCGCATCGCGAGGATCAGGCCCAGTCGCGCGGCTGCAGGTAGGCGGCCAACCGCGCCTCGGCGCTGTCCGGCGCGGGCGCGTAACCGTACTCGTAGCGCAGGCGCGGCGGCAGCGACATCAGGATCGACTCGGCGCGCCCGCCCGATTGCAGGCCGAACAGCGTGCCGCGGTCATACACCAGATTGAATTCGACGTAGCGCCCGCGCCGGTACAACTGGAACTCGCGCTCGCGCTCGCCGTAAGGCGTGTCGCGACGGCGCGCGACCAGCGGCAGATAGGCATCCAGAAAGCCCTGCCCCACGGCCTCGGTGAAGCGCAGGCAGGGCTCGAAACCCCAGGCGTTGAGGTCGTCGAAGAACAGGCCGCCGATGCCGCGCATCTCGCCGCGATGTCTGAGGAAAAAATACTCGTCGCACCAGCGTTTGTAGCGCGCATAGACCTCGCTGCCATAGGGCGCGCACAGCGCGCGTGCCACGCCGTGCCAGTGCGCGCAGTCCTCATCGAAGGGATAGAACGGCGTCAGGTCGAAACCACCGCCGAACCACCATAGCGGCGCGGCGCCGGCCGGATGCGCCTCGAAGTAGCGCACGTTGGCATGCGTGGTGGGCAGGTAGGGATTCCACGGATGCAACACCAGCGACACGCCGACCGCGGTCCACGCCGCGCCAGCCAGCTCGGGCCGGTGCGCGGTGGCCGCGGCCGGCAACTGCTCGCCCTGCACGCGCGAGTAGCCGATGCCAGCCTGCTCGAATACGCGCCCCTGCTTGAGCACGCGCGTGCGCCCGCCGCCGCCCTCGGCGCGCTGCCAGACGTCCTCGATGAAACGCGCAGCGCCGTCCGCGGTCTCGAGCGCCGCGCAGATGCGATCCTGCAGGCCGCGCAGCAGCGCATCGACGCGCCCGGATGATTCGCTGAACATGCCGCGCCTCCGTTCAAAACCACGAGCTTACCTGCAGTACCCGGTGCCGCTGCCGGCGTCAGCCAGGGAACCATGGCACAAATGGCCCCCAAGCTGCCGGGCACGCAATGGCCATCAGCGTCCGCCGATCGCGAGCGCGATGGGCCCTGCGCGGGACCGGCCGGACCGGCACCAAACAGTGCATCCACGACAGACTGCAGAACGGGAGTTTTCAAGGTTCCCTATACTTCCGCGCCCTCGCCGACGACCTTGCCGTGCCTTCGACCCCGGTTGCCATCGCTGCGTTCACTGCTGTATCCGCACTGGGCACGGGATGCGCTGCGCACGTGGCGGCCTTGCGCACGGGTCGCAGTGGGCTGCGCCGCAATGACTACGCGCCGAACGGCCCGCCGCTTCCGTGCTGGATCGGCCGCGTCGACGATCGTTCCCTGCGGCCGGCTCCCGGCCTGGACACGCGTCTGCATCGCCTGCTGATGCTGGCGCTGGCGCAGGACGACTTCGGCACGCTGCTGACGCGGGCGCTGAGCGACTGCGGCGCCACGCGCGTGGCGCTGGTGCTCGGCACTTCCACCGCCAATATCGAAACCAGCGAACAGGCGTATCGGCGCCTCGATCACGGTCACCTGCCGCGCGATCTGGCCGACGCGCGCGTGTACCACCTGCACGGCCCGGCCGAATGGCTGTGTGCGCACACCGGCATCGCCGGGCCGGCGTTCACCGTGTCCACGGCCTGTTCGGCCAGCGCCAAGGCGTTCGGCCTGGGCGCGCGCCTGCTGCATGCCGGCATCGCCGACGCCGTGCTGGTGGCCGGCGCCGACTCGCTGTGCTCCAGCACGCTGTATGGCTTCAATGCGCTGCAGCTGGTGGACGCCGCGCCGTGCCGGCCGTTCGACGTGGAACGCGCCGGACTGTCCATCGGCGAGGGCGCGGCTCTGGCCCTGCTGCGCCGTGTTGCCGACGCACCCGGAGCGCCGCGCCTGCTGGCCTGCGGCGAGAGCAGCGACGCGCACCATCTGTCGGCACCGCATCCCGAAGGCCTCGGTGCGACACGCGCGCTGCAGGCGGCATTGCACGAGTGCGCGCTGCCGGCGCAAGCTTTCGATTACATCAATCTGCACGGCACCGCCAGCCGCCAGAACGACGCCGTCGAGGCCGCGCTGGTCGCGCAGGCCCTGCCCGGCGTCAGCGCCAGCTCGACCAAGGGCGCGACCGGCCACACCCTCGGCGCGGCAGGCGCGCTGGAAGCCGTCCTCACGCTACTGGCGCTGCACGAAGGCGTGGTGCCGGCCACGGTCGGTTGCATCCGGCCCGAGCCGGGCATCGCCGCGCAGTTGGCACTCGTGCCGCAAGCGCGCGCATTGCGCCGCGCGCTGAGTTTTTCGTTCGGCTTCGGCGGCAGCAATGCCTGCCTGGCCTTTGCCGGCGCGGACGCCGCATGAACACCGCGCTGCACGCCACGATCATCGGCTGGGGGCTGTGCGCGCCCGGGCTCGATGATGCCGCTGCCTTCGCGGATTGGCTGCGCGATCCGGCGCGCGCCTTGCCCGTCGGGCGCCACGCCAACGCGATGGCCGCGCGCATGACGCCGACCGAGCACCGGCGTGCGCCGCATGCGGTACGCCTGGCGCTGGAAGCAGCCACGCAGGCAGTCGGCGCGCGCGACGCGAGCGCCATCGGCGCGGTGTTCTGCAGCGCCTTCGGCGACATGGCCAATACCGACGCCATTCTCGGCACGCTGGCGCAGGCGCCGGATCAGGTCTCGCCGACGCGTTTCACGCACTCGGTGCACAATGCCGCCGCCGGGCACTGGAGCATGGCCGCGGCCAGCCATGCGCCGATGAGCGCGCTGGCCTGCGGACGCGAGGGCATCGGCCCGGCACTGCTGGCGGCGCTGCTCGACATGCAGGCCAGCGCCGCGCCGCAGCTTGTAGTGCTGTTCGATGCCGCCGCCGCCGGCGCGCTGGCCGATGTCGCGCCCTGCAGCCTGGATTTCGCTGCTGCGCTATTGCTGGCGCCCGCTGTCGACGAACGACCGGGTGCGCGTCTGCGCGCGCAAGTGGAGAGCGGCCAGGCATCCGACAATGCCCCGCGCGATGCGCGTTTGCAGCCCTGGTACGCGGGCAATCCCGCCGCGCGCGCGCTGCCGCTGCTGGAGATCTGCCTGGGCGCCGCAGCACGACGCTTCACCTGGCCGCTGGGCTCTGGCACCCTGCTCACCCTGCACTGCGAGTATCGACCTTGAGCCCGACCCCCGGTGATCGTGTCGCCATCCTGATCCCCGCGCTCAACGAGGAGCGCGCGATCCGCGAGGTGGTGCTGGGCGCACTGGCGGTCAGCGCACGGGTGATCGTGATCGACGACGGCTCCAGCGACGCCACCGCCGCACGCATCGCCGATCTGCCGGTGATGCTGATCCGGCACCCCACGCCGCAAGGCAAGGGCGCCGGCCTGCGCGACGGTTTCCGCCGCGCGCTGGCACTGGGTGTGGATGGCGTGGTCACCATGGACGGCGACGGCCAGCACCTGGCCAGCGATGTGCCGCGCCTGCTCGCCGCCGCGCGGCAGTATCCGCGGCACATCGTCATCGGCGCGCGCATCCGCAACCGCGAACAGCAGCCGCCGGCGCGGCGGCGCGCCAACGCAGTGGCCGACTGGGGCATCTCCTGGGGCGCCGGCGTGGCGATCGCCGACAGCCAGAGCGGGCAGCGCTATTACCCGCGCGCGGTCCTCGCGCTGGCCGATCTCAAAGCCGAAGATTTCGTGTTCGAGGCCGCGCTGCTGATCACGGCCTGTCGCGAGCTGGGCCTGGGCGTGGTCTCGGTGCCGATCGATTCACGCTACCAGCCCGAGTTTCGCCGCAGCCACTTCCGCCCGGTGCACGACATCGCGCGCATCACCTGGTACACCATCAAGCGCATCCTGCACTACGGCCACATCTTTGCCGCGCACCGCCGCGCCACCGCGCAGCCGCCGCTGGTCATCGATCCGCCAGCGCACGACGCCGAGGCATTGGCCGAAGCGCGCTGAACACGGGTCGGGGCACGCCATGACACCAGTCTGTCCGTGCGCATCGGCGCCAGGCTAAAACCTGAAGCCCACCAGCAGCATGGTTTCGCCCAGGTTCGGCTCGTGGAAGCTGGCGTTGGAGATATGCCGCAACGCCAGCACGTAGTGCGTGCCCTGCCAGCCCAGCGTGCTGACAAACTCATACGGGCTGGACAGCGCGCCGGTGCGGTTCTTGGTCAACGCCACGTCGAATCCGAGGAAAGCCTGGCGCCAGAAGCCGGACACGCGCGCGCCGCCCATCGCCATCCATACCGGATGGGTCATGTATTCGTGCACATTGCGCGCGTTGACCGGACGCGGGCCGATCCAGCCCAGTTCGGCTTCGGGCGCCCAGCTCAGGTCATGGCCACCGAGCGTGAACGGGTGCGCGTCGCCGACCGCAGCGAAGAACGCCACGTCGGCCCAGCGCCAGCCGGAGGTTTTGCTGCGCCCGCCCAGCACTTCGTAGCTGGCGGCATGAACGGGAATGAGCGCGGTGGCCAGCAGGCTGCCGAGCAGCACGAGTGACCACCACGCGGTGTGACGACGAGACATTGAATTTCCTCGGGACGTGACCCATGACAAGCTTGCTTGAACTATTATTGCTGAGGCATGGAACTTTGAACATCAACTGCGATCAAAGTTTCACTGCTGATCCACTTCACTGCTTGCCTACACAAATAAGGCCATGACTCCTGTTTGCAATCTCCCCCCGGGTGCTGAGGAAAACCTCGGCTTGCTGCTCGGTTTGGCGCGCGCGCGACTGATCAGCGCGCTTGAAGCCGAGCTGGCCGCCAACGGCCTGGCCATCAATCACACCCAGTACGCCGCGCTCAAGCGCCTGGCGCAGTGCGCGCCACTGGCGCCGGGCGAACTGGCACAGGCGCTGGGGCACGATGCCGGCGCCATGACGCGCGTGCTCGATGGCCTGGAGGAGAAAGGTTACGTGCGCCGCGAGCCCAATCCGGATGACCGCCGCTGTGTGCGCGTGATCCCCACCGAAGCTGGTGCCGCACTGTGGTCGCGCATGCGCGGCTGCGGTGAACGCACCATGGCGCACGCGCTGGAAAACCTGAGCGAGCCCGAGCGCGACGCGCTGCGCGATTTGCTCAAACGCATCATCGATTCGCTGAGCACCATCAATACTCCGAACTGAGTCACCACCATGTCCCGAATCTTCAAACCGCTGGCCATGGCGCTGGGTGCGCTGCTGCTCGCCGGCTGCGTCAGCCCCGGTGGCCTCAGGCCACAGCAGGCGCCGCTTGCCGCCAACAGCCTGGCCATGGGCAACACGCTCTCCGGCGTGCCGCGGCAAGCCGCTGCGTGGCCTGCCGCCGACTGGTGGCGCAGCTTCCACGATGCCCAGCTCGATCATCTGATCCATGTCGCGCTGGCCAGCAATCCCGATCTGGCGGTAGCCGCGGCGCGTGTACGCCAGGCCGATGCCGTGGCCGCCGGTGCCGATGCCGCACGCATGCCCACGCTGGGCGCTGGCGTGTCGGCCGACGGCATCCGCATCCCGCCAACGGTGATCGGCCCGCCGATCGGCGGCCACTACGCCACGCTGTGGCGCGCCGGACTCAGCTTCAACTACACCTTCGACTTGTGGGGTGGACAGCGTGCGCAATGGGAGGCGGCGGTCGATCAGGCGCGCGCCGTGGCCGTCGCGGCCAGCGCCGCGCGCCTGCAACTGGCCGCGGATGTGACCCGCGCCTACGTCGATTACGCCTACGCCGGACAAAGCGTGGCCATCCTCAAGGCCAATCTCGCGCGCAGCGCGCAGCTGCTGGAGCTGACCCGCAAGCGCGTTGCCGCCGGCGTGGACAACCACATGCAACTGGCCGCGGCCAGCGCCGCACAGGCTACGGCCAGCCAGCAACTCGAAGCCGCGCAGCGCGGTGAGCGCGCCGCGGCGCTGACGCTGGCCGCGCTGTGTGGCCAGGGCCCGGGCTTCGCCGACAGCCTGCACGCGCCCGCGCCCTTGCGCGCCGCACCACTGGCACTGCCGGCCACGCTGCCCGCCGCGCTGCTGGCGCGGCGTCCGGACGTGACCGCCGCATTGTGGCGCGTCGAGGCCGAGGCGAGAGCGATCAAGGTCGCGCGCGCGGCGTTCCTGCCCAACATCAACCTCGCCGCCGGGCTCGGGCTGGCTTCGCTGGGCGCGGGCAACCTGCTCGAAGGCGCGTCGCACTACGAGCAGTTCGCCCCGGCGATCAGCCTGCCGCTGTTCGACGGCGGCCGCCTGCGCGCCAACCTCGCCGGCCAGGATGCCGCCTTCGACGCCGCGGTCGCGCAATACAACGGCGTGCTCGTGCAGGCCATCCACCAGGTCGCTGATGGCGTCAGCGCCACGCAATCACTGGACCGTGAACTGCGCGCGCAGGAGCAGGCGCATGCCGCCGCCGCGCTGTCCTGGAAACTGGCGCAGGACCAGCTCGGCGCCGGCGTGATCAGCGAGATGCAGGCCCTGCAGGTACAGCAGTATCTGCTGCAGGCCGAGCAGCGCCTGGCGCAGCTGCGCGCCGACCGACTCAGCGCCGGCGTCAGTCTCGTCGTGGCGCTGGGTGGCGGCTATATGCCGCCAGCCGATACCCCGACACCCACCAATGTTGCCGAGATCCAGCCATGAGCACGCCCGAACCCACCACTTCCGCCACCGCGGCGTCCAACCCGCGTCGCAAGATATTGCTGCGCCTGGTGTTCGTCATCGTCGTGCTCGCACTGCTGGCGTGGGGCGCCTGGTACTGGCTGGATGGGCGCTGGTACGCCAGCACCGACGATGCCTATGTGCACGCCAACATCGTCGAGGTCACCCCGCTGGTGCCGGGCACCGTCACCGCCATCGATGCCGATGACAACGACTTCGTGCGCGCCGGGCAGACCCTGGTGCAGTTCGACGCCGCCGATGCTCGGGTTGCATTGGAGCGCGCCGAGGCCAATCTCGCGCAGACCGTGCGCCGCGTGCGCGCGCTGTATGCCGGCGCCGGCGCCGCGCAGGCGCTGCTGGCCACGCGCCAGGTCGAGTTGCGTCGTGCCGAACAGGACAATGCGCGCGTGCTCAAGCTCAAGGGCACCGGCGCGGTCTCGGCGCAGGACGTGCAGCATGCCGCCGATGCGCTGGCCGCCGCGCGCGCCGCACTGGGCGCCGCGCGCGAGCAGTTGAACAGCAGCCGCGCGCCGATCGCCGAGACCGTGCTGGCGCGGCAGCCCGACGTGCTCGCCGCCGCCGCCATGCTGCGCCAGGCCTATCTGGATCTGGTGCGCACCAGGCTGCTGGCGCCGGTTTCAGGCTATGTGGCCAAACGCAACGTGCAGCTGGGCCAGCGCGTCATGCCGGGCACGCCGCTGATGGCCGTGGTGCCGCTGGATCACGTGTGGGTGGACGCCAACTTCAAGGAAACCAACATCGGCGACATGCGCATCGGCCAGCCGGTGACGCTGACCTCCGACGTGTACGGCGGCGGCGTGGTGTATCACGGCCGCGTGCAGGGCCTGGGCATCGGCACCGGCAGCGCCTTCGCGCTGCTGCCGGCGCAGAACGCGACCGGCAACTGGATCAAGATCGTGCAGCGCCTGCCGGTACGCATCGATCTGGACCAGAACGAGCTGATCAAGCATCCACTGCGCGTCGGTCTGTCGATGACGGTCGAGGTCAATCTGCATGACCAGAAGGGCGCCATGCTGGCCACCCAGCCGCGCAGCAGACCGGCGCTGCAAACGCGGGTCTACGATGGCCAGTTGCGTGCCGCCGATGCGCTGATCGCACGCATCATCCACGCCAATGCCGGGCATGCCTCGGCGCTGCCCGCCACGCACGCCACGCAGCGCTGAGCCGTCACCATGAGCGAACCGCTGTACCGCCCGGCGAACGTGGGCCTGACCACGTTCGCACTGTCGCTGGCCACCTTCATGCAGGTGCTCGACCTGTCGATCGCCAACGTGTCGCTGCCGACCATCGCCGGCGACACCGGCTCGACGGTGACCCAGGCGACCTGGGTGATCACCTCGTTCACCGTGGCCAACGCCATCGCCCTGCCGCTGACCGGATTCCTGGCCAAGCGCTTCGGCGAAGTGCGCCTGTTCGTGCTGGCCACGCTGCTGTTCTCGATCACCTCGGCGCTGTGCGGCTTCGCCGCCAGCATGGGCATGCTGGTGGCCTTCCGCGCGCTGCAGGGTGCGGTGGCCGGGCCGATGTATCCGATCACCCAGGCGCTGCTGCTGTCGATCTATCCCACCGAAAAACGCCCGCAGGCGCTGGCGCTGATCGCCATGGTCACCGTGGTGGCGCCGATCGCCGGACCGGTGCTGGGCGGCTGGATCACCGAAAACTATTCCTGGCGCTGGATCTTCTTCATCAACGTGCCGATCGGCATCTTCGCCTCGTTCATGGTCTGGCTGCAGATGCACAAGCGGCCGGAAACCACGCAGCGCCCGCGCATCGACTACGTGGGCCTGATCACGCTGGTTCTCGGCGTGGGCTCGCTGCAGATCCTGCTCGACAAGGGCAACCAGCTCGACTGGTTCGGCTCGGACTTCATCGTGGTGCTGGCGATCATCGCCGCCATCACGCTGACCGTGTTCGTCATCTGGGAGCTGACCGACCGCGAACCCATCGTCGATCTGAAGCTGTTCCGACACCGCAACTTCGCCGCCGGGACGGTGGCGCTGGTGCTGGCCTACGCGGCGTTCTTCGCGCTCAATCTGATCGTGCCGCTGTGGGTGCAGACGCAGCTGGGCTACACCAGCGAATGGGCCGGATTCGCCGCCGCGCCGGTCGGCATCCTGCCGGTGCTGCTGACGTTCTTCGTGGGTCGTTACGGCGGGCGCTACGACCTGCGCATCCTCGCCTCGCTGTCGTTCCTGGCCATGGGCCTGGTGTCGTTCTACCGCGCCGACTTCAACAGCATGGTCAGCTTCGGCGACATCGCCTGGGCGCAGTTCTGGCAGGGCCTGGGCGTGGCGCTGTTCTTCATGCCGGTGCTGACCATCCTGTTGTCCGACCTGGAAACGCGCGAGATCGCCTCCGGATCGGGCGTGGCCACCTTCCTGCGCACCGTGGCGGGCAGCTTCGCGGCCTCGATCACCACCTACGTGTGGGATCGCGGCGCCGCCGTGCAGCACGCGGTGCTGGGCGATCACGTCAACGTGTATTCGCCGACCACGCGCGCGGCGCTGCAACAGCTCACCCAGGTCACCGGCAGCACGCAGGGCGCCGAGGCGGTGCTCAACCAGGTGGTGACCGCGCAGGGCTTCATGGTGTCCACCGTCGACCTGTTCTGGATCCTCGGCTGGCTGTTCGTCGCTTTGATCGGCGTGATGTGGTTCGCCAAGCCGCCGTTCATCGCCAAGGCCAGCGCGGCCGCGGCCGGCGGACACTGAGCGCGGCGCCGGCAGCCCGTGCCTCCTGGCCGCGCGTGCCCGCAGATGCGCGGGCACGCGTGGCTATTGCGCGCCGCGCATAATGGCGACTTCGTCGTGTCGAGGTTGCCAGCATGCACCCACGTTTGCTTGCCGCATCGGTCCTGGCGCTGGGTCTTGCGCTGGGTGGCTGGTTCATCGGCCATGGGTTCGCCTCGCGCAGCGCGCCGCGCAGCGTCACCGTGAAAGGTCTGGCCGAGCAGAACGTGCGCGCGAATCTGGCCGTCTGGCCGCTGCGCTACACCGAAGCCGGCAACGATCTGGCGCAGGTGCAGGCGCGCATCCAGCGCGACACGGCCAGCGTGCGCGCCTTCCTCGCACTGCACGGACTGGCGCAGGCGGTGGTGCAGCGCAGCCTGCAAGTCACCGATCGCGCCGCGCAACAGTGGGGCAATGCGCAATACAAGGAGCGCTACATCGTCAGCGCGACCCTGCTGGTACGCAGCCCGGATGTGAACGCCGTGGCCAGCGCGGCGCAGGCCACCGGGCAACTGGTGGGACAGGGCGTGGCGTTGGAGTCGCAAGGCCTCGCCACCGGCCCCAGCTATCTGTTCACCGGCATCAATGCGATCAAGCCAGCGCTGCTCAGCGCCGCGATCAAGGCCGCGCGCGCTGCCGCCGCGCAGTTCGCGCACGACTCCGGTAGCCGCATCGGCCCGATCGTGCGCGCCAATCAGGGCCTGATCGAAATCCTGCCGCGCGACCCGGTGCCCGGCGCGCGCGAGCAGCAGCAGATCGACAAGACCGTGCGCGTGGTCGCCACGCTGGATTACGCGCTGCGCGATTAGGCGTTGCGTCGCGCGTGCGGTCCATCGCGGCCGTGTCAGGCAGGCGTGCTGGTCGGCGCGCACGGCTTGGAGTTGCCCGGCCCCCGCAGCAGGCTCAGCCGGTTTCCGGCAGGCCGTGGCGATGCACCGCGGCCACCGCGCGACCGGACGGATCATTGCAATCGGCGAAGGCCTGCGACCAGCGGAACGCGGTCGGCGTGGAGCAGGCGATGGAAGGCCCGCCCGGCACCAGACGCGCGGCGGCCTCGCCGGGAAAGTGGCGCTCGAACAGGCTGCGATACAGATACGCTTCCTTGCCACCGGGCGCGTTCACCGCGTAGCGGCGCGTGGCCATGGTCATCTGCGCATCACTGATGCTGGCCTCGGCGTGCGCCTTCAGCGCATCGATCCAGCCGTAGCCGACGCCATCGGAGAACTGCTCTTTCTGCCGCCACAGGATTGCATCCTGCAGCAGGCCGCGCCCGGCCTCGCGCAGGATGGCCTTCTCGATGCGTCCGGCGCCGGGGCGCTTGGCCGCGGGCGCGGTGCGCATGGCCGCGTCGATGAACTCGCGATCCAGAAACGGCACGCGTGCCTCCACGCCCCACGCCGCCATGGCCTTGTTGGCGCGCGCGCAGTCGTACAAATGCAGCGCGTCGAGCTTGCGCACCAGTTCGTCATGGAACTCGCGATCGTCCGGCGCCATGTGAAAGTACAGATAGCCACCGAAGAGTTCATCCGAGCCCTCGCCGGAGAGCACCATCTTGATGCCCATGGCGCGGATGCGCCGTGCCAGCAGATACATCGGCGTGGATGCGCGCACCGTGGTCACGTCGTAACTCTCGACGTGGTAGATCACGTCGCTGAGCGCGTCGAGTCCTTCCTGCACGGTGAAGTGGAAGCCGTGGTGCGCGGTGCCCAGCGCCGCGGCCACCTGTTCGGCGGCGGCCAGGTCGGGCGAGCCCTCGAGGCCGATGGCGAAGGTATGCAGGCGCGGCCACCACGCTTCGCTGCGGTCGTCGTCCTCGACGCGACGCGCGGCGAAGCGCGCGGTGATGGCCGCCACCAGCGAGGAATCCAGCCCGCCGGAGAGCAGCACGCCGTAAGGCACATCGGTCATCAGGTGCCGGTGCACGGCGCGCTCCAGCGTCTGGCGCAGGACCAGCGGCTCGCTCGGGCCGTTGCGCACGGCCTCGTAATCGCGCCATTCCGGCGCGTAGTACTGCGCCGGCGCCTCCATGCCGCGGGTCAGGAAATGCCCCGGCGGAAACACCTCGATCTCCACGCACACGCCGATCAGGGCCTTCATCTCGGAGGCCACGTAAAGCCTGCCGTGCTCGTCGCGGCCGGTATACAACGGCACGATGCCCATGGGATCGCGCGCGATCAGCCAATCGCCGCGCTCACGATCCCACAGCACGAAGGCGAACATGCCGTTGAGCACGTTGAGAAACGCCGCGCCCTGCGCACGCCACAGCGGCAGGATCACCTCGCAATCGCTGTCGGTGGCGAAGGCGTAATCGGGAAAGCCGCGGCGCAGATCGCGGTGGTTGTAGATCTCGCCGTTCACCGCCAGCACCTGCGCGCCGTCGCAGGACAACAGCGGCTGCGCGCCGTGCGCGACATCGACGATGGCCAGGCGCTCGTGCGCCAACACCATGTGCGCGTCGGTGTACACGCCGCTCCAGTCCGGGCCGCGATGGCGCAGCAGGCGTGCCTGGCGCAGCGCCAGCGGGCGCAGCGCCTCGGCCTGGCCCTGCGGATCGAAAATTCCGAAAAAGCCGCACATCGCACATCTCGCCTGCACCGGGTGGGTCATCACAGCCCATGCGGGCGCTGCATGTCAATCGACGCCACTGCGCGTTGCAGGGCTGCAACACGGACGCGCTGCGCGTGCAACGGCGGTTTCAAGATCGCGGTGCAATGCTGCCGCGCGCATCGAAGAGACGCTTTGGTCCGGACGCTTTGTGCTTTCCCGCACACGTGTGTGTCGAACTTGCAGTGTGGTGGGCCCAGCAGGACTTGAACCTGCAACCAACGGATTATGAGTCCGCTGCTCTAACCATTGAGCTATAGGCCCGATGCCGCCGCTGCGCAGTGTAGCGGCTGGCGCAAAGCACGACGCCCGCGCATGGCGGGCGTCGTGTGCGGCGTGCTGAGGATGCCGTGAAGCGCGCTTACTCGGTGTCGAGGAACGAGCGCAACTGCTCGGAGCGGCTGGGATGCCGCAACTTGCGCAGCGCCTTGGCCTCGATCTGGCGGATGCGCTCGCGGGTGACGTCGAACTGCTTGCCGACCTCTTCCAGCGTGTGGTCGGTATTCATGTCGATGCCGAAACGCATGCGCAGCACCTTGGCCTCGCGCGGGGTGAGCGAGGACAAGACCTGCTGCACGGTTTCGACCATGCCGGTGTCGGTGGCCGAGTCGACCGGCGAGAGGATGCTGCCGTCCTCGATGAAATCGCCCAGATGCGAGTCCTCGTCGTCGCCGATCGGGGTCTCCATGGAGATGGGTTCCTTGGCGATCTTCATCACCTTGCGGATCTTGTCCTCGGGCATTTCCATGGCCTTGGCCAGCTCGTCCGGTGTCGGCTCGCGGCCGTACTGCTGCAGCATCTGGCGCGAGATGCGGTTGAGCTTGTTGATGGTCTCGATCATGTGCACCGGGATGCGGATGGTGCGCGCCTGGTCGGCGATCGAACGCGTGATCGCCTGGCGGATCCACCATGTCGCGTAGGTGCTGAACTTGTAGCCACGGCGGTATTCGAACTTGTCCACCGCCTTCATCAGGCCGATGTTGCCTTCCTGGATCAGGTCGAGGAACTGCAGGCCGCGGTTGGTGTATTTCTTGGCGATGGAAATGACCAGGCGCAGGTTGGCCTCGACCATCTCTTTCTTGGCGCGGCGCGCCTTGGCCTCGCCGATGGACAGCGCGCGGTTGATGTCCTTGACGTCGGTCAGCGGCATCGACAACAAGCGCTCGACGGCGAGCAGCTTTTCCTGCTCGGCGACGATCGCGTCGCGACGCGCCTTGATCGCCGGCGCCCACTTCTGGCGCTTGCGCGCGAGGCTGTCCGCCCAGGTCAGATCGGTTTCGTGGCTGGGGAAGCTGGCGAGGAACTCGGCGCGCGGCATGCGCGAACCCTTCACGCACATGTCCAGGATGGCTCGCTCGTGGCCGCGGATTTCGCCGACCACCTCGCGCAATTTCCTCACCAGCAGGTCGATCAGCGCCGAAGGCAGCTTGAAGCCGAGGAAGGCCTCACCCAGCGCGGCGCGATGCTTGTCGAGTTTCTTGTCGCCGACCTCCGCCTTCTGCGCGGCTTTCTCGAACTTGGCGTACAACTGGCGCAGATCCTCGATGCGTTGACGCACCACGAGCGGATCGGGTCCGGTCGGGCCGGCTTCCTCTTCCTCGCCCTCGACCTTGACCGCGACGACGTCTTCCTCTTCATCGTCGTCGTCCTTGGCCACGGCAACCACCACCGGCGGCGGCGCGACTTCTTCCTCGCCATCGTTGAAGCCGGCGATGACCTCGGACAGGCGCTTCTTGCCATCCAGATGCTGGTCGAATTCCTCGACCAGCAGGCGCACCGTCCACGGGAAGCTGGACAGCGCGGTCTGCACCTGCGCCAGGCCTTCCTCGATGCGCTTGGCGATGGCGATTTCGCCCTCGCGCGTGAGCAGTTCCACCGTGCCCATCTCGCGCATGTACATGCGCACCGGATCGGTGGTGCGACCGACCTCGGAATCGACCACGGAGAGCAGCGCCACGGCTTCCTCGGTGGCGGTTTCGTCGTCTTCGTTGGTGGGTGCGGCTTCGGGCAACAGGCCGACTTCGGGCGCGATCTCGTGCACCTCGATGCCCATGCCGTTGATCATGCCGATGATGTCCTCGATCTGTTCCGGATCGACGATGTCATCGGGCAAGTGGTCATTCACCTCGGCGTAGGTCAGGTAGCCCTGCTCGCGTCCCTTGGTGATGAGCCGCTTGATTTCCGATTGCTGCTCGTTGGGGGTATTGGCCATGCCGTGCACCGTGGGGTGAATGAACCTTCCAGTTTAATCAGTTGGCGACGTTCTGACCACTATTCAAGCGCGTGGTTCCTTGGCACGGAGCATGCGTTCAATGTGCCTCCAGCCAGAACGTCACCGGGCCATCGTTGACCAGATGCACCTGCATGTCGGCGCCGAAGCGCCCGCTGGCAACCGGCGTGTGACGTGCCCGCGCCTGTTCCAGCAAGTGCGCGAACAGGCGTTCGGCCAGCGCCGGTGACGCCGCGGACGTGAAGCTGGCGCGCATGCCCTTGCGCGTATCGGCGGCCAGGGTGAACTGGCTGACCAGCAGCAGGCCGCCACCGGTCTCGCTCAGGCTCAGGTTCATACGCCCGGCGGAGTCCGCGAATACGCGGTAGCCGAGGATGCGGTCGAGCAGCCGCCGTACTTGCGGTTCACCATCGGCAGGCTGCACCGCCACCAGCGCCAGCAATCCGGCCGCGATCTGTCCGATCACGGCTCCATGCACCTCGACATGCGCGCGCTGCACGCGCTGGATCAGGGCAATCATCCGGTTTCCTCCGTCGTGCGGCGCACGCGCGCGCTGAATACACTGCGCCATTGTCTCGCCGCGAGTCACCATGAACGATCCCGCGCAGGCGCGCATGCGCTGGCACGTCGCTTTCACCTATGCCCTGCTGCGCCTGGTCGGCCGGCTGCCTTTGCGCGCGCTGCACGCACTGGGCGCCGGGCTGGGCGCGCTGCTGTGGCGCGCCAACGGGCGCGAGCGGCGCAATGTCGAGGTGAACCTTGGCATCGTCTGCGCTGGGCAGACGCCCGCCGCGCGTGCGGCGCTGGCGCGCGCGTGCCTGCGCGAAACCGGCCGTGGCATCGCCGAACTGGGCAAGGTCTGGGGCGGTGGCGCCGAGCGCGCGTTGCGCCTGGTACGTGAAGTGCACGGACAGGAGTTGTTTGATGCCGCGCTGGCGCGCGGCCAGGGTTTGATCGTGGCGGCGCCGCACCTGGGCTGCTGGGAGTTGCTCAATCACTGGATCGGCGCGCGCACGCCGTTGGCGATCCTGTACCGACCGCCCCGGCAGCCGGCGTGGGAACCGCTGCTGCGCCACGCACGCGGCCGTTATGCGCCCGAACAGGTGCGCGCCGAGGGCAGTGGCGTGCGCAGCCTGTACCGGCGCCTCGCGGCCGGCGGCGTGGTGGGTATCCTGCCGGATCAGCAGCCGCGCGGCGGCGAGGGCGTGTTCGCGCCCTTCTTCGGCCTGCCCGCGGCGACCATGGTGCTGCTGCCGCGTCTGGCCGAGCGCACCGGCGCCACGGTGTTGTTCAGCTTCATGGAACGCCTGCCGCGCGGCGCCGGATTTCGCCTGCACTGGCGCGCAGCGCCTGCCGACATCGCCGCGGCAGATGCCGGGATCGCCTGCGCCGCACTGAATGCCGGTGTCGAGGACTGCGTGCGCAGCGCTTTCACCCAGTACCAGTGGACCTACAAACGCTGGTCGTTGCGCCCGGCGCCGGGTGGCCCGGATTTGTATCGTGCCGGGCGGTGACGCGACACCGCTCAGTCGCGGCCCAGTCCGGCTTTTTCCAGCGCAGTGAGATAGGTCCGCCAATTGCCTGCGTAATCGCGACCCAGCCGCGCCAGCGTATCCCAGCTGAAAATGCCGGTGTCATGGCCGTCGTCGAAGCGCAGCAGCACGCCGTATTGTCCAACCGGCTCGATGGCGCTTACCCCGACCGCGCGCTTGCCGGCCACCAGGACCTGCTGGCCGGGGCCATGGCCCTGCACCTCGGCGCTGGGCGAATGCGTGCGCAGGTATTCCAGCGGAAGACTGTAGTGCGTGCCGTCGGCCCAGCTCACTTCCAGCACGCGTTCAGCGCGGCGCAGACGCAGCTCGCTGGGGGCGGTGCTCAATGCACGCGCCCGACGTCCGGGCCATCCAGTTTCAGCGCCGGCGCAACACCCGCCACCTCGGCCAGGGCCAGGCCATAGGGCTCACGGAAACTCACCGTGGATACCTCGGACCAGGCAAAGAACGAGGGCTCGGTCAGCCACTCGGCATCGGGCGAGACTTCCTGCATGTTGAAGCCGTCGTCCTCCAGCCCGAGCAGGCGCCCGATGTAACACACCTCGGACTCCTCCTCGCTGTCGACGTGCACGCCGATCACCGGCGCGTGGCCGCTGGCGGCCTGCACCACCTGCACGATGTCGTCGAGCGGGAAATCCTGCGGGCGCGGGATCTGCACGCCGCGCAATTCCAGCGCGCGGGTGATGAAACCGGCGTGCTCCTCGGGCGCTTCCAGCTCGGTCAGGTCGCGGTGACGCATGGCGTAGAGGCCGTCGAAGCCGAGCGTGTCACCGACCACGGACAGCAGGAAATATTCGCGGCCGATGCCGGCGACGTAACCGCAGAAGCTGCCGTGCTCGAGGTTGCCGCGCCATACGCGCACCAACTCGCCGGCACTCGCCGCCGCGCGCAGACGCGCGCGGAAGCCCGGTGTTTTCAGGGGGATGATCTTGCCCATGATGGATGATTGATCGTGCCAGGGAATGGTTGGATGGCGCGCCGTCGACGCGCAGCAGGCAGACGCCAGCAGGTCGATGAGCTTAGCAGCGACGACGACAGCCGGGGTTCAAAGAATGTAACGGGAGAGGTCTTCGTCAGCCGCCAGATCGGCCAGGTGCGCATCGACATATTCGGCGTCAATCACGTATTTTTCGCCGGACTTGTCCGATGCTTCGAAGGAGATCGACTCCAGAAGACGCTCCATCACCGTAGCCAGCCGGCGCGCGCCGATGTTCTCGGTGCGGCTGTTGATCTGCCAGGCCAGCTCGGCCAGGCGGCGCACGGCGGAGGCATCGAAGCTCAGCGTTACGCCCTCGGTGCGCAGCAACTCCTGATATTGCAGGGTCAGCGCGTGGCGCGGCTCGGTGAGGATGCGCTCGAAGTCCTCCACGCCCAGCGCCTGCAGCTCGACGCGGATCGGCAGGCGCCCCTGCAGCTCCGGGATCAGGTCCGAGGGCTTGGCCAGCGAGAACGCGCCCGAAGCGATGAACAGCACGTGGTCGGTACGCACCGCGCCGTACTTGGTCGACACCGTGGTGCCCTCGACCAGCGGCAGCAGGTCGCGCTGCACGCCCTCGCGACTGATGCCGGGCGTGTTGCCGCCGGCCCCTCCGCGCTGCGCCACTTTGTCGATCTCGTCCAGAAACACGATGCCCTGCTCCTCGGCCGACTGCACCGCCTGCTGGCGCAGCTCGTCCTCGTTGAGCAGCTTGCCGGCCTCCTCGTCGATCAGCGCGTGGCGCGCCTCGCGCACCTTGAGCTTGCGTCGCTGCGCGCGCTGCGTACCCAGCGACTGGAACATCTGCTGCAGTTGCTGGCCCATCTCCTCCATGCCCGGCGGGGTGAGGATCTCGGCATGGCCCGCGCCTGCGCTCAATTCCAGCTCGACCTCGCGCTCGTCCAGCGCGCCTTCGCGCAACTGCTTGCGCAGTTTCTGCCGGGTGTCGTGATCGGCGGCGCTATCCGCGCCGGGCTGCGATTCCCAGCCGCCGCGGCGCGGCAGCAGGGCATCGAGCAGACGCTCCTCGGCCTGATCCTCGGCGCGGCTGCGCACGCGCCCGGCGGCGCGCGCGCGCACCAGCTTGAAGGCGACATCGACCAGATCGCGCACGATCGATTCGACATCCTTGCCAACGTAGCCGACCTCGGTGAACTTGGTCGCCTCGATCTTCAGGAACGGGGCATCGGCCATGCTCGCCAGGCGCCGCGCGATCTCGGTCTTGCCGACGCCGGTGGGGCCGATCATCAGGATGTTCTTGGGCGTGATTTCCTCGCGCAGTTCCTCGGGCAACTGCATGCGCCGCCAGCGGTTGCGCAATGCGATCGCCACCGCGCGCTTGGCGGCGTGCTGGCCGATGATGTGCTTGTCGAGGGCGTTGACGATTTCGCGCGGGGTCAGTTCGGACATGGCTGAGGGTCGGTGAGGGTGGTGAAATCGGGGATGGACAACGGCGCTGCACGCTGCGGGAACTTCTCGCGCGGCCCGGCTTTTCCCCGGGCCGTGTGCCCTGGCTGCGCTCAGAGCTCTTCCACCGTGACGTTGCCGTTGGTGTAAATGCAGATCTGCCCGGCAATGGCCAGCGCCTGCTCGGCCACGCGTCGCGCATCCAGGTCGGTATTGGCCAGCAGCGCGCGCGCCGCGGCCAGCGCGTAGGGGCCGCCGGAACCGATGGCGATGAGTCCTTCCTCGGGCTCGATCACGTCACCATTGCCGGAGATCAGCAGCGAGGCCTCGGCATCGACCACCGCCAGCAGCGCTTCCAGCCGACCCAGCCGGCGCTCGGTGCGCCAGTCCTTGGCCAGTTCGACGGCGGCGCGGGTGAGGTTGCCGTTGTGCCGGGTGAGCTTGTCCTCGAACAGCTCGAACAGGGTGAAGGCATCGGCGGTGGCACCGGCAAAACCCGCCAACACCTTGCCGTTGACGCCCAGGCGCCGCACCTTGCGCGCGTTGGACTTCATCACCGTGGCGCCCAGGGTGACCTGGCCGTCGCCGGCGATGACCACGCGCCCGCCGCGGCGCACGCTGATGATGGTGGTGGCGTGGAAGCTTTCCATGTCGACTCCCGGTGGCGAGCTGGCGATATGGAGCCTCCGGGCGCGCATGCAAGCCACTGGCGCAAGGCGCGCTAAAATGGCCACCCCACCCGCCGGTAACCGTCATGTCCCTCGCCCCAGAAACACGCACGCGCATCGACGCGCTGCTGCAGCAGCACCGCGTGGTGCTGTTCATGAAAGGCACGCGCCAGCAGCCGCAGTGCGGCTTTTCCGCGGCCACGACCAATGTGCTCAACGAGCTGCTGCCGGATTACCACACCGTCAACGTGCTCGAGGACATGGAGCTGCGCGAAGGCATCAAGCAATACGGCAACTGGCCGACGATTCCGCAGCTGTACATCGGTGGCGAACTGGTCGGCGGCGCCGATATCGTGCGCCAGATGTATGCCAGCGGCGAGCTGCAGCAGGCGCTGGGGCTGCCGCCGCCGGACCGCACGCCACCGACGATCACCATCACCGACCGGGCCGCCGAGGCGATCCGCGCCGGCATGCAGGAAAACCCGGGCATGGCGCTGCACCTGGAAATCGGCCCGGATCGCACCGCCGGTTTCCAGTTGGCGCCGGCTGGCGCCGGCGATATCGTCACGGAGTCCAATGGCCTCGAGATCCATTTCGATCCGGCCAGTGCGCAACGCGCGCGCGGCATCAAGATCGACTGGGTGGAAACCATGCAGGGCGCCGGCCTCAGCCTGAGTTATCCGGGCAGCACGGGACACTGAAGTCAATTTGCAATCCGCGCGTCGTGCCGCGGTTTGCATGCACGGTCAAGGCGAAGCCGCGCCGCCTTGCGCGTGACCGACACCGGCGTACCCGTCGTGGCGGCGCTGCGGCCGGTGCGGCGTCAATCGCCCTCCGGCTCCAGATCTTCCTCGAAGCGCAGATGCTTGACGCTGCGCCCGTTGCGGCGCACCAGCTTGAGCGCCTCGATGCCGATCTTGATGTGCGCCTCGACGAAACTCGAGGTGACGACGCGATCGCTGGCCTCGGTCTTGACGCCCTCGGGGATCATCGGCTGGTCCGACACCAGCAACAGTGCACCGCACGGGATGTGGTTGGCGAAACCGGCGGCGAAGATGGTCGCGGTCTCCATGTCGATGGCCATGCTGCGCGTGGCGCGCAGGTGCGCCTTGAACGCCTCGTCGTGTTCCCACACGCGGCGGTTGGTGGTGTACACGGTGCCGGTCCAGTAATCGTGGCCGAGGTCGCGGATCATGGTGGAGATCGCGCGCTGCAACTGGAACGCGGGCAGCGCCGGCACCTCGGGCGGCAGGTAGTCGTTGCTGGTGCCCTCGCCGCGGATCGCGGCGATGGGCAGTACCAGATCGCCGATCTGGTTCTTCTTCTTCAAGCCGCCGCACTTGCCCAGGAACACGCACGCCCTCGGCGCGATGGCGCTGAGCAGATCCATCACCGTGGCGGCGTTGGGGCTGCCCATGCCGAAGTTGATCAGGGTGATGCCGTCGCTGGTGGCGTTGGGCATGGGCCGGTCGCGGCCCCGCACCTCGACGCCATGCCACTGGGCGAACAAATCCACGTAATGGCCGAAATTGGTCAGCAGCAGATGCTGACCGAAATCTTCCAGCGGCGTGCCGGTATAACGCGGCAGCCAGTTGCTGACGATCTCGTGCTTGTCACGCATGATGGAAACTCTCGAACGCCTCGCGGGCGGCACCGGCGACGCCACGCCGGCAGAAAATCGCGCTGGGATCGGCACCAGTGTAGCGGCGCCCGCGCGCGTTTTGGCACCGCGCCCGCACGCTGCGCGGCGTGATCGGCTCAGCGCCGCCGCGCGCGCGGATGGGCGCGATCGTAAACCTGCGCGAGACGCTGGAAATCCAGATGCGTGTAGATCTCGGTGGTGGCGATGTCGGCGTGACCGAGCAGTTCCTGCACCGCGCGCAGCTCGCCCGAGGATTCCAGCAGATGGCTGGCACAGGTATGGCGCAGCAGGTGCGGGTGCACGCGCTTGGCCATGCCTTGCTCGCGCGCGCGCAGCTTCAGGCGCAGACGCACCGCGGCCGGCGTCAGCGGCTTGCCGCCACGGCCGGGGAACACCGGTGCCGCGGCGTTCGCCGTGGCGGGTCTGAGCGCGCGCAGCGCATCCAGCGCCTTGGCTCCAATCGGCACCACGCGCGTCTTCGAACCCTTGCCGGTGACGCGCACCAGGCCTTCGTCGAGGTCCAGATCGCGCCAGTGCACACCGCACAGCTCGGCCACGCGCAGGCCGCTGGAGTACAGCAGTTCAAGCAGCGCGCGGTCGCGTACCTGCAGCGCGTCATCGGCGTCCAGCTCCATCAGGCGCTGCGCTTCGTCCACATCGAGCACGTGTGGCAACTTGCGCAGCAACCTGGGTGCGCGTACGCCGGAGGCCGGATTGGACTGCAGCACTCCCTCGCGCAGCAGCCAGCGGAAAAAACTGCGGCTGGCGGCCAGCAGGTGACGCAGGCTGCCGGGGCCACGCCCGCGCCGATGCTCGCTGGCGACCAGGGCCTGCATCTGCGCCGGGACCAGCTCGCGCCAGTCGCGCACACCATGCGCTTCGGCGTGACGCGTCAGCAGGGCCAGCTCGCGCGCGTAGTTGTCGGCAGTGCGCGGCGCATAGCGGCGCTCGACGCGCAGGTAAACCAGAAATCGCGCGACGGCTGCGGACAGCGGCGCGCCGGTGTTGCTCACACGTAGCGGCCCAATGCGGCGCCGGCCGCCTCGGCGATCAGCTTGAGGAACAGCGTGCCGATGCCGGGATGGAAGCGATTGGCATCAAGGCTGCCGATGCCGAGCACGCCCAGCGCGCCCAGCCTGAGCAGCGCCGCGGATTGCACCTCGGGCGCAGCGGCACCAAACAGCGCCTCGAGCTTGGCCGGCGCCAGACGCCCGCACAGCGGCTCGCCGCGCGGGAAGAAATCGGCGAGCGCGGGCAGCCGCTCGACGCCTTCGGGCACATCACGCACCCACGGCAGTCCGGCCAGCGCGGCATGCGTTCCGTTCAGCAGCAGGCTCACCTGCTCGGTATGAAAGTCCTCGCGCAGGCCGGCGACGATGGCGCGCGCGCACGCGGCCAGATCCGGTGCACGCAGCAGGCTCAGCGTGTACGAGTGCACCTGCACCACGCGCTGTTCGTTCTCGCTGGCGATCTCGACCAGCTCGGCGAGACGCGCTTCGAGCTCGCGCTGACGCTCGCGCAGCAGTTCCAGTTGATAGCCGGCCAGCGAGGCCGCGCTGCCGCGCTCGCGCGGAATCACCAGGGTTTCGGCGATGTCCGGGAAATCCTTGAGAAACGTCGGATGACGGCGCAGCCAGGCGGCCACGTCCATTGCTTCCAGTCCGGTCTTCAGGGTCAGCTCGGCCATGCTCGGGTGCTCCGTGGACACCGCGGCAAGTGTGCGGCGCGCGCGCGGCGCGCGCAATCGGCCCCGGTGCTGCTCAAGCATCGCCCGCGTCCAGCCACGTGCCGCTGTAGACGAACGTAGCCGGTCCGCGCATCCACAAGTGCGCGCCGGGACCTTGCCAGCGGATGCCGAGTGTGCCGCCGGGCAGCGCCACCGCAACCTCGGCGTCGACGCGCGCGGACGTGCGCAGCGCCGCCATCGCCGCGCAGGCGCCACTGCCACAGGCTTGCGTCCAGCCGGCGCCGCGCTCATGCACGCGCAAAGCCAGATGGGCGCGATCGAGCACGCGCACGAAACCGGCGTTGACACCGTGCGCGAACGCGACATGCGCGGTGAGCGCCGGGCCCAGAACGTCCAGCGCAGGCGCAGCCAGATCCTCCACCACGACCACCGCGTGCGGATTGCCCATCGACACCACGGTCACATCGAGCGTCGTGCCGGCCACGTCCAGGCGCTGCGCTGTCGTGTTCGCGGTGGCGGCAAAGCCTGCCGCGGCGGGGCTGAAATCGGGCACGCCCATGTCCACCTCGACATCCTCGGCGGCATGCACGCGCACCGTCGCCACCACGCGATCCGTTTGCACGCGCGCATCCACCCCCGGCGCGATCTCGCCTGCGCGCGCCAGCCACGCCGCCACGCAGCGCAATCCGTTGCCGCATTGCTCGGCGCGCGTGCCATCGCGATTCCAGATGCGCAGCGTCACCACGCCATCCGGCGCAGCGGCCGGATGCAGCGTGAGCATTTGATCGAAGCCGATGCCGCGCTGGCGATCACCCATGCGCCGGATCAGTGCGGGATCGCCGGAGAAGTGCTGCACACGCGCATCGAGCACGGCAAAATCATTGCCGAGACCGTGCATCTTGGTGAACGTCAGGTTCACCCGCGCGGCGATGCCGTGGCCGCGATTGCGGGATGGCTCGGCATGGCGCTGGTCGCAGCCGGCGCGGGCTGCGCATGCGGCGCCGCGCCGGGGCGCACCAGCTGGCCCTTGTTGCCGCAGCCACCCAGACCCAGCACGGCCGGCAGCAGCAGCAGTGTCGCAAGCAGAAAATGGCGTGGATTCATGCGCGCAGTATACGAGCCGGACGCGGCGATGCCGGAAGCACCCGAAGCCTGTAGCCGGAACTCTTCTGACACACCCGGCAGCCGCGACCGCGGCCCGATCACTGCTTCCCGGCGCTGGCCGCAGGCGCGGGCGCGGACTGTTGCAGCGCGCCGACGGTGACGGTACCCGACCCCCACTGCGCGTCGCGCTGCTGGAAATAATCCTTGGGATCCCAGTACCAGCGATCGCGCAGGCCGCCGAAGCCGCGCGGCGTCAACTGCGGGCCGCTCGGGGATTCATGCGCGCTATAGGTGTAGACACCCTGATCAAAACCGAGGCGCGAGCCCGTCATGTCATTCATCAGCGCCAGCCGCAAGGAGCTGAGCATGCGCGGCATGGCCACCTTGTCGCCGTAGGTTTTTTCCAGCGTCGCCAGCTCGGTCTCGCCAGCCTGGCGCTGCGTGGGCGTCAGCCGCGCGCCGATGCGTTTGCGCGTGGCGACGAACTCCGGATAGCCGCGCGAAGCCGACAGCGCCAGCCATGCCCAGGCCTTGGCCGGATCCTTGCGCACACCATTGCCGTGGTCGTACATCAGCCCAATGGCAAGTTGCGAGAACTTGTCCGCGTAGTAGGCGCCATATTTGAAGTATTTCAGCGCGCAGGCGTAATCGTGATTCGCGAAGCAACGCATGCCGGTGAAACGTCCGAACAAATCGGGATGGCCCAGCGTCGAGGAATCGCCCATGGCGCGCAGGATGCGCGCGACCTTGGGGGCGTGCGCCGAGTCCCTGGCGATGGCTGCAGATTGATCCTGCGCACCCGCGGCGGCGTTTGCCACGGGGATTGCGGCCCATGCCAGCAACGGACCCAGCAGCGCCGCCAGGAACGGCAGCCGCATGACTCGGGGCTTGACGGTCATGGCACTCCTCCTTGCGATCCGGCGTTAAAGTGTCGCGCCACCGCAAGAACGTTGCCAGTGCCGGGCGGATGATTACACATGCATGACGCGGCCAACACAATCCGCTACCTTGCGCCATCCCGCGCGCGCGATGATGCAAACCACATGAACAGCATGCAGCCCCTGTACGTGATCGTGCTTGCCGCCGGCGAGGGCAAGCGCATGCGCTCGCAGCAACCCAAGGTGCTGCTGCCGCTGGCCGGGCGGCCATTGCTGGCGCATGTGCTGGAAACCGCGCGCGCGCTCGATCCGATGCGCATCGTGGTGGTTTACGGTCATCGCGGTGAACAACTCCGCGCGGCGCTGGCCGATCGCCCGGACCTGCAGTGGGTGCAGCAGGTCGAACAGCGCGGCACCGGCCATGCCGTGCGCCTGGCGCTGGAGCAGGTGCCCGAGCACGCGCGCGTGCTGGTGCTGTACGGCGACGTGCCGCTGCTGCGCGCGGAGACACTGCGCCCGCTGGTCGAGGCGCACGTGGCGCTGGCGGTGCTGGCCGCCGAGGTGCTGGATCCGCGTGGCTATGGTCGCGTGGTGCGCGATGGACTGGGCCAGGTGCGCGCCATCGTCGAGGAGCGCGACGCCGACCCCGAGCAACGCCAGTTGCGCGTGATCAACACCGGCATCCTCGCTGCCGACGCGCGGCGCCTGCGCGTGTGGGTGGCCAACCTCGATTGCAGCAACGCGCAGGGTGAGTATTACCTGACCGATGTATTCGCGCAGGCCGCCGAGGAAGGCATGCCGGCGTTGTGCCTGCTGACACCCGATGCCGCCGAGGCCGAAGGCGCCAACGATGCGCGCCAGCTGGCCGTGCTGGAACAACGCCTGCGCGCACGCGAGGCCGCGCGCCTGCTCGATGCCGGCGTGCGCCTGCTGGATCCGGCGCGCATCGACGTGCGCGGCAGCGTCGATTGCGGCGTCGACGTCGAGATCGACATCGACGTGATCCTCGAAGGTCGCGTGGCGTTGGGCGACGGCGTGCGCATCGGGCCGTTCTGCCGGCTGCGCAATGTCGAGCTGGCCGCCGGCAGCGAGGTGCATGCGCATTGCGACCTGGATGGCGTGGTCGCCACCGGCGCGTGCAGCATCGGGCCCTTCGCGCGCCTGCGCCCGGGCAGCGTGCTGGCCGAGGGCGCAGCCATCGGCAACTTCGTCGAGACCAAGAACGCGCGCCTCGCCGCGCACGCCAAGGCCGGACATCTGAGCTATCTGGGCGATGCCGAGATCGGTGCCGGCGCCAACATCGGCGCCGGCACCATCACCTGCAATTTCGATGGCCTCGACAAGCACCGCACGGTGATCGGCGCGGATGCGTTCATCGGCTCCAACAGCGCGCTGGTGGCACCGGTGGAAATCGGTGCTGGCGCCACCATCGGCGCCGGTTCGGTGATCACCCATGACGCCGCGGCGCATGCGCTGAGCGTGGCGCGCGCGCGCCAGGTCACGCTGCCGGACTGGAAGCGCCCGCACAAGCCGCGGCGCTGAGGGCGGGTCGCAACATAGCCGCGCATCACGTACCGCGCGGCTTGGCGCGATGCGTGGGCGCGGCGCGCCACGGGTCATCCGGCCACGGGTGCCTGGGGTAGCGGCCCTTGAGTTCCTTTTTCACCTCGCTGTAGGTGCGATCCCAGAATCCGCGCAGATCGCGCGTGACCTGGATGGGCCGCCCACCCGGCGAGAGCAGGTGCAGCATCACCGGCACCGTGCCACGCGCCACGCGCGGCGTCTCCGCCAGACCGAACAACTCTTGCAGCTTCACCGCCAGCACCGGCGCGGCGGGATCGGAATAATCCAGCGCCAGCTCGCGTCCGCTGGGCACGCGCAGGTGCATCGGCGCCTCGCGCTGCAGCGCCTGCCACTGCGCGTGATCGAACCGCGCGCGCAGCGCCGCATGCAGGCGTTCGCCATCCAGTTGCGTCAGGCTGCGCACGCCCTCGAGAACAGGCAGCAGCCAGTGCTCAAGATCAGCCAGCAACGCGCTATCTCCGAGATCCGGCAGGGCCAGCTCGGGCAGCCAGCCGCGCAATGCCCGGACACGCTGGCACAGGCCGCGCGTGGCTTCGCTCCACGGCAGCGCGGCCAGTCCCTGCGCGCGCACGCCGGCGAGCAGCGCGGCGGCGGCCTCGGCGGGCGCGAGCGGCACGTGTCGCTGCGCCAGCAGCAGCGCATCGAAGCGCTCCACGACAAAGGCTTCGCCGGCACCGCGCTGTGCGTTCCAGCGCAACTCGCGCGTGCCGGAGAAGCGCTGCGGGTATTCGCTGCGCAAGCGCGCCGCGTCGAACGGCGCGGCCTGCAGGATCAGCGCATCGCCGTGCGCGGTGCGCAGCTCGGTCACCAAAAGCCAGGGTTCGCCGCGCAGCGCGCTGGCCTCGTGCAGGCGCGCGCCACGACCGTTGCTGAGCTGGTAGCGCAACAGCTCATCGCCGCTCTGGTGCGCGATGCGATCGGGGAACGCGGGTAGCAGCAGGTCGCCGACGCTGTGCGCGGCGGGCACACCGCTGGCGGCGCCGCGCACACCCAGACGCTGGCGCCAGCCGCGGCTGGATTGCTCGATGGCGGCCAGCGCACCGGCCTCGGCGCCATGCGCCTGCGCCGCGCGCGCGCCGCCGTCGCGCCATGCATGCAGCGCGGCCAGCGCCACGCGCAAATCGTCGCTGCGCGCGGCCGCGCCACGCAATGGCGAGCGCGCCTCGATCAGCGCCAGCAGATCGGCCATCAGTGCCTGCAGGGTCACCGGCGCGCGCAACGCGGCCGCGGCGAGACGCGGCGTGGCGCCCAGCGCGCGCAGCCTGCGCCCGCTGGCCGTGATGTGATTTTCGCCATCCAGCGCGCCCAGCGCGCGCAGCAGGTCCTGCGCCTGCGCCAGCGCGCCGGCGGGCGGTGCGTCCAGCCACGGCAATTGCGTGCTGCCCCAGGCGGCCAGCCCCAGCGCCACGCCGGACAACTCGGCCTGCATGATTTCCGGCGTGCGCGCGGGTTCCAGGCGCTGGCTTTGCGGCCACAGGCGCAGCGCCAGCCCCGGCGCCACGCGACCGGCGCGGCCGGCACGCTGTGCGGCGGAATCCTGGGCGATGCGCACCGTCTCCAGGCGCGTGAAGCCGCTGTTGGGATCGAAGCGCGGTTCGCGCGCCAGGCCGCTGTCGACCACCGCGCGGATACCCGGCAGGGTGACGCTGGACTCGGCCAGGTTGGTCGCCAGGACCACGCGCCGCGCGCCGTCCGCGCCTGGCGCCAGTGCGGCGTGCTGCTCGGCCAGGCTCAGCTCGCCATGCAGCGGCACGATTTCCGGTGCGGCCTGCGCGCCCTCGCCGCGCGCATCCTGGTCCCACGCCTGCAGCAGCAGCGCGTGCATCTGCGCGATCTCGCGCCGGCCGGGCAGGAACACCAGCACGTCGCCATCGGTTTCCTGCAAGGCCTGCTGCACGGCACGGCGCAATTGCGCCTGCGGCGGCATGTGCGGGGCATGCGCAGGATGTACCACACGCACCGGAAACGCGCGCCCGGCGCTGCTCAGACGCGGCGCATCCAGCCAGGTCGCCAAACGCGCGCCATCCAGCGTGGCCGACATCAGCAGCAGGCGCAGTTCGGGGCGCAACTGGCGATGCACCTCCAGCGCCAGCGCGGCGCCCAGATCGCCATGCAGATGGCGCTCGTGAAATTCGTCGAACAGGATCGCGCCGACGCCGGCCAGTTCCGGATCATCGACCAGCATGTTCGTGAGAATGCCCTCGGTCAGCACCTCGATGCGCGTGGCCGCGCTGATGCGCTGCTCGAAGCGGATGCGGTAGCCCACGGTCTGCCCCACCGTTTCGCCCAGCTGCTGCGCCATGAACCCGGCGGCGGCGCGCGCCGCCAGGCGGCGCGGCTCGAGCAGCAGGATGCGCTGCCCCGCCAGCCACGGCGCGCGCAGCAGCGCCAGCGGCACCTGCGTGGTCTTGCCGGCGCCGGGTGGTGCCTCCAGCACCAGGCGCGGCTGCGCGGCCAGCGATTGCAGGATTTGCGGCAACAACGGCGTGATCGGAAACTCGGGTAACGGCATGCGCACATGGTAACGGCGCGGCCGGCGCGCCTGGCTGCGAGGACGCCCCGCTGCTGCCAGAATGCGCTGCTTTGCGGATGCCACCATGGACCTGATCGACATTGGTGCCAACCTGACCCACGAATCCTTCCGCCACGACTTCGATGCCGTGCTGGCGCGCGCGCAACTCGCGGGCGTGACGCAGATGCTGGTCACTGGCGCCGCGCGCGCCAGCAGCGAACAGGCACTGGCGCTGGCCCGCGCCCACCCGGGCGTGCTGTATGCCAGCGCCGGCGTGCATCCTCACCACGCGCTCGACTACGACGCCGACACCGAGGCTGCGTTGCGCGCGCTGCTGCGCGAGCCGGAGGTGCGCGCGGTGGGCGAGACCGGGCTGGATTACTACCGCAACTACGCGCCGCGCGCCGCGCAGTTGCGGGCCTTCGAGCAGCAATTGGCGCTGGCCGCCGAACTCGGCATGCCGCTGTTCCTGCACCAGCGCGAGGCGCACGATGACTTCATCGCATTGCTGAGAACCGTGCGCGACCGCGTGCCCGCCGCGGTGGTGCATTGCTTCACCGACAGCGGCGCGGCGCTGCGCGACTACCTCGACCTGGACTGCCACATCGGCATCACCGGCTGGCTGTGCGACGAACGCCGCGGCCTGCACCTGCGCGAACTGGTGAGCGGAATTCCCGCCGCACGCCTGCTGATCGAAACCGACGCGCCGTACCTGTTGCCGCGCAGCGTGCGTCCGCAGCCCGCGCAGCGACGCAACGAGCCGATGTATCTGGCGCACATCGTGGCCGAGCTGGCGCGTGACCGCGGCGAGGACATCGCACAGACCGCGCGGCAGACCAGCGCCAACGCGCGCGCGGTGTTCGGCCTGCCCGCACCGGACGCGACGGCTTGAACGCGTTCAGCGCGGTTGCAGCAGTCCGCGGATCAGGTTCAGCAAATGCACATCGCCGACGCTGTCGGCATCGCCGTTGAGCCAGCGCACATGGCCATGCGGGCCGACCAGCACCAGCATGTCGTTGTGCACCACATCGAAATCGGGCCTGGCCTGGGCGGCCAGCGCGTTGGCCACCTGTGGCTGCGGCACATAATCGCCACGGGCTTTGGCCCGCGCGTCGGCGGCGGCCTCCGCGGCGAGGGACACTTGTTCGTAGTCAACGTGATAGCCCTGCCGCACCACGCGGCGCGTGGCCGCCGGCGCAGCGCTGAGAAACTGCCAGCGCGTATCGGCCGGATTCCAGCCGTATTCGCGCATGAACGCGGCGGTCTGCGCCGGCCCGGTGTGCCACGGATCGACGTTGAATGCGACCAGTCGCACGTGCCGCTGCAGTTGCGCCAGGCGCAGGTCATTCTCCAGCGCGACCAGATGCAGCGCGACCAGCGGACAGTCGTTGGTGCAATAGGGATCGAGGAACGTCACCACTTGCACCTGGCCGGCAAACTGCGCCGAGTTCACGATCTGCCCGAGCTGGTTGCGAAAACCGGCAAACGCCGGCGCACTGCCCAGCAGCGGCAGCGGCGGTGTGCGCGGCGTCTGCAGGCGACCCAGCCAGTAACCGCAACCCAGCGCGAGCAGGATGATCAAGGGCGTGGCCAGCAACCATGCCACGCGGGCGCGGATCGCACCACGCGAAGCAGCGAGCGGCTGGTGGCCGGAGTCATTCATGGCTACGCATGGACTGCGCCTGTGCCGGCAAAGTTCCGCCGCATGCCCTGCGCGCGAGGCAAAAAGAAGCCCCGCGATGCGGGGCTTCGTGTGTTGCGTGCAGCGTGAACGCCTGGATCAGAAATCCATGCCGCCCATGCCACCCATGCCGCCCATGTCACCGCCGCCGGCCGGAGCCTTTTCGTCCTTCTTCGGCGCCTCGGCGATCATCGCCTCGGTGGTGATCATCAGGCCAGCGATCGAGGCTGCGTTCTGCAATGCCGAGCGCGTGACCTTGGTCGGATCCAGGATGCCCATCTCGATCATGTCGCCGAACTGGCCACTGGCGGCGTTGTAGCCGAAGTTGCCCTTGCCTTCGGCCACCTTGGCCAGCACCACGCTGGGCTCGTCGCCGGCATTGGCGACGATCTCGCGCAGCGGTGCTTCCATGGCGCGGCGCGCCAGAGCGATGCCGTGCTCCTGGTCCTCGTTGTCACCTTTCAGCGACTTGACCGAGGCCATGGCGCGGATCAGCGCCACGCCGCCGCCCGGCACCACGCCTTCCTCGACCGCCGCACGCGTGGCGTGCAGGGCGTCCTCGACGCGCGCCTTCTTTTCCTTCATCTCGACCTCGGTCGCGGCACCGACCTTGATCACCGCCACGCCGCCGGCCAGCTTGGCCACGCGCTCCTGCAGCTTCTCGCGGTCGTAATCGGAGGAGGTTTCCTCGATCTGTGCCTTGATCTGCTTGATGCGGGCTTCGATTGCCTTGGTGTCGCCGGCGCCGTCGATGATGGTGGAGTTCTCCTTGGCCACCTGCACCTTCTTGGCGCGACCCAGATCCTTCAGGGTGACCTTCTCCAGCTGCAGGCCGACTTCCTCAGAGATGACCTGGCCGCCGGTGAGGATGGCCATGTCTTCCAGCATCGCCTTGCGCCGATCGCCGAAGCCAGGCGCCTTGACCGCGCACACCTTGACGATGCCGCGGATGGTGTTGACCACCAGCGTGGCCAGCGCCTCGCCCTCGACTTCCTCGGCGACGATCAGCAACGGCTTGCCGGACTTGGCCACGGCCTCGAGCACGGGCAGCAGCTCGCGCACGTTGGAGACTTTCTTGTCGTGCAGCAGGATGTACGGGTCTTCCAGATCCGCCTGCATCGACTGCTGGTTGTTGACGAAGTACGGCGACAGGTAGCCGCGATCGAACTGCATGCCCTCGACCACGTCGAGCTCGTTCTCCAAGCCCGAACCGTCCTCGATGGTGATCACGCCTTCCTTGCCGACCTTGTCCATGGCCTCGGCGATGAGCTTGCCGATGCTCTCGTCGCCGTTGGCCGAGATGGTGCCGACCTGGGCGATGGACTTGGAATCGGCGGAGGGCTTGGACAGCTTCTTCAGCTCGGCGACGGCGGCGCCAACCGCCTTGTCGATGCCGCGCTTCAGATCCATGGGATTCATGCCGGCGGCGACCGACTTCAGGCCTTCGCGGATCATCGCCTGGGCCAGCACGGTGGCGGTGGTGGTGCCGTCACCGGCGTTGTCGGAAGTCTTGGAAGCGACTTCCTTGACCATCTGTGCGCCCATGTTCTCGAACTTGTCGGCCAGCTCGATCTCCTTAGCCACGGACACGCCGTCCTTGGTGATGGTCGGGGCGCCGTAGCTCTTTTCGAGCACGACATTGCGACCCTTGGGGCCAAGCGTGGTCTTCACCGCGTTGGCGAGAATGTTCACGCCGCGCAACATGCGCGCGCGGGCGTCTTCACTGAAACGGACTTCTTTGGCTGCCATGAGTTGATTCCTCGAAAAGTGGGGTGGTGCGGATGTGCGGGCGGATCGCGGCGGGTGCTCAGCCTTCGATCACGGCCTGGATGTCTTCTTCCTTCATGACGAGCAATTCCTCGCCATCGATCTTGACTTCGGTGCCGGACCACTTGCCGAACAGGATGGTGTCGCCGGCCTTCACATCGAGCGCGCGCACCTTGCCTTCGTCGTTGACCTTGCCGGGACCGGCGGCGATCACCTTGCCGCGGCTGGGCTTCTCGGCGGCACTGTCAGGAATGACGATGCCACCGGCGGATACCCGCTCTTCTTCAAGACGCTTAACGATCACGCGGTCATGCAGCGGACGCAGTTTCATAGGAACTCCACGATGGTTGATGAAAGGGGATTGCTGCCTTGCTAGCACTCGGTAGCAATGAGTGCCAAGTTTACCCGCACAGGCTTCCCGGCCCAAGCCTGGTGGCCGGGTAGAGCATGGCGACCGCGTTGAGTTGGTGGCCATGCGCGGGCATTTCAAGGGCCGGCGCGGGGGCCGGCGCAGGGGCCAGCGCGTAGTGGCGACGCCCGCGCGCGCAGGGAAGCGCATTTTCCCACACCTATGAACCGCGGGGCGCCTGTGTTGAACCGCGGGGCGCCTGTGTCCAGCGGGGCGCCCGCACACACCACGGCACGTCCTTGTGCCGAACAATAACTGCATCCGCCCCGTTTACAGCGCGTAGGGCGGGGTCAGCAGGGTCGGCGCCGGCGACACGCGCGGTGCGTGGTAAAACACGTTGCTGGCGTTGTCCGCATTGACGCGACCATAGCCGAAGTACGGATCGCGGCCGCGCGGACCGCGGTCATCGCTGCTGGTTTGCAGCGTATTGCGCACGAAATCGACCTGCGTCTTGCGGAAATTGGCAAGACCCTGCGGACTCAGATTGGCGCCCGTCGTCATGCGTCCGCGCTGGATCGCCAGCGCCGCCACGGCCGCTGCCGCCGGGGTAGCCATGCTGGTGCCGGCAGCCCAGCTCCAACCGCCTGGAATGGTGCTGATCACCGAGTCGAATACGTAGCAGCTACGCGTGATGCCGGCGATGCTGCAGGCTTGCGCAGGGTTCACGTAGGCATACCAGAACGTGCCGCCGGGACCGGCATTGGCGATGGGCGGGCCGTAATCGCTGTAGTCGGCCAGGTAGTCCAGCCACGCATAGGCCGGATTGCCGGTGGCCCAACCGGCCGGACCACTGGCCGAGACGGTGATCATGCCCGGCGCACTGGCCGGCACGCCGACATCGCCACCGGCACCGAGCTGCGCGGCGTCGTTGCCTGCGGCCACGATCACCGCCGCGCCGCGTGCCCTGGCGTATTCGGCGGCACGGCCAAAGGCCAGCAGATAGGCCTGCGTGTCCGGATCGGAGGTGCTCATCGGGTAGGCGCCCAGCGACATGTTGATCAAATCCGCGCCCTCATCGGCGGCATACACCACCCCGCCCAGCACCCACGAGAACGCGCCGCTGCCGGTGAACTCTGACAGCACCTTGACTGGAATCAATGTGGCTCCCGGCGCGATGCCGACACTGCCGAAACCGCTGGGCAGCGCCGCGACGATGCCGGCGACATGCGTGCCGTGATTGAAGTAGAAGCCGGGCTGCACGCACACGCCTTCGCCGGGCACCAGCGACGCGGCGGCGGAAAAGTCGATGTTCGGCGCCAGCCACGCGTTGCCGCAATCGATGCCGGAATCGAGGATCGCCACGCGTACGCCCGCCCCGCTGTAGCCACGGCTCCACGCGCCGGGCGCTTGCACATCGCGCAGCGCCCACTGCATCTGATACAGCGCATTGCCGGCCAGCAGGCTTTGATCCACGGCGCCGCTCAACGCGCGCGGCGCGCCAGCGGCCAGTGCACGCTGCATTTGCGCCGCGGCCTCGGCGGCATCCGCCGCCAGCGGCACCTGGCGTGGCTCGCCCAGGGTGAACATGCGATCCGGCGCCACGTACTGCACGCCGGGCAGGGCGCGCAAGCGCGCCGGATAGGCCGCGTCATCCGACTGCACCGCGAAGGTGAGCAGACCGGGCAGGGCGCGCTGCAGCGTGCCACCGGGCGTGGATTCGATCCGTGTCTGCAGGGTTTGCGCGTTGCTGCCGCTGCGGCCCAGCACCAGGTACGAAGCCGCATCGGCGCTCATTGCGCAGACCAGCGCCAAGACCACACCGGCGCACCATTGCTTGTTGCTCATCGATATTCCCCTTGCATGAAAAGCGCAGCCCCTGCACCGATGACGCTAGCAGCGCGTGCGCAGCGCGGCAGCGCAAAGCGGCGCTGCCGGCGTGTCTGTTGCGCGCGCGCTACAACTCGCGCAGCGCACTGTTTCAGGCGGGCTACACTCACGCCATGTACACCCAGTGTCCGCATTGCCTGAGCGTGTTCGTGATTGAGGCCGAGCGTGTTGGCAGCGCGCACGGGCACGTGCGCTGCGGACAGTGCACCGCCCTGTTCGATGCGCTGCCGACGCTATGCGACGAATTGCCACCCGAGCCTTATGTGACCCTGCCGCGTCAGGACGGCACGGCGCCGGCACCCCAGCTCGATGCGCTGATGACGCCGCCCGAGCTCCCCGCCGCGCTGGCCGCGGCCGCACACGCGGCCGCCGAGTCGGCAGCGCAGATGCCGGCACCACCCACGCCGGCCGCAGTGTTGGTGCAGGACACGCCGCAGGTGGCCGGACGGATGCCGCGCAGCGACGGCGGCGATGCGGGTGCAGAACTCGCCGCAGCGCCGGATAGCCACGCCGATGCGGGCACCGCGCGCGCATTCGCACCGACGTCGGAACCCACTGCCTCGGCTGCGGCCGGCGTCGGCGCGGAAACGGTAGCCGGCAATGCTGCTCACGATGCTGCCAGCGTTAATGCGATCGCGCGTGCCATGCCGGCGCAACCTGCGGATGGGGCCGTGCCGGTTGCCGCGCCGGAGTTCGCGCGCCGCCGCCGCCGCGGCACGCGCTGGCTGTGGCGATTGCTGGCACTGCTGCTGGCCCTCGGCCTGGGCGCACAACTGGTGTGGATCGAACGCGCTGCGCTGACGCAAAACGCGCTCACGCGGCCATGGCTGCGACGTGCCTGCCAAATACTGCATGTGCCGCCGCCGCAGGTGCGCGATCTGGCGCTGCTGCAACTAGGCGCGCGCGACATCCGCCCGCATCCCGAGGTACCCGGCGCGCTGCTGATCAGCGCCACGCTCCACAACCGTGCACCGTGGACGCAACCGTATCCCCGGCTCGAGGTGAGCCTCTCCGACCTGTCCGGCAAGCCGGTAGCACAGCGCGTGTTCGCGCCCGACGCGTATCTTGGCAGCGCCGTGCTGGCGGCACGCGGCCTGCCTGCCGGCGCCAGCGCGGCGATCAGTCTGGAGGTGCATGATCCCGGCCGTCAGGCGGTGGCCTTCGCGATCCATGCGCGTTGAGCATCCGCGTCGAGAATCGTGACTGACAGCGCTGGAGGACGCGAGTAAACTTCTTCCCCCCCGCTCACTGCCGGGGCGTGACGGTGTTGCAACCACAACACGCCGCACGCGAACTGCCCCAGGGGATTGGATTCCATGTCAGCCGCTTCCGCAAAACCCAGCACCGCCGCGAGCGATTGCGGCGACAACGCGCTTGCGCAGTGTGTCACGCAGCTGGTACGCCGTTATCTGCGCGATCTCGATGGCAACGCCGCCGATGCCGAGCTGCACGATCTGGTCATGCGCAGCGCCGAAGCGCCGCTGCTGCGCGAGGTGCTGGCATGGCACGGCGGCAACCAGAGCCGCGCCGCGGCGACGCTGGGCATCAATCGCGCCACGCTGCGCAAGAAGCTCGGCCAGCACGGGCTGGATTGAGCGCTGCAATCGCCGCGCGCGCCTTATAATCAACGGCTCGATTTCGCGCTCGGGGCATCACGCAACAGGCGGTAAACCACGCGGATCCGATCCGGCATCGGTCGATGCCCCATCTGGAGTGCATCATGTTCGACACCACGCTGGCGCCGGTGCGGCGCGCCTTGCTGAGCGTTTCCGACAAGCATGGGCTGATCGATCTGGCGCGTGCGCTGGATGCGCTGGGCGTGGAGCTGATCTCCACCGGCGGCAGCGCGCGCAGCCTGCGCGAGGCTGGCCTGCCGGTGCGCGAGGTGCGCGAGCTGACCGGCTTTCCCGAGATCATGGACGGCCGCGTCAAGACGCTGCATCCGCAAGTGCACGGCGGTCTGCTCGGCCGGCGCGGCATCGACGAAGCGGTGATGGCCGAGCACGGCATCGCGCCGATCGACCTGCTGATCGTCAATCTGTACCCGTTCGAGCAGACGATCGCACGGCCCGACTGCACCCTGGACGAGGCCATCGAAAACATCGACATCGGCGGCCCGGCCATGCTGCGCGCGGCGGCCAAGAATCACGCCCACGTTGCAGTGGCGGTCGACCCCGCCGATTACGCCACGCTGATCGAGGCCCTGCGCAACGAGGGCGGCACCTCGCTGGCGCTGCGCCGGCGCCTGGCCGCCAAGGCCTATGCGCACACCGCGCGTTACGACGGACTCATCGCCGACTGGCTCGGCGCGCAGATCGAAAACGCACGCGGCGAGCCGTTTGCACCGACGCTGCATCTGGCGCTGCGCCGCGCACGCAGCCTGCGTTATGGCGAGAACCCGCATCAGGCCGGCGCGCTGTACCTGGAAGCCGGCGCCGGCCAGGGCCTGGCCGCGACGGCGCGCGTGCTCGGCGGCAAGGAGCTTTCGTACAACAACCTGGCCGACGCCGATGCCGCACTGGAGTGCGTCAAGGCCTTCCAGCGCACCCCGGCCTGCGTCATCGTCAAGCACGGCAACCCCTGCGGCGTGGCGCTGGGCGCGGACATCGGCGCCGCCTACCAGGCCGCCTATGCCTGCGATCCGACCTCGGCGTTCGGCGGCATCATCGCGTTCAATCAGGCGCTCGACGGCGCCACCGCGCAAGCCATCCTCGCGCAGCAGTTCGTCGAGGTGGTGCTGGCGCCGGACATCAGCGCCGAGGCACAGGCCGCATTTGCCAAGAAGCCCAACGTGCGCGTGCTGGCCACCGGCGCGTGGCCTGCGCAGGCCGCGCCCACGCGTGAGCTCAAGCGCATCGCCGGGGGTTATCTGGTGCAGGACAGCGATCGCGACACGCTGCTGCTGAGCGACCTGAAAGTGGTCACGCGGCGCGTGCCCAGCGCCGATGAACTGCGCGATCTGCTGTTCGCCTGGCACGTGGCCATGTATGTCAAATCCAATGCCATCGTCTATGCCCGGGGCGGCCACACACTGGGCATCGGCGCCGGGCAGACCAGCCGCGTGATCAGCGCGCGCATCGCCGCGCTCAAGGCCGCGGAAGCCGGGCTGGATCTGAGCGGCGCGGTGCTGGCCTCGGATGCATTCTTCCCGTTCCGCGATGGCATCGATGCCGCGGCCGCGGCCGGACTGCAGTCGGTCATCCAGCCCGGCGGCTCGCTGCGCGATGCCGAGGTGATCGCCGCCGCCGATGCGCACGACATGGCCATGGTGTTCACCGGCGTGCGCCACTTCCGCCACTGAGCGTGCGGACTCAATGGCCCGACTGTCAGTGGCCCCACTGGTAGATCGTGTAGAACACCGGCTGCACCGGGCCTTCGTGTTCGTTGCGCTGCAGGCGGCCTTGCGCGTTGGCGTAGAAGGTCTGCACCGGGCCATGCCTGGGGATAATGCGGATCATCAGCAGATTGCCGCCGGCGCGATATTCCTCGACCACGTCACCCTGCACCTTGCGCACGCTCACCGTCGGCGGTGGCTGGCCCATGGCGTCGTGCGGCGGCAGCGTCGGCGCCAGTGATGCGCGCAGCGCGCTGGCAGCCTGCGCCGGCGTGGGCGGCGGCTGCGGCGGCAGTGCCTGCGGCTGCACGGGCTGATCCAGGTCCGGCGGTGGCGGGATGCTGCCCGACGGCATCGGCGGCGCGCTTTGCGCGCAGGCGCTGCCGGCCAGCAGGACGCCGATCAGCAACAGGGCTTGCGTGGACTTTCTGGCCATGACGAAATCTCCATTGAGCTGACGACGCAAGCCTATACCTTGCAAGGTGTGGTCGGCGTGCGCCGGGGCAAGGCCCGACCCGAGCACCGCGTGCGCGGCATCACGATGCGACAATGTGGCATGTCCAAGCTCGTGCTGATCGACGGATCCTCATACCTGTACCGCGCCTTCCACGCGTTGCCTCCACTGAGCAACGCCGCCGGCGAGCCCACCGGCGCGCTGTTCGGCGTGGTCAACATGCTGCGCGCCACGCTGGCGGCCAGGCCCGACCACGTGGCCTTCGTGCTGGATGCTGCGGGGCCGACTTTCCGCGAGGCCATCGATCCTGCCTACAAGGCCAACCGCCCGCCGATGCCGGAGGATCTGCGCGCGCAGGTCGAACCGATGCTGGCCATCGTGCAGGCGCTGGGCCTGCCGACGCTGCGCGTGCCGGGCGTCGAGGCCGACGACGTGATCGGCACGCTGGCCGCGCGCGCGGCGGCGGCGGGCATGGACGTGGAGATCTCCACCAGCGACAAGGATTTCGCACAGCTCGTCGGCCCGCGCGTGACCCTGGTCAACAGCATGGACCGCACCCGCCTCGATCACGCGGGCGTGCTGGAGAAATTCGGCGTGGCGCCGGAACGCATCGTCGATTACCTGGCGCTGATGGGCGACAAGGTCGACAACATCCGCGGCGTGGACAAGTGCGGGCCCAAGACCGCCGCCAAGTGGCTGGCCGACTACGGCGATCTGGACGGCGTGATGGCCCACGCCGATGCCGTGCCCGGCAAGCTGGGCGAGAACCTGCGCGCGGCATTGGCCTGGCTGCCGCGCGCGCGCGATCTGGCCACGATCCGCACGGCGCTCGAACTGGATGTCGCGCCCGGGCAGCTCGCGCCGCGCGCGCGCGATGTCGAGGCCCTGCGCGCGCTGTACCAGCGCTACGGTTTCAACAGCGCGCTGGCGGCGCTGGAGCGTGGCGATGCCGAGTCCGCGCCACGCCCGGCCACGCGCCTGCCGGCGCCCGCGCCGCCGGTTTCGCCCGAGGCCGCGCCCGACCCGTCCCTGGCCGCGCCTGGCGTCTACACGCAAATCACCACGCAGACGCAGCTCGACGCCTGGCTCGAACAACTGCGCGGCGCGCCGCTGATCGCCTTCGATACCGAAACCACCTCGCTGGATGCGATCGACGCCGAGATCGTCGGCGTGTCCTTCGCCGTGCAGCCGGGCGTGGCCGCCTACGTGCCGCTGGCGCACAACTACCCCGGCGCGCCGGCGCAGCTCGAGCGCACGCAGGTACTGGCCGCGCTCAAGCCGCTGCTGGAAGACCCCGCGCGGCCCAAGCTGCTGCAAAACGCCAAGTACGACATGGAGGTGCTGGTCAATCACGGCATCGCGCTGCGCGGCGTGGCGCACGACAGCATGCTCGAGTCCTACGTGTGGAACGCCACCGCCACGCGCCACGACATGGACTCGCTGGCGCGGCGCTACCTCGGCTACACCACGATCAAGTTCGAGGAGGTCGCCGGCAAGGGCGCCAGGCAGATTCCATTCGCGCAGGTCGACGTGGACACCGCCACGCGTTACGCCGCCGAGGACAGCGACATCACCTTGCGTCTGCACCACGCACTGTGGCCGCGTCTGCAAAGCCTGCCCGGGTTGCGCCGCGTCTACGAGGATATCGAACTGCCGCTGGTGCCGGTGCTGGCGCGCATGGAGCGCCACGGCGTGCTGATCGACGCCGACCAGTTGCGCCGGCAGAGCCAGACCCTGGCCGCGCGCATGCATGAATTGACCCAGCGCGCCGAGAGCGAAGCCGGGCAGCCGTTCAATCTCGACTCGCCCAAGCAACTGCAGGCCATCCTGTTCGACAAGCTGGGCCTGCCGGTGCACGTGAAAACGCCGGGCGGCCAGCCCTCGACCAACGAAGACGCGCTGGAGTCGATCCGCGACGCGCATCCACTGCCGGGACTGATCCTCGACTACCGCATGCTGGCCAAGCTGCGCTCGACCTACACCGAAAAACTGCCGGCCATGATCAATCCGCGCAGCGGCCGCGTGCACACCAGCTATCACCAGGCGGTGGCGGCCACCGGGCGCCTGAGTTCGTCCGATCCGAACCTGCAGAACATCCCGGTGCGCAGCGAGGAAGGGCGTGCGATCCGCGCCGCGTTCATCGCGCCGCCGGGCTGGGTGGTCGTGTCCGCCGACTACTCGCAGATCGAACTGCGCATCATGGCGCACCTGTCCGCCGATGCGGGTCTGCGCGCGGCGTTCCAGCGCGGCGAAGACATCCATCGCGCCACCGCCGCCGAGGTGTTCGGCACCACGCCAGACAACGTCAGCAGCGAGCAGCGCCGCGCCGCCAAGGCGATCAACTTCGGCCTGATCTATGGCATGAGTGCGTTCGGTCTGGCGCGCCAGCTCGGCATCGGCCGCGGCGAGGCGCAGGCGTACATGAACCGCTATTTCGAGCGCTATCCCGGCGTGCGCGTCTACATGGACGCGCTCCGCGCGCAGGCGCAGCGCGACGGCTACGTCGAGACCCTGTTCGGTCGGCGCCTGTATCTGGACGAGCTGAAATCACGCGACGCCGCGCGCCGCGCCGGTGCCGAGCGCGCCGCGGTCAACGCGCCCATGCAGGGCACGGCGGCGGACATCATCAAGCGCGCCATGATCGCCGTGGACGCCTGGCTGGCCCCGCGCACGGACGCCAACCTGCTGATGCAGGGGTGCACGACGAACTGGTGCTGGAGGTCAAACTGGGCGCGCTGGACGAAATCAAGGCCGGCCTGATCACACGCATGCAGGCCGCCGCCGAACTTGCCGTGCCGCTGCTGGTCGAAGCCGGTCATGGTGCCAACTGGGGGCAGGCGCATTGAGGCCGCCGGCGCTGCAGAATCGCCATCTTCCTGATTTGCATGCCAATGAATCGAAAGTAAACGTTTTCAGCGCGCGCCTTTGAACTTTCGCCGGGCATCGCCATCTAATTTTCCGGACGCACGCAACGGCGTCCCCGAGGCTCGTTTCCCCTCCCCTGGTGCGGGCCTCACGGAGTCAGATCCCTCCCCTGGTGCTGACTCCACCCCAACCCCGAGAGCTCCCCCCTGGCTCCCGGGGTTGTTTTTTATGCGCGCCACGAATCGGGCCACTTCGCGCCACGCCTGCTAGCATCGCGGACGCTGTCGGCACGGGAGGCCGCGCATGAAACCCTGGATGATTTACGGCGCCAATGGCTACACCGGCACACTGATCGCCGAAGCCGCCGCCGCGGCCGGCATGCACCCGCTGCTGGCCGGGCGCGACCGCGAAACGGTGGGGCCGCTGGCGCAACGGCTGGGCCTCGGAAAACGCATCTTTCCGCTGCTGGGCCAGCGCTCGATCGCAGCGAGCCTGGAGGGCATGGATCTGGTGCTGAACTGTGCCGGGCCCTTTTCGGCCACGGCCGCACCGCTGCTGGAAGCGTGTCTGGCCAACGGCGCGCATTATCTGGACATCAGCGGCGAGATCGACAGCTTCGCGCACTGTCATGCGCAACATGAGCGCGCGCAGGCCGCGGACATCGTGGTGCTGCCCGGCGTGGGTTTCGACGTGGTGCCCACCGATTGCGTGGCGCTGATGCTCAAGCACATGCTGCCGCGCGCCGACGAGTTGATCCTCGCCATCGAGGGTGGCGGCGGCATGAGTCCGGGCACCGCCAGGACCAGCCTCGAAGGCGCGCGCAACGGTGGTCGCGCGCGTATGCGCGGGCAACTGCAGCCGGTGCCGCTGGCGTGGAAAACACGCGGCTTCACGCGCGACGGCCAGACGCGGCTGGCGGTGACCATCCCGTGGGGCGATCTGTACACCGCGTGGGTGTCCACCGGTATCGCCAACATCGAGACCTACATGGTGTTGCCGCCGCGCGCGATCGCGACGCTCAAGCGCATGCGCTGGCTGCGGCCGCTGCTGGGCTTCAAACCGGTGACGCGGTATTTGCTGGCGCGCATCGCGCGCGACGTGTCCGGCCCCGATGCCGAGACGCGCGCGCACAGTCGCAGCCATGTCTGGGGTGAAGCGCGCAGCGCCGATGGCAGCGTGGCGCGCATCGAGCTGGACGCACCCAATGGCTACGCGCTGACCGCGGCTGCCGCGCTGGCCATCGTGCAGCGCATGCTGCTGCAACCGCCCGCGTCGGGGTACTGGACGCCGGCGCAATGGCTGGGCGCCGAATTCGTGCTGGACCTGCCTGGCGTGCAGCGCATCGCGACAGCGGCATGACCTGCGCCAGATGGCAGGCGCAGCGCGCGCGTATACACTCGGCTTACGCCCACCTGCGCGCCACACCACGCCACGCCACGCATGACGACCCAAACCCATTCCAGCCGCCGCCTCGCCCCGCTGCCCTACCTGATCTTCGCCTCGCGCTGGCTGCAGTTGCCGCTGTATCTGGGCCTGATCGTGGCGCAGGCCATCTACGTGGTGCAGTTCCTGCGCGAGCTGTGGCACCTGATCGACACCACCCTGCTGGGCGGTGGCGGCGGCCCCGGGCCGTATTCGCCGGAAGTGATGATCATGCTGACGGTGCTCGGCCTGATCGACGTGGTGATGATCTCCAACCTGCTGATCATGGTCATCGTCGGCGGCTACGAAACCTTCGTCTCGCGCCTGCGCCTGGAAGGCCACCCGGACCAGCCGGAGTGGCTCAGCCACGTCAACGCCGCGGTGCTCAAGGTCAAGCTGGCCACGGCCATCATCGGCATCAGCTCGATCCACCTGCTGGCGACATTCATCAAGGCCAGCGAACTGCCCGACCGCGTGATCTTCTGGCAGTTGGTCCTGCATCTGACCTTCGTGGTCTCGGCCGTGGCCATCGCCCTGATCGACCGCATCATGAGTCCGCCGGCACGCGCCGCAGCGCATGCCTGAGGTGACCACCATTCGATTCCCCATGCCACACCCAGGAGCAGTGCAATGCGCGCAACCCTCATCGTGATCGGACTGCTATTCGCCCTCGGCGGCTTGTGGATAGGCTTTGGCCACGGCCATTACGAACGCACCCAAACCGCCGCCAGTATCGGCTCGCTGAAGCTGAAAACCACCAGCGAGCAAAGCATTCCGGCGCCCATCGGCTACGGCTTGATCGTGATCGGCGTGGTGCTGATCGGCGCCGGTGCGATGCGGCGACGCTGAACAAGACCCACGCGTAACTCACGCGGTTCCTGCGAAACCGCGCGCGGCCTGCGCACGCCGCAGACGCGCCTGGGCAGCCCGCGCGTGCCGCCGGCCTGATGCCGGGTCGCTGTCCTGACCGCGCAGGAAATCCGGTAAGGCCATCCGGATGCCCGTGCAGCCACACGGCAGGCGCCGTCCACGCGCTGCGCCCCGGGTGCGACCGATACAATGCGCGCATGGATGTCTCGCACCTGCTCGACGCGCTCAACCCGGCCCAGCGCGAAGCGGTCAGCGCGCCCGCCGGCCACCTGCTGGTGCTGGCCGGGGCCGGTTCCGGCAAGACCCGCGTGCTGACCCACCGCATCGCCTGGCTGATCGAGGTCGAGCGCGTGCCGCCGTGGGCGATCCTGGCGGTGACCTTCACCAACAAGGCCGCCGGCGAGATGCGCGGGCGCCTGGACACATTGCTGCAAGACCGCACGCAGGGCCTGTCGGTAGGCACCTTCCACGGCATCGCGCACCGCCTGCTGCGCCGCCACTGGCAGGAAGCGCGCCTGCCGCAGATGTTCCAGATCCTCGATGCCGACGACCAGCAGCGCCTGGTCAAGCGCGTGATCAGCGGCCTGGGTCTGGACGAGGCGCGCCATCCGCCGCGCCAGGCCACCTGGCAGATCAATGCATGGAAGGACGAGGGCCGGCGTCCGGACATGCTCGAGGACCGCGGCCACCCGCAGACGCGTGCGCAGATCGACATCTACCGCGCCTACGAAGAGGCCTGCCGCCGCGCCGGGCTGGTGGATTTCGCCGAGCTGCTGCTGCGCGCGCACGAACTGATGCTCGAGCAGCCCGCGCTGCTCACGCATTACCGCGAGCGCTGGCGGCAGTTGCTGATCGACGAGTTCCAGGACACCAACACGCTGCAGTACGCGTGGATCCGCGTACTCGCCGGCAACACGGGTCAGGTGTTCGCCGTGGGCGATGACGATCAGGCCATCTACGGCTGGCGCGGCGCGCGCGTGGAGAACGTGCAGCACTTCCTGCGCGATTTTCCGGGCGCGCGCACGCTGCGCCTGGAGCAGAACTATCGCTCGACCGCGACCATCCTCAAGGCCGCCAACGCGCTGATCGCGCACAACGGCTCGCGCTTGGGCAAGCAGCTGTGGACCGCGGGCGCGGACGGCGCGCGCATCGCCCTGTACGCCGCCTACAACGAGCTGGACGAGGCGCGGCATGTGGTGCAGCGCATCGCCGAGCATCTCGATGGCGGCGGCCGCGCTGACGACTGCGCGATCCTGTATCGCTCCAACGCGCAATCGCGCGTGTTCGAGGAACAGCTGATGCAGCAGCGCATCGGCTACCGCGTGTACGGCGGCCTGCGCTTCTTCGAGCGCGCCGAGATCCGCGATGCACTGGCGTATCTGCGCCTGGCCGCCAATCCCAATGACGATGCCGCGTTCGAGCGCGCGGTCAACACGCCGCCGCGCGGCCTCGGCGAGCGCACCCTGGACACGCTGCGCACGCATGCTCGCGCGGCGCGCGTGGCGATGTGGCAGGCGGCGAGCCTGCTGCTGGCTGACAAGTCCGCGCTCAGCGCGCGCGCCGGCAACGCGCTGCGCGGTTTCATGGACCTGATCCAGCGCATCGCCGCCAGCGCGCCGGATGCCAGTGGCGGTCTGACCCTGGCCGAGCATGTCGCGCAGATGCTGGCGCTGTCCGAGCTGCGCGCGTTCTACGAAAAAGACAGCCGCGGCAACGCCGAATCGCGCGTCGAAAATCTCGACGAATTGATCAGCGTCGCCGCGCGCTTCGAGCCCGGCCCGGAAGACGTCGAGGCCGGCCTGGGCGTGCTGGCCAGCTTTCTCGGTCATGCCGCGCTGGAAGCCGGCGAGGCGCAGGGCGAGGCCGGCCAGGACTGCGTGCAGCTGATGACGCTGCATGCGGCCAAGGGCCTGGAGTTTTCCATCGTGTTCCTGGTCGGACTCGAGGAAGGCCTGTTCCCCAGCCAGAAATCGCTGGACGAGGACGGCCGCCTGGAAGAAGAGCGCCGCCTCGCCTACGTCGGCCTGACGCGCGCGCGCCAGCGCCTGCTGCTGAGCTACGCCGAGTCGCGGCGCCTGCACGGCACCGAGATGCTGGCGCGACCCTCGCGCTTTCTCGCCGAGCTGCCCGCGGCGCTGATCGACGAGGTGCGCCCGCGCGTGCAGGTCAGCCGGCCGCTGTATGCGCCAGCACGCGCGCACGCAGTGGAAGACGAGACGGATTTGCCCGCGCTGCGCCTCGGCCAGCGCGTGCGCCACGCGCAGTTCGGCGAGGGCGTGGTGACCGCTGCCGAAGGCGGCGGTGCGCACACACGCGTGCAGATCAATTTCGCCCAGGCCGGCAGCAAATGGCTGGTGCTGGCCTACGCCCGGCTCGATCCCTGCTGAAGCCGCACGCGGCGCGTGGCCAGGCGCGGACGACGCTCAGCCGCGTGGCGCCGGCCCCTTGACCACCTCGACGAAATCCTTGGGCCTGATGTACCTGGCGAAAGCAGTCCGGATTTCCGGCGCGGTCACCTGCAGATATTGCCGCGCGGCGATGCTGGCCTGGTCCAGCGGCAGATCGTGCTGCGCGTAATACAGCAGCGCGCCGCCGATGGCGTTGATGCTGGACTCGCCCAGCGGAATGCGCCGGATCAGCATGCCCTGCGCGCGCCTGAGTTCCAGCGCGCTGATCGGCTGCCGCTGCATCTGCTCGATGTCGCGCAGCACGATGGCGCGCGCCTGGCCCACCTTGTCCGCATCGCAACCCAGTGTCACCCGGTAGGTCGAGCGCGTGCGCCCGATATCGAAACTGGAGCTGACCCCATACACCAGCCCGGTCTTGACGCGCAGATCGCGCCACAGCCGCGAGGCGAAGCCGCCCTGCCCGAGCACCTGGTTGCCCACGGTCAGCGCATAGCGCGCTGGATCGCGCAACGTCAGCGGTGTGTTTTGCACCAGCGCCACGGTGTCCTGCACGCTGGTCTTGTCCGGCACCACGCGCTGCGCGGGCCGGTTGGGCGGCACCGCCGGCAGATCCAGCTCGGGCCTGGCGCCCGGCGCCCGCCAGCCGGCAAACTGCGCGCCGATCACGCGCAGCGCCTGCGCGGGGGTGACCTTGCCGATCACCACGATCGTGGTCAGGTCCGGACGCATGGTCTGCGCGTAGTAGTTTCTGACATCGCGGTAGCTGAGTTTCATCACCGCAGCCGGCGTGGCCTCGCGCAGCGCCGGGTCATGGACCGGCAGCAAGGCCTGCCTGATGGCGCGTGCGAACAGATAATCCGGCGTGTCCATCTGCCCGGCCAGCGCCTGCGCGGTCTGCTGCCGCACGATCCTGAAGGCGGCCTCGGGCAGCGCCGGGTGCAACTCGTTGTCGGCCAGCAGCTGCACCGCGCGCGCGAAGTGCGCGGACGGCGCCGCGATGGCAAAGCTGTAGCCGGCGTTTTCACTGGCGGCGATGTCGTCCAGCGCCTTGCGGAACGCCAGCCGGTCCAGCGTCGTCGTGCCGAAGTTGAACAGGCCCGAGAGCACCTCGCCGACGCCGTCCTGGCCCCTGGGTTGCTGCAGGTCGGGCTGCGTGCGCACGCTGCCGAGCACGGTGATGGTGTCGCTGATGTTCTCCGGCTGCACGATCAGGCGCAGGCCGTTGGCCAGCGTCGTGGAGTACGGCTGCAGCGTGGACTTCGGCAGCGCCAGCCGATCGAGTGCGGCGTTGGCCCAGGCCGGCAGCGCCACGGGTTTTTCGGGCGCCGCGGCGAAGCTTTCGGCGCCGCCGAAGCCCTTGCCGGCGACCGGCTTGCCCGAAGGCTCGGGGGTAAGGATCGCGGTAATCACATGCGCCGGCTGCAACACGCTGCGCGCGAGACGATCCACCGCGGCCGGGGTCACCGCGGCGTAGGCCGCGGCCATGTCCTCGGGCGAGTGCAGACCCTGGAAGGCCAGCGCGTGGGTCCACGCATTGGCCAGGCCGGTGATGGAATTCTTCTGGAATGCCAACTGCGCGATGGCCTTGCGCTTGGCCGCGGCGACCAGATCGGCGGGCACGCCGTGCGCGGCGTAGCCGGCCAGAATCGCGCGCATCCGTGCCAGCAGCGCCTCGGCATCGCCGCCCTTGGCAAATGCACCCACGGCATAGCCGATACCGGCGCGTGGCAGGAACTGGCTCTGGAAGCTGGCGAACAATGCCTTGCCCTGCGGCACCAGCGCATACAGATCGCCGCGCTGACTGTCCAGCACGCGCGCCAGAATATCGGCGCTGGCGTACTCACGGGCGCGCAGGCCGGGCATGCGATACGCCAGTATCGCCACGCCGACCGGATAATCGGTGGGGTAATGCAACGTCGCCGCGGCCACCGGCTGGAAGTCGTAGCGTGGCCGTGCCGGCAGCGGCTTGCGCGGGATCGTGCCGAACAGCTTGCGCACCTCGGCCAGCGTGGCCGCCGGATCGACATCCCCGGCCACCACCAGGATGGCGTTGTCGGGTGCGTACCAGGTGTCATAGAACTTTTTCAGCAGCGGCGCCCCGGTCCGGTTGAACGAGGACCGCGTGCCGAGTGCATCGTGCGCATAGGGCGTGCCCTTGAACATCGCCGCCAGCAGTTGCGTGTTGAACACGTAGAACGGATCGGACAGGTCGCGCGCGACTTCCTGCTCGATCGCGCCGCGCTCCCTGGCCCAGCCGACCGGGCTCAGATCCAGCCCGCGCATGCGCAGCGCCTCGATGTGCAGCGCCACATCCAGATCCTGCGCCGGCGCGGTGAAGTAGTACGAGGTCACCGCTTGCGTGGTGAAGGCGTTGAAATCGCCACCCATGCCGGCACCGATCACCGCCAGTTGATCGCGCGTGAGGCCCGGGCTGCCGCGGAACATCATGTGCTCCAGCGCATGCGCGGTACCGGGGAAACCCGCCGGCGCCTCGTCCGAGCCGGCCAGATAGCTGACTTGCGTGGTCACCACCGGCGCCAGCGCATTGCGCACGATCACCACGCGCAGGCCGTTATCCAGAGTGGCGCGCACCACCCCAGGTTGCGCCGCCGCGGCCAGCAGCGGCAGCGCCAGCAGGCATGCGGCGCTCAGCCAGCGTGACCAGGTGTGCATGCGATCTCCCTGAAGGCCGCGCCGCATGGCGCTCACCTACTGACCGCGCGCGACGCGAGCGGTTCCCCGCGCGCCGGGCTCAGCCGCGCCGGCCGCTGATCCGCGCCCAGTCCTCGCGTTGCATGATTTCCAGCCCGACCGCACCCAGCGCGGCGTAATGCGCGCGCACTTCCTCGGCCTGCCCGACGAGGACGCCGGACAGCGCGAACGGAGCACCCGGCGCCAGCGCGGCCAGCAGCCGCTGCGCCAGTTGCAGCAGCGGCGCGGCGAGAATGTTGGCCACCAGCACGTCGCAGCGCGGTGCCGGCAAGGCCTCGGGCGCATGCACCGCGAGCCGCGCGGCGACATCATTGCGCGCGGCATTGTCGCGGCTGGCGATCAGCGCCTGCGGGTCATTGTCCACGCCGATCGCGCAGGCCGCGCCAAGTTTCAGCGCGGCGATGGCGAGGATGCCCGAGCCGCAACCGTAATCCAGTACCGTCTTGCCGCGCAGATCCTGCGCCTGCAGCCACTCCAGGCACAGCGCCGTGGTCGCATGCGTGCCGCTGCCGAAAGCCAGCCCGGGGTCCATGCGCAGGACCACGGCATCGGCGTCCAGATCCGCGGGCTCAATGTTCCACGGATACACCCACAGACGCTGGCCGAAGCGCATCGGCTGGTAGCGGTCCATCCACGCGCGCGTCCAGTCCTGGTCGGGCACTTCGCGCACCTCGACAAGTTCCGGCGCCAGCTCAGGCAGCAACTCGGACAGCGCCGCCAACAGCCCGCGTCGATCCACATCGGCGGCGAACAGGGCCTGCATGCACAGCGTTGCCCACAGCGGCGTCTCGCCCACGCCGGGTTCGTAGATGGCGCTCTCGTCGGGCGTGTCGGCGCGCGCATCGGCGAGGGTCACGGCCAGCGCGCCGAGATCCTCCAGCGCCTGTTCGGCGCGTCGCTGCAGGTTGCTGGGCAGGGCGAGTGCAAGTTCGAGAAAGGGCATGCGCGCGGCGGGGTGGCGGGGCAGACGCGATGATCGGTCATCCGCGCGCGCCGGCAAAGCGGGTGCCGTTCACAGGCGCTGAAAAATTCACAGCCGCTCAGCCCATCTCATGCAGCAGCGCGTGCATGCCACCACGCACCGAACAGGCCTGCGGATAGCCGATGCCGCGCAGCAGGTGCGCGGCGATCAGGCTGCGGCGTCCGCTGTTGCAGACCAGCAGCAGGGGGACGTCGCGGCGCCGCTCGAGCGACTGGATATTCTCGACGAACTCGCTACGGTCCAGTTCGCCCGGAGCATCGGCATCGAGGATCTCCTGTTCTTCCTCATCCAGGCTCAGGCCCAGGTGCTGCTTGAAATGAAAGAACGGCACATGCAGCGCATCGGGCAACGCGCCTTTCAGCTCCAGCTCGAAGGGCTGGCGAATATCGATCAGACAGGCCGCGCCCTGGCGCGCCATGGCCAGGGCCTCGCTGGCGCTGCGCTCGATCGGCGCATCGGCCAGCACAACGGCGCGAGGTTCGGAATTCGGGGTCATCGCAAGATCCATGGGTGTTTCGCTGCAGGCGGGGCGCACTTGCGCCCGATTTCGCAGCGCACCATGCATGGACAAGCGCGACGGCGCGCGGTTCCAAACGGCGCTGAATGAAGCCGTGCATTGCCGATCATGCACACGCGGCGTGAGTCTTTCGTAGGCTCGACGATCCCCCCGGGCCACGCCCGCGTCAGAGGCTGTGAAAAATTCGGGCGCCGTGGCGAGAGCGTCGCCAGGCGCCCATGCTGGCGGCGGTCGCAGCAGGCGGGCGATTTTTTACAGCCGCTCAGCCCAGCTTGATGCCCTTGTCCTTGCGCTCGAGCAGGCGTTTCTCGAGGTAGTGGATGTTCTGCCCGCCCTTGCGGAAACCGGCATCGGCCATGATGCGCAACTGCAGCGGGATGTTGGTTTTCACGCCCTCGACGATCAGCTCGCCCAGCGCCACGCGCATGCGCTCCAGCGCGATGCCGCGGTCGTTGCCATGGCAGATCAGCTTGCCGATCATCGAGTCGTAGTTGGGCGGCACGCGGTAGCCCGAATACAGATGCGTTTCCATGCGCACGCCGGGGCCACCGGGCGCGTGGAAGGCATTCACGCAGCCCGGCGAGGGCACGAAGGTGTCGGGGTCCTCGGCGTTGATGCGGCACTCGATGGCGTGCCCGCGCATCACGATGTCGCTCTGCTGGATGCGCAGCGCCTCGCCGCCGGCGATCAGCAACTGCTCGCGCAGCAGATCGATGCCGGTGACCATCTCCGTCACCGGATGCTCGACCTGGATGCGCGTGTTCATCTCGATGAAATAGAACTGCCCGTCCTGATACAGGAACTCGAAGGTGCCGGCGCCGCGGTAGCCGATGCGCAGGCAGGCATCCACGCACACCGCGCCGATGCGCTCGCGCTGTTCGGCGGACAGGCCCAGCGCCGGGGATTCCTCGACCACTTTCTGGTGGCGACGCTGCATTGAGCAGTCGCGCTCGCCCAGGTGGATGGCATGGCCCTGGCCGTCGGCCAGCACCTGGATCTCGATGTGGCGCGGGTTCTCGAGGAATTTCTCCATGTACACCTCGGGATTGCCGAACGCCGCCTGCGCCTCGCTGCGCGTCATCTGCACCGCGGTTTCCAGCTCGGCCTCGCTGCGCACCTCGCGCATGCCGCGACCGCCGCCGCCGCCGGCGGCCTTGATGATCACCGGGTAGCCGATCTCGCGGCCGAAGCGCCGGCAGGTGTCCATGTCATCGGCCGGCAGCGGACCGCCGGAGCCGGGCACGCAGGGCACGCCGGCTTCCTTCATGGCGCGGATCGCCGCGACCTTGTCACCCATCATGCGGATGGTCTCGGCGCGCGGACCGATGAACACGAAGCCGGACTGCTCGACCTGCTCGGCGAAATCGGCGTTCTCGCTGAGGAACCCGTAGCCGGGATGGATGGCGTCGGCATCGGTCACCTCGGCGGCGGCGATGATCGCCGGGCCGTTGAGATAGCTCTCGCGCGGCGCTGCCGGGCCGATGCAGATGGCCTCGTCGGACATGGCCACGTGCTTGAGGTTGCGGTCGGCGACCGAGTGCACGGCCACGGTCTTGATGCCCAGCGCGTGGCAGGCACGCAGGATGCGCAGCGCGATTTCGCCGCGGTTGGCGATGACGACTTTTTCAAGCATGGGAACACCGGAACTCGGGACTCGGGATTCGGGACTCGACCCAAGCCAGGATGGCTGCACGGCGGCGCCGGCGCGCTGCGCTGCGATTTTCGCGTAGCAAGGATCGAGGCCCGTGCGGGGTCATCAGCCGATCACGAACATGGGTTCGTCGAACTCCACCGGCTGGCCGTTCTCGACCAGGATGGCGACCACGGTACCGGCCTTGTCGGACTCGATCTGGTTGAACATCTTCATCGCCTCGATCACGCCCAGGACTTCGCCCTGCTTGACGCTCTGCCCGACCTTGACGAAAGGCGGCGCCTCGGGGCTGGAGGCCGCGTAATACGTGCCGACCATGGGCGAGCGCACCACGTGCCCGGCCGGCAGGGTGGAGCCGGCATGCGTTGCGGCGCTCGCGTGCGCCAGCGGCGCCGGCGACGCGGCCGCGGCATCCTCGGCGCGCAGCGCGGGCAAGTTCACCTGCGTCGCAGGTACGCTGGCTGGCGCGACGACGCCAGTCTTGGGTACGCGCGACAGACGCACGACTTCCTCCCCTTCCTTGATCTCCAGTTCGGCCAGGTTGGACGCTTCGAGCAGGTCGATCAGTTTCTTGATTTTGCGCAGGTCCATGTGGGGCCTCGTGCGGTGGAATGGGAACGACCGGCGCGCGGAGCCATCCGGCTCAGGCCGCGCGCGCCAGATGGGCGAGCAAACCAAGCAGGCCCAGGCGATAGCTTTCCGCGCCGAAACCGGCCACCGTGCCGACGGCGATGTCGCTGAAATACGAGTGCCGCCGGAACGGTTCGCGCGCCTGCGGGTTGGACAGGTGCACCTCGACGAAGGGAATGGCCACGGCCAGCAGCGCGTCGCGCAGCGCCACGCTGGTATGCGTGTAGCCGGCCGGATTGAACACGATGCCGGCCACGTCTTCGCGCCGCGCGGCGTGGATGCGCTCGATCAGGGCATGCTCGGCGCTGGACTGGAAGGTGCTCAGCGCATGCCCGGCGCGCTCGGCTTCGCCGCGCAGCATGGCGTCGATGGCCGCCAGCGTGGTGTGCCCGTAGTAGCCGGGTTCGCGGCTGCCGAGCAGATCGAGGTTGGGGCCGTGCAAGGCCAGCAGCTGCGCCACGCCAGTGGTCCGGGTCATTGGGGTACGGAAGTCTGGACCGATACGAAAAACTTGTCCAGTTCGGCGCCATTCGGCGACGTTCGTTGCTATTGCACGGCGGGCGGCAGCCAGGCCTGCAGTTCGGGCGCGGTAAACGCGCCGTAGTGGCGCTTGAGCATACGCCCGTCCGGGGCGATCAGCACGCTGTAAGGCAGGCCCTGGCGCGTGTTGCCAAAGGCTAGGCCCGGATGATCCGCGCGCGGCAGCAGCACCGGGTAATCCAGCGGCGTGGTTTTCAGGAAGGCGCGCACCGCGTCCGGCGTGTCCTCGGCGATGCCGATCACCTGCAGGCCGCGCAGCCCGGCGCGCTGCTGCAGCGCGCGCAGCACCGGCAATTCCTCGCGGCACGGCGGACACCACGGCGCCCAGAAGTTCAGCAGCAACCATTTGCCCCGCCACTGATCCAGCCGCACGGGCTTGCCGGCGAGATCGCTGAACAGCGGATCGGGACGCTGGGCCCCGGCAACGAAGGCCGGCGTCTGCGGCGCCGCCATCGACACGGCTTGCGGTGGCGGCTGCAGCGCGCGCTGCAGCGCCCAACCGCCCACGGCCGCCGCCAGGGCCAGCAGCAGGATCACGACCGGCAGTTTGCGCATGACGTTACAGCCCGGCGCGCGCGAGACGCCGCAAAAACCCGGCGCTGCCCTCGGCACCGACCAGACGCTCGGCGGTCTGCTCGCGGCCATCGGGCGCGATGAACAGCGTCGCCGGCGGACCCAGCAGGTCGTAGCGCTTGAGCAGGGCGCGGCTGGCGGCGTCATCGGAGGTGACATCGACGCGGATCAGCGCCAGCGGCGCCAGCGCGCGCTCGACCGCGGGGTCGACCAGGGTGCCATGCTCCATTTCCTTGCAGGCCACGCACCAGTCGGCGTAGTAGTCGATGAGCGCGCCCTGATGCGCGGCGCGCGCCTGCGCCAGCGCGGCATCCAGTTGCGCCGGCGTGGTCACGCGCTGCCAATGCAGGGCGCCGGAGGTCTGTGGCGCGACACCCGCGCCGGCGAACACCGCCAGCGGCGCCAGCAGCGCGCGGCTGCCGGCCAGCGCCCCGGCCAACTCGGCCGCGCCCAGCAGCAGCAGGATCAGCGCCAGGCTCATGCGCAGCTTGTGCCAGCCGCCGGCTTCGGCCGGCAGGCGCTGCAACACGCCCAGATACACCGCGCAGCCCAGCAGCAGCACGCCGCTGAGCGCCAGGATCCAGCCCGGCGCCAGCACGCGGTCCAGCATCCAGATCGCCAGCCCCAGAAACAGCACGCCGAACACCGCCTTGACCGTGTTCATCCAGGCGCCTGCGCGCGGCATCAGGGCGCCGGCCGCGGTGCCGAAGGCCAGCAGCGGCAGGCCCATGCCCAGGCCGAACACGAACAGCGCCAGCGCGCCGAACAACGCACTGCCCTGCTGGCCGATGTAGATCACCCCGGCCGCCAGCACCGGCGTCACGCACGAGGTGACGATCAGCGCCGAGAGCACGCCCATCACCGCGGCACCGACCAGCGAACCGGCCTTCTGCTGATTGCTGGCCCCGGCCAGACGCGTCTGCAGCCGCGCCGGCAACTGCAGTTCGTACAAGCCGAACATGCTCAGCGCCAGCAACACGAACAGCAGCGCCATGGCGCCGATCACCCAGCCGTTCTGCAGCGCCGCTTGCAGGTTGGTGCCGGCCAGACCCGCGATCACGCCGACCGCGGCATACACCAGCGCCGCGCCCAGCACATACACCAGCGACAGCGCGAAGGCGCGGCCGGGGCGCGCGCGCGTGCCGCCACCGGCGATCAGCCCGGACAGGATCGGCAGCATCGGCAACACGCAGGGCGTGAACGCCACGCCCAGTCCGCCGAGGAAAAACAGCAGCAGCGCCCACGCGCGATCCTTGCCCAGCAGGCCGGCCAGGCGTCCGGCTTCCCCGGCCTGCGCATTGGCGCCGGGCGCGGGCGCCGCAGCGGCTGCCGTGGCGGCGCCGGGCGCGGATGCGGCGGCGAAAGCCTGCGTCGCGGCGGCGCCGGGCGCCGGCGCGGCAAACGCCGCCTGCGCACCCGCCGCGGCGGGCGGCTGCAGCGCATTGGTCGCCGCGCCGACCTGCACCATGCCACCGCCGATCGGCAGGTCCAGCTCATCGGTGTGCGGCGGAAAACAGATCTGCGGCGGCACGGCGTGGCAGCCCTGATACGTCACCGACAGGCGCAGCACCTTGAGTCCGGCCGGTGCGCTGAACGGCAGCGTCGCGTCCATGTGCTTGTAGAACACCACCAGGCGGCCGAGGTAGGGATCGTTCTCCACCACGCCCGGCGGAAAGCTGGCCTTGCCCAGCGTGACGCCGGCATCCAGCGCCTTGAAATGCGTGCGGTCGCGGTACAGGTAGTAACCCGGCGCGATGGTCCAGTCCAGCCTGGCGCTGCCCGGCGCGGCCTGCGCGGACAGGCGGTAGGCCTGGTTGAAGGCGAGCAGGCCGCCGGCAGCGCGGGCGGGCGCGGGCAGGCCCAGACCCAGCATCAGGCAGGCGGACAGCAACAGCAGCAGCAATCGGTTCATCGGCGGGGGCTCGATCGGGAAATCATTCGGAGGATGGCGTCACCTGCGCCGCCAGCCAGTCCAGGTAGGGCGCATGCCCGGCCTCGACAGCAACGGCAAGGATCTCGGGCAACTCGTAGGGATGCAAGGCGCACAAGCGCGCACGCAGGGTTTCAAAGCCGGCGCGCGTGGTCTTGATCAGCAACTGCACCTCGTCGGCCTGCTCGATCACGCCTTGCCAGCGGTACACCGAGCGCGCGCCGGGCAGGCGCGTGACACAGGCGGCCAGGCGTTCGGCCACCAGCGCCTCGGCGATGCGCGCGGCATGGGCGTCGTCGGGACAGGTACACAACACCAGCAGGGCCTGCATGGACTTCCGGGCGTGGACGGAATGGCGATGATCGCACCACCGCGCATCGCTTGCAGCGCCGCGCGCCGATCGTGCCGCGCGCAAACGTGAAACAGCACCCCGGGGCACGTAGACTGCACGCTTCGCCCAGGGGCATCACGATGACGCCCGAACAGCAGGCCCGCACCGCCATCGACACCCTCCTCGCCGCCGCGGGCTGGGCGGTGCAGGACGTCGGCGCCGTCCACATCCACGCCGCGCGCGGCGTCGCCATCCGCGAGTTTCCGCTCAAGGCAGGGCACGGCTTCGCCGACTACCTGCTGTATGTCGACGGCATGGCCGCCGGGGTGATCGAAGCCAAGAAAGCGGGCGTCACCCTCACCGGCGTCGAGGTCCAGGCCGACAAATACACCCGCGGCCTGCCCGATGGCCTGCCCTGCTGGCGCAGGCCCCTGCCGTTTTCCTACCAATCCACCGGCGCGGAGACGCGCTTCACCAACGGGCTCGATCCGGCGGCGCGCTCGCGCCCGGTGTTTGCCTTCCACCGCCCCGCGCAACTGGCCGACTGGCTGCAACAACTGCCCGCGACGCGCATGCCTTACACCGGCACGGGCGCGCCACCGCCTGCCGTCGAGCTGGCGGCCAGCACGCTCCTGGAGCGGCTGCGGACCATGCCGCCGCTCAAGGAAGACGGCCTGTGGCCCGCGCAGATCATTGCCATCCGCAATCTGGAGCAGTCGCTGCGCGAAAACCGCCCGCGCGCCCTGATCCAGATGGCCACCGGCAGCGGCAAGACCTTCACCGCCATTTCCTTCATCTACCGGCTGATCAAACACGCAGGCGCGCGGCGCGTGCTGTTTCTGGTGGATCGCGGCAACCTCGGCGACCAGACGCTCAAGGAATTCCAGCAGTACCAGTCGCCGGACAACAACTTCAAGTTCACCGAGGAATACATCGTCCAGCGCCTGACCAGCAACACCCTCGACACCACCGCGCGGGTCTGCATCTGCACCATCCAGCGCATGTTCTCCATGCTCAAGGGCCGCGACCTGCCGGACGAGCTGGACGAGGAATCGGCGGACCGGCTCGGCACGCTGTTCAAGCAGCCCGAGCCCGTCGAATACAACCCCGCCATCCCCATCGAAACCTTCGACATCATCGTCACCGACGAATGCCACCGCTCCATCTACAACCTGTGGGCGCAGGTGCTGGAGTACTTCGATGCCTACCTGATTGGCCTCACCGCCACGCCCGGCAAGCAGACCTTCGGCTTCTTCCACCAGAACCTGGTGATGGAATACAACCACGAGATGGCCGTGGCCGACGGCGTCAACGTCAACTACGACGTCTACCGCATCCGCACCGCCATCACCGAGCAGGGCAGCAAGGTCGAGGCGGGCTACAGCGTGCAGATCCAGGAGCGCGAGACCCGCAGGAAGCGCTGGGAACAGCTCGATGACGACTTCAGCTACGACCCCGCCCAGCTCGACCGCGCCGTGGTCGCGCCCGACCAGATCCGCAAGATCATCCAGACCTACCGCGACAAGCTGTTCACCGAGATCTTCCCCAACCGCACCTGGGTGCCTAAGACCCTCATCTTCGCCAAGGACGACGCCCACGCCGAGAACATCGTCGAGATCGTGCGCGAGGAATTCGGCAAGGGCAACGACTTCGCGCAGAAGATCACCTACCGCACCACCGGCGCCAAGCCCAAGGACCTCATCAACGAGTTCCGCACCAGTCCCATGCCGCGCATCGCCGTGACGGTGGACATGATCGCCACCGGCACCGACATCAAGGCGGTGGAAGTCGTCATGTTCATGCGCGCCGTCAAATCGCGCGCCTTCTTCGAGCAGATGAAAGGCCGCGGCGTGCGCGTCATCAAGCCCGATGACCTGCAAAGCGTCACCCCCGACGCCAAGGCCAAGGACCACTTCGTCATCGTGGATGCCGTCGGCGTCTGCGCGCGGGACAAAACCGACTCGCGCCCGATGGAGCAAAAGCCCACGGTGAGTTTCGAAAAGCTCATGCAGGCCGTCGCCTTCGGCAACACCGAAGACGACGTGCTGAGCTCGCTGGCCGGGCGGCTGGCGCGCATGGAGCACCACTTCAGCGCCGACGATGACGCGCAGGTCCGCAAGGCCAGCGGCGGGCTGTCGCTCAAGGACCTGAGCCACCGGATCGTCGAGGCCCTGAATCCCGACAGCGCCGACGCGCAGGCGCGCGCCGAGGCCGTGAAGCCCCTGCATGATCCGGCGCTGCGCCAACTGCTGATCGCGTTGAAGGCGAAGAACGAAATCACCATCGACCACGTCAGCGCCGACCGGATTCTCGAGGCGGGCTTTTCCGCCGAAGCCCTAGCCCGCGCCAAAGGCATGGTCCAGTCCTTCGAGCAGTTCATCAAGGACCACAAGGACGAGATCACCGCCCTGCAGGTGCTTTACGGCAAGCCGTACAGGCAGCGGCTCACCTTCGAGGCCGTCAAGGAACTTGCCGACGCCATCGAAAAACCGCCCTACCTGTGGAACGAATCGCAGCTCTGGAACGCCTACGCCGCGCTGGAAAAATCCAGGGTCAAGGGCGCCAGCGGCAAACGCATCCTCACCGACCTCGTGTCGCTGGTGCGCTTCGCCATCCACCAGGACAACGAGCTCATCCCCTTCCCCGAGCGCGTCAACGCCAACTTCAAGGCGTGGCTCGCCACCCAAACCCGTCATTCCCGCGCAGGCGGGAATCCAGAGCCGTTCACACCGGATCAACTCCGCTGGCTCGAAATGATCCGCGACCACATCGCCGCGAACCTGGGCATCGAGCCGCGCGACTTCGAGTACGCGCCGTTCGCGCAGCACGGCGGGCTCGGCAAAGTGCATCAACTGTTCGGCGGCAAGCTGGATGCCGTCATCGAAGAACTCAACGAGACGCTGGCGGCGTAACACCATGCAAAAAGAAACCAACAACCAACCCGGCGGCGAAATCCTCCTCTACCAGACCGAGGATGGCCGAACGCGCCTCGAAGCCCGCATGACGGGCGATACAGTCTGGCTGACCCAGAAGCAAATGGCCGAACTGTTCCAGAAAGACATACGCACCATCAGCGAGCATGTTCGCAATGTCTATGAGGAAGGCGAACTCTTCACCGAGCCAACTCTCCGGAATTTCCGGATAGTTCAAACCGAAGGCAAACGGCAGGTGGAACGCGACGTTGCCCACTACAACTTGGACGTCATCATTTCCGTCGGCTACCGCGTCAAATCCCAACGCGGCACCCAGTTCCGCATCTGGGCCACCCGCACGCTCCGGGACCATCTGGTGCAGGGCTATACCTTCAATCAAACCCGGCTGGCCGAGCGCGGGCTGTTGGAAGCCCGGCAGACGCTGGACCTGCTCGCGCGCACACTGCAAAACCAGGCCTTGGTGGACAACACCGGCCGGGCGGTGCTGGAGCTGATCACCGGCTACGCCGACACCTGGCGCCTGCTGCTGGAATATGACGAAGACCGGCTGGCGTCGCCACCCGGCGCGCGGCCTTCAAAGGGCGTGCTGGATTACGCCAAAGCCAGCACCGCCATTGCCGATTTCAGGCGTGAGCTGATGGCGCGCAACGAGGCCACGGCGCTGTTCGACAACCCGCGCGGCGAAGCCTTGGACGGCATACTCGCCAGCATCGAGCAGACGATGTTCGGCGAGGCACTGTACCGCTCGCGCGAAGAGAAAGCGGCGAACCTGTTGTATCTCGTCATCAAGGATCACCCGTTTTCGGATGGCAACAAACACATCCGTCATTCCCGCGAAAGCGGGAATCCAGAGCCGTTCACACCGGATCAACTCCGCTGGCTCGACATGATCCGCGAGCACATCGCCGCCAACCTCGGCATCGAGCCGGATGATTTTGAGTACGCGCCCTTCGCCCATGAAGGCGGATTGGGCAAGGTGTATCAGCTATTTGGCGATGAGCTGGACACGCTCGTTGAAAAATTGAACGAGAGCTTGGCGGCATGAAGGTTCAAGAGGCACGCGCGGATTACATTTGGGGAACCACTGGCCAACGTGATTGGCCGATTATGACCATTGAGGAAATCGCCGACGTTAATCCTCGCGTTGATAAGGCCGCGATACTCGATGACTTGCCGGTTTCGTTTGTTCCGATGCCAGCGGTCGGCGCTGCGGATGGCTCAATTCGCGTCGAGGAAACACGCCGAGCGGGAGAGGTGAAAAAGGGATTTACTGCCTTCCTCGAAGGCGACGTCCTCTTCGCCAAGATCACGCCCTGTATGGAAAACGGGAAGATGGCTATCGTCCCCAAGCTTGTGAATGACTATGGGTTTGGGTCTACCGAGTTCCATGTGCTCCGTCCCAAGCCGGGCATGGACGCCAAGTACATTTACTACTACGTTTCAAGCCAGGCATTTCGTGGCGAGGCGGAGCGGTACATGACCGGGGCTGTGGGTCAGAAGCGTGTATCCACGACCTACCTGAAGCAGGCCACGATTCCCGTCGCACCCCTCGACCAACAAAAACGCATCGTCGCGGAAATCGAAAAACAATTCTCCCGCCTCGACGAAGCCGTCGCCAACCTCAAGCGCGTCAAGGCTAACCTCAAGCGCTACAAAGCCGCCGTCCTCAAAGCCGCCGTCGAAGGCCGCCTCGTCGAAACCGAAGCCGAAATAGCTCGACGCGAGGGCCGCAGCTACGAAACCGGCGCCCAACTCCTGCAACGCATCCTCGAAACCCGCCGCAGCCAGTGGCAAGGCAAGGGCAAATACAAAGAACCCGCCCCGCCCGACTCCACCGACCTACCCGAATTGCCGGAGGGGTGGGTGTGGGCGTCTACCGAACAGGTTTGCGGAAGCGTGCGAGATGGGACTCATGACACCCCGGCTTATGTCGATAGCGGAGTGCCATTAATCACATCGAAGAACCTCACGGAGCACGGTATCGATTTTGAGAACGTGAAACTTATCTCTGAGCAGGACCACACTGAGATTTCACGCCGGTCTGGGGTTGAATATGGGGACGTACTATTTGCAATGATTGGAACGGTGGGTAATCCGTGCGTGATCAAGACAGACAACCGATTCAGTATCAAAAACGTCGGCTTGTTCAAACGCAATCCTGAATGCCTCAACTCTACTTATCTGCGCCACTGGTTGGAGTCGTCATTGCTTAATAAGTGGTTAGAGCCACGCCTTAAGGGCACGACGCAAAAGTTTGCTTCGCTCGGATTACTGCGAGAGATTCCTGTGCCTTATGCACCTCTCACCGACCAACAACGCATCGTCGCTGAAATTGACCGTCGAGTTTCGCTGATAAGAGGAACTGCGGCCCAAGTAGATACAAACCTTCATCGCGCAGAGCGCATGAGGCAAGCGCTCCTTTCGTCACTGTTTACTGGAAAGTGGACAACTCGTATCAGGGAGCAATATGCATGAACTTCACTGAAGAAAACTTTACATCTTGGGCGCAAGGTCCCAGCAAGACAGAGTCAGAGAAATGTGAGAACGCCGAAAATGCTATTAGGAAGGCGATTGCGGCTGACAGTGATTTAGCGAAGCTCGATATAACTGTCTTTGCGCAAGGCTCATACAAGGCGCGCACCAATATTCGTCAAAACAGTGACGTGGACATTTGTGTGCGCTACAACAGTGAGTTCTTTCCTGAATATCCGGACGGAAAATCGAAAGAAGATTTCGGCAATGTTGATGGAAAACTACCGTTCGCCGATTACAAAGACATGGTTGGCCGTGCCTTGAGATTGTATTTCGGTGCGTCATCGGTTACTCGTGGTAACAAGGCTTTCGACATACATGCAAACACATATCGAGTTGATGCGGACGTTGTGCCGACATTTGAGCATCGGCGCTACACAGGCCAGAAAGGATCGGACGTCATTCTGTCAGGAGTAGCATTCAACCCGGATGGCGGCGGGCTGATAAAGAACTGGCCACAACAGAACTACGACAATGGCGTTGCCAAAAACAGCGCGGCAGGTCGGCGCTATAAACGCGTGATCCGAATACTGAAGCGGCTAAGAGATCGTATGCAGGAGGATCGTGTATCAGAGGCGAACGATGTTGCGTCGTTCCTCATAGAGTGTTTGGTGTGGAACGCGCCTCTAGAAGCGTTTCAGCACGACACCTATTCGGCAGACCTAAGATATGTGGTTGCCGAAATTTGGAACCGGACATGCAAGGACGAGGATTGTGCTGACTGGCGCGAAGTGAACGAGTTGAAGTATTTGTTTCGTTCGTCTCAACCGTGGTCGCGTTCCCAGGCGAACAACTTCCTCCAGGCGGTTTGGGATTACGTAGGGTTCAAATGAAAAACTTAAATGCCAAGCGTTTCGCGCTAGCCTTGTTCATCGTCTTCGCCGCATGTTTCCTTATTGTGGCATTTGGCAGGGGCGTGACCGTTGGGAACGTCTGGAGTGCGCTTTCTGTAGCCTATCAGACAATTCCAATCGTTCTCGCTGTATGCGCTTTTTTCGTGTCATACGCGTGGCGTTGGAGAATTTTCAGCGGATGGCTTGTGCCGTTTCCAGATTTGAATGGAACGTGGCAGGGAAAAATCCAGACGACGTGGCGCGATCCGAACACTGGTGCTGTACCTGCTCAAATTCCCGTTATGTTGAGCGTCAAGCAATCCTTTACTCGCCTAAGTTGTGTTATGAGGACGGCCGAAATGACTAGCCATAGCTTTCTGGCAGATTTCTGGCTCGATGGAGATGAGCAAGTGCGCAAGCTAGGTTATTCATACAGAAGTTCTCCGTTGCCCACGGTCAGAGAACGAAGCCAGCCCCATGAGGGAACAGCGGTATTTGAGATAGTTGGTAATCCCGCAAAAAGACTTAAAGGGGTCTACTGGTCTGATCGGAAGACGACTGGCGAGATAACACTCGATTTCATTAATCGGAACCAGCGTGACGAGTATATGGCATCATTGGGAGAGCACCCTATGTCGAAAGGGCCTGGCAGCAATTAAGAAAAACAAATAGATGAATACTTCCACTATCGTCCAAAAACTCTGGAACTACTGCAACGTCCTGCGCGATGACGGCATGTCGTACGGCGACTACGTCGAGCAGTTGACCTACTTGCTGTTCCTCAAGATGGCCGACGAGCGCACCAGGGCGCCGTACAGCCAGCCGAGCCCGGTGCCGGAAAAGTACGGTTGGCCGAGCCTCATCAAGAAAGACGGCGACGAGCTGTTCGACCACTACCGCCACACGCTGGAAGAGCTGGGCAGGCAGAAGGGCCTGCTCGGGCTGATCTTCGCCAAGTCGCAGAACAAGTTCCAGGACCCGGCCAAGCTGCGGCGGCTGATCGTGGATCTGATCGACAAAGAAACCTGGGTGTCGATGAGCGCCGACGTGAAGGGCGACGCCTACGAGGGCCTGCTGGAAAAGAACGCGCAGGACACCAAGTCCGGCGCCGGCCAGTACTTCACCCCGCGCCCGCTGATCCAGGCGATTGTGGATGTGATGGCCCCGAAGCCCGGCGAGACCGTGTGCGACCCGGCCTGCGGCACCGGCGGCTTTCTGCTTGCGGCGCACGACCATGTGGTGCATCACCACCCGAACCTGACCCGCGACCAGCGCAGGATGCTCAAGGAGGAAAGCTTCAAGGGCTGGGAGCTGGTGCAGGCCACGGCGCGGCTGTGCGCCATGAACATGCTGCTGCACGGCATCGGCAGCCAGGACTTCGAGCCCATCGTGGTGGGCGACTCGCTGGCCGCCGACCCCGGCGAGCGCTTCGATGTGATTCTCACCAATCCGCCGTTCGGCAAGAAGAGCAGCACGACGATCGTTGGCGAGGAGGGCAAGGCGAGCCGCGAGCGCGACATCGTCGAGCGCGGCGACTTCTGGACCACCACCTCGAACAAGCAGCTCAACTTCATCCAGCACGTCAAGACCCTGCTCAAGCAGAACGGCCGCGCCGCCGTGGTCGTGCCCGACAACGTGCTGTTCGAAGGCGGCGCGGGCGAAACCATCCGCCGCAAGCTGCTGGCCGAGTGCGACGTGCACACCCTGCTGCGCCTGCCCACCGGCCTGTTCTATGCCCAGGGGGTGAAGGCGAACGTGCTGTTCTTCGACAAGAAACCCGCGAGCGAAACCCCGTGGACCAGGAAGCTGTGGATCTACGACCTGCGCACGAACATGCACTTCACGCTGAAGACCGATCCGCTGAAGCGGGAGGATCTGGATGAGTTCGTGCGGTGCTACCACCCGGCCAACCGGCACGACCGCACGGCGACAGGGTCGGCCGCAACCCCGGAAGGCCGTTGGCACGCCTACAGCTACGACGAACTCGTCAGCCGCGACAAGGCCAGTCTGGATCTCTTCTGGCTCAGGGACGATTCGCTTTCCGACGCGGACAAGCTGCCCGCGCCGGAGGTGATCGCGGCGGAGATCGTGGACGACCTGGAGGCCGCGCTGGAGCAGTTTCGCCTGATCGCCGCGGATCTCGATGCGCATGCCATCGGCGCGGCAGGCACCGACGCGGACGCGGCAGCCACGCCATGACCGGGCTGGATCCCCGCCTGCGCGGGGATCCAGGGGTGTCGTCCAATCCTTCCATGCCGTACCCGCCGTCATCCCCGCGCAGAGCCTGCCCTCGCGAAGGCGGGGGCGGGAATCCACACCCACCCGACGCGCAGCGGCCTCAGTCGCGCTGCCCGGCGCGGCGTGCGCTGACCTCGGACAGCGCCGACCAGTCCAGCTCGCCGGCGCCGTGGGCGAGGGCGTCGAGGAAGTTCTCGCGCAGCACCGAGGCGAAGGGCATGGGCACGGCGACGGCATCGGCGGCGGCCTGCGCCAGGCGCACGTCCTTGAAACCCAGGCGCAGGCGGAAGCCGGCGGGCTCGAAGCGGCGCGCGGCGATCAGCGCGCCGTAGCCGCGGTAGGCCGGGCTGGCGAACAAGGTCTCGCTCATCAGGCCGAGGAAGTCCGCGGCGGCCACGCCGTGCGCCTGCGCCAGCGTGCTGGCCTCGGCCATCGCCTCGATGGCTGCGGCGAGCATGAAGTTGCCGGCCAGCTTGACCGCGCTGGCGCGCGCCGGGTCGTCGCCGAAGGGCCACACGCGCTGGCCGATGGCCTCGAGCAGCGGCCGCACCTGCGCCACCGCGGCGGATGCGCCGGCGGCCAGCACATGCAGCTTGCCGGCGGCGGCGGCATCCGGGCGACCGAACACCGGCGCCGCCACGTAACCCACGCCGCGCGCGGCGTGCGCCGCGGCCAGGCGCTGCGTGCAGGCCACCGACACCGTGGCCATGTTGACGTGCACCGCGCCGGCCGGCATGGCCGCCAGCGCGCCGCCCTGTTCCAGCACCGCGTCGACGGCGGCATCGTCGGCCAGCATGCTGAACACCACCGGCCGCGCCGCGGCGCCGGCCGCATCCGCCGCCGCCGTCACGCCCGCCGCCAGCAGCGGCTGCAGCGCCGCGGGCGTGCGGTTCCAGGCATGCACGTCGTGCCCCGCCGCCTGCAGGCGCAGCGCGATCGCCGCGCCCATGCCGCCGGTGCCCAGAAATCCGATGCGCATGTCCGTCTCCCGATGCAAAACACGATTGCAGCACGAAGCCCGCTGCGCTGCGCGCAACAGTGTGGTGACAGGGCGGCGAGTGCGAGTGGGAAACAGCGAGTCGGGAGTCGGGAGTCGGGAGTCGGGAAAGTGCGAAACGAATCGATTCTTCTCGTCATCCCCGGGCGCGCGCAGCGCGAACCGGTGATCCAGCGGCGTTGCCGTGCTCTGCGCGGATGCTTCGCTGCGCTCAGCATGACAAGGGGGGAGTCTGCCGCGCCCACGCGAGCACGCTGCGCTGCGCGCAACAGTGTGGTGCGGAATGGATGGCCTGTGGTCGGGAGTCGCGGGGCGAAGAATTCCGGCGCGGATGCTTCGCTGCGCAGATGCTTCGCTGCGCTCAGCATGACAAGGGGGGGAATTGTCTTCCGGCTGTCGCATCCGCGCGCGCACGCGCGCACGCGCCGATACGCTCAGGCCTGGCCGTGCCCGCGCATTCCATGCAACGCCTGATACTCGGCTTTCTCGGGCGCGCTCAGGCCCTGCTGCTGCAGCTTGCGGGTCAGTTGATCGAGGCGTTCGGCGTGGGCCTGGCGGGTGAGCTGGGCCAGCGCGCCGAGAAACTCCGAACGCAGGTCGTGCGCCTCGGGAAACTCGACCAGCGCCAGCTTGTGCAGGGCATCGGCCTCGCTGCGTCCGGCGAAATGTTCGAGCAGCGCCGCCACCGAGATGCCCGGCCGCGCGCGCACCAGTTCCAGCAGTTCGATCAGCAGCGCCACGCCGGGTTGCGAGGACGCGGCGAACGTCCACGGCGGCGCCACCTCGGCGGCCAGCGCCGGCTCGGCCAGCAACACGGCGATGGCCTCGCGCACCAGGCTGCGGCGCACCGCGGATGCGCGCCGCGCCGGTGCGCGCGCGGGCGTGGTTGGCGCCGCTGCCGGTGGTGCGCTGACCCCCGTGCGCGCCTGCAGCGCCTGCTGCATGAGATCGCGGAACGCGCCGTCGGGCAGCCGCGCCAGCAGCGGGCGCGCGCGTTCGGCCAGGCGCGCGCGGCCATCCAGCGTGGCCACGTTCACATCCTCGGCGAGGTGCTCGAAAAAATATTCGGACAAGGGCGTGGCCGCGGCCAGGCGCTGCGCGAACGCCGCGCCGCCTTCCTTGCGTACCAGACTGTCGGGGTCTTCGCCCTCGGGCAGGAACAGGAAATACGCCTGGCGCCCGTCGCGCAGGCGCGGCAGCGTGGCTTCCAGCGCGCGCCACGCGGCGCCGCGTCCGGCGCGGTCGCCATCGAAGCAGAACACCACGTCGGGCGTGGCGCGGAACAGCATCTCGGTGTGCTCCGGCGTGGTCGCGGTGCCCAGCGTCGCCACCGCCTGCGGCAGGCCGTGCTGGTGCAGCGCGATGGCGTCGAGGTAGCCCTCGACCACGACGACGCGCGGCGGCGTGCCTGCCGCCTGGCGCACCTGCCACAGCGCGAACAGTTCGCGGCCCTTGTGGAACAGCGCGGTCTCCGGCGAGTTGAGGTACTTGGGGCCGTCGCCGGCCGCGGCAGCGCGCGCGGGGACGTCGGCTGCCTGATCCGCGCGCGCGGGCTGCGCGCCTGCAACGATCCGGCCGCCGAAGGCGATCACGCGCCCGCGCCGGTCGAGGATCGGGATCATCAGCCGCTCGCGGAAGCGGTCGTAACGCCGTCCCTGCTCGTTGCCGGCCAGCAATCCGGCCTGTTCCAGCAACTGCAGGCGCGCCGGCGTCGTGCCCAGCGCGCGCTGCAATTTGTCCCAGCCGGACGGCGCCCAGCCGATGCGGAAGCGCTGCAGCGTGTCGGCATCCAGCCCGCGCCGCGCGCAGTAATCCTGCGCCTGCGGGCTTTGCGTCAGCTCGCGCTGGAACCAGCGCGCGGCTTCCTCCAGCACCGCGTACAGCTCGCTGAAGTCGTCGCGCGCGCGCTCGCCGCCGCCCTCGTAGGGCACCTCCATACCGGCCGTGCGCGCCAGCTCCTCGACCGCATCGGGAAACTCCATGCGCTCGTAATCCATCAAAAACTTGATCGCGCTGCCGTGCGCGCCGCAACCGAAACAGTGGAAGAACTGCTTCTGCGGACTGACGAAGAACGAGGGCGAGCGCTCGTTGTGGAACGGACAGCACGCGGTCCACTCGCGTCCCGCCTTTTTCAGCGGCACGCGGCGCTCGACCACCTCGACGATGTCGACGCGCGCCAGGAGCTCATCGATGAAACGGTCGGGGATGCGCGGCATGCGCCAAGCATGCCAGCCCGCGACCGATGCTGCTGTGCTACGGCGGCGCGATGCGTTCATCGTGAACGCGCCGCGCGGCGCCGGGTATCGCCGCGCGCGGCCACGCGCTAGCCTTGCGCCTTCGCCGCGGAGCCACGCTCATGAACCCATCGGCACGGCGTGTCGCCATCCTCGGCGGCACGCGCATTCCGTTCTGCCGCAACAACACGGCCTACGCCGAGGTCGGCAATTTCGGCATGGGCGTGAAGGTGCTCGGCGCGCTGGTCGAGCGCATGCAGCTCGCCGGCGTGGAACTGGGCGAGGTCGCGTTCGGCGCGGTGCTCAAGCTGGACCGCGACTGGAACCTGGCGCGCGAGGTCACCCTGTCCGCGGGCCTGGCCGCGACCACGCCGGCGATCACCACGGCGCGCGCCTGCGGCACCTCGCTGGACAACGCGGTGATCGTCGCCAACAAGATCGCCTGCGGGCAGATCGAGGCCGGCATCGCCGGCGGCAGCGACACCACCAGCGACGTGCCCATCGTGTTTTCCGAGCCGCTGCGCAAGCGCCTGCTGGCGGTCAACCGCGCGCGCGACAGCGGCGCCAGGCTGCGCGCCGCGCTGCGCGGCTTCCGCCTGCGCGAGCTGATGCCCGCGTTTCCAGGCGTGGCCGAACCGCGCACCGGCCTGAGCATGGGCCAGCACACCGAACTGATGGCGCGGCAGTGGGGCATCGCGCGCGAGGATCAGGACCGCCTGGCGCTGGCCAGCCACCAGAAACTGGCCGCCGCCTACGCCGCCGGATTCTTCGATGACCTGGTGGTGCCGTTCCGCGGCCTCGCGCGCGACGGCTTCCTGCGCGGCGATACCACGCTGGACAAACTCGCCGCGCTCAAGCCTGCTTTCGACAAGACATCCGGGCTGGGCACGCTGACCGCTGGCAATTCCACCGGTCTGTCCGATGGCGCCGCCGCCGCGTTGCTGGCCAGCGAAGCCTGGGCCGCGCAGCGCGGCCTGCCGGTGCAGGCGTATCTGCTGGACGCCGAGGTGGCGGCCGTGGACTTCGTCGCCGGCGAGGGCCTGCTGATGGCGCCGACCATCGCCGTGGCGCGCCTGCTCAAGCGCCATGGCCTGAGCCTGCAGGATTTCGACTACTACGAAATCCACGAAGCCTTCGCCGCACAGGTGTTGTGCACGCTGCGCGCCTGGGAATCGGCGACCTACTGCCAGAAGCGCCTGGGCCTGGACGCGCCGCTGGGCAGCATCGACCAGGCCAAGCTCAACGTGCACGGCTCCTCGCTGGCGGTGGGCCACCCCTTCGCCGCCACCGGTGCGCGCATCCTGGCCACGCTGGCCAAGCTGCTGGCGCAGCGCGGCGGCGGGCGCGGCCTGATCTCGATCTGCACCGCCGGCGGCATGGGCGTGGCGGCCATCGTCGAGCGCTGAGCCAGCGCCGCAGGCATGCGCATCGGACCAGTTCATTACGAAATCGTAGCGATCCGCCAAGAGCTGGCGTGATGCGCGTCACATAGACTCGGCGCAGTTGTCCGGATGTCCATCACCGCACAATCAAGGGGAGCGCGCATGAGTCTGAGCAAGCGTTGTTTCGCGGAATTCTTCGGCACTTTCTGGCTGGTCTTCGGCGGTTGCGGCGCCGCGCTGTTTTCGGCGGCATTCCCGCACCTCGGCATCGGTTTCGCCGGCGTGGCGCTGGCTTTCGGCCTGACCGTGCTGACCATGGTGTACGCGCTCGGCCCGATCTCGGGCGGGCATTTCAATCCCGCGATTTCGCTGGGCATGGCCGCCGGCGGCCGCTTCGCGTGGAAGGACGTGATCCCGTACTGGCTGGCGCAGGTGATCGGCGGCATCGCCGCGGCCGGGGTGCTGTACCTGATCGCCACCGGCAAGCCCGGCTTCGATGCCAGCGCCAGCGGCTTCGCCAGCAACGGCTATGGCGCGCACTCGCCGGGTGGTTATGCACTGGGCGCGGTGATGATCACCGAGTTCGTGCTGACCGCGTTCTTCGTGTTCGTGGTGATGGGCTCGACTTCCAAGCGCGCGCCGGCGGGCTTCGCCGGCATCGCCATCGGCCTGACCCTGACGCTGATCCACCTGATCAGCATCCCGGTGGACAACACCTCGGTGAATCCCGCGCGCAGTACCGGCCCGGCGCTGTTCCAGGGCGGCTGGGCGGTACACCAGTTGTGGGTGTTCTGGCTGGTGCCGCTGATCGGCGGCGCGGTGGGCGGCTGGATCTTCCGCATGCTGTTCGATCGCGAGTGACGGCCCGGTTGCGGATACGCGCGCGCGTGCCCGGCGCCGCGCGTGCGGCTGCGATGGGCGGCCAGACTGCCGCGCGGGGCGCATGAACGAAACCTGAGCGCCGCGGTCCAAACCTGCTCCCCCCGCCATGGAGCACCCCGCCATGCGTTTTGCATCCCTGATCGCCACCGCCGCGCTGCTGGGCGCGGTGCTGCTGCCCGCCGCGCAGGCGGCCGACACTGCCAGGGCGGCCACGCCGCACGGCCCGTTTCACCATCTTGCGTTCCGCAATCTCGGCCCGGCGGTGGCCGGCGGGCGCGTGACCAGCGTGCTCGGCGTGGCCGGCGATGCGGCGCTGTATTACGTCGGCAGCGCCGGCGGCGGCGTGTGGAAGACCACCGATGGTGGCACCACCTGGAAATCGATTTTCAACCACGGCCCGACGCAATCCATCGGCGCCATGGCGCTGGCCGGCAACAACCCGAACTGGTTGTGGGTCGGCACCGGCGAGGCCAATCCGCGCAATGACATCCTCAATGGCGATGGCGTGTACTTCACCCCCGACGGCGGCAAGACCTGGGTGGACAAGGGCCTGCACCATGCCGGGCAGATCGCCGCCATCGCGGTGGACGCGGACCATCCGGACACGCTGTTCGTGTGCGCGGCCGGCGATGTGTGGAAGCGCGGCCCCGAGCGTGGCGTGTTCATGAGCACCGATGACGGCGCGCACTGGCGCAAGGTGCTGTACCTCAACGACCACACCGGCTGCGCCGACATCGCCTACGAGCCGGGCAACCCCAAGGTGCTGATCGCCGGCATGTGGCCGCTGCAGCGGCGGCCATGGATGCTGACCAGCGGCGGCAAGTCCGGCGGGCTGTACCGCTCGACCGACGGCGGCCTGCACTGGAGCAAGCTCACGCACGGCCTGCCCAAGGGCGACATCGGCCGCAGCGCGATCGCCTTCGCGCCCAGCCAGCCGCAGACCGTGTACGCGGTGATCCAGGCCAAGGGCGGCGTGCTGTGGGTGTCGCACGATCTCGGCAGCCACTGGATGCAGGTCAGCGATGACCACGACAACGACGTGCGTCCGTTCTACTTCACCCAGTTGGCGGTGATGCCCAACAACCCCGAGCGCCTGTTCCTGCTGTCGATGAAGATGATGGAGAGCAAGAACGGCGGCAAGACCGTGTTCTACGCCGACAAGGGCGTGCACGTGGATCACCACGCGATCTGGATCGACCCGCGCAATCCGCGCCGCATCATCCAGGGCAACGACGGCGGCGTGTACCTGACGCTGGATACCGGCAAGCACTGGCGCTATCTGGACAACCTGCCGATCGAGCAGTTCTACCAGGTGGCGGTGAGCACGCGGCAGGCGCCCTATCCGTATCTGGTCTGCGGCGGCCTGCAGGACAACGACGCCTGGTGCGGCGATTCCAGCGATTACCGGCGCGGCGGCGTGACCGGCTACCAGGACTGGTTCGATGTCGCCGGCGGCGACGGCCAGTACGTGGTGCCCGCGCCCAGCGACGCCAACATCATCTACGCCGTCACCGACGACGGCTACGCCACGCGCTACGACCGCGTGACCCAGCGCAAGCGCAGCATCAACCCGTACGTGAAGGACATCCTCGCCGGGCTGCTGCTGTCGGGCAAACCGATGTCGCAGCAGAAATACCGGTTCGACTGGACCACGCCGATCGCGGTGTCGCCGACCGATCCGGACGATCTGTACCTCGGCGCCAACGTGGTGTTCCACAGCACCGATGGCGGCGCGCACTGGCAGATCGTCAGCCCGGACCTGACCCGCGACATCAAGGCCAAGCAGGCGCCCAGCGGCGGCCCGGTGACCAAGGACATGTCCGGCGCCGAGACCTACGACACCATCCAGTCGCTGGCGCTGGCGCCGACCAATGCCAGGGTCATCTGGGCCGGCACCGACGATGGCTGGGTGTGGGTCAGCCGCGACGGCGGCGCGCACTGGAGCAAGGTCACGCCCGGCGGCGCCCCCGAGTGGGCGCGCGTGTACAACGTCACCGTCTCGCCCTTCCACGCCGGCACCGCGTATGCGGCGTTCGACGCGCACGAGCTGGGCAACAACCACGCCTATGTGTATCGCACCCGCGACTACGGCAAGCACTGGACCAACATCAGCCGCGGCCTGCCCGACAGCTCGGTGGAAGTGGTGCGCGAAGACCCCGACCACGCCGGCCTGCTGTTCGCCGGCACGCTGTCGGACGGGCTGTGGTACTCGCGCGATGACGGCGCGCACTGGCAGGCGTTGCACGCCAACCTGCCGGGCGGCGTGTCGGTGATGGACCTGACCTTCGTGCCGAGCACGCACAGCCTGGTGCTGGCCACGCACGGGCGCGGCATCTGGGTGCTGGACAACCTGCGCCCGATCGAGGATTACGACGCCGCCGTCGCCGCGGCGCCGCTGCATGTATTCCCCGCCGCGCCCGGCACGCTGCTGTACGCCAGCGGCAGCAACGGCGTCGGCCCGAGCGCGTTCGTCGCGCCCAACGCGCCCACCGGCACCGTGATCAGCTACGCCCTGGCCAAGGCGGTGCAACCGACCGCGGCGCAGAAAGCCCTGCACCATGCGCCGGTGAAGATCGTCATCCACGACGCCGCCGGTCAGCTCATCGACACCCTGCACGGCCCGGGCAAGGCCGGCGTCAACCAGCTGGCGTGGAACCTGCGCTATGCGGGCCCGGCCAGGCTCGACCCACCGCTGGGCAAGGCGGGTCCGCACGGGCGCGGCTTTGGCCCGTCGGTGCCGCCGGGTGACTACAGCGCCACCTTCACCGCCGCCGGCGCCAGCCAGACCATCACGCTGCGCGTGCTGCCCGATGCGCGCTACAAGGTCGCGCTGGCGACCTACCGCGCGGATACCGCGGCCGGGCTCGAGGCGCGCACCGAGCTGTCCGCGGTGAACCGCGTGCTCAACCACGTCGCGGCCATGCGCAAGGCACTCGGCGCGGTGCTGGCGCGCGGCCACGGCGATGTCGCCTGGGCGCAGCAGCACGCCACGCTGATCACCCAGGCCAAGGCGCTGGACAAGCAGCTCGGCGATTACCAGGACGTGCTGTGGAATCCGCACACCCAGCATCAGGTCGCGGAGGATTTCCTGCGCCACTTCAGCCACCTGCACCAGCATGTCAGCACGCTGTACGGGCTGGCCGCGTCGAGCTGGGGCGAGCCGCCGCGCGCGCAGGTGCGCGAGCTGATCGCCAGCGACCGCGCGCTGATCGGGCAATTGCTGGTGCAGTACAACGGCAGCCTGATGGGCCAGGTGAAATCCTGGAACGCCGCGGCCTACGCGGCGGGCGTGGCCACGCTGCCCACCGGCTCGCCGCTGACGCTGAAACCCGCACCGGCGCTGCCGCCGCTGGCGGGGGCCTGAGGCACGACACAGCGGAGACAGCGCGGTTTTCGCGCTGTCTCCGGCCGCTTGGGTTTACGCCTGGCGACACGCCACACGCGCATGCGGAACCTGCACGGCGGGTGGCAGACGACTGGACTTTCGCCGGGTGCAGGGAGCCGCCCCTGCATCGTTGCGCGCGCGGCCCCGCACAAGACATAGGACAATCGTCCAGCGGCACGTCGCGTGCCCGTGCGCCGGCACACTCCCCGAGTGCGCCGCGGCGCGCATCCGCCAACACCACGAGCGACCCATGTCCGCCATCGTCACCCTGCACGCCGTGCTTGCCTGCGAACTGAGCCCGCAACCCGCGCCCGCGCACCTGCTGCTCGAACGCGATGGCGGCGACGCGCTGGCCGCCGCCATTGCCCGGGATTTGCAGCGCCTGCTGCCCGGCATCGAACACGCGCGCCTGCTGCTGGGTACCGGGCTGCTCGATGCGGCGGAGATCCTGCGTCCCGGATTCGCCGCGCACGCGGCGCTGGCCGAGCTGGGCCTGCGTCTGCCGCGCGGCCACGGCGCGGTGGTCGCCATCGGCGCGCACCACGGGCGCATGCCCGCCGCGGCGCTGGCGCCCGGCACCGAATTCGCCGGCGCACCGATGCGCTATCTACCGCTGCTGATCGAAGCCGAAGCCGGTCACGCCGACGCACTCGGCACCCGTCTCGAACAGGTGCTGGCCAACGAGGGTGAGGCCAGCGCCGAGTGCGCCGACGTGCTGATGCGCGGCTACGGACTGCGCCTGCAGCACGCGCGCTACATGAGCCTCACCGACCTGCTGGCGCTGACCTGCGTGCAGTACGAACACGCCGGCTTCGCCGCGCACTGGCCGCTGCTCGAGGCTGCGCTGCTGACACCCGCGCGCCGCGAGCAGGCGACGAGTCCGCGCGGCGCGCGCTGGCAATGGACCGGCGCGCACGTGGCGCTGGAAACGCCGCGCGCGTTCATCGCGCGCACCCGGCCACCGGCGGATGCGCGCGTGCATGCCTATGCCGCGGCGGTGTTCGAGTTGCGCCAGGCCGCGGCCCTGTTCCACGCGCACGGCCTGCCGCCGGGTGCGCTGGATGACGCGCCGGGGGTGCAGTTCAGCCCTGCGGGCGTGCTCGAGACCCTGCGCGCGCCGGATGCCCGGGCCGCGTCAGCGCTGCACGCCTGCACCGCGCCCGGTCTGGGCATCGTGGCGCTGTTGCTGGGCGACAGCGATGCGCGCGACATCGAGGTGCTGGCGACGCCGCTGGATGCGGCTGGCCTGCCGCTGCTGCAGACGACGCTCACCGCACGCAGTGACTGCGCGCCGCCGCGCCGCGATGCGCCCCTGGCCGAAGTCGATGCGCAGGGCATGCCATGGCCGCGCGCACCGCTGCGGCACTGAATGCCGCGGCACGCGCACCGCGCATGCCGCGCGGCGGGCGCGCCGGGTGTGTTCGCGCGGTCCGCCGCGGCTGCGGATGCGCGGCGCCGGGGTGATCAATACAGCCCGGGCAGCAGTGCCCAGCTCGCCTTGCGGTACGCGGCGTAGTCGGCGCCGAAACACTGCAGCATCCAGCGCTCCTCGCGACGCAGCTTGATGATCAGCGCCATGGCCGCCAGCAGCACGGCCAGCACGCCGCGCCACTCGGCCAGCGCCAGCGCGCTGCCCACGAACGCCAGCAGTATCCCGGTGTAGATCGGATGGCGGATGTGCCGGTACGGGCCGCTGCGAATCAGGCTGTGCTCCTGCTTCAGCGTGACCGTGCCGCTCCAGTTGGCGCCCAGATGCCGGCGCGCCTGCACGGCGAAAGCCAGGCCCAGCGCCACCAGCACCACGCCGATGCCGTAGCCGGTCCAACTGCGCGCCATGAACGGCGCCGCCAGCGCGCCCAGGTCGCGGCCCGGCAACATAAACAGCAACGCCGCCAGCACCAGCGGAATGCCGTGGCTGGCGCCCTGCAGGGGCGACTCGCGGCGCGCGACGGCTTTCAGGTGCCCGGCGCCCAGCCACCAGTACAGCAGCCAGACCAGCCACAGCAGGGGGATCAATTCCAGCAGGAAGCTGCGCGGCAGCGGGTTCATGGGGACTCCCGGATGGCGCGACTCACGCGCCGGTCGCGGCCGCCGCCTGCGCCGCGGGTATCGGCGCGTGCGCGCTCAGGTGCAGGGAATAATGCGTCGTGCTGCTGCCGTGGTGGCCCAGCGCGCTGCCGTCCTGGTGCACGTCGAGCCGCGTGATGACCAGGCGCCCGTCGATGATCTGAAAGCGCCCCTGCTCGCTGCGTCGGGTGTCGGCATGGAGCAGGAACCAGCCGACCTCGGTGCGGGTGCTGCGCGTGAAGCCCAGCGGCGCGCCGTGCGCGTTCAACCACAGCGAAAGCTCGTCGTGATACTGCTTGACCATGTCGCGCGCGGACTTGTCCGCATGCAGCGGCAGCTCGAAGCGCAGCAGCGTGGCCGGCACGCCGTCGAGCGTGGTGGACGATTGCTGCAGCAGCCTGGCGCCGATCAACGTCGAACGCAGTACGGCGGCAGGATCGAGCATGCGCTGCGCCAGCGCGACGTTCACGCTGCCCAGCAGATCGGCGCTCGGCGTGGGCAATTCCGGGTCGCGCTGGTGTGCGGCGATCTGCTGCTCGGCCTGGGCCAGCACGACGCCCGGCACATGCAGGCTGACGCCGCGCGCGGCGGATACATCGAAGGTGATCCTGGCCGTGCTGTACTTGGCCTTGGCGCCGGTACCGGTGATGCTGGTCTGGTCGATCGTGAGCGTGCCCGTGAGCGGGACGCTGCCGGCCAATTCATGCAGGGTCGCATCCAGGCCCGCGGGCAGCGCGGCGCCGGGCACGGCAGGTGTTGGCGCGGGTGCGGCCAACGCCAGCGGCGCAGCCAGCGCCAGCGCCAGCGCGAACATCATGCGCGTGCGTGGTTTGCAGACCGCCATGCGCTTCCGCCTTGGCCCGGGATCAAGTCGCGCCAGCGTACTGCGCCATGGCCGTTGCGCGCGATAGCCGACAGGGCGCGCACGCTCAGCGCGCACGCGACCCGCGCCAGAACAAGCGCAGGCTGCCAAGCAGCAACGCAGCGACCACGGCGCTGGTCAGGGCCAGCAGCAGCAGCGCCAGGCACAATCCCGCGAACCCACCCCAGGGCGTGTTGAGCTGCGCCGCCACGGTCGTCGCCGCCAATGGAAAGCTCAGCGTCCACCAGGCCGCCTCGAAATCGTGCGCGCGGCTGTCGCGCGCGAACTGCGGCAACAGCAAGACCAGTAGAAACACGGCCAGCAGCAACACGCCCAGGGCCAGCATGGGCAGCGCCGGGAACACCAGTCGCAACACGCTCGAGGCCACCGCCGCCGGCGCCGCCAGGATCAGCAGCGCCGCCAGCTGCGCCGGCGGCAGCGCCCGTCCCAGCGCCATGCGCGCGAAGATCAGCGTGCTCACCAGCGGCGTGAACAGCGCGCCAAACAGCAGCGCGAACGCCGCCAGCGGGGTCAGCGCGGGCACCCAGCGCAAGGCCGGCAGCGCCAGCGGAATATCCAGCACGCCGACCACGGGAATCAGCCACGCCGCGCTGATGTGCGCCAGGCGATGGCGCCCGCGCAGCCAGCTGCCCAGCGTGTGCCAAGCCCAGGCCAGCGCGCCCAGCGCGCCGATGCCCCACAGCACGCGCGCCGCCAGCATGTTGGCTGGCGCCAGCAGCAGCGGCAGCAGCAGCAGGCTGATCCACAGCGTGCCGACCAGCGGCTTGCTTTGCGGATGCGCCCACTCCGCGCGCACGCGCAGCGGCATGCGCCACCACTGCCACAGCGTGCGCAGGCCCAGCGCCACGAACAGCAGCAGCGCCAGCGCGGTCAGCAACGCACCGATCAGCCATGGCGCGTGGTACTGCGCATGCGCCAGCAGCCAGGCGTGCGCCAGCGTCGCCAGACCCATCACCGCGCCGAAGCGCTCGATCGGCACGAAGCGCGAACCGGGCAGTGCCGATGTGGACGCCACCGGCGCTGTGGACGCTGCAGACATCATCCCTGACCAGACCCGCGCAGCGCGCCTTGGTTCCGCGCCCGGCGCCGGCAACCCGCCGATCACGCTGCGACCCGCTGCGACGCAAATGCGCGCAGCAGGTCCACCACGCGGCGCCGGCATGCGGCTGGATCGCGCCAGGATTCAGCCCACCGCGCGGCTTTGTGGCCGCTGGCACCGACCTTGCTTCATTCGCTGGCATGGACGCAGGGGAAGCCATGCAGCATGCCGGCACGCCTGGCCGCACGCGGCCCGCGCGGGCCTTGCGCGCACTCGGGCTTGCCGCCCTGCTCGTGGCCGTGCTGCCCAGCACCCGCGCACAGGCAGCGCCCGCCGCCACGCAATTCAAGGTGACCCTGCAACCGGTGACGCTGCTTTATTACTACAGCGCCATCGATTTGGATATCGATCCGCCGTGCTCAGCAAACTGGCCACGCCCGCGGCGGGGACGCGCCTGCCCACCAAGGCGCTGACCGCCAGCGCCAGCGGCACCACGCTCAGCGCCAATGCCGCGATCGCGCCGGGCAAGGCCAACCCGATGAACAACGTGTTGCTGACCATCGACAATGCCTGGGCGGTGCGCGCACTGGGCTCGCGCAACGCACAGACGCGCGTCAGCGCGCGCTTTCAAAGTGGCAGCACTGCCACGCTCACTGGCCCCGGCGGCAGCGGTGCCAGCATCGTGTTGCGCAGCCTCGCGGTCACGCCCGCGCGCTTCAAGCCGACCGGCCTGGGCGCGGCGCAGGCGCACAACGGCGCGCTGCGCATGCGCATGAATCTGTCCAAGGCCAAGGTCGCGGGCAGTTATGCCGGCGCCGTCATCGTGATCACCGCGACGACGACCTGAGCGCCGCGCCAGCGGGCGACACGGCACGGGCCATGCTCAGCGCGACGCATCGCGCCGCGCACGCCGCCGCGCCAGCGCGCGCAGCGACCACAGCAACGCGGCAGCGCCCGCCAGCAGCAACAACTGGCGCAGGCGCGCGTGCAGCAGCGGCATCAGCAGCAGCGCGCTCAGCGTCAGCGCCAGACCCAGACCGCGTGGCAACCACGGCTGCAGCAGCACCCCGCTGGCAGCGAGCAGCGCCAGCACGCCGAGGCTGGGCGTGGCACGAACGGGCGTTGACTGGCGCATCGACGATGAGGACATGGCGGACTCCGGGCCGGGAACCACCACAGCCTGCGCGCCAGCCATCGCAAACCCTGCGACGCCGCGGACGTCTTGATCTTTCCTTGACCATCGCGCGGGCATGGTAGTCACCCTGACGGAGAATCTTCATGCGCCACGCCTTGACCGCACGCCACGCCCGCCTTGTCCTGCTGCTGCTCGGTGCCGTCCTGCTGGGCGCCTGCGCCAGCACGCCGAGCAAGCCCCTGCCGGCCGCACGCAACGTCGACCTCGACCGCTATCTGGGCAAGTGGTACGTGATCGCCAACATCCCGTATTTCGCCGAACGCGGCAAGCTGGCCAGCTACGTGATCTACCGCCAGCGGCCCGACGGCAAGCTCGACGACCTGTACTTCTACAAGAAGTCATTCAAGGACACGACGTACTCGGAGTGGAAGGGCGTGGCGTGGCTGCCCGATCCGCATGATCCGGCGCGCTGGAAGGTGCGCTTCATCTGGCCGTTCACCTCCGACTACACGATCCTCGATGTCGGGCCCGGCCCGGCCTACGACTACGCGCTGATCGGCCTGCCCTCGCGCGAGCTGCTGTGGATCTTCGCGCGCACGCCCACGCTCGATGCGCACACCTACGCCATGCTGCTGGACAAGGCCAGGGCGCTGGGTTTCCCGGTGGACCAGGTGAAAAAAATCCCGCAGACGCCGGCCGAAGCGGGACAACCAGGCTTTCAGTGAAGGCATGTCCCTGCGGCGGTCGTGCGTGACGCTATGCCGCAGCCCACTACAATGCGCGCAGACCCATGGCCGGAGGCCACATGACCCAGATCGCCCGTTGCGGCGTGGTCGGACACCCGATCGCGCACAGTCTTTCGCCTGAAATCCATCACGCCTTCGCCACGCAGTTTGGCCGGCAGATCGATTACCAGCGCATCGACCTCGCGCCCGAACAACTCGAGGAAGGCGTGCGCGCGTTCTTCGGCGCAGGTGGCACCGGGCTCAACATCACCCTGCCGCACAAGACCGCGGCGTCGCATCTGGCCACCAATCTGGGGCCGTGGGCACAGCGCCTGGGCGCGGTGAACATGCTCACGCGCGAGGCCGGCGGCAGCATCAACGGCGAAAATGTCGATGGCGCCGCCCTGGTGCACGACCTCACCGAACGTTACCGTGTCGATCTGCGCGGCCATGACGTGCTGGTGCTGGGCGCCGGTGGCGCCGGACGCGCGGCGGTATGGTCGCTGCTGGACGCCGGCGCGCGCCGGATCACCGTGGTCAACCGCCACCCGGCCGGCGCCGATGCGCTGGTCGATGCCATCGGCATGCCCGGTCGCGTGCACAGCCGTTACTGGAAAGACCTGGCCAACATCGGCGTATTCGATCTGATCATCAACGCCACCAGCACCGGCGTGCTCGGCCAGCATCTGGAGCTGCCGTTCAATCTGGTGACGCCGCGCGCCACCTGCTACGACCTGTCCTACGGCCGCGCCGCCTCCGATTTCATGGGCTGGGCGCATGCCTCGGGTGCGCGCTATGCCTTCGATGGCCTCGGCATGCTCATCGAAGGCGGCGCCATGGCCTATGCGCGCTGGTTCGGCGAAACGCCCGACACCGAGCCGGTGTTCGCCGCGCTGCGCGCGCAACATCCGCAAGCCTGAGCGTTCCCGATGCAGTGCCGCCCGGGCTGCGGCGCCTGCTGCATCGCCCCATCGATCAGCTCGCCAATACCGGGCATGCCGCACGGCAAGCCCGCCGGCGTGCGCTGCGTGCAGCTATTGCCGGACCTGCGCTGCGCGCTGTTCGGGCGCGTCGAGCGCCCCGCCGTCTGCGCCAGCCTGCGCGCCGAGCCGGCGATGTGCGGCACCTCGCGCGGCGCGGCGCTGACGCTGCTGACCGCGCTGGAGTCCGCCACGCGTCCGTGATTACCGCGGCCGCGCGACGCCGCGCGACCACGCGCGTTTGCCCAGCGCCGCCAGCGCCAGCACCACGCCACCGACAATCACGCCCAGCGCGGCATCGAACAGCAACGGCGTCAACCAGCCGAATGGATCGGACACGGCGGCCAGCATCGCGCTGGCGTGGTGCAGCGCCGGCACGCCGTGGGCGATGATGCCGCCGCCGACCAGGAACATGGCGAGCGTGCCGACCACTGACAGCGTCCGCATCAGCCACGGCGCGGCGGCGAGGATGGCGCGACCCGCGGTCTGCGCCGCGCGGCTGGCGCGCTGCTGCAGGTGCAGACCGAGGTCGTCGAGCTTGACGATGGCGGCGACCAGCCCGTAGACACCCGCGGTCATCACCAACGCAATGGTCACCAGCACGCCGATGCGCGTGGTCAGCGTGGCGGCGGCCACCGCCGCCAGCGTGATGGCGATGATCTCGGCCGAGAGCACGAAGTCGGTGCGGATCGCGCCCTTGACCTTGTCGCGCTCGATCTGTACCGGGTCCATGCCCGGGTCGGTGAGCATGCGCGCGAGTTCAGCCTCGTGCGCGGCGTCGCCGCCCGCATGCAGCCACTTGTGGGCGAGCTTCTCCACACCCTCGTAACACAGGTAGGCGCCGCCGGCCATCAGCAGCGGCGTCACCGCCCAGGGCGCGAACACACTGAACAGCAGCGCCAGCGGCACCAGGATGGCTTTGTTGAGCAGCGAGCCCCTGGCCACGGCCCAAACCACCGGCAACTCGCGGTTGCTGGTCACGCCGGCGACTTGCTGCGCATTCAGCGCCAGGTCGTCACCAAGCACGCCGGCGGTCTTTTTCGCCGCCAGCTTGGTGAGCACGCCCACGTCATCCAGCACCGTGGTGATGTCATCGAGCAGGGCGAACAGGCTGGTGGCCATGGAGAAAAACTGATGAACAAGCCGGCGATGTTAGGCGATGTGTAGTACGCGCGCGGCAAGACCATTGTGGAGTTGCAGCTCAGCGGCACGCGCGCCTCACTCGGCCAGTGGCAGCACGGTGAGCACCTCGTCCAGCGCGGTGATGCCGCGCGCGACGGCGCTGGCACCGGCCATGCGCAACGGGCGCATGCCTTCGCTTTCGGCCTGCCGGGTGAGCCGCGCGCAATCGAAATCGGCGCCGACCAGCGCGCGCAGGGCCGGGCTGAGATTGAGCATTTCGTACACCGCGATGCGCCCGCGATAGCCGGTGTGGCGGCACTCGATGCAACCCACCGGCGCGAACACGCGCGTCGGCAGTGCGATGGCGTGGCCGCGCGTGAGCGCCTGCCACACGTCCAGGTCCGGCGCGGTCTCGCGCTTGCAGTGCGGACACAGCACGCGCAGCAGGCGTTGCGCCACCACGCCGGCCAGCGTCGACTGGATCAGGTAATGCGGTACGCCCAGATCGAGCAGCCGCGTGATCGCGCTGGGCGCGTCGTTGGTGTGCAGGGTGGACAGCAGCAGATGTCCGGTGAGCGCGGCCTGCACCGCCATCTGCGCGGTTTCCAGGTCGCGGATCTCGCCGACCATGATGATGTCCGGGTCCTGGCGCAGCAGGGTGCGCACGCCGGCGGCGAAGTCGAGGTCGATGGCCGGCTGCACCTGCATCTGGTTGAGCTCGGGGGCGACCATCTCGATCGGGTCCTCGATGGTGCACACGTTCAACTCGGGCCGCGCCAGATGCTTGAGCGTGGAATACAGCGTGGTGGTCTTGCCCGAGCCGGTGGGGCCGGTGACCAGCACGACGCCGTGCGGGCGCTCGACCAGCGCGCGCCACAGCTGTTCCTCGTGCGCGTCGAAGCCCAGCTCGGCGTAACTGCGCACCACGACGTCGGGATCGAAGATGCGCATCACCACCTTTTCGCCGAATGCGGTGGGCATCACCGAGATGCGCAGCTCCACTTCACGGCCACCGGCCGAACGCGTCTTGATGCGCCCATCCTGCGGGCGGCGGCGCTCGGCCACATCCATGCGCGCGAGGATCTTGATGCGCGCGGTCACCGCGTTCTGCACCGCCGGCGGCAGCTCGAACACGCCGTGCAGCACGCCGTCGATGCGAAAGCGGACGCGGCCCATCTCGCGGCGCGGCTCCAGGTGGATGTCCGAGGCGCGCTGCTCGAACGCGTACTGCAGCAGCCAGTCGACGATGTTGACCACGTGGCGATCGTCGGCACCCAGCTCGCCGCCCTTGCCCAGCTCGACCAGCTGCTCGAAGTTGAACAGCGCGGCGGGGCTGTTCTCGGCGCCGTCGCGCGCCATCCGCACCGAGCGCTGCACGCCGTAGAACTGCGCCAGATAACGGTTGATGTCGATCGGGTTGGCGACCACGCGCACGATGTCCCGGCGCAGCATCGGCGCCAGATCCTTGGCCCAGGCGACTTCGAAGGGCTCGGCGCTGGCGAAGGTCACCGCCTCGGCGCTGACCTTCACCGGCAGGATGCGATGCCGCTGCGCGTAGGCCTGGCTGACGATCTGCGTGACCTGGGCGACGTCGATCTTGGTCGGATCGATCTTCAGGTACTCCAGCCCGGCCTTGCCCGCCAGCCACTGCGTGAGGCGCTCCATGCTCAGCGGGCGCCCGGGCTCGGCGCAATCGGGCACCTCGGCGTTGGCGATCAGCACCAGCGGGTGCAGGTCGATGACGTTGCGCACCGCGCGCTGCGGACGCGCCTTCTGGCGCAGCAGCTTGGCGTCCTCGGCAGCGACGCGACCATCGACGATCAGCGCCGCCAGCACCTCGTCCAGCTCCAGCCGGCCGCGGCGTCCCAGCAGCATCGGTGCGTTCGCTTGCGTGGCCATCAACACCTCGTGCAGTCGCTCCGTATACTAGCCCGCTTTGCGCGAGCTTCCGGAGCCGCCATGTCGGGCCCCAGTTTCCAGGACATCATCCAGACCCTCAGCCGCTACTGGGCGGAACAGGGCTGCGTGCTGGTGCAGCCGTTCGACACCGAGGTCGGCGCCGGCACGTTCCACCCGGCCACGTTCCTGCGCGCGCTGGGGCCGGAGCCCTGGGCGGCGGCCTACGTGCAGCCCTCGCGCCGGCCCACCGACGGCCGCTATGGCAACAACCCCAACCGCCTGCAGCATTACTACCAGTTTCAAGTCGTGATGAAACCCAACCCGGACGATCTTCTGGAGCGCTACATCGGCTCGCTCAAGGCGCTGGGCATCGATCCGCTGGTGCACGACCTGCGCTTCGTCGAGGACAACTGGGAATCGCCGACCCTGGGCGCCTGGGGTCTGGGCTGGGAGGTCTGGCTCAACGGCATGGAGGTCACCCAGTTCACGTATTTCCAGCAGGCCGGCGGGCTGGAGTGCAGGCCGGTGCTGGGCGAGATCACCTACGGGCTGGAGCGCCTGGCGATGTACCTGCAGAACGTGGACAACGTGTTCGATCTGGTGTGGACCGTGGCGCCGCACGGCGCCGTGACCTATGGCGACGTGTTCCACCAGAACGAAGTCGAGCAGAGCGCCTACAACTTCGAGCACGCCGACGTGGACGAGATGCGCCACCGCTTCGATGCCTGCGAGGCCGAGGCGCAGAAATTGATTGCACTGGGCCTGCCGCTGCCCGCCTACGAACAAGTATGCAAGGCCAGCCACAGCTTCAATCTGCTGGACGCGCGCCGCGCGATCAGCGTCAGCGAACGCCAGCGCACCATCCTGCGCGTGCGCGCGCTGGCGCGCGGCGTCGCCGAGGCCTACGTCGCGCAGCGCGAGAAGCTCGGGTTTCCGGGGCTGAAGCGCACGGAGGCGGCCCATGGCTGAGCCCGCCGGCAAGCCGCTGCTGATCGAGCTGGGCGTCGAGGAACTGCCGATTGGCGCGGTGGATACGCTGGCGCGCGCGCTGGCCGAAGCCGTGCATGCCGGGTTGGCGGGGCACGGCTTCGCGCTGGGCGCCGCGCGCCACTACGGCACGCCGCGGCGCCTGGCGGTGCATGTGCAGGCGCTGGCATCGCGCCAGGCCGATGGCGAAACGCGCGCGCTGGGCCCGGCCGTGGCCGCGGCGCTGGATGCCGATGGCAAGCCCACGCCGGCGCTGCGCGGTTTCGCCGCCAGGCAGGGCGTGGACATCGCCGCGCTGACACGCGAGGCCACCGACAAGGGCGAACGCTTCGTGCTGGTGACGCAACGCGTCGGCCAGCCGCTGGCGGTGTTGCTGCCGGAAATCCTCGCCGAAGCCGTCAAGGCGCTGCCGATCCCCAAGCCGATGCGTTGGGGCAATCACGACTACAGCTTCGTGCGCCCGCTGCACTGGCTGGTGGTGCTGCACGGCGATGAGGTGATCGAGGCCGAGCTGTTCGGCGTGCACAGCACGCGGCACTCGCGCGGCCATCGTTTCATGGCCGACAAGCCGGTGTGGATCACCGACGCCGATGCCTATGTGGAAGCGCTGCGCGGCGCGAAGGTGATCGCCGATCCCGCGCAGCGCCGCGAGCGCATCCGCGGCGAGGTGGCGCGCGTGGCGGCGCAACTCGGCGGCATGCCGCAGATGGATGACGCGCTGCTCGAACAGATCGCCAACCTCACCGAGTGGCCAGTGGCCATCGGCTGCAGTTTCGACGCCGCCTTCCTGGCGGTGCCGCAGGAAGCGCTGGTCGCGACCATGGTCGCCAACCAGAAATTCGTGCCGCTGCTCGATGGTCATGGCGCCCTGCTGCCGCGCTTCATCGGCGTGGCCAATATCGAAAGCAGGGACGAGACGCAGATCCGCCACGGCTACGAGCGCGTGATCCGCCCGCGCTTCGCCGATGCCAAGTTTTTCTACGACGAAGACCTGCGAACTCCGCTGGCACGGCAGCAGCAAGCGCTGGCCACCGTGGTGGACCACCCGCGCTGGGCAGCCTGTGGGACAAGAGTCTGCGCGTGGCCGAGCTGGCGCGCGTCATCGCCAACCGCGTCGGCGCCGATGCCGCGCAGGCCGCACACGCCGCCAGCCTGGCCAAGTGCGACCTGCTCACGCGCATGGTCGGCGAGTTTCCCGAATTGCAGGGCGTCATGGGCCACACCTACGCGCTGGCGCAGGGCGAATCGCCCGAGATCGCGCGCGCGCTGGATGAGGTGTACCGGCCGCGCGGCGCCGGCGACGCCATCGCCGGCAGCACGCTGGGCCGGGTGCTGGCGGTGGCCGAGCGCGCCGACACCCTGGCCGGGTTGTTCGCCATCGGCGGCAAACCCGGCGGCGCCAAGGATCCCTATGCCCTGCGCCGCGCCGCGCTGGGTCTGGCGCGCACGCTGATCGAGGGTGGCCTGCAACTGGATACGCGCGGCCTGCTGCTGGAGGCGCTGGACGCCATTCCCGAGGCGGCGCTGGCGGCGGGCCTGAAAGCAGCCAAGGTCGCGACGGCGCTGGATGCTGGCGCGCGCCGCGCGGCGCTGGCCGAGGAGATCGAGCGTTTCATCATCGAACGCCTGCGCGGTTACTACGCCGAGCAGGGCATCGCCGCCGGCGTGTTCGAGGCGGTGCTGGCGGGGGCGCCATCCAGCCTGGTGGACTTCGACCGGCGCCTGCGTGCGCTGGCCGACTTCACCCGGACGCCGGAATGCGCCACGCTGGTCGCGGCCAACAAGCGCGTCGCCAACATCCTGCGCAAGCAGGCAGAAACCGGCGATGTGGCCGCTGCGGCCATCAACAGCGCGCTGCTCGAAGTACCTGCCGAACGCGCCCTGGTCGAGGCATTGGCGGCCGTGCGTCATGCCAGCGCGGCCGCCGTCGCCAGTCGCGACCATGCCGGCGCGCTGGCGCATCTGGCCGCGCTGGATGCGCCGCTGGCGCGCTTCTTCGATGAGGTCATGGTCGTCGCCGAGGATCCCGCCGTGCGCGGCAATCGCCTGGCGCTGCTGGCGCAGATCCGGGCCGCGTTCAACGCCATCGCCGATATCGCCTTGGTGTAGGCGCGCGACTTCGGTTGCGCGCCAGGCCCCAAATGCGCGGCACGCCAAGCATCTTTGCTTTGTCATGCTGAGCGCAGCGAAGCATCTCGACGCATGCGGCACGTCCCTCCCTGTGCAGGCTGCACGCTGATACAGGCCGATGCATGGCCGCGCTTGCCCCCGGCTTGACGACACCACGGTCATGCCCGCGCTGCGCAATACTCGGGACATCCACAGCATTCGAGTGACCACGCATGAACCCGTTTCCGCGAGCCCTGATCACCGGCGCCACGCGCCGCGTCGGCGCCGAGATCGCGCGCCAGTTGCATGCCGATCACGATCTGCTGCTGCACGCCCGGCACGCGCACGCCGATGCCGAGGCACTGACCGCACAGTTCAACACGGCGCGTGCGCGCAGCGCGCGCATTCTTTGCGCCGAGCTGGGCGATGAACCTGCGCGCGCGCAACTGGCCGCGGACGTCGGCCCCGCGCCGCTCGATCTTGTGGTGTTCAACGCCTCGCGCTACGCACCCAGCGACCTCGCCGCCACGCCGGCACTACGCAACGCCGAGCTGCGCGCCTTCCTGGAAGTAAACCTGGTGGCCACCTGGGATCTGGCCCTGCATCTGCGCCCGGCGCTGGCCGCCGCTGCGCACGCGCGCGGTGACGCGGCCATCGTGGTGATCCTCGATGTGTATGCGCAGCGCCCGCTGCCCGGCTACGAGGCCTACAGCATCAGCCGCGCCGCCGGCGGCATGCTGGTGCAGGCGCTGGCGCGCGCATTCGGCAGAGAGGGCATCCGCGTCAACGCCGTGGCACCGGGCACGGTGCTGTGGTCGGACGGCGCGCAACGCGCCGAGACCGAGGCCACGCTGGCCCGCGGCACGGCGCTGGGTCGCATCGGCAGCCCCGCCGACGTGGCCCAGGCCGTGCGCTATCTGGCCGGCGCGCGTTACGTCACCGGCAGCGTGCTGCCGGTCGATGGCGGGCGCAGCACGCGCATCTGATCGGCCGGCGCGCGCACGCGCGCCATCTTACGTTTGCATCGCGACCCGCCTCGCCGAGGCCGGACCTGCCGACTGCGGCACGGCGCGCACCGGCAGCGCGCATCACGTTGCCCGCATCGCGTCGGCGCCCGGCCGCTGTAGCCATGCCTGCCGTCGTTCGCTGCGCAAGCGCATTCGACTGGCTTCCGGCAATTATTACGAAATGACTTTCTGCAGTTGACGCTGAGATTTCATTTGAATTACGGTCCCGTACGAGATCTGCGAAATTCCTGTTAAGCGCGCTTACCGCGTCGCGCAGTTCTTGCTATCCGACCGATCCAATCCAAGGGGTAATCCATGAAACACAAGCTGCTCGTTGCCGCGATCGCTTCCGCGCTCGCGCTGCCGTTCGCCGTCGCACCCGCGCTTGCGCAACAAACCGACCAGGGCCAGGACACCACGCAGAGCGCGAAAGAGAAAGCCAAGCAACTCGACAAGGTGGTCGTCACCGGCTCGCTGATCCCGCAGGCGCAGATCGAAACCGCCTCGCCGGTGATCACCATCACCGCGGGCGAGATGCAGCGCCAGGGTTTCAGCAACGTCTACGACGCCCTGCGCGCGCAGCCGCTGGCCACCGGCGCGGTGCAGGACAGCCAGTTCTCGGCCGGCTTCACGCCCGGCGCCAAGACCATCAGCCTGCTGGGCCTGTCGCCCGGCTTCACGCTGTTCCTGATCAACGGCAAGCCGATGGCGGACTACCCGCTGCTGTACAACGGCCAGTCCAACTTCGTCGATCTGTCCACGGTGCCGATGGCGATGGTCGACCACATCGACATCCTGCCCGGCAACCAGTCCTCGATCTACGGCTCCTCGGCGATCGCCGGCGTGGTCAACATCGTGCTCAAGCAGCATGTCGAGGGCGTCACCCTGGATTACCGCGCCGGCGGCACCTCGGGTGGCGGTGGCAGCAACCAGCGCCTGCAACTGGTCGGCGGCTACAACACCGACAAGCTCAACATGGTGTATGGCGTGCAGATCAGCGACACCCAGCCGATCTGGGGCTTTCAGCGCTCGATCTCCAGCAGCACCAACAGCAACCCCAATCCCAACGCGCGTTATTCGCCGCGCAATTACCTGGTCCTGCGCTATGGGGCGCGTCCGCCGTATGTGGATCCGGTGAGTCTGGCAGGGGCCAATCCCTGCGCGCCGATCGCCAACCAGTTCGGCGGCACCATGAGCTACCAGTACCGGCCCGGCTCGGGCTACTACTGTGGCAGCAAGGAGAGCGTCGGCTACGCCACGCTGCAGAATCCGAGCACGTCCTACAGCGGCTATCTGAACGCGGATTACCGCATCAACGACACCACGCAGGTCTACGGCACCCTGCTGTATTCCTTCGTCAAGAGCAAGAGTTACGCAGGGCCGAACTACACGTGGTGGGGTGCCAACACCGGCAACTATTTCGTCAACGCCAACACCGGCACCTTCGATCTGGTGCAGCAGACCTTCGCGCCCGAGGAAATGGGCGGACTGGATGCCAGCGCGGAGCGTCTGTGGTCGCGGGCCTACAGTTTCACCGGCGGCGTGCGCGGCACCGTGGGCCAGTCCGACTGGGCCTACGACGCCTACTACGCGCGTTCGCAGTACAACCTGTCCAGCCAGCAGCGCCGTACCCTGGGCGCCAAGGTGGATGCGTTCTTCGAGAACCAGTTCCTCGGGCCGAAGCTGGGCACGTACTACGGCTATCCGATCTATGCACCCGACTACAGCAAGTTCTACCAGAACCTGACCCCCGCGCAGTATCAAAGCATCACCGGGGTGATCAATACCCAATCGAAAACCTACACGCAGAACCTCAACCTGCAGGTGACCAACACCAACCTGTTCGACCTGCCGGCCGGCCCGGTGGGCGTGGCGGGCGTGCTGCAGGCGGGCAACTCCTACTGGAGCCTGCCGGCCGATCCAGCCTTGGTGGCTGGCGACTTCTGGGGTATCACCGGCTCCTCGGGCGCGGGCAAGCGCGACAACTACGCCGCGGCGCTGGAGTTCAAGGTGCCGATCTTCAGCATGCTCACCGCGGATCTGTCCGGTCGTTATGACCACTACAAGAACATCGGTGGCGGTGCGGACAGCAAGGCCACCTACAAGCTTGGCCTCGAGTTCCGGCCGATCGAAACCTTGCTGTTCCGCGGCAACTACGCCACGGCATTCCGCGCGCCGGACCTGGGCTACGCCTTCATCGGCCCCAGCGGCTTTTACAGCACAACCAACGACTATTACCGTTGCGCGGTGCTCGAGCCGGGCGTCCCGATCGACCAGTGCACGTACACGGGCGTGGAGTACAAGGGCACCCAGGTCGGCAATGCGGATCTGAAGTCGATCACCGCCAAGTCCTACGGCTTCGGCGTGGTGGTGGTCGCCAACCAGCCAGCTCGACTTCAAGGCCGACTACTACCACATCAAGATCGACAACGAGGTCAGCTACCAGAGCGTCGACCAGTTGATGAAGGACGATGCGGCCTGCCTGCTCGGCCAGCTCGATATCAACTCCCCCACCTGCCAGGCGGCGGTTTCGCAGGTGCAGCGTGCACCGGCGACCGGACCGCTGCCCTACAACCTGCTCGGCATCACGGTGAAGCCGATCAACGTCTCCAAGGAGATGGTTTCGGGCATCGTGGCCTCGGCCAACTACCGTTGGGACGCGGGGCGCTGGGGCGATTTCGGCCTGGGCGCGCAATACAACGTCACCCTCAAGCACACCTACCAGCAATACGCCGGCGATCCGGATATCGATCTGCTGCGCAACCCGTACTACTCCAGCGAGTACAAGTCGATCTTCAGCAGCAACCTGACCTGGAACATCGGCGACTGGACCACCACGCTGTACGGCATCCGCTACGGTGCAACGCCCAACTACACCGCCCAGGTCAACACCACGGGCTATGCAGCCAGGGGCGCGGGCACGGTGGCGCCGTGGATCCTGTACAACGGCAGCGTCGAGTACCGCATCGGCGACAACGCGCGCGTCGGCTTCATCGTCAACAACATCCGCGATTCGATGCCGCCGCGCGACAGCACCTGGATCGGCTGGCCGTATTACAACGTTTTCAACTACAACGCCTTCGGCCGCTCGTACTGGCTGGAACTCAACGTGCGTTTCGGTGCCGGCAAGAAGTAATCGGGGCGACATTGCGTGATGACGCAGCCGGCCCGCGAGGGCCGGCTTTTTTTCGCGCCGCGGCGGCGTTGCCGGCAGCGCGCGGGAATGCACGCCGCGTCAGGCCAGGTCCGCCAGCGCCGCGCGCAGCGGTTCGAGCTGCGTCGCGTAGCGACGCCAGGCATCCACGCCGCGCCGATGGATGGGCTCGCGCACCTGCGCGCTGCTCAGCGTGGAGACCGGCGCGCCGGCGCCGCTGGATTCGGTGCAGGCCGCGTCGAACGGCAGCCCGCAATGCGCCAGCACGCGGCGCATCGTGCCCTCGGTATCGCCGACCAGTTGCGCGTATTCGACATCCAGGATCACGCCCGGCATGGCCGCGTGCCAGTGCGCCATCAGCGCGCGATAGCGGCGGTAGTGCACGGCCATGGTGTCGAGACTGTAGCTGTAGTTGTGCGCGTCGCCGAACAAGGCGCGGTAGTTGGAGAAGCACACGTCCAGCGGCGCACGCACCAGGTGCAGGATCGGCGCGCGCGGCAACGCCTTGTGGATCAACCCGGCCAGCATGTAGTTGGACGGCAGCTTGTCGACGTAATGCGGCCTGGCGCCGGCGTGCCACTGCGTCTGCGCCAGGTAGCGCTGGCCCAGTTGCGCGTAGTCGATGGCATCGAGTCGATCCAGCACGCGCTCGTCCAGCAGCGTGGCGCCGTGCGCATCGGCGCACCAGCGCAACTGGCGCGGAAAATCCGGCAGCTCGCCGGGCACGGCGATGGCCGCATGCTTGCCCAGCAGGCGCTCCAGCAGGGTGGTGCCGGAGCGCGGCAGGCCGAGGATGAAGATCGGCTGCGGCGCCGTGCCGGTAGCGCTGGCCAGCCCGGCGAGAAACGCCGCCGTGCAGTGCTGTTGCAGCCGCGCGAACAGGCGCTGTTCCAGCGCGCCATCATGCGCGTTGCGCACCGCCATGATGGCGTTGCCGCGCTGCAGGGCTTCCCAGGCTTCGTCGTGACGCCCGAGGTCTTCCAGCTCCTTGTAGCGGGCGAACTCGAATGCGGCGTGGTCCTCGCTGCCCTGCTCGACGCGTGGCAGTTGCCTGACGATGTAATCGAGATGGTTGCGTGCGGCCGTTTGCCGGTGCAGGCGCGCCAGCGTCAGCGAGGCGCGGCCGTGCGTCGGACCCTGGCGCAGGCACGCCTCGATCTCGCGTTCGGCTTCGTGCAGGCGTCCGTTGAACTGCAATTGCAGCGCGCGAAAATAGCGGAATTCGGGATTGTCGAAACCCAGCGCCCGGGCGCGATCCATCAGCGCCAGCGCCGCGGCGTGCTCGCCCAGCATTTGCCACACGTGCGCCAGACGCGCCAGCGCCGGCGCGTCGCGAGTACGCGCGATCTCGGGATGCTGCATGCATTGCCGCGTGGCCGCGGTTTCGCCGACGCGGAACAGGCACGTGGCCACGGTGGCGATCATCTCGGCGTCGTCGGGCAGTGCCTGCGCGGCGGCGATCGCCTCGGCGCAACCCTGGCGCAACCGGCCACGTCCCAGTGCCACGCTGGACAGCAACATGCGCGCCTGTGCATTGCGCGGCTCGCGTTCGAGCAGTGCCTGCAGATTGCTCGCCGCGGCGTCGAGATGGCCATCGGCGATGTGTTGCTGGGCGCGCAGCCATAACCGCTGGGTATGCATGGGGGGTGCCGGAGTCAGGCCAGATTCGGATTGTGCCGGAAGCGCTGGCTACAATGCGCCGCAGTGCCCGCGGCAGGCGTGGGCAGAGGATCCTGCATGCGCCCGCTGCTGATCGTGGCAACCGGCACCCCCACCGCCGCACATCCGTGCGCGGCACGGCATCTACGCCGACTGGTTTCTGCATGCCATGCGCTGGCCGCGCGCGCAGGCACGCGTGGTACAGGTCGACCGCGACGAGCCGTTGCCGTCGCCGCGCGAGGTCGCTGGCGCGGTCATCACCGGCTCGGCGGCCATGGTCAGCGAACGCGCGGCGTGGAGCGAGCACACGGCCGCATGGTTGCGCGCGGCCATGGACGCGGAGCTGCCGCTGTTCGGCGTGTGCTATGGCCACCACCTGCTGGCGCACGCGCTGGGCGGGCGCGTGGACTATCACCCGCAGGGCCGCGAGATCGGTACGCAAACGATCGAGTTGCTGGCGCCTGACACCGCGCTGCACGCGCTGGCACCGCTGCCCGCGCGTTTTCCCGCGCACACCACGCACCTGCAGTCGGTGCTGGAGACACCGCACGGCGCGCGCGTGCTGGCGCGCTCGGCGCACGACGCCCACCACATCCTGGCCTACGGCGCACGTGCATTCAGCACGCAATTCCATCCCGAGTTCAGCACCGCGGTCATGCGCGCGTTGATCCTGCGCCGCGCCGCGGATTTGCGCGCCGAAGCCTACGACCTCGACGCCTTGCTGCGCGGGGTGCGCCCCACGCCCTGGGCGCGGCGCCTGCTGCGCGGTTTCGCGCGGCTGTGTCGTGGCGAAGTCGCGGCCAGCACGTCATCCGGCACGCGCGCGGCGGCCTGATCCGGCGCTGCCCGGGGTCGCCCGCGGCGCGGATGCGCAACGGGCCGGTGTTAGCATCCCACCGCCGCGGCGAGCGGCATCATCGAGTGTATCCACGCATGCGCAAAGTTCCCGCCTCGCAGGGCATCCAGTGGATCGCCACGGCGCTGCGCCTGTTCGGCCGTCACTTCACCGGCTTTTTCCTGCTCGGATTGCTGTGGGTGCTGATCTCGCAGATCCCCTACCTGGGCACCATCGTGATCCTGCTGCTGGGCCCCGCGCTGCTGGCCGGCATCGTCTATGCCGCGGCGCAGGCGGCGCAGGGGGCGCGCCCCGGCGCCGGCATGCTGTTCAAGGGTTTCGATGGCAGCCATCGCCTGTCCAGCCTGGTGGCCTTGTGCCTGCCGTCGATCGGCTTGCTGCTGTTGCTGGTGATCGCGTTTTCCGGCGCACTCATGGGCGCGGTCGGCGACGACCCCGCCAAGCTGCAGGCCATGCAGGCCGACCCCACCGCCATGCTCGCACTGCTGCGCGCGCATGCGGTGCCGCTGCTGGTGATCGGGATCGGTGGAGCCTTGTTGAGCTGGGCGCTGACTTTTTTCGCCGTGCCGCAGGTGATGCTGCGCCAGCAGGGCGGCTTTGCCGCGATGGGCCAGAGCCTGCGCGCGGTATGGCACAACCTCGGCGCCCTGCTGCTGATGTTGCTGGGCCTGGTCGTGCTGGCGTTGCTGGTCAGCGTGGCGATGAGCGTGCTGATCACCCTGGGTGCCGCACTGGGCGCCTGGTGGCGTCTGGCGCTGCTGGTGCTGTACATCGCGCTCGTCTACAGCTATAGCGCCGTGCTCATGTTCGTGGCCTGGCGCGACGTGTTCGCGGACGTCGCGCCACCACCACCCGGCGCCACCGGCATGGTGCACGCCGAGATGTGAGGTTTCACCCGATGCTGCGGCGCAGACGCGCGCGCGCCTGCGGGCGCAACATCAGCCCGGACAGCAGGCCGCAAGCGAAGCCGGCCAGGTGCGCCCACCAGGCGATCGCGCCGAAGCTGGGGCCGAGGCGGCTGAACACGACTTGCAACAGCACCCACAGTCCGATCAGCAGCGCCGCGGGCACGCGCAGGAATTCCAGGTACGCGCCCAGCGGCAGCACCACGCCCAGATGCGCGCGCGGAAACAGCGCGAGGTAGGCGCCGACGATCGCCGACACCGCGCCGCTGGCACCGATGATCGGCATCACCGCCTGCGGCAGGCTGAGCGCACCAGCGATGTTGGCCAGCATGCCGCCGATCAGGAACACCAGCAGCAGGCGCGACGAGCCGATGGCGCGCTCCACCGGCAGGCCGAAGATGAGCAGAAACGCCATGTTGCCGATCAGATGCATGGCATCGGCGTGGATGAACAGCGCGGTCAGCAGATGCAGCGCGGCATCGCCCTGTACCCGCCACCACGGACCGGACGGCGGATACAGCAGGGTGCGCGGAATGCTGCCCCAATCCAGCAGCAGCGCCAGACGTGGCCCGGGGGCCAGCAGCGCCGAGCGCGCATACACCAGCACGCAGATCAGGGTCAGCAGCAGAGTGGCCCAGCGCGGCCCCAGCCGCTGGTGCCGCGATTCGAGGCGGATCAGCATGGCGCGCCTGGTTCCCGATCAGCCTGCAAAACCGGGCCGCATCAGGCAGTGCGCGCATGGCATCGGCGGACCAATGTGCCAGGCCCGCGTCACTGGCCTGACCCCGAAGCTTCGCGCTGACGCTCCGCGGCGGCGGCGGCATCCGCGCCGGAGTCGCCCTGGCCGGGCGCGCGCCGCGTCCAGAAGTCGCGCGTGCGCGGCGTCCACGGCGGCGTGACGCGCGGCTTGAACGGCGGCGGCGGTTTCACCGTGAACACCGAACTGCTGAGCGCATCGCCCAGCTGCACGCGCAACGTGTACTTGCCAGGCACCAGGCGCAGCGGCTGGCCGAGCTCGAGCGCCTGGCGTACCGGCATGGCCGACCAGTTGGCCGTGGCCGGGTCCAGATGCGCGCGCGCCAGGCGTGCGTTTTCCGCCGCCAGCGCGAGCTTGCCGTCCATCAGCAGGTTCCACCGCCACAGGTTGATGCCGCGCACGGCCGGTGCACGCCAGTGCTGGATCGGCAGGCCGGCGTCATCGAGCACGGTGAAGTGGGCCTCGCCCGCGGTGCGCGCCCAGAAGCTGCCGCTCAGCTGCGGTGCGTCGCGCTGCGTGTCGAACCACGGCGAACCGCGCCGCCACCAGTCGCGTGCGGCCTTGATGTCGGCCACCGCGAACAGGTGCAGCGGCTGCGCCATCAGGCTCGCGGTGAGGTCCTCGATCGGCAACACGTCCAGCGTCCACACGCTGCGCCCATGCGTGCCGGCGATCAGCACGCGATCGCGCGGCTGGATGGCCAGATCGTGCACCGGCACCGTGGGCAGGTTGGCCTGCAGCGATTGCCAGTGCGCGCCGCGATCCAGCGACACGTACACGCCGCGGTCGGTGCCCACGTACAGCACGTCGGGGTTGTGCGGATCCTCGCGCACCACGTGGATGGACTCGGCGGGCAGGCCGCGCGCGATGTCGGTCCAGTGCGCGCCGTCATCATCGGTGCGGTACAGGTAAGCCTTGCTGTCGTCGTCGCGATAGCCGTTGAGCGCCACGTAGGCGCGCCGCACGTCGAACGCCGAGGGCTCCACGCGACTGACCCAGCGCCGCGGCAGCGTGGCATCCACCTCGCGCCAGCGCACGCCGCCGTCGTTGCTGGTCCACACCTTGCCGGTGTCGGTGCCCACCCACAGCACGCCGAAGCGCAAGGGCGACTCGGCCAGCGTGGTGATGGTGCCGTAGGGCACGTTGCCGTGCCGGTCGGTGGGCGCCAGATCGGGACTGATCGCCTGCCAGCGCGTGCCGCGATCCAGCGAGCGGTACAGATGATCGGCGCCGAAATACAGCACATCCGGCTGTTGCGGCGACAGCTCGATCGGCGTGGTCCAGTTGAAGCGCAGCGGCGGCGCATCCAGCGGCGCGCGCGGGCGCACCTCGTGCACACCGTGCGGGCCGCTGCGCTGGTACCAGCCGAACTGGTAGCCGGAATACACCACGCCGTTGTCGCGCGGATCGGGCTGCACATCCATGCCATCACCGCCGTTGATGGCCTTCCAGCCGTCGCCGTCGGGGTTGTCGGGATCGGCCGTGGATGGCCCCATCATCACGCCATTGTCCTGCAGGCCACCGTAGACGTTGAACGGCTTGGCGAAGTCGTAACTGACCGAATAAAACTGTCCGACCGCCTGCGCGTTCATGGCCTGCCAGTGCTTGCCGCCGTCGTAGGTGATGTAAGGGCCGCCGTCGGTGGCCGCCAGCATGCGCCGCGGAAACGCCGGGTCGATCAGCAGGTCGTGGTAGTCCACGTGCATGTTCGGCGCGTTGAGGCCTGCCCAGGTCTTGCCGCCATCGTTGGACACGATCATCGGCATACCCTGCACATACACGCGCTGCGCATCATCGGGCGCGACGCGGATCTGGCCGAAGTAGTAACCGTAGGTGTAATACACCTCGCGCAGCGGTTTCTCGTTGGCGCGCGCCCAGTGCGCGCCGGCATCGTCGGAGCGGTATACCTCCAGGCCGATGTGGTCGGTGTCGAACAGGTCGGCTTCGGCCTCTTTCAGCCGCGCGCGTAGTTGCTGCATGCTGAGCTTGCCCTCCGTGATCATGGCCGTGAGCTTTGCGGCGGTCAGGTCGGTGGGCAGGTCGTTGGCGCGGATGAACGCCTCGATGGTGTCCGGAGCCTGGCGCAGGAACTCGGCCTTGCTCATGTTGGCGAGGCGTGCCGGCGACAACGGCGCGTCGCCCAGTGCGCGCTGGTCGGGCGGCAACGTGCCCCAGTCGTCCACGCTGGCGTAGACGATGTCGGGGTTGCTCGGCGCGATGGCGATGCCGATGCGGCCGATGCTGGCGCCGGTGGGAAAGCCATCGGTCAGCTGTGTCCAGTGATCGCCGCCGTCGCTGCTTTTCCACAGGCCCGAACCGGGACCGTTGCCGCGGAAGTTCCAGGCGCTGCGCTGGCGATCCCACAGCGCGGCGTAGAGTACACGCGGGTTGCGCGGATCCATGGCCAGGTCGATGGCGCCGGTCCACGGCGTGTTGCCGGCCAGCACGCGCTGCCAGGTCTTGCCGCCGTCGCGGGTGCGGTACACGCCGCGTTCGCCACCCGTGGAATACAGCTTGCCCAGCGCGGCCACGTACACCGTGTTGCCATCCGCGGGATCGACCACGATGCGCGCGATGCGGTCGGAGCTGGCCAGGCCGACGGCATGGAAGGTCTTGCCGCCGTCGTCGGAGCGGAACACGCCCATGCCGCCGAAGGACGAACGCGACGAATTGGCTTCGCCGGTGCCCACCCACAGCGTCTGCGGATGCCCGGGGTCGACCGCGATCGCGCCGATCACCTCGGTCGGCAGGCCGGCGCCGATGGGCGTGAAGTGCTGGCCGTTGTCGGTCGTCTTCCACACCCCGCCGGTGGCATACGCCACGTAGAAGGTATACGGCTGGCCCGGCACGCCGGCCAGCGCCACCACGCGCCCGCCCTGCGCCACCGGGCCGATGCTGTTCCAGTGCATGGCGTGGAACAGCGAGTCCTGCGCCATGGCCTGATGCTGCAGCCAGGCGGCCTCGCGCTGCGCGGCATCGTCTGGCGCCGCGCCCGCGGGACGCGCCAGCGCGGGCAGCGTGGCCAGGCTCAACACTGCAAGCAGAAACATCATGGGTGTGCTGCGCATGGGATTCCCCTTGTCACTCCGTGCATCAGCCTAGCAGCGCGGCGGCGTCGCAAGGTTTGCGATCGGCAAGAGTCTAAACTGCGCGCTGGCGGCGGCGAGCGCGGAGATGACGATGAATCCAGGCCTGTGGACAAGCGTGCTGCTGGCGCTGCTGGCACTGGGCCTGTTGGCGGCATTGCTGCTGAGCCTGCTGCGCACGCGCCGCGATCCCGCGGGCGAGGCGCGCTGGACCGAGCAGCGCGAGATGCTGGCGCGGCTCGAGGCCGCGCTGCGCGAGGAGTCGCGCGCGGCGCGGCGCGAGCAGTCCGAGGCACAGGCACGCGCACAGACGCAGCAGCAGGAACAGGCCAGTGCGCTGGCGCAGCAACAGCATATGCGCCTGGAATCCTTCGCCACGCGACTGCAGCAAATGGATGAGGGCCTGCAGCGCAGCCAGATCTCGCTGCGCGAAACGCTGGGCGAAGAGGCGCGCAAATCGCGTGCCGAGCAGGCACTCGCGCAGCAGCAACTCGGCGCGCGCCTCGGCGTCGAATTGCAGGCCCTGCTGCAGTCCAGCGAGCAGCGCCTGGGTGAATTGCGCGCCACGCTGGAGACGCGCCTCAAGGCGCTGCAGGACGACAACAGCGCCAAGCTCGAACAGATGCGCGCCACGGTCGATGAAAAATTGCAGGCCACCCTGGAACAGCGCCTGGGCCAGTCCTTCACACTGGTTTCCGAGCGCCTGGAAGCCGTGCAGCGCGGCCTCGGCGAGATGCGCGAACTGGCCACCGGGGGGGGCGATCTCAAACGCGTGCTGGGCAACGTGAAACGGCGCGGCATCTTTGGTGAAGTGCAACTGGGCGCGCTGCTGGAGGACATGCTCGCTGCCGAGCAGTACGACTCCAACGTGGCCACCGTACCCGGCTCCAAGGAGCGCGTCGAGTTCGCCATCCGCATGCCCGGCCAGGGCGCTGGCGAGCATGTCTACCTGCCGATCGACGCGAAATTTCCGGTGGAGGATTACCAGCGCCTGCTCGACGCGCAGGAAGCAGCCGACGCCGACGCCGCCCACGCCGCCGGCCGCGCGCTGGAGAACCGCGTGCGCGAGGAAGCCAAACGCATCCACGGCAAGTACGTATCGCCACCGCACACCACCGATTTCGCCGTGCTCTACCTGCCGACCGAAGGCCTCTATGCCGAGGTCATCCGCCGCCCGGGCCTGTTCGAGACGCTGCAACGCGAGCACCGCGTCACCGTGGCCGGACCCACCACGCTCAGCGCGCTGCTCAACAGCCTGCAGATGGGCTTCCGCACCCTGGCCATCGCCAAGCGCAGCAGCGAGGTATGGAAAATCCTGGGCGCGGTCAAGACCGAGTTCGGCAAGTTCAGTGCGGTCCTGGAAACGGTCAGGAAACGTCTGGAGCAGGCCAGCGCCGAGATCGACAAGACCGGCGTGCGCAGCCGTGCCATCACACGCAAATTGCGCGACGTCGAATTGCTCGAACCTGGCGACAGCCGTGCCCTGCTCGGCGTCGATGGCGACGGCCAGGATGTGGACGCAGGCGAAGCCGGGCAAGCTGACGATGGGCCCGCGGTGGTCTGAGCACGCACGCGCGGCGCGCGTCGTGACGCAACCGTGACGCGTCAGGGTCCATGATCCGGGCGCGGTCATGGCGCCAGACCTGCAGCAGCGCGGCACGGCGGGCAGCACGCTGACGCCCGCGGCGCGCAGGCAATGCATGACGCAACGCATGACCAGCGCCCGAACTTCTTCGGACTTTCGATTCAACAAGTGGAGCAAGCCCATGCATGGCAACGACGAACACAACGGCGTCAGCCGCGCCAGCGCCGAGGAAGCCGTACGCACACTGCTGCGCTGGGCCGGTGAAGACCCCGCGCGCGAAGGCCTGATCGAGACCCCCAAGCGCGTGGTCAAGGCCTATGGCGACTGGTTTTCGGGCTATGCCGAGGACCCCGAGACCTACCTGGCACGCACCTTCGAGGAAGTCGCCGGCTACGACGAGCTGATCGTGCTGCGCGACATTGCTTTCGAGAGTCACTGCGAGCACCACATGGCGCCGATCATCGGGCGCGCCCACGTGGGCTATCTGCCCAACGGGCGCGTGGTCGGCATTTCCAAGCTGGCGCGCGTGGTCGATGCCTATGCGCGGCGTTTCCAGGTGCAGGAAAAACTCACCGCGCAGATCGCCGACTGCATCGAGCGCGTGCTGGAGCCGCGCGGCGTCGCCGTGGTGGTCGACGCGCAGCACCAGTGCATGACCACGCGTGGCGTGCACAAGCGCGGCGTGTCGATGATCACCAGCACCATGCGCGGCGCATTCCGTGACAACCCGAGCACACGCCTGGAATTCCTGCGCTTCATCGATATCGATGGCAGCAAGCGCACCTGAGCCGCGCGCGGTGCGCGTGGCATCGCGATGTCAAAATTTCGTTTGTATTCAAGCACGCATGCGTGGCGCTATAGTGCCCGGCTTGTGGCTCCCGCAAACTCAGGCGGGAACGCCCATTTCTTGTACGGAGAGGTTTCCCATGCGTCGTTATGTCTTGCCGCTGCTGATCGCGGCTACCTTGCTTGCCGCTGGTTGCAGTCAGTCCTCGCCCACGTCCACACCTAGTGCCGCGCCCACCGCCGTCAGCGGCACCGTCAGCGTGCTCGGCACCACCGCGCTGGACGGCCAGGGTGATCTGCAGCTCGAACTGGTCGATGTCAGCAAGCAGCCCAACGTGGTGGTCACCAGCAAAACGCAGACCGTCACCACGCTGCCGGCTGATTTCAGCCTGCCATTCGCGGCCACTGCGATCAACAGCGATGACCTGTATGTGCTCAACGCCAGCATGAGTGACGCGCAGCGCAAGTACATCACCCCGATCCAGTATCCGGTACTGACCCGCGGCAACAGCGCGCAGATCAGCGTGCAACTCAAGCCGCTGCCGACGCCCGGCGAGCAGGCGCTGGCCGGCTATGAGGCGCTCAAGGCGCGCATCGGCGGGCTCAAGTACACGCAAGGCGACCAGAGCGAGGTCGGCATGTCGCGCGGCTGGCAGGTATTCCGCGATACCGATGGCAAGGTGGTGTTCGTGCGCGAACTCGAGGACGCCGGCACCAAGGGCTTCACCAGCACCGAAATCGCCTACCGCGATGGCAAGCCCTGGGTGGTGGTGCTGTCGCACAGCGCTGCGCGTGGGCAGAAGCCCAGCCTGGTCGAGCGCGCCGGCTGGGATGCCGCCGGCACTCTGGTATTGCACGAACGCAGCGCGGGTGGCACGACGACCCGGCTCGACGCAACCGATGCCCGCAGCCTGTACGCCGATGCCCAGTCGATGCTGCAGCGGGCCGGCGCCGGCAAGTAGGCGCAATCGGATCAGTTCGCAAGAAAAAGCCGTCCGCGAGGACGGCTTTTTTGTGCGCCACAGTCCGCGCAAACTCAGAACGTCATGCTCACGCCCAGATCGATGCTGTTGAGCTTCTGGCTGTTGTTGGAAAACATGCCGGTGTAGCTGGCGAATCCGGTCAGGCTGGGCGAGAAGCGCGCGCTCAGCCCGAGACTGGCGTTGACCCAGTTCTTGTCCGGCACGAAACCGGGCAGCGCAAAAGTGCCCGGCATGGTGGTCAGGCCCGCGCTCACCAGTTGCGCCTGCGCATCCGAATCGTGCTCATAGGACACGCGCGCGAACGGTTGCAGCGGCACGCCACCCAGCGCGGTGCGGCCGGTCAGTTGCCAGCCCAGCTCCGCCGTGGCCGCCTTGACGACCTGCTTGCCGAAGGTCATGGCGCTGGCATCGCCGCTGCTCTCGCTGAACTGGTCGGCGCTGACGCGCTGATAGCCAAGCTGCACGAACGGCCCGGTGCGCAGATTGCCCCAGTCGAACCAGTAGCCGCCTTCCAGCGTTCCGGCCAGCTGCGAGCCGCTGGTCTTGCCGTTTTCCACGCGTAGCGCCGGGCCCAGCGGGATGTAACGCACGATGTTGGTATACGACAGCTGGCCGATGCTGGCGTTGCCGCTCAGATAGGCCGCGCCGAATCGCGCATTGGCGAAGCCGCTGAACAGCAAATCCTGGGTCTTGAAACTGACCGCGCCGACGCCGCCGGTATTGAGCTGGGCGGCACCGATGGCCATGCCCACCGAAAAGTTGCGGTTGGCCGCGGCGTTGGCGCCGATGGTCAGCACATTGTTGTTGCTGGTGCTGCGCATGGTGTTCGCGGTGGCGTCGTAGGTCTGGTGGCCGTAGTCGTAATTGGCGAAGAAATGCACGCCCTTGCGCGCCTCGCCGAGGCTGTCGACCAGCATTTCATCGCGCAGCGCGCGCTGGTGCGCGGCGTAGGCCGCCAGCGGCGCCTGCGGCAGCAGGGACATCTGCGCCGGCGCATTGATGATCGACTCGACATACTGTCCCAGCAGCGCGTAGCCGGCGGTGGTCGGGTGCACGCCATCGGCGAACAGATACGTGTTCTGCGTGCCCGGCGCGTAGGTGTAGGGCGCGCCGGAGCCGGCCGGGCCGCACTGCACGGCGCTGGCGGTGATGCCGCAGGCCGGCGTGGTGACGTTGCTGAAACCGTACAGCGCCGGGTTGGCCAGCAATTCATTGAGCATGCCGTACACGTTCACCGGGATGATGTTGACGCCCGGATTGACCTGCTGGATGGCCTGATCGAGCGTGTTGTTGAAAGTCAGCGTCAGCCCGGTGAGCGCCTGCTGCGCGGCCGGACCCTGCGCCGCCGCCGAGGGCGTGGCGCCGATGTTGGGAAGATTGAACACCAGGATGTAGCGCGCACCGGCGCCCTTCAGCGTGGCCAGCATGCCGCCTTCGGTTTGCGCCGCGGCGATGATGTTGAACTGCGCCTGCTGCGCGGTTTGTCCACCGATGCCGGCGACGTAGGCGTTGTAGAAAATGTCGTTGGCGCCACCCCAGACCGAGTACAGCGCGGTGGGATCGGCCTTGCCGCCGCTGGCGGTGAGGTACTGCTGCAACTGCGCGGTCAGCAGCGGCACCGTGCTCGGCGTGCCGGGTGAGTTGTTGAGCAGGCCGGCGCCGCCCCAGGCGAAGTCGGTGCCGCCCAGCAGCGAAGGCGTCAGCCCGTAGCCGAAATACGTGGCCACGTCCTGCATGGTGACCTGGCCGGGATTGGTGGTGAAGCTGTTCTGCACGGTGCCGTTGGTCAGCGCCAGCGACAGGTTGCCGTCGTCGCTGAGGCTGTCGCCAAACACGAAGATCTTGCTGAAGGGGGAAGCTTGTGCGGCGCCGGTGCCGAGGGCCAGGGCGAGGCCGACGGCAATGGCCAGGGTGCGGGTGCGAAGCATGCGGAACTCCTTGCTTGAGCGGCGTGTGCGGGAAGTTTTCTTGGCGGCGCGTCGGGCGGCGGCCGGGGGCGTCACGGTACTGCAATCCGTACGCATGCGCATGCTGCGCTGCGCACACATGGCCGCGGTCGATCCGGCGCCTCAGTCCGCGGCAACCAGCAGGCTGCGCCCGCTCATCGCCGCCGGCTGCGGCAGTCGCAGCAGCGTGAGTATGCTCGGCGCCAGATCGCACAGCGCGCCGGAGCGCAGCGTGTAGCGACCCTCACCCACGTACACCAGCGGCACCGGACCGACCGTGTGCTGGGTGTGCGGCTGGCCGTGCGCATCGCGCATCTGCTCGAGGTTGCCGTGGTCGGCGCTGATCAGCAACGCGCCGTGGACGTGCTCGATGGCCGGCACGATGCGCCCCAGCGCCGCGTCCACCGCTTCGGCGGCGCGGATCGCGGCGTCCAGCTTGCCGCTGTGCCCGACCATGTCGCCGTTGGCGATATTGCACACGATGAAATCGAAACCGCCTTGGGCAATGGCATCCACCAGCTTGTCGGTGAGCTCGGGCAGACTCATCTCCGGCTGCAGGTCGTAGGTGGCGACCTTGGGGCTGGGCACGAGGATGCGCGACTCGCCTGGGTAGGGCTGCTCGCGGCCACCGGAAAAGAAAAACGTCACATGCGCGTATTTCTCCGTCTCGGCGATGCGCAACTGCTTCAGGCCATGCTTGGCCAGCGTCTCGCCCAGGCCATCGCGCAGATCGTCCGGCGGATAGGCGACCGCGCTCACCGGCAGATCCTTCGCGTACTCGGTGAGCGTGACGAAGGCGGCCAGTCGCGGCCGCCGCGCGCTGGCGAAACCCTTGAAATCCGCGTCGACGAAGGCGCGGCTGAGCTGGCGCGCGCGGTCGGCGCGGAAATTCATGAACACCACCGCATCGCCGTCATGCACACCGGGCGCATCGGCGAGCACGGTGGGGGCAACGAACTCGTCGTCCTCGCCGCGCGCGTAGGCGGCCTCCAGCGCAGCCAGCGCCGCATCGGCGTGCACGCCTTCGCCGGCCACGATGGCCTGCCAGGCGCGCTGCACGCGATCCCAGCGCTGGTCGCGGTCCATCGCCCAGTAGCGCCCGCTGACACTGCCGACGCGCGCGCCGGGCGTGGCATCGCACAGCGCCTGCAATTTTTCCAGCGAGGCGCGCGCGCTGCGCGGCGGTGTGTCACGGCCATCCAGAAACGCGTGCACGATGATGTGCGCCACACCTTGCGCGTGCGCCAGGCGCAGCATGGCGAACAGGTGCTCCTCGTGACTGTGCACGCCGCCCGGGCTGAGCAGGCCGAGCAGGTGCAGGGTGCCACTGCCGGCCTTGGCCGCGGCGCAGGCCTGCAACAAGGCCGGGTTGCGCGCGAACGCGCCGGATTCGATGTCGCGGTCGATGCGGGTCAGCTCCTGGTACACCACGCGCCCGGCGCCGATATTCATGTGCCCGACCTCGGAGTTGCCCATCTGACCATCAGGCAATCCAACGGCCAGTCCGTGTGTATCGAGCAGGCTGTGCGGATGCTGCGCCAGCAGCGCATCCCAGTGCGGCGTGCGCGCCAGCGCGATGGCGTTGTCGCTGCGCTCGGCGCGCGCGCCCCAGCCATCCAGGATCAACAACAGCACGGGCTTGGGGACTGGGCTCATGGCGGCGCGCACGGCAGCAGGAGAGGGCGCGATGCTAGCAGGCACCAGCAGCGCCGGCCGGCTGTTTCGATCAACAGGTGCGCGACCCTGCCCGATGCCGCATGCAGCCCCGACGCCAACGCGCCATAACGCGCGCCACGTGAGCATCCACGGGTTCGATTGGGCGACGACATGTCCGGGGAGGCGGCGATGCGTGCGTCATGGCTGGGCGGAATGCTGCTGCTGGCAGTGTGCGGCGCGACGGCGCACGCAGCGCTGGCGGATCGATCCAGGGTCAACGGCAGTATCGAGATCGGCGCGGGGCAGCAGGCCGGCAATGTGGACACTGTGAATGGCGCCATCCGCATCGGCGCCAAGGCCGTGGTCGGGCGCGCCAGTACGGTCAACGGCGGCATCACCCTGGGCGACGATGCGCGCGCCGCCGCGCTGCGCACGGTCAATGGCGCCATCCGGCTGCAACCCGGTGCCACGGTCAGCGGCGCCATCGCCACGGTCAACGGCGGCCTGCATCTGGCGCCGCGCAGCGTGGTCGCCGGCACGGCAAGAAACGTCAACGGCAGCATCCAGCTGGATGCGGCCAGCGTGCACGGTGATGTGGAGACCACGGCCGGCGACGTGCGCCTGGACAACGGTGCGCTGATCGGCGGCGGGCTCACCGTCAGGCGTGACCAGAGCTGGTTTGCGACATGGTTCCCCATGTTCCAGCACGAGCCCGTGATCGTGGTTGGCCCAGGCTGCAGGATCGCCGGGAAACTGGTGTTCCAGCGCCCGGTCAGGCTGTACGTCAGCGATCACGCCGTCATCGGACCCGTCAGCGGCGCGCGCGTGCTGCGCTTTGCCGGCACGGCACCCGCGGCGGCGGCGGAATGAACCTCAGTGCAGGCTGCAGCGGCCGTCCAGCGGCGCCTGCTCGGCCGCAGCCAGTGCCTGCGCGCTGAGCGTGGCCTGCACCTGGTCGGCGGGAAACTCGATGTTGACCCAGGGGTTGTCGCCGCGCGCGTTGCTCAGGTTGCTGGGACCACGGTAGTCGAGCAGGCGGCGATCATCGAGGCTGTAACGCACATCCACATGCGGCAGCATGAAGCCGAACCAGCTGCCCAGCTGCAGACGGAACACGGCCGCGCCGGCGCGCGCGGCCTCGTCCTTGTCCACGCGACGCACGCTGAAGTTCATCCACTCGCGCCGGCTTGGCAGCAAAAAGGCAACGTGCCGGGTTGCCCCGCCGAGCAAGCTGTCCCAGTGCTCGAGCACGTAGTCGTTGAAGCCGGCATCGATGATCGCGTGTCGGGGCAGCGGCAACTGCGCGGTATGCGTGTCGGCGCCGCGGCGGGAGCGGTAACTCAGCGCGATGCCGCCGTCGTGACGGCGCACTTCGATGCGCTGCCCGATGGCGCCATCCAGCAGGCTGAAATCGGGCGCGGCCGGATCAGCCGTGGCGCGCAGACGCTTGCGCGCGAAAGCCGCGCCGTCGGGGCAGCGATAAATCACCACGCGCTGCGCTTGCCCGTCCTGCCGCCAAGTGATGTGCTGTTCGCGGTACAACAGCGTGCCATCACGCGCATAGGCATTGCCAACATCACCGTGCAGTGGCGCGGATTGCGCAACGGCAACCGATGGAATCAACAGCAGCAGCGGGAGCAGGGTGAACAGGCGCATGCCGCGAGCCTCGCCCGCATGCCGTCAAGCCCACGTGAGCGCGAGCCATGCGCCGCCGCGGCACGCGCTCACCATGGCAACTCGCTGCCATCGTATGCGTAAAAGTTCCCGCCCTGCGCCGGCGTGGCGCGGGCCAGCACCGCGAGCATCCCGCTCACGGCGACCTGCGGCAGCAGTGGCGCGCTGGCGCCGCCCATGTCGGTGCGCACCCAGCCGGGATGCATGGCCAGCACGCTGATGCCGCGTGGTCCCAGCTCCGCGGCCAGACGCCGCACCGCCATGTCCAGCGCGGCCTTGCTCATCGCGTAGCTGACCGTGCGGAAGCTGCTGGCCTGCGCGATCGAGCCCAGTTGCGAGCTGATGCACAGCACCTTGGCCGCATGCGCCCTTTCCAGCAGCGGCGCCAGCGCCTGGGTCAGCAGCAGCGGCGCACTGGCGTTGATGGCGAAGCTGAGCGCCAGATTCTCGCTGCGCACCGTGCCGAAGCGCTCGCCCGAGACCAGCACGCCGGCGTTGTTGATCAGCAGATCCAGATGGCGCAGCGCGCGCAGACGCGCCGGCAGGTCGGCCAGCGCCGCCGCATCGGCCACATCCAGCGCCAGCAGCTCGATGCGCCCGGCGTGGCGCGCGGCCAGCGCGTGCAGTTCGCGTGCCTGCGACGGCGCGCGGCAACACGCCGTCACCTGCCAGCCGGCATCCAGCAGTTGCGTGGTGAACTCCAGACCGAGGCCGCGATTGGCGCCGGTGATCAGGGCGCTGCGCATGGACAGGTCCTCGTGGTGGCAGGTGTGGTCCATGCTAGGCCAGCGACGGCGCTCACGCGAGCGCGCGCGCCACGCCGACCCCGGACTTCCGGCACCCATCCTGTGGCACATGCGGGCGCGGTGTGCGCGCAGGCATGGTGCCGCTCAGCGCGGCACGGGGGAATGCCTGCCAGCGCCTGCCCGGTCTCGCCGCGGCCCCATCAGGAGAAATGCATGATCCGTTTGCACCGATTGTTCGTCGCCGCGCTGTTGCTGGTCAGCGCCGGACTTGTCCATGCCCGCACCGGTCACGATGACCGGTCCGCCACAACGATCCCCGCCCAGGCCGCGGTGCCCACCCTCGCCTACACGCGCTACGTGCTGCCCAACGGGCTGACCCTGGTGGTGCATGAAGACCACAAGGCGCCGGTGGTGGCGGTGAGCGTGTGGTACCACGTCGGCTCCAAGAACGAGCCGGCCGCGCGCAGCGGCTTCGCGCACCTGTTCGAGCACCTGATGTTCCAGGGCTCGGAGAACCACAACGACGAATACTTCCGCCCGTTCGAACTGGCCGGCGCCACCGACCAGAACGGCACCACCTGGCTGGACCGCACCAATTATTTCCAGACCGTGCCCACCACCGCGGTGGACATGGCGCTGTGGATGGAGTCCGACCGCATGGGCCACCTGCTCGGCGCGATCGGCCAGGCGCAGCTCGACGAACAGCGCGGCGTGCAGAACGAGAAGCGCCAGGGCGAGAACCAGCCCTATGGCCGCGTGTTCACCCTGCTGCAGGCCAACGCCTTCCCGGCCAATCACCCCTACCACCACACCACCATCGGCTCGATGGCCGACCTCAACGCCGCCTCGCTGGACGACGTGAAGGGCTGGTTCCGCGAGTACTACGGCGCGGCCAACGCCACCGTGGTGCTGGCCGGCGACATCACCCCCGCGCAGGCACGCGCAAAAGTGCTGCACTACTTCGGCGACATCGGTCCCGGTCCGCGCCTCAGCCGTCCACAGCCATGGACGGCCGCGCGCACGACATCCACGCGCGCGGTGTTTCCAGACAAGGTGCCGCAGACGCGCATCTACCGCGAGTGGAACGCGCCCGGCCTGGCCGACGCCGACGCCACGCTGCTCGATCTGGCCACCACCGCGCTGGGCGGCGGCAAGACCTCGCGCCTGTACCAGCGCCTGGTCTACCGGGACAAACTCGCCGACAGCGTCAGCATGAGCGTGATGCCGTTCGAACTGGCCAGCATGGTCATGCTGCAGGTGAGCGTGCGCAAGGGCGCCGACCCGGCCAGGGTCGAGGCCGCGCTCGACGACGAGCTGGCCAGATTCCTCGCCACGGGGCCCGACGCCGACGAGCTGGCGCGCGCGCGCACCGAATCGCGCGCCACGTTCATCCGCGGCATCGAGAAAGTCGGCGGTTTCGGCGGCAAGGCCACGGTGCTGGCCGAGGGTCAGGTGTACCGCAAAAACCCGACCGCTTACCTCAAGGATTTCGCGATGCTGCGCGCGGCCACGCCGCAGGCGGTGCGCGGCGCCGCGCAGCGCTGGCTGGGGCAGGGCGATTTCACCCTCGTGGTCGCGCCCGGCGACGATGTCGCCGCCAGCGATGCGGCCTATGCAGCGCTGCAGCGTGGCCTGCCGGCGGCTGCCGGCGCACCGGCGCTCAAGGCCGATCCGGCGGCGGCGTATCGCGCCGTGGCCAGCACGGCCGAGCGCATGCACGGCGTGCCCGAGGTCGAGCGCTTCCCCGATCTGGACTTCCCCGCCCTGCAGCGCGCCACGCTGAGCAACGGCATCCCGGTGGTGCTGGCCGAACGCCACGCCGTACCCGTGGTCAACGTCGAACTGCTGTTCCGCGGCGGCTACGCCAGCGATGGCGGTGCGGGCGAACCCGGTCGCGCCGGCTTCGCCATGGCCATGCTCGATGAAGGGACCGCGACGCTGGACTCCATCGCCATCGCCAGGCGCCTCGAGCAGCTCGGCGCGCAGCTCGGCACCAGCGCCGGTCTGGACACCACCACCGCATATCTGTCGGCGCTGCAGGATCAGCTGCAGCCGTCGCTGGCGCTGCTCGCCGACATCGTGCAGCAACCGGCGTTCCGCGACGTCGACATCGAGCGCGTGCGCCAGCAGTGGCTGGCCGGCATCGCGCAGGAAAAGGCGCAGCCCACCGGGCTGGCCCTGCGCATCATGCCGCCACTGCTGTACGGCAAGGGACATCCCTACGCCATTCCCTTCAGCGGCACCGGCACCGAGGCCGCGGTGCAGGCGCTCAAGGCCGACGATCTGCGCGCCTACCACGCCGCCGTGGTACGCCCGGACAACGTGCAAATCCTGATCGCCGGCGACACCACGCTGGCCGCGATCCTGCCGCGGCTCGAAGCCGCGTTTGGCGGCTGGAAAGTTCCGGCCACGCCGCGCCTCGAGCCCAGCGTGCCCGCGGTGGCCACCGCGCAGCGCCCGCGCGTGTTCCTGATGGATCGGCCCGGTGCGCCGCAGACGCTGATCCTCGCCGGCCTGCTGGCACCACCCACGGCCAGCCCCGATTTCCTGGCGATCAATGCCATGAACGAGGTGTTCGGAGGCAGCTTCACTTCGCGCCTGAACATGAATCTGCGCGAGGACAAGCACTGGGCCTACGGTGCCGGCACGCTGCTGCGCGACGCGCAAGGCCAGCGTCCGTTCCTGGCCTACGCGCCGGTGCAGACCGACAAGACCGCCGAATCGGTGACCGAGATCCTGCGCGAATCGCAGGCGCTCATCGGCGCGCAGCCGCCCAGCCGCGAGGAGATCAGCAAGGTCAAGCAGAGCGAGGTGCGCAAGCTGCCCGGCACCTACGAAAGCGCGCGCGCCGTGCTCGGCGCGGTGGCCGGCATCGTGCAGTACGCGCGCCCCGACGATTACGTGCAGACGCTGCGCAAGCGCATCGAGGCGCTGAGCGATGCGCAGGTGCAGGCCGCGGCGCGCGCCGTGGTGCAGCCGGCGCACTACACCTGGGTCGTGGTCGGCGACTTGAACAAGATCGAGCAGCCGATCCGCGCATTGAACCTCGGCGAGGTGCAGGTGATCGACAGCGAAGGTGCGATCCTGCGCTGAACGCGGTGCCGGCGGGCCTGCCGCGGCGCCAATGCAGTCGCTATGCTTGTCGGGCGGAGTGATCCGCCCGATTTTTTTGCCCGTCCATCCGGGCCCGCGCGGCTGCAGCACACCACGGCCGCGTTGCGCCCGCGCCGCCGCCCCGCCCCTGCCCGGAATCCGCCATGCGCGCCACGACTTCGTTGTCCCTCACCGCGACCCTCGCCGCCACGCTGCTGCTGGGCGGCTGCGCCAGCTTCAACGTGCACCTCACGCCTGCCGCGCACGGCGTGGTGGCTGCTTACGTCGACAGCGTGGCCGGCTGCACGCAGGTGGGCACGGCAACAGTGTCGGTCAGCGACCACATCGGCCCGTTCGCGCGCGACAACCTGACCGTGCGCGACGAGCTGGAAGTCCTGGCGCGCAACGCCGGCGCCGGACTCGGCGCCAATACGGTCAAGCCGCTGGGGCCACCGGTCAACGGCCAGCAGCAGTGGGGCGCCTACCAGTGCTCCGGCCAGCTGCCGCGCGATGTGGGTACGGGCGCACCCGCCGTCGTGCCCGCAGCGCCGGCGACCCAGCCCGAGCCACTGCCGCCGACGGGTCCCGCGCAAACCGCGCCGCTGCGTGCCGAGCCGCTGCAGATCGAAACCGTGCCTGCGCATCCGGCCAGCCCGGCCACGCCCGCCACCGCGCCATGGCCGGCCGCAGGCAGCAGCGTCGGCGCACCCGCGCAGGACCGGTAGCCAGGCCGGCCGCGTCATGCCCGCGTCGGCGGGCATCCAGCGCGGCGCACAACCACGTCCACCGGATCCCCGGCTCGCGCTGCACATGCCCGCGGATGACAGCGGTCGCTGTGACGCCGCGCGACGTTTTGCCCCTGGACCCGGGCCCGGATCGCACTCAGGCATCCAGATCCGGAATCAGCTTGTTTTCCAGATAACTGATCATGTCCTTGAGCCGCAGCTTGCGTTTTTTCATGCGCGCCAGCGCGAACTGGTCGGCGTGCGCGTCGGCCTGCAGACGCGCGATCAGCACGTCGATATCGCGATGCTCGGTACGCAGCGCAATCAGTTCGCGGGCGATGGCGGCAGGATCGTCGTAGTGCATGGCGTCGGGTCTTCGCTGCAGTGTAGCGCCGCGGCGAGGCGCTAGAATGCACGGCCTTTCGCCGTGGCCAGCCGCGCGCCCGCATGTCCAACGATCCCCGCAAACGCGAGCACGAGAGCCAGCGCCTGGCCAAGCGCCTGCGCCATCAGGTCGGCCAGGCGATCGCCGATTTCAACATGATCGAGGATGGCGACCGGGNGATGGTGTGCCTGTCCGGCGGCAAGGATTCGCACACGCTGCTGGACGTGTTGCTGTCGTTGCAGGCGCGCGCGCCGGTGCGCTTCGAGCTGGTCGCGGTGAACCTGGACCAGAAGCAGCCCGGCTTTCCCGCCCACGTACTGCCCGATTATCTGGCCGCGCGCGGCGTGCCGTTCACCGTACTGGAACAGGACACCTACAGCGTGGTCAAGCGCGTGGTGCCCGCGGGCAGGACGATGTGCGGCCTGTGTTCGCGCCTGCGCCGCGGCGCGATTTACCAGCACGCCAGCGCAGCGGGTTTCAACAAGATCGCGCTGGGGCACCACCGCGACGACATCATCGCCACGTTTTTCCTGAACCTGTTTTTCCAGGGCAGCCTGCGAGCCATGCCGCCCAAGCTGCGCTCGGACGACGGCCAGCACATCGTGATCCGCCCTCTGGCCTACGTCGCCGAGGCCGAGATCGCCGAATACGCCGCGCTGCGCGCGTTCCCGATCATCCCGTGCAGCCTGTGCGGTTCGCAGGACAACCTGCAGCGCAAGCACGTCCGCGCACTGATGGACGCATGGGAGCGCGAACATCCGGGCCGCCTGGAAACCATCTTTCGCGCGCTGGGCCATGTCGTACCCGCGCAGCTGGCCGATCGCGATTGGTTCGACTTCGCCGCGCTGGGCGCGCGCGGCAACACGCCGGCGCCCGACGCCCACGCCTGGCTGGCCGGCGTGCCCTACGCGCTGGCCGACGCCCCGGTCTGAGCGCACCGCAGCGCGCGGCCGCCGCGGTCGCGACTGGATCCCCCTTTTCATCTGGACACCACGCATGTTGTTTCGCAATCTCAGCCTGTTTCGTTTCTCCCCCGCCGTCGCGGCCACGCTGGGCGAGCTGGAAACCGCGCTCGATGCGCACCGCCTGCGCCCTTGCGGACCGCTGGAACTGGCCACGCACGGTTTCGTGTCGCCGTTGGGGCCGCTGCAGGGCGCGCTCACGCGCACGCTGCAGGGCTGCGTGCTGTTCAGCGCCGGCAATGAGGACAAACTGCTGCCGGCGGTGGTGATCAATGCGGAACTGGGGCGGCGCATCCAGGCGCGCGCCGGGGAACTGGGCCGGCCGGTGGGCGGGCGCGAGCGCAAGCGCATGAAACAGGAGCTCATCGACGAGCTGCTGCCGCGCGCCTTCGCGCGGCCCTCGCAACTGCCCGGCTATCTCGACCTGGCGCAGGGCTGGGTGGTGCTGGACACCGCCAGCCGCAAGGCGGCCGAGGCCGCCGTCAGTGGCCTGCGCGAGGCGCTGGGCAGCTTTCCGGCGCTGCCGCTGGCGGCCGAGCGCGCGCCGCGCCTGGTGATGACCGAGTGGCTCACCGCCCGGCGCCTGCCCGAAGGCCTCGAACTGGGCGACGAATGCGAGCTGCGCGAGGCCACGGGCAACGCCGGCGCCATCGCGCGCTGCCGGCGCCAGGCGCTGGAGGCCGACGAGGTACAGGAACACCTGCGCGCCGGCAAGCAGGTGACGCAACTGGGCCTGGTGTTCGATGGCCGCATCGCCTTCGTGCTGGGCGAGGATCTGGTGCTGCGCAGGCTGAAGTTCCTCGACGTGATCCAGGAAGAGCTCAACCAGCAGGCGCCGGACTCGGTCGAGGCCGAGCTGGATGCACGATTTGCGCTGATGGCACTTGAACTTCGGCGCGTGTTCGACAAACTGGACACATGGTTCGGCTTGCCCCGGCCGCAGGACGCCTGAGCGCCTGCGCCGGAGCGCGGAGACAGCGATGCCGGCAATGCAGCAGGACTGGTTCGAGGTGGCCGCGCCCGGCGGCATGTTGCGCTTGCGCCGCGCGGTGCATCCGCGTGCGCGGCGGCTGCGCCTGAGCGTGGATATCAATGGCGCGCGCCTGACCTGGCCACCGGGCACGCAACCGGCGCAGGCGCAGGCTTTCGTGCGCCAGCACGCCACATGGTTGCGGCAAAAACTCAGCGAGCTGCATCTCGACGAAATCGTGCCGGCGCTGCGCGTCGGCCATCCGGATCAATTGCACTTGCGCGGCGAAAGCCTGCACCTGCGCTGGCGCGAAGGCCGCTTTCCGGCGCTGACGCACGCGCCCGGCAACGTGCAATTGCAACTGCCGGCACACAGTGCGCGTCCCCTGGCGCTGGCGCACGGCCTGCTGCGCGGCTTCCTGGAATCCGAACTGCGCCGCGATGCGGCGCGTGCGCTGAACACGCTGGTACCGCATCTCGGCCTGGCGCCGAACGCGCTGCAGGTACGCCCGCTGAAAAGCCTGTGGGGCAGCCTGGATACGCGCGACCGCATCACCCTCGACCTGGCGCTGGCGCTGGCGCCACCGGCGGTGGCGCGCTACGTGGTCGCGCACGAACTGGCGCACCTGCGCGTGCGCAACCACAGCGCGCGTTTCTGGGCGCAGGTGCAGGCGCTGGATCGCGACTTCGCGCAGCAGCGCGAGTGGCTGCGCGAGCACGGCGCGCAGCTCAAGCTGGAGTTGATGCGCCTGATCGGCACGCCGGCGCGTGGCTAGCGCGAGTGGCACGAATCTGTGTCAGGCTGCGCGCAGCGTGGCTTTTGGACCGTACACGCACTAGCGTAGTCAGCCGCCTCACTCGTTGGCGCCCGCATGAACGCTTTTCTCCGGACCGGAGCGCACGCGCGCGCCACCGCGCCTGCTGCTGTATCGCGGCGCGCTGGCACTGGACATGCAAAGCGCGCCTGGCGCCTGGCGCATCGTCGGCCTGCAACGCCTGGCTGCGCCCGCCGCAGCCGCCGCGTCAGCGGCACGCAGCGAATGAGCCACGCCCGCACTCAGCCGCCGGTGGCGGGCAGCAGATAGAACTGCGTCAGCACCTGCGCGGTTTCCTGCGGCTGCTCGACATTGGGCATGTGATTGCAGCCACCGAGTTCGGTCATGCTGATCTGCGGCGTGGCGCTGAGGCCCTGGCGCAGCGCCGCCATGGCGCTGGGCGGAACCACCTGATCGTCTTTGCACCACAGGCCCAGCACCGGCATGGTCAGCTTGGGCAGCACCGGCACCAGCGCGGTGGCGTCCGCGGGCGTGCGCAGGCGCGCGAACACGCCTTCGAGAAACGCGCGCCGCGCTTTGTTTTCGGCGACCAGTGCATCGGCCAGGCGCGGCAGCAGATACGGCGGATGCACGAACACCAGCGCCAGCAACTTGCGCAGCCCGGCGCGATCGTCGAACACGAACGGGTCCTGCCCGGCCAACATCGCGCGCGCCAGCGGCGTCGGCGGATAGGGCAGGCCCGCCGAGTCCACCAGCGCCAGCCCGAACACCTGCTGCGGATGCGCCGCCGCGTACACCCCGGCGATGGCGCCGCCCAGCGAATGCCCGACCAGACCGAAGTGCTTGAGCCCCAACGCACCGACGAAACCCGCCAGCAGCCGTGCCTCGCCATGGATGCCGCCCTCGCTGGCGGGCACGGACGAGGAGCTGCCGTAGCCGGGCAGGTCGGGAATGATCACGTGGAAGTCGCGCGCGAGGAACTTGGCGGTCGGCACCCAGTTCTGGCGCGAGCCGCCGAAACCGTGCAGCAGCACCAGCGTCGGGCCATGGCCACCTTCGTAGTACACCCAGCGCACGCCGCCGACATCGACGCTGCGACCGCTGAGATTGGCGTCCCAGGCCTGCAGCGTGTAACCCGCGCGCAGCAGCCATTGCGGCGCGAAAAAATACACGCCCAGCAGCACCAGCAGCAGCACGCCGATCAGCGCGCCGAGCCGACGCAGACGGCGCAGGAACATGAACTTGAAGCCGGAACGTGGCGTGGATGTCATGGGGTCGCTTCAGGTTGCGCGTGCGCCTTGCGCAGCACCTTCTCGATGGCTTGCCGGGTGAGCGGGTGATATTCGGCCTGGTGCGCGGCGTAGGCGGTTTCGGCGTAGGCCAGCCCCGCTGGCGTACTGGCGAAGGCGCGGTACACCGGCAGGGTGAGTTTCATGCGCCCGATGCGCAGCATGTAGGCGCGCGCCGCCGGCCATGCGCTGCTGTCACCGGCGCGGATCGCGCGCGGCAGCCAGCGCATGCCGATCTCGGCATTGCTGCTGCGCGACAGCGACCACGCAGCATCCAGCGCCTGCACCTGCGCCAGTGTGGGCGCCTCGGGCAGATGATCGAGAAAGTACAGCCACTCGTGTGTGTTCCAGTCCCCGCCCGGCAGCGCGGCGGCGCCCAAGGTGCCATGCAGAAACGCCGCGCGCGCCGTGTCGATCGCGGTGAAGGCCGGCACCGCGGGCAGCGTGGCAGACTCCGGCAGGCCCGGCGCGTACACCCACTGCTCGACCTGATCCCAGTCCACTTTGCCCGGATGCCGATCGACCAGGTTCGCGCGCAGGTAATCGAGCATCTGCTCGGTGGTGATGCTCTGGAACGCGTAGTGGTCGAAGTAATCGCGCAGGTACGCATCGAACACCACACGCCCGAACCGCGCTTCGAGAAAGCGCAGGAACCACGCGCCCTTGACGTAGGCCACATCGGTCAGCGCGTCGTCGGCGCCGACCTCGCGCGGCACCGGCGCCAGGCGCTGCTGGTTTTCCGACAGCGATTGCATCTTGTGCCGCAGCTCGCCGGCGGCGACCACGAACTCCTCGTCGGCTTGGGTCCTGCCGTACACCGCCTCGACGATGCGGTTTTCCACATACGTGGTAAAGCCCTCGTTGAGCCAGATGTCACGCCAGGTGGCGCTGGTCACCAGATTGCCCGACCACGAATGCGCCAGCTCGTGCGCCACCACCGACACCAGCGATTTGTCGCCGGCGATCACCGTGGGCGTGAGGAAAGTCATCTCGGGATTTTCCATGCCGCCGAACGGAAAACTCGGCGGCAGCACCAGCATGTCGTAGCGGCCCCAGCGATAGGGTCCGTAGAGCTGCTCGGTGGTGCGCATCATCGCTTCGATATCGCTGAACTCGCGCGCCGCCGCCGCCACCTGCGAGGGCTCGGCCCACACCGCGGTGCGCTTGGATGTTGCCTGCTCGGCCAGCGCGCCCGCGGCGATCGCCATCAGATAACTGGGAATGGGCTGCGGCTGGCTGAAGCCTTGCACCTCGCCTTGCGCCGGCTGGCGCAGCGCGCTCATCAGCACCGTGATGCCCTGCGTTGCGCGCACGCGCGCGGCATAGCTGAAGCGCACCGCGGGCGTGTCCTGCAGCGGAATCCACGAGCGCGCGTGGATCGACTGCGACTGTGAGAACAGGAACGGCGCCTGCTTGTCGGCGGTTTGTTGCCTGTCCAGCCACTGCAGGCCGCTGGCCGTGGGTGCCGTGCGATAGGCGATGCGCACGCGCGCCGGCCGCGCCGGCGCGGCGATGCCGAGCCTGCTGCCCAGCTCCGCGTCGGGCGCGGCCAGCGTGTAGCGCAACGCCTGCGCGTGACCGGCGTCATCCAGCGCCTCGACGCGCTCGATGGTCAGATCGCGCGTGTCGAGGCTGAGTGTGCCCACCGCGGGCATGTCCGCCCTGGCCTCACGCCAGTCCAGCTCCAGCGTCACCGTGCCGGCGATCGTGCGCGCCGGAAAATCCAGCGCCAGATCCAGATCGGCATGACGCACGCGCACCTTGTCCGGCTCGGCGTAGGAATAGGGATCTTGCGCGGCCTCGGCCGCTGAAGATGGCAGCGCGATGGCGGCCAGCGCGAGCAGGGCGGACAGACGCATGGGGCATCTCGTGCGAAGGATCAGCGCGCAATTATGCGCCGCGAGCGCGGGGCGCACCTGCGGCAAAGGTCATTGGCGGGGCGCGTTCGCATGCGCCTGCCGGTCTATGGGCGTCAGCTCAAGCAGCGGAGCAGGCGTCATCGCGCGATGCTGGCCTTGAGGTAATTGATGAAGGACGTGCAGGAGAACAGGAAGTACTTCGCATCACTCTGATCGATGTTTGGTTCCTCGAGCATCGCATGGCGTATCCCGTCATCGTCGTTCGTGTAGCCGTACAAGCTTGTGAAGCCAGCCTTCAAGGCCGAAAGCGAGGCTCGCAACTCGTCACTCATCGCCCGATTTGCGCGACTTGGGCAACGGGCTTTAGCGCTGCGCGCTGACTGAACGACTTCATGGTGCTACAGCGCGTCGCCGTCCAGTTCGCCGGTGCGGATGCGGATGACTTGCTCGAGATTGCTGACGAAGATCTTGCCATCGCCGATCTTGCCGGTACGCGCGCTGTGCTGGATGGCCTCGATCACGCGTTCGACCAGGTCGTCGGTGACCGCCACTTCCAGCTTGATCTTGGGCAGGAAATCGACCACGTACTCGGCGCCGCGGTAGAGCTCGGTGTGGCCCTTCTGGCGGCCGAAGCCTTTTACTTCGGTGACGGTGATGCCCTGCACGCCGACCTCGGCCAGCGCCTCGCGTACGTCGTCGAGCTTGAACGGCTTGATGATGGCGGTGATCAGCTTCATGGCATCGGTTCCTGTTGGGCCGGGCCATTCTGCCATTGCGCGGCGCGCGTTGTAGGAAAACCCCGACGCCGTGCACTGCGCGTACTCTTGCGCACAGCCGGGCACACTGCCGGGCAACGAGGTGAGACCTATGTGGGACACGCAAAACATCGACAACATCGCGCAACGTCTGGCTGCATTGCTGCCGCCCGATCTGGCGCAGGCACGTGCCGACTTCACCGCCAACGCACGCGAGGTGCTGCAGGCCGGGCTGGCGCGCGTCAATCTGGTCACGCGCGAGGAGTTCGACGTGCAGCGCCTGCTGCTGCAGCGCACGCGCACGCAACTGGCCGAGATGGAGCAGCGCCTGGCCGCGCTGGAGCAGCTCGCCGGCGAGCATCCGCCGCGTTGAGCGGACCGATGCCTGCGCGTGCGCGCCCCGCCGGTTGCCGGGCTCCGCCCCGCTGCGCCGCCACGCGACGGCCTGCGGGACGAGTTTTTTCGGCGCACGCATGAGTCTTGCCGTCACCCTCACCCGCGCCCAGGAAGGCGTCTCGGCCCCGCAGGTGATCGTCGAGGTGCATCTGTCCGGCGGCCTGCCCGGCACGTCCATCGTCGGCCTGCCCGAGGCCGCGGTGCGCGAGGCGCGTGATCGCGTGCGCGTGGCCATCCAAGCCACGCTGTTCGAATACCCGGCGCGCCGCGTCACGGTCAATCTGGCGCCGGCCGATCTGCCCAAGGAAGGCGGGCGCTACGACCTCGCCATCGCGCTGGGCATCCTCGCCGCCGGTGGCCAGGTGCCGCGCAAGAAGCTCGAGCACTGCGAGTTCATGGGCGAGCTGGCGCTGTCCGGCGCACTGCGCGCGGTCAACGGCGTGCTGCCGGCGCTGCTGCGCGTGCGCGCCAGCGGACGCAGCGCAGTGGTGCCACGCGCCAACGCCGCCGAAGCCGCGCTGGTCGAGGATCTCGACGTGCGCGTTGCCGACAGCCTGGCCGAGGTATGCGCGTGGCTGTGCGACAAGGCCGAGCTGGATTGCCCGCAGGCCGCGGCGTGGGACGACGCGGTCGGCGGACCGGACCTGGCCGATGTGCGCGGCCAGTTGCAGGCACGCCGTGCGCTGGAGATCGCCGCGGTCGGCGGCCATCACCTGCTGCTCAGCGGCCCGCCCGGCACCGGCAAGACCATGCTGGCCGAGCGCCTGCCCGGCATCCTGCCGCCGCTGCGCGCATTCGAGGCGCTGGAAACCCTGGCCGTGTATTCGGTGGCCGGGCAGGACATCCAGCTGGCGCACTGGCGGCGGCGGCCGTTCCGCGCGCCACACCACACCGCTTCGGCGGTGGCGCTGGTCGGCGGTGGTTCGCATCCGCGTCCGGGCGAGATTTCACTGGCGCACCACGGCGTGCTGTTTCTGGACGAGCTGCCCGAGTTCGATCGCCACGTGCTGGAAGTGCTGCGCGAACCGCTGGAATCCGGCCGCATCGCCATCGCGCGCGCCGCGCGCCGCTGCGAATTTCCCGCGCAGTTTCAACTGGTCGCGGCGATGAACCCGTGCCCGTGCGGCTATGCCGGCGATCCCGGCGGGCGCTGCCACTGCACGCCCGAGCAGATCACCCGCTACCGCGCGCGCCTGTCCGGGCCGCTGCTGGATCGCATCGACCTGCAGGTCGAGGTGCCGCGCGTGTCAATGGAGGACCTGATGCAGGCGCGCGGCGCGCGCGACGAGGACAGCGCCACGGTGCGCGCGCGCGTGGTCGCCGCGCGCGAGCACGCCTATGCGCGCGCCGGACGTCCCAACGCCGAGCTGGCCGCGCGCGAGATCGAGCGCGACTGCGCGCTGGGCCCGCCCGAACGCGCCCTGCTGGCACGCGCGGTGGACAAGCTGGGCCTGTCCGCGCGCGCCTACCACCGCATCCTGCGCGTGGCGCGCTCGATCGCCGATCTGGACGGCGCCGCCGCCTGCGTCGGCCGCGAGCACCTGGCCGAGGCGCTGCAGTTCCGCGGGCTGGCGATTTGAACCAGGCACGCCAGCATGACGCACCAATGCGGGCAGCGCATGGTCGTGAACCGATGCTGCTCAGCCGCGATGGCTGATGCGGTACTTGTGATTATCCAACTCCACCGGCAGGAACGCCCAGCGCAGCGCAGTGTCGCAAGCAGGTGCAGCCGAGACCCGGCGCTGTTCCGCGATCTGGCGCAGACGCCGCGCATCGCGCCAGCGCGGCTCGGCGAACACCGTCGCCAGTTTTTGCACGCGGCCGTCGCGATCATAGGCGACGAGGTACAGCACCAACGCGCGGTGCATGGCGACGATATGTATCCGCGAGAACGGCTGCAGCAGGGGCACACGGGAATGGGCGCCGACGGGCCGCGGACGGCAGGCCGTGGGCGGCTGCGCCTGCTGATGCAGAGCGGCCTCGATGCCGGCGTTGTAACGCAGAATGAAGGCATTGGCATCGCGCACGATCTGCTTGTTCTGCGCCGCCGAAAGCATGCCCAGCGTGCGATGCAGCAGCGAGGCCGGGTATCCGGTGTTCTGCTGTTTCGGAACCGCGTAATGCAGGTAAGCCAGCGCCCAGACGTTGGCCTCCAGCGCGCGGCCGCGCCGCACGTCCAGTTCGGCCAGCGCCGGCATGGCCAACAGGCGGCCCTGGATCGCGGCGTGCGCCAGGTACAGCGAGGCCTTGTGGTCATCGCGCGCCAGATGGAAACGGCCGCACACGCGGCCATGCAGATACAGTGCGCCCAGGGTGAGCTGGTCGACCGCATTGCCCCGCAGCGCGCCGCGCCGCAGCGATTCGAATCCCGCCTTGCAGACCTGTGCGCTGCCACGGCCGCTGATCAGCGCGAACTGGTCGGCATCTTTCTGCACCTTGGCCACACGGCCTGCAGATTCCGCCGGGGCGGGTGCCGTGGCCGGGGCGGGCGGCGCCGCCACGGCCACCGCAGCCAGCGCTGCGAGCATGCCCGCCAGCAGGATGCGCCGCATGCCGTGCAAGATCGGATCGATCACGGGTGTCCTCCTGGCCATGCTCAGTGCCAGTGCATGGTGTAACGCCTGTCGTCGTATTCGACAGGCTGGATCACCGGGCGCAGGTGCTGGCAATACGGCGTGGCGTTGAATCGCATCAGCGCCAGCGGATAGTTCAATTCATTGTGCACACGCCAGTCGGGCAGCATGTTGATGATGGCGTGATCGGCGATCCTGCCCGCGGGATCCACCGCGTACAGCATGATCAGGGATACCGCGTGTGGATAGCGTCCGCTGAAATCCGGCCTTGGAAAAGCCGGCATGTTGGCTGGCGGCGCGATGCGGCGCGTGAGGCACAACAATGAAGGCTGCGGCATGCCGCGGTCGTGCAATCCCTTTTCGATGCGCGCGCCGTAGCGCGCGATGACGCCGTTGACATCGCCCAGCACCGCGGCCTTCTGCGCGTCGCTGAGCTGGCGCTGCGCACGCGCGATCAGCTCGGGCAGGTAGCCGTGCATGCGCTGCTGCTCGGGGTTCAGTTGGTGGTGGTAATAAGCCAGCGTCTGCGCCCAGATCATCGCCTGCAGCGGGTGATGGTTGAGCAGATCGAACTGCGCCAGCGCCTGCATGGCATACAGGTTGCCGCGGATGGCGGCGTTGGCCAGATATTCGCTGGCCAGCGCGGCGTTGTAGGGCAGCAGCGCGTGCGGGCGCTGCGCGCCCCACATGTACTGCGAGCCCAGCACGTACTCGGCGAAGGCATTGCCGTGTTCGGCCAGCCGGGTCAGCGCGCCGATGGCGGCGAGGCGCTCGGGCTTGGGATGCCTGTCGCTGAGCGCGGTCAGCGCGAGCAGGGCGTAGTGGTGGTCCCGCGCCATCGCCGGAACCGACTGCGCGGCGGGCGCCGGCAGCAACGGCGGCTGGTCCGCGCTGGAGGACGACGCCTGCGCCGGCAGCGCGGTTTGCGCGAGGCATGCGACGGCCAGCCACGAACCAAGCAATGCGATGCTGCAACGGAACCAGCGCGATGTATGCATGACCCCTCCTTCTGGCTGACTCAAACAGTCCGTCGCACGCGGCCCGGCGTGAGGCGGACGGGCATCCGCATGGGGCGCGTGGCGACCCTCACGCCGTGCCGGGCATGCCACGATTGAATGCCACCGGCAGCAATGCATAGCGCAGCGGCTTGCCGCATCGCGGGGCGGGTGTTGCGCGCCAGCTTGCGGCGTAATCACGCATGCGCCGCTGCACGCGCCGGTCGGGCAGGGACAGGATCGGCTCCACGGCGTGCGCACGGCCGCGCGCATCCACGCCGATCCAGTACAGCGCGATGCCGGGCTGCACGCCGTCGTAACCCGATACGAGCGCGGCATGATGCGCATCGGGGTGCAGGGACACGAGGCGACAGGCGGGATCGGCCAGATCCTTGACGCTCTGGCGCACGATCGCCTGGTGCTGACCCGCGCGAATGCTGGCTTGGTGCGCGCGGATGAAGGCATTGATGTCATCGACCGCGGTCTGCTCCTCGGCCTTGGGCAGCCTCGGCCACGTGCGATGCATCAGGATCGCCGCGTAGGTGGCGCGCTTGAGATCGTCCGGCCGCACACCGTAATGCACATAGAGCTGTGCCCACACGTTGGCCTGCAGCACATGGTGCTGCTGCAGTTCCAGCTCGGCCATCGCCGCCATCGCGAACACGTTGCCGTGCACGGCGGCATTGGACAGATACACCTTGGCCAGCGCCGGATCGCGCGGCAGCAGCGCGTGCGCGCCCTGCGGCCCCTGGAAATACAGCGCGCCGAGCAGCAGCTGCGCGAACGCGTCGCCCTGTTCCGCGGCCATCCGCACCTGCTGCAGGGCCGCCTCGCGCGCCGGCATCGGTGCACGCGCATCGAGCACCGTGGCGACCGCCGCGCCGCCCGGGCGCTGTGGCGCCCGCGCTTGCAGCGCAAGCAGCGGTGCAGCGACGGGACCGGCGGGGCTTGCCGCCAGCGCAACAACCGCATCCTGCGCGCCGAACAGGCCGGCAAGCAACAGGGCCGTCATCGGCAATCCCCCACGTGCGCGCATGTCCACTCCCTGCCATTCGCCACGTTGCGCACGCTAGAACGCGCACATGTCGCGAACAAGCCTGCGCGGCCTACGGTTTGCTTACAGCGCGTGGCGTGGATGCGCCCCGGCACGCCGCCTGCCTTGCGGCGGCGGGCTCAGCCCGCGCCGTGCTGCAGCAGCCACAGGCGCAGGAACTTCTGGCGCACGTACCCGGCCTCGAGGTAGGCATAGAACAACCCGCGCCAGCCGTCGCGGAACCCGCCGCGCAGCACGTAACCGCGCAGGAAACGCCAGGCCGGATTGAGCACGATGTTGCGCAGCCGCGCGCGACGTCCCTGCGCGTGCAGGTGCTCGGCCATCATCCGCGCGTAGCGCTGGTAGCGCGCGAGCTGGTCGTCCAGCGAACGGTAGGCCTCGTGCAGCAGGTCGCCGCGCAGCAGCGCCACGGCACCGTCGACCTCGACATGCTCGTGGATCTCGCGCACGCCGCGAAAACCGCCATGGCGCCGGTCGAACAGGCGCAGCACGCGGTCGGGATAGGCATTGCCATGGCGCAGGAATTCACCGAAGTAGCGCGTGGCGCGCGCGCAGCGGTAACCATGCGCGCCGACGAAACCGGCATCGCGCGCGGCCTCGATGCTGGCGCGCAGTTCGGCGCTGACGCGCTCGTCGGCATCGACGAAGAGGATCCAGTCGTGGCGCGCCTGCTGCACGGCGAAATCCTTCTGCGCGCGGTAGCCGTCGAAGGCGCGCGTGAACACGCGCGCGCCGTGTCGCGTGGCCAGTTCGCGCGTGGCATCGCTGGAGCCCGAATCCACCAGCACGATGTCGTCGCAGAACGCCAGCGTGTCGAGGCAGGCCTCGATGCGGTCGGCCTCATTCAAGGTGATCACGCAGGCGGAGATCGCGGGGCGGCTCATGGCGGATGCGGGTGCGACGGCAGCGCGCATCATCGCAGCATGGGCCGTCACGCGCAGCGCTATGCTCGCGCCATGTCCGAGCCCGCAGCTTTCGATCGGCGCTGGATCGCGCACCGCGGCGGCGGCGGCCGCGCCGCGCCGGAAAACACGCTGGCCGCATTCCGTGCCGGCTACGCAGCCGGGTTTCGTGCGTTCGAATGCGATGTGACACTGAGCCGCGACGGCGTGCCGTTCCTGCTTCACGACGCCACGCTGACACGCACCACCGGTGTGCGCGGCGCGGCGGCGGCGCGGCGCTGGGACGATCTGCGCGATCTCGATGCCGGAGCCTGGTTCGGCGCACGCTTCCGCGGCGAGCCGCTGGCCAGCCTGGATGCGGTGCTGGCGTTTGCCGCCGCACGCTGCGCCTGGCTGAATCTGGAACTGAAGCCCGCGCGCGGCGCCGCGGCGCGCACGGGCGTGGTGGTGGCGACGCGCGTGGCACGCTGGCTGTGCGGGCAACCACGCGCGCCCGCGCCGCTGTTGTCCTCGTTCTCGCCGCGCGCGCTGCGTGCGGCACGCGCCGTGCTGGCGCAGCGGCAAGCGCGATTGCAGCTTGCGCTGCTGTGCGCGCACTACGACGCGCGCGTGCTGCGCAGCGCCCGCGCGCTGGGAGCCAGTGCGCTGCATCTGCACTGGCGCGCGGTCACGCCGGCGCGCGCGCGCGCGATCCATGCCGCAGGCCTGGCACTGCGTGTGTACACCGTCAATCGCATGCCCACGGCAACGCGCCTGTGGACGTGGGGCGTGGAGGGCGTGTTCACGGACCGTCTCGACCTGCCCACGCACGGCAACGCCTGAATCCCGCGCCGCTACACTGCGCGAACTCTGCAAGGGCTGTCCCGTGAACCTCGGTTATCGACGACTGGAATCGCTGCGCGCGCTGTGGCCATGGGCCCCGCTGTGGCTGGCGCTCGCGCTGCTGGCGATGTTCGCGCACGGGCCGATGCCGATGCATTCCACGCGCACCCTGGGCGTGGCCTGGGACATGTGGCAGCACGCCAGCTACATCGTGCCGATGCTCAACGGCGCGCCCTACAGCGACAAGGCGCCGCTGATCTACTGGCTGTTCTTCGCCGGCTGGTCGATCACCGGCGTCAGCGATCTGTGGCCGCGCCTGCTGCTGGTGCTGATCGGCCTGACGCAACTGATCCTGGTACAGGCACTGGCGCGGCGCCTGTTTCCGACGCGGCCGTGGATCGCGCGCAGTGCGCCGTGGCTGCTGGGTGCGCTGACCTACGGGTTTCTGTTCGACCTGCAGATCATGTACGACGGTCTGCTCGCGGTATGGGTGCTGCTGGCGCTGCTGGCGCTGGTGCCGAGCCCGCGCCGCGAGGCGCCGCGCTTCGTGCTGTTCGCGCTGGCGCTGGGTCTCGGCCTGCTGACCAAGGGGCCGGTGATGCTGCTGCACGTGGGCCTGGCGTGGCTGCTGGGGCCGTGGTGGCAGCCGTGGGCGCGACAGCATCGCGGCGCCTGGTATGGACGCGGCGCGCTGGCGCTGCTGGTCGGCGTGCTGATGCTGCTGGGCTGGGCGCTGCCGGCGGCGTGGCTGGGTGGACCGGCGTACCGCGAGCTGCTGCTGTTTCATCAGACCGCGGGCCGCGTGGTCGACGCCTTCGCGCATGCGCGGCCGCTCTGGTGGTACGTGCCGCTGCTGCCGTTGCTGCTGTTCCCGTTCGCGCTGTGGCCACGCGCGTGGGCGGCGCTGGGCAGCCTGGGACGGCCGTTCGAGCCGGGGCAGCGGTTCCTGCTCGCGTGGCTGTTGCCGGTGTTCGTTGCGTTCTCGCTGGTCAGCGGCAAGCAGGCGTACTACCCGCTGCCGGAGCTGGGCGGGCTGGTGCTGCTGCTGGCGTTCGCGCTGGCGCGCATGCGCGAGCGCCATCCGGCGCGCGAGCGCAACGCCTGGCTGGGTCCGTGGCCGCTGGCGCTGTTCAGCGCGGCGCTGGGCGTGCTGCTGTTCCTGCTGCCGTGGCTGAGCGCGCGCGGCGATCTGCGGCACGATTACGCGCTGCGCGCGGTGGCCGTGCACAGCCCCAGCTTCGGCGTGGTCTTCGTGCTGCTGGCGCTGTGGCTGCTCTTGCGCGGGCGCGGCGAGCTGCGCCGCATCGCCGTCGCCGGCATGCTCGGCGTGGTGGCCGCCAATGCGCTGTTCACGCTGACGCTGTGGCGTGATTACGACCTGCGCCGCATCAGCACGCTGCTGGCGCAGGCGCAGGCGCGCGACATCGCCATCGGCAACATCGGCATGTACGAGGGCCAGTTCCACTTCCTCGGACGGCTGCATAAACCCATCGCGGCGCTGGACGACGGCGCCGAGCTGAACACCTGGCTGCACACGCACCCCGCGGGCTGGGTACTGGCGTATCCGGCCATGCTGGACGCTGAAGCGCGCCGCCATGCGCTGTACGCGCAGCGCTTTCGCGGTGTATGGCTGGTGCTGTGGCCGGCGCGCGTGCTGGCCGACGTGCGCGCCGGGCGCACGCCACCCGCGGACAGCGGCCCGGCGCTGGTGGTGCCGGGGGCGGCCGATGCCGTCGCCCACTGACGCGGCGCTGGCCGCGCGCATCGCCGCGCTGCGCGCGCAGTGCGACGGGCCGCGCGACGGCGCGCTGCTGCGCTGCATGCTCGGGCAGACCCTGGCCGGCGCCGGCGCGCACGCGATGGCGATCGTGGAGTTCGAACACGCGCTGCGGTTCGATGCGCGCTACAGCGCGGCCTGGAAGTTTCTCGGCCGCGCGCTGCTGGATGCCGGCCGCCGCGAGGCCGCCGTCGACGCCTGGCGCCAGGGCATCGCCGCCGCCGAAATGCAGGGCGATGTGCAGGCCGCCAAGGAGATGCGCGTATTCCTCAGGCGCATCGCGCGCACTGACCCGCAAGACGCGTCGGACTGATCGGGCAGCCATGCGCCGTCTGCCATCCGGCTGGCCGCGTTGCACTGATAAAAGCGGGCCCAGCCTCAGCCGCATTGCACTGATCGAAGCGGGCGCGGCATCAGCCGCGTTGCACCGATAGAAGCGGGCGCGCGGCCTCAGCCGCGCAGGGCGGCGATGTAGCGCCGTTCGAACCAGCGCTTGGCGGGATGGAACAGGCGCGAGCGCAGCAGCAGACTGCGCGTTTCGGTGCGATACACCAGCGTGCCGCTATCGAGGCTGTCGACGATGCACACCAGCTCGGCCGGCGCGATCTGCGTGGGCGCCTTGCCAGCCAGCTCGTCGAGCAGGTTCGCCGCTGCCGCCGCGCCCTGCAGGTCGGCCATGTGCGCCTGCTTGGGCATCCAGTCGGGGCCGGCGTGGCTGCCGGCATCGCCGACCACGTAACAGCGCGCGCAGCCCGGCACGCGCAACTGCGCATCGGCGCGCACGAACCCGCCGGGGCTCAACGGCAGGCGCTGTCCTGCACCCAGGCCGGGCCGGTGAGGCCGGGCATGAACAGGATCAGATCGGCGCTGATGCTGCCGCCTTCGGTATGCACCGCGCGTTCCTCGAACCTGACCAGCTTGTGGCCGAGGTGGATCTCGATGCCGCGCCGCTGCATGGTGGCCAGCAGGCCGGCGACCGCGCGCGCGCCAAGACGTTCGCCGGGCGTGGCCGCGGGCGAGAAGAACACGAGGCGGAAATTGCCGCGCTGGCGCGTGCGCCGCAGCCAGGTCTCGATGCCGAACAGCAGCTCGAACATCGGCCCGCCGCGCACCGCCGCGGGCTCGTTGGGATTGCCGGCGAAACCGAACGCGATGGTGCCGCCGCTCATGCCCTGCAGTCGCGCCTGGATCGCCTCGGCGGCTTCGATGCCATCGCAAATCGTCAGCGCGTGCTCGATGCCCGGCAGCTTTTTGATGTGGCGTGCGCCGCTGGCGATGATCAGGCCGGCGTTTTCCAGTGTCTGGCCATCGTCCGTGAGTATCCGGCGCCCGGCTTCTTCAAGACCGCAGGCGCGACCGGCGATGAAGCGCACGTTGTGCCGCGCGAAGAAATCCTGCAGCGGCACGCGCAGCGCATTGCCGCGACGCAGACCGGTGGGCACCCAGATCAGGCTGGCGTTGTAGATCAACTCGGGCTTGGGCGCGAGCACGTTGATGGGCACGCGCGCATCACGCTTGCGCAATGCACGGATGGCGCTGACTGCACCGAAACTGCTGCCGATGACGGTGATGCCGGACATGTGCTGCTCCCTGCGTGCGTGAAGCTGGCAATTTTGCGCCGCCATGCATGAACGCAAGTGCGCGCGCCTGCGGCAGGCCGCCGCGATGCGGCAGCGCCCGCGCTCAGAAATCCTTGCTCAGGCCGAGGTAATAACCGCGCCGCGGACCATACTGCGGCGCGCCGACACCGATGCCGGAGCCATCGCGAATGGCGTACACGCGGTCCAGAGCATTGATCACCGCCAAGCGCGCGTGCACGACGCCGAGCGCCGGCAGCTCCAGGCTGCGCGCGATGCTGAGGTTGAGCTGGAAGTAGGCCGGCAGCGTCTCGGTGTTGGCGAAGCCGGCGCGCAAGCCGCTGCCATAGAGATAGTCGAAGCCGAGTTGCGTGCCGTCGTCCAGGCGGTAGCTGGCGCCGCCGGAGCTGGTCAGGCGCTGCGCGTGGTCCAGCGCGATCCAGTGGCTGGCGATCCAGGCCAGTTCGGCGGCGTCGAAGTTGTACTGGCCGGATGCCACCTGCTTGCCCTGCGCGATGTTGTTGGCCAGGTTGAACCACGCGCGCAGCGGCCCATGCTGCCAGTTGGCGCTGAACTCGATGCCTCGGTTGCGGCCGTAACGGTAGTTGAAATCGCTGAACACCAGCGCGGTGCCGAACTGGCCCTCGTCGAGCAGGTCGCGCGCCTGGCTCATGTAGGCGTCGAGGCCCAGGGTGAGCGAGTCGCCGGGCCGCCACTGCACGCCGGCGTCGTAGTAATTGCTGCGCATGGCGCGCACGTTGGTGTTGGCATCGGTGGGCAGTGCGTTGGTGGTGCCCTGGAACTTCGCGATGTCGGTCGCGGCGATGAGTTCCGTGGCTGGCGGGGTGAAATAGCGCGCGTAACCGGCATGCAGCGTCCAGTCGTCGCTGATTTCATAGACCATGCCCAGACGCGGACTGAGCTGGCTCTCGTCGAGGTAGCCGCCGATGTGGTCGTAGCGCAGGCCGCCGTTGAGCGTCAGCTGCTCGCTGATGTTCCACTGGTCCTGCACATAGGCCGAGGCGGTGCGCGCGAGCAGGCGGTTGCTGTCGGTGATGCCGAGCGGCACGTCGCTGGTCTGGTTGCCGTCGGCATCGGCGGGAAAAACCAGCGAAGTATTGTCCTGCAGGCCGCGCTGGAAATCGGCGTAAACGCCGTAGCGCAGCGTGTTGCGCTCGCCCAGCGGCGTGGCGAAGTCCGCCTGCAGCGTGCTGGCGCGGTTGCTGCGGCCCACGCTGGAAGCAACGCCGTTGTAGATCAGGTCGCCGATGGCGTCCGGGGTGAAATCAACCTGGCTGTAACGCTGGCCCGCGGCGATCTGGTAATCGGTGGCGCCCAGTTTGCCCTGCAGGCTGACGATGGCGAAGCGGGTCAGTTCGCGCTGGCGCTCGTTGAGGTCGGCCGAGGGGTAGTCGCTGACGCCGGCGAGGCTGTAGACCGGCGCCTGATTGGGATTGTCGGGGATCTGGAAGCGGTTGCTGGTGACGCCGGCCAGCACGCTTAGACGCGTGGTGTCGTTGATCAGGTAGGACAACGCCCCGAAGCCCTTGCCCTGCCAGGTCGTGTCGTGGATCGCATCCATGGCCGCCGTGGGATTCTCGATGCCGAGATTGTTTTTCAGGTAGTCAGCGCTGAAAAACCAGCTCCAGCGGCCGTCGTGGCCGAACAGGCTGAGCGCGGGCTCGATCGTGCCGCGGCTACCGACGGTCACGCCGATGCTGCCGCCGTTGCCGAGCTTGGCGCCCGAGCGCGTGCGGATGTCGATCACGCCCGCGGTGCGCAGGCCGTATTGCGCGGGCAGCGCGCCGGTGAGCAGTGACACGCTGTGGATCAGGCGCGTGTCCAGGGTCTGGCCGAAGCCGGAGATGCTCTCCGGCAGGATGATGCCGTCGATGCGGTATTGCAGGTTGGCGTGGTCGCCACGCACGTGCAGTTCGCCGTAGGAATCCTGCACCACGCCCGGCGCCTGCAGCAGCACCTGGTTCAACGGCGTGGATTCGCCCAGCGGTAAGCTGGCGATGGCCTGGCGGGTGAACACGTACAGGCTGCTGCCGGTGGACGGCGCGAGCTGGTTGCGCGCCTGGTCCAGTACCGCGTTGACGGTGACCGTGGCCAGTTGTTTCGGTTTGGCGGCATCCGTGCGGTCCACGGCATGGCCGAGCGGGCTGTGCAGGGCCAGCAGCAGCGCGACGGCCAGCGGCGCGCGTGAGGGATGGCGCGGGGACATGGACAAACTCCGGCGTTCGGTCAGTGTTGTTACACAGTAACATGTGTGCCACGCGATGCCATGGGCCCAAAGTCATGCGTCACGAACGCGAAAAGCCCGCCGGAAAGGCGGGCTTTTTGCGGCTCACGCAAGCGTGGCGCCACCCTCATGGTGCGCGGCGTTCGCCGCGCGCGGATGCCACTAGGGCATCGGGTTCAGGGTGGCCGTGGCGATCGGCGCGGCGCTGTCGGCGGGTGCGTTCAAGGCGTGCTGCAAGGCGACACGGAACGCGTGGAAGCGCGACAACTCGCTGCCGTCCAACTGCACCGGGGTCACCACGGCCGGCAGCAGCTTGACCGGATTGGCCTGCGGCGTGACGGCGGCGGTCTGCGCCTCGATGCGCAACGGATCGATGCGCTTGCCGTGCAGCCAGATCTCGAAATACAGATGCGGACCGGTGGACAGCCCGGTGCTGCCGACATAGCCGATCACCTGGCCGGCGTGGACCATCTCGCCATCGCGCAGGCCGCGCGCGTAGCGCGACATGTGGCCGTAGCGGGTGACCAGATCGGGGCCGTTGCGCAGCTCGACCATCTTGCCGTAGTAGCCGTGCCAGCCGAAGAAATCCACGCGGCCGGAGGCCACGGCATGGATCGGGGTGCCCATCGGCGCGGCCAGATCGACGCCCTTGTGGAACTCGGGGATGTGCAGCACCGGATTGATGCGCCAGCCCCAGCCCGAGGTCAGTCGCGCCCACGGCAGCGGCGTGACCAGCGCGACGGGCATCAGGCCCTGGCCATCGGCATCGGCCAGCACCGTGTCGCCATGCGCGTCGCGGAAGCGGTACAGCGTGTGCTCGCGACCGGCGTCGTACACCGTCAGCCGCACCAGATCGGGTTCGCGCACGCCGGGCTCGCGAATGAACAGCGCGTCCACCAAGGTGCCGGGCGGCAGCGGTTGCGGCAGATTGCTGTCCACATGCAGCCAATCCTTGACCGCGCTGGCCATCACCGGGTCGAAATGGCGCGCCTCGAGCTCGGCGGTGAGCGAATGCGCCACCATGAAACTGATGTCCTCGGGCGTACCCCGCGGCAGGATGGGCGTGTGCCCCGATACCGGCGCCGTGTCGTCATTCGAGGTGAGCACGGCGGCCAGCAATTGACCGCCCGCGCCCGGCGGGCCGTTGCGCGCGATGGTGCGCGCCGGTCCGCCAGCCACGCCCCAACCCAGGGCGAGGCCACGGAAATGCCGGTCCTTGTGCACGATGCGCACGCCGACCAGGTGGTGGCCGCCGCGCACGGGGACGAGACAAGCTTCGATGTGGTCGCCGGCACGCAGCGTGCTCAGCGGCATGCGATGCGCAATCTTCTGGCCCCAGACGAAAGCATCGCTGCGGGTGACGCCCCAGTGCGCGAACACGCCATCGAGCATCTCGCCCTGGCCAAGGACCGTGCTCACCTGCTGGCAGGCGAAGGCCTGGGCACTAGCGGCAAGCGCGAACAACAACAAAGCGGCGACGGTGCGGTGGATTCGACGCATCGGGACATCCTCGAATCTAGTCTGATGAAGCTGCGCAACTTGCCCCGAATCTGGGCGCATCGCGGCGCGGCGCGTCGTTCCTTATAACCGGCGCTCGTTAGATGCGCGTTAGATCACGCGGCTTTCACGCCTTACCAATTTGTACGATTTCGTATGTACCGGGCAGTACATTTTTTCGACCCTGCGCACCCGCCCCGGGCAAACCCGCGCACGGGCGCGATATGCCGCTGCACCGCATGGGTGCAGGCGGCGAGAGCCGGCGCTCAGCGCGAAGAGACGTATTTCTCGCGGCGGATGTGCTGGATCGGCAGGCCGGCCAGCTTGAGCGCTTCGAAAGACTGATCGACCATGTCCGGGTTGCCGCACAGGTAGGCGATGTCACCGGCCGGGTCGGGCGCCAGCTCGGGCAACACGCTCTGCACGTAGCCGAGGCGATCGTGCGCGCGCGGCTGCGCGCGCGGCCCACGGCTGAAGCAGGGCACGAAGCGGAAACCCGCATGCGCGGCGGCGAACGCCTCGAATTCCTCGCCATACAGCAGCTCGGACTCGCTGCGCGCGCCATACAGCAGCACCGCCTCGACGCCACGCGCACGCATGTGCGCGGCCAGTTGCGGCAGCATCGCGCGGTACGGCGTGACGCCGGTGCCGGTGGCGATCAGCACGTAACGGCGGTTGGCATCGGCCTCGCCCAGCACGAAGCGCCCGTAAGGGCCGCTGGCCTCGACCGTGCCGCCCTCCTCCAGATGCGTGAACAGCGCGCTGGCGGCACCGCCCGGCACGTAGCTGACCGCGATCTCGATCAGCTCCACGGCCGCGCCGTCACGCGCGGCCACGGTGGCCACCGAATAGCTGCGCTTGGTCGGCTTGCCATCGGCGTAGGCGAAATGGATTTGCAGAAACTGCCCGGGCGTGAACGCAAACGGCTGGCCGTCGGTACGCGCGAAGGCGAGGTGACGCACGCTGGCTGCGAGCATGCGGCTCTGCGCCAGGCGCAGGGTGAAGTGCTGGATCATCGGCGGTGGGCAGGGTTCGGTTGGGTTGCCGCAGTGGAAGCGCTGCGTGCGCGCAGCGGCGACGGAACGCGGGTCATGCGCTCCTATACTAGCGCCTTGTCTTTCGGCTCATGCCCATGAACGCGATCCCCGCGCTCGATCTGCGCGCGCTGCGCAAAACCTATCCCAACGGCGTCGAAGCACTCAAGGGCATCGACCTCAAGGTCGAAGCCGGCGACCTGTTCGCGCTGCTCGGACCCAACGGCGCCGGCAAATCGACGCTGATCGGCATTCTCGCCTCGCTGGTCAACAGCAGCGGCGGCGAGGCGCGCGTGTTCGACGTGTCGGTGCAGCGCGAGCGCAGCCGCGCCATGGCCCTGCTCGGCGTGGTGCCGCAGGAGATCAACCTAAACCAGTTCGAGAAACTGTTCGACATCTGCGTCAACGAAGCCGGCTTCTACGGCGTGCCACGGTCGATCGCCAAGCAGCGCGCCGAGAAATACCTCAACGAGTTGCGCCTGTGGGACAAGGCGCAGCAGCCGGCGCGCAACCTGTCCGGCGGCATGAAGCGGCGCCTGATGATCGCGCGCGCCATGATGAACGAGCCGCGCGTGCTGATCCTCGACGAGCCCACCGCCGGCGTGGACATCGAGATCCGCCGCTCGATGTGGCAGTTCGTGCGCCAGATCAACCGCGAAGGCGTCACCGTGATCCTCACCACGCACTATCTCGAGGAAGCCGAAAACCTGTGCCGCAACGTGGCCATCATCGATCACGGCCAGATCATCGAGCACACCACGGTCAAGGCGCTGCTGACCCAGATCGACGTGGAAACCTTCGTGCTCGATCTGGTCGCGCCGTGCACCCAGCAGTCGCTGCCGCACCTCGAGGGCCTGATCCTGCGGCGCATGGACGAGTCCACGCTGGAGGTCGAGCTGCCGCGCGGCCGCGACCTCAACGCGCTGTTCGCGGCCTTGAGCACGGCCGGGCTGGTGGTGCGCTCGATGCGCACCAAGTCCAACCGCCTGGAAGAACTCTTCCTGCGCCTGACCGGCGCCACGGAGCGCGCGGCATGAGCTGGCAGCAGCAGTGGGTGGCGTTCTACACCCTGATCCGCCGCGAGGTGATCCGCATCGTGCGCATCTGGGGGCAGACCCTGATGCCGCCGGCGATCACCATGACGCTGTACTTCCTGATTTTCGGCACGCTCATCGGCAGCCGCATCGGTGAAATCCACGGCTACACCTACATGCAGTACATCACCCCCGGCCTGGTGATGATGAGCGTGATCACCAACAGCTACGGCAACGTCACCAGCTCGTTCTTCGGCGCCAAGTTCGGGCGCTACGTCGAGGAAATGCTGGTCAGTCCGATGCCGCCGCGGGTGATCCTCGCCGGCTACATCGGCGGCGCCATGCTGCGCGGGCTGATGGGTGGGCGTGATCGTGCTCGGCATCTCGCTGTTTTTCACCAGCCTGCACATCGTCAGCATCTGGGTGACGCTCAGCAGCGTGGTGCTGACCACGGCGATCTTCTCGCTGGCCGGTTTCATCAACGCCATGTTCGCGCGCAAGTTCGACGACATCGCGCTGGTGCCAACCTTCGTGCTCACCCCGCTCACCTATCTCGGCGGCGTGTTCTATTCGGTCGACCAGTTGCCGCAACCATGGCGCGCCATTTCGCACGCCAACCCGATCCTGTACATGGTCAGCGCCTTCCGCGACGGCATGCTCGGCGTCGGCGACATCGCGCTGCTGCCGGCCTACGCGGGGATGCTGGTGCTGTTCGTGGGGCTGGGCATCATTGCCGAGCGCCTGCTGCACCACGGACGCGGGCTGCGCAGTTGAGTCCGCGACCCTCGGCCTGGCCCATCGCATCCCCGCTTTGACTCGTCATCCTCGCTCTGACCCGTCATCCCTGCGCCGCCTCGGCTTGACTCGTCATCCCCGCGCAGGCGGGAGTCGCTTCACAACAGCGAAGCTGGTCATCCAGCGCTCTTTGGATTTCGATCGAGTCACTCACTGGGTCCCCGCCTGCGCGGGGACGACGGGTAAAGCACTGGATGACACGCGTTGCGGCGCGACGCCAAAACAAGCGCAAGTGCGAGCCTCACAGCCGCGCGCGGTGATCGGCCAGCAGCAATTCGGCGGGCAGCGCCGCAGCGGCCAGACCGCGCGCGAACAGCATGGCCTGGAAGCGCTCGCCCATGGCCTCGGGCAGCATCAGGCGCTTGATCTCCTGCGCCAACGCGTATAGCCCGGCGGCATCCAGTCCGACGGCGGCCTCAGCGTGTACCTGTTGCAGCCCTGCCGCCAGCAGGAATTGCCCTTGCGGCACGTAGGCCGCCAGCTCCAGGCCCGCGCCCTGTCCGGCCTCGGCCAGCGCGCTGAAATCGACGCTGGCGGTGAGGTCCTGCAGGCCGGGATGCAGGAACACGTCCGCGTGCACGCGCTGCCGGTAGAACGCGCGCAAGGTGCCGTTGGCGCGTTGCGGCAGGTAATACTCGGCGCGCGGGTAGCCGTAATCGACGAATAGTGCCAGCCCGGCCTCGAGCGTGCCCGCGACGGCCTGCAGCCAGTACGGCAATTGCGGCAGCAGCTCCGAGCGGTAACCATCGGCGAACGCCCGGCCCAGCGTGCGCTCGACGTGGCGCACGGCGGCGCTTGTCAGCGCATCCGCGGGGCGATCCACGCGCATGAATCCGCCCGCACCATCCAGCGCCACGTGTTCCTCGAACACCTCGCCGCCACGCAGCGTGAAACGCGTGGCCGGCAGCGCGTCGATCACCTCGTTGGCGAACAGCACGCCGCGCCATGGCGTCTCGGGCGGGCGCTCGAGCCACTGCACGCGCGCGTACAAGTCTTTCGGCAGGCGCTCGCGCAGTCGCGCCTGCTGGCGCACGCGCAGCTCGGCGCTGGGTTCCAGCATCAGATACCTTGCCGGCAACGCGTCGCGCAGCGCCAGCGCCGACAGCGCGTGTTCGGCGAAGGCGCCACTGCCGCCGCCCAGTTCCAGCCAGTCGGCATCCGCGCCCAATAGCTGCAGCGATGGCGCCAGCGCCGCCGCCACGCAACGCGCGAACACGGGCCCCAGCTCGGTGCTGGTGACGAAATCGCCCAATGCGCCGAACTTGCGCGCGCCAGCGCTGTAGTAACCCAGCCCCGGCGCGTACAGGCAGCGTTCCATGAAGGCGTGGAACGGCAGCGGCCCGTGCGCGGCGATGGTTTCGCGCAGCAGCGCGCTCAGGCGTGCCGAATGCGCGAGCGCATCGGCATCGGGTGCGGGCAGGTCGGTGGGCTGCATGGCTGGTCCTTGGGCGACAGCCGGCAAGCCTACATGCGCATGGCGCGTGCGGCGTGGCGCACCAACCGCGCCATTGGCGATCGCGATTCTGACTGTGGAGCTGCCGAACGCGGCCATGGCGCTTGCCGCCCCATGTCGGCTATGGCTAAATGCGCCATAAATGAAAGCCGCGCTGGTCTACCACGACAAGCTGATCGATGTGGATGGATCCATCATCGAGATGAAGATTTGGCGCGTGCCGTTGCCGGTCGACGGCAGTCATCATTTGCTCAAGTACAGCCTGTACTCCGGGCGTGGCGGCGGGCGCATCGTGGGCTACGACAACGAGTCTGGCAAAGGCGATCATCGCCATCTGCGCGACGTGGAGATGCCCTGTACCTTCACCACCGTCGAGCAGTTGCTGGCCGACTTCATCGCCGACGTGCAACGCGAACGAGGGCAACAACCATGAAGAAGACCATCACCATCCATGTCAATGATTCGCTGCAAGCCATGGGCGAGCGCTTCGCGGACGCGTGGCATCGCGCCGAGGCTGGCCGGGAGATGGCCGAAACGCACATCGGCTTCGTCGAGCTGGAAGCCATGCTGTCGGCCCTGACCCCCAAGCGCATGGAATTGCTGCGCGCGCTGCATGCGCATCCGGCCAAGGATGTGATGGCCTTGTCCAAGGCGCTGGGCCGCGACTACAAGCGCGTGCACCAGGACGTTCGCGAGTTGAGCGCCACGGGCTTGGTGGTGAAAGGTCCGCGCGGCGTGTGCGTCCCATACGACGTGGTTCATGCCGAGATGAAGCTGTAGACGCGCAACCGCGCGCCGTCAGTGCCAACTGCACGGGTTCGGCGCAGGCGCCGCTGCCGCCCGGTTTCTGCCAACGCTGAACACCGCCCCCCAGCTCGGTGCTGGTGACGAAATCGCCCAATGCGCCGAACTTGCGCGAGCCGGCGCTGTAGTAACCCAGCCCCGGCGCGTACAGACAGCGCTCCATGAAAGCGTGGAACGGCAGCGGCCCGTGCGCGGCGATTGTTTCGCGCAGCAGCGCGCTCAGGCGTGCCGAATGCGCGAGCGCATCGGCATCGGGTGCGGGCAGATCGGTGGCTTGCATGAGATCCACTGGCGCAAATCGGCAAGTCTATCCGCGTGGCGCAGGCGCCGCGGCAAAAGGAAAGGGCCGGCATCGCTGCCGGCCCAAGTCTCACACGGAAATGGAAGGATGCTTAGAAGCGGTAGTTGAAATCGACGTAATACGAACGGCCGTAGATGTTGTAGGCGCCTTGATCATAATATGGCCAACCCGTATAACTGTTGTCTTTAGGTGGCATGGTATCGAACAAGTTATTGACCGTAAGACTGACATTGGCGTCGCGACCTATATCGTACTTGACGGTGCCATTGTAAACAATCCATGGAGCAAGTCTGCCGGCTCCATAAGATTGATATACCGTCGGGTTGGAATAAGCGGCGAAATTAGGTAATTTTCCGTAACGAATGGCAGTCAGCGCGGACATCCAATTATCAATGGACCATGTTAAAGTACCACTCAGTATCGACTTATACTCCGGCCCGAGTGCTGAGCCACCTTGCGCGTACAAATAATCGTAGTAAGGATTGTGCAGAAGGTCGTATGTGGCAGTGCCAGTTGGGTTGTAAGTTGCAGCTTGGAATGGCTGCAAAGTATGGTGCAGGGTAACATTATAGCTGCCGTTCACTGCGAACTGTCCAAATCTCCCAGCGTCATATTTATAATTCACCGACGCGACAATTCCATTGACTCGTTCTTTCGCGATATTAATCGGTGAATAGGCGACATTTGTAATGCTCTCTCTTGAGGAGCGCGTTACTGCATTGTCTGCAATGATACAAACAGGTGAGTTAGCCGGTAACGTCCCAAGCAAGCATTCAGAATTTTCCAAGATCAAACTATTGACGCTTTCGTACTGAACTTCATTACTAATCCTGATATCATAATAATCCGCTTTGATATCAAAATTTGACGTTGGCGACCAAACAACGCCGCCGCCCCAGCTTTTCGCAGTAGTTGGCTGTAGATTCGGGTTCGGAAGTTGAGTTCCCGTGATTTGGTAGTTGACATTCCCATCCTGTAGTCCCGAGCACTGGCCAAGCGCAATGCCCGGGTACCTTTTCTCGCACTGATAATAGTCGGTAATAAACTGGTAGTTCCCGCTTGGACCCAGGAATACGTAACCCATGTCCGGCATACGGAAGGCCGTAGAATAATTTGCGCGCAAGAGCAGAGTACTTATTGGTCGAAATGCGAGTGATATCTTATAAGTAGGACGGCTTGCACTATTTCCACCATCGTTGTGAAAGCGATCATAGCGCGCGGAAATATCTGCGCTCAGCATGTGCGTGATCGGTATGTGGAACTCAGCTGCGGCAGCATAATTGTTTCGACGGCCACCGCCAGCTGAAGCGGTCTGCCCCCAAACTTGACCAGCGGCAATTGCCGCATTCACCGGTAATGTCCACTGTTCATCGCCCGCTTGAACGACACCGGCGAACCCAACGCTGCCCGCGGGTAGCTGAAACAAGTCCGTGTTGGTGACATTAAGGTTGATGTTTTGCGTATAGTCTTCAGAGCTACTGCCGATCAAAGCTGAAAAACTGCGGTACTCGGCTGGGGTAACTCCTTGATAAAATTTCGCATAATTCGGTGAATAGACTGGGTATCCATAATCGGTCCCGAGCTGTGGACCGAGGAATTGGTTTTGAAAAAAAGCGTCTACTTTTGATGTTATTGGATGTAGTTCAGTTGTTGAAGTGTTTTGCTGCGAGCGGGCGTAGTATGCATCATAATTCCAATTACTATCGCCAATGTCACCTTTCACACCACCATAAAAATTGTAGGAACGGTCGACTTCGTGCGTCGAGTTAGTCAACAGTCCACCAACCTCTTCTGGCGCAAATAATTCGAACGGATTTTGAAATGTTCCAGAATTGACATTATAGATAATGCCAGGCGATTGACCGATAGCCGCGCCGCTGATATTGGGCTCCCAGAAGCTGTAGAATGGACCCACTCCATAGTTTTGCGAATAGATGTCGAGAAGCAAATTTCCATAAAGCTCAATATTTTTATTAATTCGGAATGAGCCGTTTAAATAGGCGCTTCCTTCTTTCACTTTATTCGATACGGTGTTGTAACCAGGCGCATATGGGCTACCGCAAGCGTAGCCATTACTAACATATTGTCCAGGATGGTTTTTCACTGCAGTCAATGTTTGTCCGCGGCCCGTAGTTCCACCGTACTGCATGGCGATATTTGCGCATGGATTTGATCCGAAATTGTTCGGATCGACATAGCTATTACCTAGGAAAAGCGGGCCGTAATCAAAGATTCCATAGGTTATGGATTGTTGCGTGGCAAGCTCGGGATTCGGGCTATCAAATGTACTCGATGCATAGTTACGTTGGAATTGATAAATTGGCTGACGTTCTTGATAAGTTAGGCCGTACACCAAGTTAAGCCGATGCGTGCTAAAACCTCCCACCAGTGACAGTTTTTGTGATGAGCCGCCGCCTTGGGAATAGCCCCCAGCCTGGTAATTGAATGTTGTCCCTTCTTCATGGTGCTTGAGAATTATGTTCACGACACCAGCAATCGCTGCTGAGCCATAAATGGACGACTGGTTGCCTGGCACAATATCGACGCGACTCACCATTGCAAGTGGTATATTTGAAATATTACTGATGTTAGATTCGCCATTATACAGCAACGGATAGCTGGCAAGGGGATGCCCGTTAATCAAAATCAGTGTGAAATCCGGAGACAATCCCAAAAGCGAAATGGTCTGCGCGCCTTGCGTGAATCCGGCAGATAGATTATTACCCTGCACTTCCCCCGTAGCGAGCGGCTGCGCTCGCAACGCTTGATACAACGTTGTGAAGCCCTGCCTCTTGATATCTTCCGCAGTGATAGTAATGGTCGGCGTGGCGGTGTTGATCTCGGCGGTCGGGATCAGCGAGCCAGTAACGATGATCTTCTTCAGTTCCTGCGTCTTCTTGTCCTGCTTCTGCGTGCTGCCGTTCTGCGAGTCCTGCGCGCGCGCGGGCAGGGCATAGGCCGAGGCGGAGAGCGCGGCGACGATGGCCGCCGCCAACAACGAGCGTTGCATGGGCTTCATGGGTTCAAGACTCCGTGTGCGTGTGGGGCGAAGCGTGCTGGCCGGCGTTGCCCGGCCGTGACCAAAAGCCGTGATACCGGCAACCGGCAACCGGCAACCGGCAACCGGCACGGCTTTAACCCGAACCTAACGCCAAACGCACAGGTCGTTCCACGGGTTCGGCCGTGATGTAATCGATCTGTATGCGCGTAGGCTGTGGTTTTGTAATCTTCGCGTCGCCGCACCGCAGCAACATCGCGACTCCAGGCAGCGCTTCAATGCAGCCAATGCACGCCCAGCGGCAGGAGCAGCAGCATCAGCACGATGCCGTAGCTCACCATGGCCGCGGCGAGGCGCGGCGCCAGCCCGGCCATCGCGGCCAGCGCTGCGGCGGTGATCATCGGCGGCATCGCCGATTCCAGCACGCCGGCCTGCGCGGCCGCGCCGTGCAGGCCGAGCAGCGGTGCCAGCAGCAGCGCCAGCACCGGCAACGCGAGCATCTTCAGCAGCAGGCCGCAACCCAGCGCGCCCAGATGCTCGCGGTCCGGCAGCAGCTTGAGCTGCAGGCCGATGGCCAGCGCAACCAATGGCAGCAAGGCCACGGCCAGCGGCTGCAGCATCCCCGTCAGCCAGTGCGGCAGCGGTGCCGGCGCGATGGCCATGGCCAGCAACAGCGCCAGAAACGCCGGAAAGGTGAGCACCCGGCGCAGGATGTGCAGCGGCCGCGGGCGCACGCCATGACCGTAGGCCGCCAATACCACCACGCCGTAAGTGGAGAGGATCAGGAACGAGCCGAACTGGTCGTAGGCCACCGCGTAAGGCAGCGCCGCATCACCCAGCACCGCGCGCGTCAGCGGATAGCCGAGGTACGAGGTATTGCCCAGCGGCACGGTCAGCAGCAGCGCGCCGGTGACCGCGCGCGGCCAGCGCAGCGCGCGCGCCAGCAGCCACACCGCCAGCGCCGCGACGAGCAGCAGCACCCACGGCAGCAGCGCCACCGCCACCAGCTCGCGGCCCAGCTGCAGGCGCGAGGCATACAGCAGCACCATCGCCGGCAGGTTGACGTACAGCACCACCAAGTTGAGCGTGTCGGCGGCGCGCTCGGGCAGCACGCGCCGCCACGCCAGCACACGACCGATGACGATCAGCAACAGCAGAAACGCGAAAGTGGCGACCGGCAACTGCATGCGATGGCCTCGTCCGAAGGGCGATCAAGCTTTGCGCATCATCAGGCCAACCCACGTCCCCGACACAAGCGCTCGGGGATGACGAATCACGGTATCTGCGAAGGCGGGAATCCACGGCCCGCGCCCTGACGCTACTGGATCCCCGCCCCCGCCTTCGCGGGGGCAGGCTCTGCGCAGGGATGACGGACCTCTTGAGGGGATGACGGACCTCTTGAGGGGATGACGAGCCTATGCGCGGATGACGGGCCGGGTGGCGATGACCAGCCAGGAAACTCGGGCATCAGCCGTCGCGCAGCGCCGCGCGCAAAAACTCGGGCGCACTCAAGGCCGCGCGGTGCACGCCGGCGTTGTAGTAGCGCGTGGCGAACGGCCTGGTGTCGGCATCGGTCTCGCGGAAGACATCGATCGCCGCCGCGCCCTTGCGCGCCAGCGTGCAGCTCCACCAGCCGGTGGGATAGCACGGCTGCGGAAACGACAGCGTCGCCATGGCGCCGAAACCGGCCTGGCGCATGGCCGCGCGCATGCTCTGGATCAAGGCCAGATGCGCCAGCGGCGACTCGGACTGCTGCACCAGCACGCCGCCCTCGCCCAGCGCGCGCTGGCAACTGCGGTAGAAGGCCGCGTTGAACAGGCCCTCGGCGGGGCCCACCGGATCGGTCGAGTCGACGATGACCACATCCACCGAGCCCGGCGCGCACTCGGCCATGTACTGGATGCCATCGGCGAAGCGCAGCTCGGCGCGCGGGTCGCCGTTGGCCTCGCACAGCTCGGGAAAGTGCTGCTCGGCCAGGCGCGTCACGCGCTCGTCGATCTCCACCTGCACCGCATGCTCCACCTCGGCGTGGCGCAGCACCTCGCGCAGCGTGCCGCAATCGCCGCCGCCGATGATCACCACGCGCTTCGGCGCCGCGTGCGTGTACAGCGCCGGGTGCACGATCATCTCGTGGTACAGGAAATTGTCGCGCGTGGTGACCATCATGCAGCCGTCGATCACCATCAGCTTGCCCCAGTCGGTGCTGTCGTAGATGGCGATGGTCTGGTAGGGCGTGGTTTCCTCGTGCAGTTTGGCGCGCAGGCGAAAGCCGATGGACGACCCGCTGGGGGCGTAGTGCTCGGTGAACCAGGTCTCGCTCATGGCGGCGCGCTCGCAAAAAAAGAAACGCGATTGTAGCGGGCGGCGGCGCGCGCTCGGCGATGCGCGCCGCCGCCGCCGGCTACACTACGCGCGCCATCGACCCCGCGGCGTGCAAGGCTTCCGGTCGAGGTTGCCCGCGCGTCCAGGCCCGCCGCTGCGACGCCATCCACTCGATGACCACGGGAGAGCCCGCCATGCCGGAACACTGGGATCGCGACGCCGCGCGCCACACCTATGCCATGCCCTACTGGAGCGATGGCTATTTCGATATCGACGAACAGGGCCGCGTCAGCGCGCGTCCGCGGGGCGACGCCGGCCCCGCGCTGGCGCTCAGCGACGCCGTGGCCGCGGCGCGCGCGAGCGGCTTGCGTCTGCCGCTGCTGCTGCGCTTTCCCGACATCCTGCACCATCGCCGCGCGCGCCTGCAGCAGGCTTTCGCCGCGGCGATGACGGCGCACGGCTATCGCGGCGGCTACACCGCGGTGTATCCGATCAAGGTCAACCAGCAGCGCGGCGTGGCCGGCGAACTGGCCAGTGGCGGCGATCCCGCCGACTTCGGCCTGGAGGCCGGTTCCAAGCCCGAACTGCTGGCCGTGCTGGGCATCGCCAAGCCGGGCAGTCTGGTGGTGTGCAACGGCTACAAGGACGCCGAGTACATCCGCCTGGCGCTGATCGGCCGGCGCATGGGACTGGACGTGGTGATCGTCATCGAGAAGCCCTCCGAACTGGAGCACGTGCTGCGCGAATCCGCCGCGCTGCACGTGGCGCCGCTGCTGGGCGTGCGCATGCGCCTGGCCACGCTGGGCGCCGGCAAATGGCAGAACACCGGCGGCGACAAGGCCAAGTTCGGCCTCACCCCGCGGCAATTGCTGGACCTGCTGGCGCGGCTGCGCGCGGCGGGCCTGGGCGACGCGCTGCAACTGCTGCATTTCCACATGGGCTCGCAACTGTCCAACCTGCGCGACATCGCCTCGGGCATGCGCGAGGCCGGGCAGTATCTGGTGCAGCTCGCGCGGCAGGACGTGAACTTGCGCTGGGTCGATGTCGGCGGCGGTCTCGGCGTCGATTACGAAGGCACGCGCTCGCGCTCGTCCTGCTCGGTCAATTACGCCATCGAGCAGTATGCGCAGGCCATCGTGCAGCCGCTGGCCGAACTGTGCGCCGCGGCCGCGCTGGCGCCGCCGCGCATCGTCACCGAAGCCGGGCGCGCGATGACCGCGCACCACGCCGTGCTGATCGCCAACGTCAGCGAGGTGGAACCCGCGCCGCACGGCGCGCGCGCCGCGCTGGCCGCCGATGCGCCCGCGGCGCTGCGCCATCTGCACGCGCTGCACGCCGAACTGGCCGCGCGCCCAGCCACCGAGATTTACCTCGAGGCCCAGCAGCACCACGCCGAGGGCCTGGCCCTGTTCGCGCTGGGCCAGCTCGACCTGGCGCAGCGCGCCGCGCTGGACGATGTGTTCCACGCCCTCGCCCACGCCGTGCGCGCGCGCCTGGACCCGCACGAGCGCGCGCAGCGCGCGCTGCTGGACGAGCTCGACGAGAAACTCGTGGACAAATACTTCGTCAATTTCTCGGTGTTCGAATCGATCCCCGATGTCTGGGCCATCGACCAGATCTTCCCCATCGTGCCCATCGCCGGGCTCGACCGCAAACCCGCGCGGCGCGGCGTGATCGCCGATCTCACCTGCGATTCGGACGGACGCATCGACCATTACGTGGATGCCGGCGGGGTGGACGTGAGCCTGCCGCTGCACGCGCTGCCCGAAGATCCCGGGTCGCCGTATTGCCTCGGCATCTTCATGGTCGGCGCGTACCAGGAAACCCTGGGCGACATCCACAACCTGTTCGGCGACACCGACGCGGTGAACGTGCGCGTCGGCGCCGATGGCCGGCCCGAGCTCAGCCATCACCGCCGCGGCGACAGCGCCGCGCTGATGCTGGAGTACGTCGGCTACGACCTCGCCGCGCTGCGCGAGACCTGGCGCCAGCGTCTGCACGACGCCGGACTCGACGCCGCGCAGGCCGCGCCGCTGCTGGCCGCGCTGCAGGCTGGCGTGGACGGCTATACCTATCTGGCCACGCCGGCGTGAACACGCCGTCCGCGTGCGGCGTGCCGCAGGCCGTGGCCGCGCTGCGCCGCGGCGAGGTGATCGGCCTGCCCACCGAAACCGTGTACGGCCTCGCCGCCGACGCCGGCAACGCGCAGGCGGTGGCGCGCGTGTTCGCGCTCAAGCAGCGCCCGGCCGACCACCCGCTGATCGTGCATCTGGGCAGCGTCGCGCAACTGGACGAGTGGGCGCGCGCGGTGCCCGAGGCTGCGCGCGAGCTGGCCGCGCGCTACTGGCCGGGGCCGCTGACCCTGGTGCTGCCACGCGCCGCACGGGTGCTCGATGCCGTCACCGGCGGCCAGGACACGGTCGCGCTGCGCATGCCGGCGCACCCGCTGGCGCGCGCCGTGCTGGATGCCTTCGGCGGTGCGCTGGCGGCGCCCTCGGCCAACCGCTTCGGGCGCATCAGCCCGACGCGACCCGAGCACGTGCGCGCGGAGTTCGGCGCGGCCGTACCCTGCGTGCTCGACGGCGGGGCGTGCGCGGTGGGCATCGAATCGACCATCGTCGATCTCAGCGCCGCCACGCCGCGCATCCTGCGCCCCGGCGCGATCACCCGCGCCATGCTCGAAGCCGCGCTGGGCGTGACCGTGGCCGCAGGCGCCGATGCCGCCGCCCCGCGCGTTTCCGGCAGCCTGCCCGCGCACTACGCACCGCGCACGCCGCTGCGCCTGCTGCCGCGCGATGAGCTGCTCGCGCAGGTCGGCGCTCCCGGCGTGCTGGTGCTCGGTCACGGCTTCGCGCTGCCGCCGCAAGCCGGGCTGCGTCTGCCCACCACTGCCGCCGGCTACGCGCAGGTGTTGTACGCGGCGCTGCGCGAACTGGATGCGCGCGGCGCGCGCGTGATCCTGGTCGAGCAGATACCCGATGCGCCCGAATGGGCCGCGGTGCGCGATCGCCTCACCCGCGCCGCGGCGGGCACCGGCGCCGCGGATTGAACGCGGTCAGGGCGCATCCGCGTCCACGCCCAGTCCCTGCGCGATGCGGTTGACAAAATTGAAGTACGCGGTGATCAGGTTCACGCGCAGGATGTCGGCATCATCCAGGCCCTGTGCGCGCAGTGCGGCGATGTCCCCGGCGCGCAGCGCATGCGGCTGCAGGGTGAGCTTGCGCGCGTACAACGCGATGGCGCGCTGACGCGCGTCGGCGATGGTCTCGGGCGCGGCGCGCACGGCCTGCAGCGCGTCGTCTTCCTCGATGTAGTACTGCAGGCGCCCCAGATGTTCGCGCACGCAGTAGCCGCAGCCGTTGGCCGCCGACACCACCACGGCGATGATCTCGCGCTCGTCGCGCGGCACGCCGCCGGGCGCGAACATCAGGTGCGAATACAGCGCCAGGTGTTGCTGCAACGCTTCGACATCCAGGCCCTGCGCCTCGATGATCGGCGTGGACTGGCCGCGGCGTGCGCGCAGGTCGGCATAAAACGCGGCCAGGGCGCCGTCGGCGTGGGCTTCGTCGATGCTGTTGATCCACGCCATGCGGCGGCTCTCCGGACGCCGCGCCGGATGCGCGGCCGTGGCGGGCATCTTCCCATGCGTCGTTGTGCGCTTGGCAAGTACGCATCCGCATCGCGCACAATCACGCAGCGGGCGCCACGAACGGTTCGCCCGGCCCCCGGCACTACCGCCATCCAGATCAGGAATCGCAACGCATGAGCACTTTGCAAGTCGGATTCGTCGGACTCGGCGCGATGGGCGTGCCCATGGCCCGCCACCTGCACGCACGCGGCCTGCTGAACGGCGTCGCCAACCGCACGCCGGCCAAGGCGCAGGCGCTCGCGTCTGAACTCGGCGTGGCCGCGCCGGACACGCTGGCGCAGCTCGCCGCGGCGTGCGATGTGATCGCCCTGTGCGTCACGGCTGATGCCGACGTGCTCGGCTGCGTGCAGGCGCTGCGTCCGGGTTTGCGCGCCGGCGCGATCGTGATCGACCACAGCACGGTGGCGCCGGCAACCGCGCAGCGCGCGGCGGCGCTGCTGCGCGAGGCCGGTGCGCGGTTTCTGGATGCGCCGGTATCCGGCGGCGTGGAGGGCGCGCGCAATGGCAAACTCTCGGTGATGGTCGGCGGCGACGAGGCCACGCTGGAGCGCGCGCGCGTCGTGCTGGAAAGTTACGCCGCGCGCGTCACCTGGATGGGCGCCACGGGCAGCGGCCAGGCCACCAAGGCGGTGAACCAGGTGCTGGTGGCCGGCATCGCCGCGGCGGTGTGCGAGGGCCTGGCGCTGGGCGCGGCGCTGGGACTGCAAGCGGAACGCCTGCTGCCGACATTGGCGGCGGGCGCCGCCGGCAACTGGTTCCTGGACAAGCGCGGCGCGACGATGCTGCGCGGCGAGTTCGGCGTCGGCTTCAAGCTCGGCCTGCTGCACAAGGACCTGGGCATCGTGCAGGGCATCGCGCGCGCCGCCGGCACCGAGCACAGCGTCGTCGACAAGGCGCTGGCCGACTACGCCGCGCTGATGGCCGCCGGCCACGCCGACGAGGACATCTCGGCGCTGATCCGGCTGAAGCACGCGCCAGTGCGCGGAGCCTGATCAACCACCCGGCAGCGCGCCCGGCTGCGGGCGCTGGCCGTGGTCGATCCAGCGCGTGAGCTCGTCGAAGGCGCGCCCGACTTCGGCGCCGGTGAACACGCAATGGCCCTCGGCGGGCACGTACTGCTGCACGAACATGCCGGCATGGCCGGCGCGCTGCACGCGTTCGGCGTAGGCATCGACGCTGTCGGCGGGCACCAGCGGGTCGGCCAGGTCGTGCAGCTCCAGCATGGGACGCAGCAGGCGGCCGCTGGGGGTGTAGTAGCGCAACAGGTAGGCCACGGCCGCGGGATCGGCGCGGTAGCGCGTCACGCCGGCGTTGAGCGCCGCGTCGTCGCGCGTGCCGAGGTACACGTAACCGGCGTTGCCGAAGGGGTTGCCGCCAGCCTGCTGCTGCGCGCGTTGCACCAGCGCGGTGGCGAACGCGATCACGCCGGGCAGGTCCTGGGGCGTGCCCACGTGCCAGATCGCGCGCAGGTCGGCGAAACGCCCGGGGTGCGCGGCGAAGGCGGCGGCGATGCGCTGTTCGATTTCGGGCGTGGGCGCGTAATCGGCCGGCACCGGGCCCAGCGTCGGCAGGATGCCGGGGAAGTAGTACGCGAACGCCGCGAGCATGCGGAACTGGCGCTGCCCGAGCTCCCAGCTGGGCGCCAGCGCGCCGCACAGCGCCAGCGCGCCCTGGTAGTTGCCGGGGTCGCTCTCGATGGTCAGCGCGGTGAGTGCGCCGCCCATCGAGTCGCCCGCCACCAGGGTCTGCCGCGGCGCGCCGTGCCGCGCGATGAAGTACGCGCGCAGTTGCGCGGTGTCGGCCATGGCGCTTTGCAGCGCCCAGCCGGTCTGCGCGTAGGCCGACTGGATCACCGCGTAGCCGCGCGCCAGCATCGGCGCCAGCCAGGCTTGCGGCGCGTCGAGGTCGTAGCGCACCGGGTCGAGCGAATAACCGTGGTAGAACACCACCAGCCGGTGGTTCCAGTCCTTCGGCACGTCGATGCGGTAGGCCACGCCGCCGAGGCGGCCGGTCTCGATGGCGATGCCGGCGCGGGTGGTGCGCTGCACGGCGTGCACATGCAACCCGGCATAGGCGGCCGGCGCGCTGCGCGCCTGCGCGACACACAGGCTCGCGGCCAGCAGCAGGCCCGCCAGCACGGGCAGGAGTCGCGATCGGCATCGACGCGGCGGGTGCATGGCGGAGACTCCTCGGGGACAGCGGCGCAGTCTAGCCGCCGGCGCCGGCTGCGCGCCGGCAAGCGGACGTCCGCGGACAGCGACGACCGGCAGCGCGCGCGCGCAAATGATTGATCGCAAAGGATCATGGCCACGCCATGGGCTGGCACGGGGCTTGCGATGACCTCCCTGCCGCGGCGCATGCCGCACGCACCACCACGGAGCCCACCATGGACAACGAACTGAAACTGCTCGGCGCGGTATTCGCGCTCAATGCACTGCTGCTGGCAGTGCTGCTGACGGTGATGCTGGGCCTGGCGCCCACGCCGCGCTCGGCGTTCGCCGGTGTCAGCCAGCCTGCCTCCGCAGCGCTGCCAACGCCGGCCTGATGGGCGTCACCACGGGCCACGACCACGACACAACCGCCGGCTCGCATCGCGCGTCCGCGCCTGCAGCGCGGCGGAACTTCGCGGCTGGCAAGCGGTCCACTTGAACGCGGCGTGAATGATGTTCGCGCCCGTCATGGTCCGCTGCACCGCGCACGAGGTCGGCGGGCCGGTTCCTGTCTGCGGGGGAGAGTCGTCCATGTCCAGTCGAATTTGCGCGTTGTTGATGGCGCTCGCATGGGTCATCGCAATCGGTGGCAGCGCGGCCCATGCCGCGACCACGCAGCCATTGCTGCTGCTGCGTTATCCGACGATGTCGAAGACGCAGGTCGCCTTCGAATATGGCGGCGAATTGTGGGAAGTGCCGCGTGCCGGCGGGCAAGCCCACGTGCTGGCCAGCGGCATGGACATGCTGACCCAGCCGATCTTTTCGCCGGATGGCTCGATGATCGCCTTCACTGGGACTTATGACGGCAACACCGATGTCTACGTGGTGCCGGCCAGTGGTGGCGAACCACGCCGACTGACCTATTACCCCGGCCCCAATGTGGCGGTCGGCTGGACGCCCGACGGCAAGGCGATTTTGTTTCGTTCGCGCCGCTACAGCTATTCCGATCCCGACCAGCTGTTCACGGTGCCGGTGACCGGCGGCTTCCCGCAGGAACTGCCGCTGCCGATGGCCGAGCAAGGTTCGTACTCGGCCGATGGCACGCACCTGGCTTACGTGCCTGAGTTCCAGTGGGAACCGTTCTGGAAATACTACAAGGGCGGGCAGCACACACAGATCTGGCTGGCGCGTCTGTCCGATTCGAGCGTGGTGCGCATCCCCGACCTGAATGCCAACGAGAGCGATCCGATGTGGGTCGGCAACACGGTGTATTTCCTGTCCGATCGCGACGGGCCGATCACCCTGTTCGCCTACGACACGGGCACCGGCCAGGTGCGTCGCGTGATCGACAACACCGGCTTCGACATCACCTCGGCCACAGCGGGCCCTGGCGGCATCGTCTATTCGCAGTTCGGCCAGTTGCATGTGTACAACTTCGCCAGCGGCCACAGCCGCGCGCTGGCGGTGACGGTGTCCGGCGATCTGCCGCAACTGCGCCCGCGCTTCATCAACGTGTCCAAGCTGATCGACGATGCCGCGATCTCGCCCAGCGGGGTCCGCGCGCTGTTCGAGGCCAACGGCGACATCCTTTCGGTGCCCACCCTGCACGGCAGCTTCGTCAACCTCACCCACAGCCCGGGGGTCATGGATCGCGATCCGGCCTGGTCACCCAATGGCCGCTGGGTTGCCTATTTCTCCGACCGCGCCGGCGAATACGACCTGTACATCCGCGCGCAGAACGGCACCGGCACGCCGCGCCGCATCGCGCTCGGCCAGAAGGACGCCTTCTACTACGGGCTGACCTGGGCGCCGGACAGCCGCAAGCTGGTGTTCGGCGATCAAAAGCTCAACCTCTGGTATGTCGATCTGGCCGCGCATGATCCGCACCCGGTCAAGGTCGCGCACAACGCCTATGCGACGTTGCAGCACTTCCATCCCGGCTGGTCGCCGGACAGCCGCTGGATCGTCTACTCGAAGGTGATGCCCAACTACCTGCACGCGATCTTCATCTACTCGCTGGCCGCTGCCCGCGCGCAGCAGGTGACCGACGCCAGCAGCGACTGCCGCCATGCGGCCTTCGATGCCAACGGCAAGTACCTGTACTTCACCTCGAGTACCGATACGGCGCTGACCTCGGGCTTGTGGGAAATGAGCGGCATGGAGCGGCCGGTCACGCGCCATGTGTACGCCGCCACGCTCATGCCGGGGACGCCTTCGCCGCTGGCGCCGGATGCGGGCTTTGAACCTGCCGCTCCGGGCGGCGCCGCACACACCGCTGGCAAAACCTCCAAAGCCGCGGCGGCGGTCGCGATCGACTTCACCGGCCTGCAGGCCCGCGCGGTGCCGCTGCCGATCAGCGCCGCCAACTATGTGGGCCTCGCGGCCGGCACCAGCGGCGTGCTGTATCTGCAGAAGGCGCCCCTGGTGACGATGCCGTCGGATGTCACGCCGTTCGGCGTGCCGGTGTCGATCGAGCGCTTCGAACTGGCCTCCAGGAAAACCGCCACGCTGGTCAGCGGCATCACCAGCTTCCGGCTCGCTGCCGATGGCGCGAAGATGCTGTATCAGCGCGGAACGAACTGGTTCATCGCCGCGACCAAGCCCAAGGCCAAGCCGGAGAAGCTGGCCACGCAATCGCTGCGCGTGTTCGTGGTGCCCAGCGAGGAATGGGCCGAGATGTATCGCGACGCCTGGCGCATCGAGCGCGCGTATTTCTACAACCCCATCTACGACGGCCTGAACATCGATCAGGCCGAGGCCGAATTCGCGCACTACCTGCCCGGCCTCGCCAGTCGCAACGGACTCAGCTTCCTGTTCCGCGAGATGACCGGCTATCTCTCGATCGGCCACATGTTCATCTACGGCGGTCATGAGCCGAAGATGCAGGACATCCATGTGGGCCTGCTGGGCGCCAATTACGCCATCGAGCACGGCCACTACCGCATCACCCGGATCTTCACCGGCGGCGCATGGAATCCGCAGTTGTATGCCCCGCTGGCGCAGCCGGGTCTCAAGGTCAAGGTGGGCGATTACCTGCTCGCGGTCAACGGCCAGCCGCTTCGCGGTGACGCCAACATCTACGAGGCATTCCAGAACCTGGCCAACAAGGACGTGACGCTGACCGTGGGCTCGCGGCCGGACATGGATGGCGCCCACCACGATCGTCGTCAAGACCATCCCCAGCGAACACGCGCTGCGCAACGTCGCCTGGATCGACCACAACATCAGGCTGGTCAACCGGCTCTCCGGCGGCAAGCTGGGCTATGTCTATCTGCCGGATACGGAGTGGGGCGGCTACAAGAATTTCAACCGCTATTTCTTTTCGCAGGTGGACAAGCAGGGCGTCATCATCGACGAGCGTTTCAACCACGGCGGCGATCTTTCCGATTACATCATCCAGTATCTGCAACGCAAACCCATGGCGCTGGTCGTCCCCCGCTGGGGCCGCCCCCAGCTGGCCCCGCCGATGGCCATCTTCGGGCCCAAGGTGATGATCATCAATCAGTTCTCCGGCTCCGGTGGCGATGCCTTGCCGTGGTATTTCAAGATGGACCACGTCGGCACGCTGGTCGGCGAGCGCACCTGGGGCGGACTGGTCGGCATCGGCGGCTATCCGAAACTGATGGATGGCGGCGGCATCACCGCGCCACGCGTCGCCGTGGAAGGACTCAACGGACATTTCCCGGTGGAGAACCACGGCATCGCGCCGGATGTGACCGTGTGGCAGAACCCGAAGCTGGTGCGCGAGGGGCAGGATCCGCAGCTCGAGCGCGCGGTGCAGATCGCGCTGCAGCAGCTCAAGGCGCATCCGCTGCCGCACTACACGCACGCGCCGTGGCGCAATTACCACCCGCAACTGCCGCCGCTGCCACAACCCGTGGCCAGCCCTGCACCCGGAGGGCAATAACCGCGCGTCGCGCCATGCTGCACATCGTCCTGGTGCATCCCGAGATCGCGCCCAACACCGGCAACGTGATGCGTCTGGCCGCCAACACCGGCTGCGCGCTGCATCTGGTGCGGCCGCTGGGTTTCGCGCTGGATGACGCCAAGCTGCGCCGCGCCGGGCTGGACTACCGCGAACACGCGCGCGTGGCTGTGCACGACACGCTGGCCGCCTGCCTGGCCGCGCTGCACGCGCCGCGCGTGTTCGCCCTGACCAGCAAGGGCCATGTGCACCCTGACGAGGCGCGCTTTGCCGCCGGCGACGCGCTGCTGTTTGGCAGCGAGAGCCAGGGCCTGCCCGCCGCCGTGCTGGCCGCCGTGCCCGAGGCGCAGCGCCTGCGCCTGCCCATGGTGCCCGGCAGCCGCAGCCTGAATCTGTCCAACGCCGTCGCGGTGACGGTGTACGCGGCGTGGCGCCAGCTCGGCTACGCCGGCGCGGTGTGAGCCAGCGTCGATCCCGCGCATGGCCTGCACGCGAGGAGCGCGGGGCGCGGGCTACAATCCGCGCATGTCCGAATCCACGCTCGATGCGCTGCTGCCGGCGCCGCTGAAACGCCTGCTGAGGCGCACCCTGGAGGAAGCCCTGAACCGCGCGCTGGCGCTGGATGCCGACAGCCGCGACGCGCTGGCCGCGCTGGATGGGCGCAGCGTCTGCGTGCGCGTGCCGCAGCCGCCGCTGGCACTGCGCCTGCACGTGCAGGACGGTCGCCTGTGCGTGGGTCCGGCCGCCGCTGCCGAACTTGAAGTGAAGCTGCGCCCGGCCAGCCTCGCCGCGGCGGCGCTGAAAGGCGACGGCGCACTGCCGCCGGGCGCGGTGAACCTGTCCGGCGATGCCGACCTGGCGCGGCGCATGGAGAAATTGGCGCGCGACTATCAACCCGACCTCGAAGCGGCCTTCGCCGCGCGCTTCGGCGAGGTGCTGGGCGTACCGCTGGCGCGCGCGCTGCTGGGCGCGCTGGCGCAGGCGCGCACGTTCGCGACGCAAGGCCTCGAGGATGGCGCGGCCTGGTTGCGCGACGAGGCGCGGCTGACCCCGGCACGCGAGGAGATCGCGGATTTCCTCGACGAGGTGGACCACGTGCGCGAACGCAGCGAACGCCTCGCCGCGCGGCTCGAGGCCCTGCGCGCGCGCCTGCATGGCGCGCGGCGATGAGCACGCTGTCCTCGACCCCGCGCCTGCTGCACGTGCTGGTGATCGCGCTGCGCTGGCGCCTGCACGAATTCGCGCAGGGCACGCGCCTGTATCGACCCCTGGCGTTGCTGGCCGCGCTGCTGCCGCGCGCGCGCGCTGCGCGCGGACTGGCGCGCGGCGAACGCCTGCGCCTGGCGCTGACCGAGCTGGGGCCGATCTTCGTCAAATTCGGCCAGGTGTTGTCCACGCGCCGCGACCTGCTGCCGGCTGATCTGGCCGATGCGCTGGCCAAGCTGCGCGACCAGGTCGAGCCGTTCCCCGGTGCGCAGGCGCGCGTGACGATCGAAGAGCAATTGGGCAAACCCATCGCGCAGCTGTACGCCGAATTCGACGAAACGCCGCTGGCCTCGGCCTCGATCGCACAGGTGCACGCCGCGCGCCTGCCCGATGGCCGCGCGGTCGTGGTCAAGGTGCTGCGCCCCGGCATCGCCGCGCGCATCGCGCGCGACACGCGCCTGCTGCGCGCGCTGGGCAATCTGGCGCAGCGCTGGCACCCGCGCGCCGACAAGATCCGCCCGCTGGAGGTGGTCGAGGAGATCGAGAAAACCCTCGAGCACGAACTGGACCTGCAGCGCGAAGGCGCCAACGCCAGCCTGCTGCGGCGCAATTTCGCGCACGCGCCGCATGACCTGTACGTGCCCGAGGTGTTCTGGGACTGGAGCGCCGAGCGCGTGCTGACCCTGCAGCGCGTGCACGGCATCCCCGCCGACGACATCGCCGCGCTGGATGCGCTGGGCGTGGACCGCAAGGCGCTGGCGCGCAAGGGCGTGCGGCTGTTCTACGAGCAGGTGTTCCGCGACAATTTTTTCCATGCCGACGCGCACCCCGGCAATATCTGGGTGGACCCGGGCGAACCCGCCGACGCCAGTTTCATCGCGCTGGATTTCGGCATCATGGGGTCCTTGCCCGAGGCCGACCAGTACCTGCTGGCCGAGAACTTCATGGCGCTGTTCCAGCGTGATTACCGGCGTATCGCCGAGCTGCACGTGGCCGCCGGCTGGATGCCGGCCAGCGTGCGCATCGACGAACTGGAAGCCGCCACGCGCGCGGTGTGCGAGCCGTACTTCACGCGCCCGATGAGCGAGATTTCCATCGCCGAGGTCACGGTGAAGCTGTTCCAGACCGCGCGCGAATACGAGCTGACCCTGCAACCGCAATTGATCCTGTTGCAGAAAACCCTGCTCAATATCGAGGGGCTCGGCCGCCAGCTCGACCCGGAGATCGACATCTGGGCGGTGGCCGAACCGATCCTGCGCAACGTCCTGCGCCAGCGCTACGGGCCGCGCGCCTGGCTGCGCGAGATCAAACACCGCGCACCGGAATGGATGCGCCAGGCGCCGCGCCTGCCCGAATTGCTGATCCAGACGCTGGAACAGGCCGCCAGCGGACGCGGCGAACTGACCATCCGCGCGCGCGAACTTGAAGCGCTGGCCGCGAACACGCGCGTCACCCAGCGCCTGCTCGCCGGCGGATTGTTCGGCAGCACGCTGCTGGTCCTCGCCGCGCTGCTGTGGACGCTGAAGCCGCAACTGGGCATTGCCGCGCCGGTCGTGCTGGCCGTGCTGGGCGTACTCGCCTGGTGGCGCGCGTGGCCGCGGCGCGACGCAGCACCCCGTTGAGGCAGGCGTCCCCGGCACCATGACACGCGGCCCGGCACGCTCGGCACGCATGAGGCGGCGCTGAACCATGCAGCCGGAATACATTACGCATGGATCACGGCTTGATCCTGATCAAACGGTGAGCCGGCGCGTGTGCTTAAGGTGGCATGGCCGCAACTCGCGGCTCCTATACAGGAGTATTCATCATGCGCAAAACCCCCCTGATCCTGGCCGCGGCCCTGACCGTCACCGGCTTTGCCGCACAGGCGCAAACACCCACCGAGACCCCGCAACAACTGCACGCGCAAACGCGTGAGCGCATGCAGACCAATGATGCGCCGCAAATCTATGGCAGCCAGTTGATGACCCCCGCCGAACGCGCGGCCTATAGTCAGCGTTTGCGCGAAGCCAGGACCGTGCAGGCGCGCGATCGGATCCGCGCCGAGCATCACGTGCAGATGCAGGAGCGCGCCAAGGCGCAAGGCGTGACCCTGCCGCCGGCGCCACCGCTTGAGCGTGGCAAAGTGCACCAGAGCAGCCGCCCAGGCATCGGCCATGGCGCGGGCCAAGGCATCAAGCAGCGCCAGGGCGGTGGCGGTGGTGGCCGCCGCGGCGGCGGTTGATCGCACGCGCCACGCCTGCACACGCACCGCGCTTTACCTCACGGCCGCAGCCTTGACTGCGGCCGTCTTTTTGCACGCGCGCGTCTTGCCCCGCGCGCAGGCTGCCTGCATGCTGGCCGCATGCGCCTGCTGGTCGTCGAAGATTCGCCGCTGCTCGGCCCCAGCCTCGAACGGGGCCTGCGCGCCGAAGGCCATGCCGTGGACCTGGCCGGCGATGGCGTGACGGCATGCGAATTCCTGCGGCGCTATCCCTATGACGCCATGCTGCTGGACCTGGGCCTGCCGCAGCGCGATGGTGGCGAGGTGCTCAAACGCCTGCGCGCCGCCGGGCGCGACACGCGCGTGCTGGTGCTGTCGGCGCGCGATCAGGTCGAGGACCGCGTCGGTGCGCTGAACCTCGGCGCCGACGATTATCTGGTCAAGCCGTTCGCCTGGGACGAGCTGCTGGCGCGACTCAATGCGCTGCTGCGGCGCAGGAGCGAAGGCGTTCCGCTGCTGCGCCACGGCGCGCTCAGTCTGGACCCGGCCACGCGTCTGGCGCGCGTCGATGCGCAACTGCTGGCGCTGTCGCCACGCGAGTACGCGCTGCTCGAGCTGCTGCTGCGCGCGCGCGGCCATGTGCATTCGCGCGCGCAATTGTTCGAGCATCTATATGACGCCACCAGCGCCACCTCGGACAAGGTCATCGAGGTCCTGCTGAGCACGCTGCGCGCCAAGCTGGCGCAAGCGGGGTTGCCCGATCTGATCCAGACGCGACGCGGGTTCGGCTATGTGGTGGAGTGAGCGCGGCCGGCGCACGCTGTTGCGGCATCTGCTGCTGGTGCAGATGGGCGGTTTGCTGCTGCTGTTCACGGCGCTGTTTTTCGTGCTCGACGGCACCATCGATCGCGAGCTGTACCGGCGCCTGGACAACGAACTGCTGGATCGCGCGCGCAGCTACGCGGTACTGGTGGCGGTGGGTCACGAAGCCGACCTGCCGCGCGCCGGGGCGCCCGGTGCGAGTTTCGATCTGCGCGTGCTGACGCCGGCGGCGTGGGCCGCGCGGCATCCGGGCGCGGCGCCGCGCATCGGCCAGCCGCGCTATTTCGATACCGTACTGGCGGATGGCGCGCCGGCGCGCGCGCTGGCCCTGGCGCTGACCGCAGCCGGCCAGCCGCGCGTCCTGTTGTTGGCCGAATCGCGCGAGCGCACCGACCGTCTCGAGCGCCAGCTGCACTACACGCTGCTCGGCGGCATCGTGCTGGCTCTGGCACTGGCCGCGGCACTGGCCACGCTCAGCCTGCGCCGCGGCTTGCGCCCGCTGACACGGTTCAGCAGCGCGCTGCAGCGCATCGACCCGGAACACCTGCCCGCCGCGCTGCCGCCGCAGGCCTTGCCGCAGGAATTGCAGCCGCTGCGCGACGCGCTGGATGCAACCCTGCAGCGCCACGCCGCCGCGCTGGCGCGCGAGCGCCTGCTGTTGCGCGAAGTCGCGCACGAGTTGCGCACGCCGCTGGCCGAGATGCGCAGCGAGGTGGAGCTGGCGCTGCGCGCGTCGCATGCGCAAGGTGACCCCGCCGCGCTGCACGCGAGCCTGGCCGGCATCGCGCGCCTGCAGCGCATCACCGACAGCCTGCTGTTGCTGGCGCGTTACGAATCCGGCCAGGCGCAACCGCTGCTCGAACCACTGGATCTGGCGGCGCTGTTGCGTGCGGCCTGCGCGCGCGCGGCGGCGCAAGGCGTCGCGCGCGCGATCGAGGTGCAGGTGCAAGCCGAGGACGAGTGCTGGATCAGCAGCGATCCGGTACTGCTCGAACGCATTCTCGACAATCTGCTGCACAACGCGGTCAGCCACGCGCCCGCAGAAAGCCGCGTGCAGGCACATTGTGCGTGCGCGGATGCGGCACGGATCGTGATCAGCAATGCCGCACCTGCGCTGGATCCCGCGGACCTGGCGCAATTGGGCCGGCGCTTCTGGCGCAAACGCGCGACGCAGGCCGGCGATGGCCACGCCGGTCTCGGTCTGGCGCTGGCGCAAACCCTGGCCGCGGTACTGCACACACAATTGCGCTTCACGCTGCACGACGGAATCCTGTACGCGCACCTCGGCCCGCTCGCAGCGCTGCGCGACACGGCGTGATCAGCGCCGCGGCAGGATGTCGCGCCGCAGGGCTCTTAAGCAGGGTCAAAGCTTCACCGCGCAGGCTGCGCGCATTCCCGCCACGGAGTCGCGCATGTCCCGCCCCGCAATCCTCGCTTTGGCCTGTGCCCTCGCGCTGGCCAGCCTCGGCGCGTACGCCGCGACGCCGATCCAGCTCGACGCCGCGCAGCAACAGGCGCTGGCGATCCGCAGCGGCGCGCCCGAGGCCGCACGCGAAATCCTGCTGACGCAGCTGCCGGCGCTGGTGACACCGGCCGCGGGCAATGCCGAGGCGGTCACCGCGCCTTACGCCGGCGTGGTCACCTGGATCGGTGCCTATGAAGGCGACAGCGTGCGCCAGGGCCAGGTGCTGGCGCGCGTGCAGAGCCGCGAGGCGATGCTGCTGGCCGGCGAGCTGACCACGGCGCAGAGTGCGGCGGCGGCGGCAAACGCGCAGGCGAAGCGCGATGCCAGCCTGCACAGTGAAGGCATCATCGCCGCCGCGCGCGTTGAGCAAAGCCGTGCCGCGGCCAGTGCCGCCAATGCGCGGCTGGGCGAACTGCGCGCCGCGCAGGCGCTGGCGCCGAAATCCGCGCAGCGCCCCGGAGAATACGAACTGCGCGCACCCTTTGCCGGACGCGTGCTGACACGCGAGGTGGAGCTGGGTCAGGCCATTGCCTTGCTCGGCATGGCCTTCAGCATCGGCCGCGCCGGCCCGGTCGGACTGGAAATCCAGATTCCGGAAAGCTACCGCCCGCTGCTGCGCCCGGGGCTGGTGGTGCAGTTGCCCGATGGCACGCGCGGCCAGGTGCTGTCGGTCGGCGCGGCCATCGATGCGCGCACGCAAAGCCTCAAGCTGCGCGCCACCGCCACCGGCCCGCAGCTGATGCCCGGCCAGCGCCTGGCCGTGAATCTGGCGCTGCCCGCGCCCGCGCAGACCTGGAAAGTGCCGGCGACGGCGGTCACCCGCAGCCAGGCCGGCGCCACGATTTATCTGCACACCGCGCCGGGCTTCGTGCCCGTGCCGGTGACCGTGCTGGGCCAGACCGAGAGTGCGCTGTACGTGCAGGCCAGGCTGCCCGCGCAGGCGCGCATCGCGCTCGGCGGCGCGCTGGTGCTGGCCGGTCTGGCCGGCGGCGAGTGAGGGCGCGGCTATGCTCGATCGACTGATCGCCTTTGCGCTGTCGCAGCGTCTGCTCGCCGTCCTGGCGGCACTGGCGCTGGTGTTGACCGGCGTGGCGGCCTATCGCGCGCTGCCCATCGACGCGTTCCCCGACATCACCCCGACCCAGGTCAAGCTGATCCTGAAGGCGCCGGGCATGACCCCCGAGGAGGTCGAGGCGCGCGTGGTGGTGCCGCTGGAACAGGAACTGCTCGGCATCCCGCACACGCTGATCCTGCGCTCGATCACCAAGTACGCGATCGCCGACATCACCATCGATTTCGCCGAAGGCACCGATCTGTACTGGGCGCGGCAGCAGGTGGCCGAGCGTTTCGCCGCCGCGCGCGATGTGCTGCCGATGGACGTCGGCGGCGGACTCGCGCCGATCACCACGCCGCTGTCGGACATGATCATGTTCACCATCGAAGGCGGCGGGCTGAGCCTGGCCGAACGCCGCACCCTGCTCGACTGGACGCTGCGGCCGGCGCTGCGCACCGTGCCCGGCGTGGCCGAGGTGAACGCGCTCGGCGGCAAGATGGAGACCTTCGAGGTGATCCCCGATCGCTCCAAGCTCAGCGCCGCCGGCGTCAGCTTCAGCGATGTGATGCGCGCGATCGAGGCCAACAACCGCAACGACGGCGCCGGGCGCCTGCGCGAAGGCGACAGCGCGCTGATCGTGCGCAGCGAGGGCGCCATCAAGTCCTTGCAGGATCTGCGCCGGATCGTGCTGCGCGCGCAGCCGGTGCAACCCGCGCTGCGCGTGGGTGATGTCGCCGAGGTGCGCATGGGCAGCCTCACGCGCTATGGCGCGGTGACCCGGGACGGCGTGGGCGAGGCGGTCGAAGGCATCGTAGTCGGCCTGCGCGGCGCCGATGCAAGCGCCGTCGTGCGCGCGGTCGAAGCGCGTCTGGCCGAGCTCCAGCCCAGCCTGCCCAAGGGCGTGCGCATCGAGACCTTCTACAACCGCAGCACGCTGATCACGCGCGCCGTCGGCACCGTCGAGCGCGCGCTGCTCGAGGCCACGGTACTGGTGGTGGTGCTGCTGTTGCTGTTCCTCGGCGATCTGCGCGCGGCGCTGGTGGTCAGCCTGACGTTGCCGCTAGCGGCACTGGTCACGTTTCTGCTGATGCGCGGCTTCGGCATGAGCGCCAACCTGATGAGTCTGGGTGGCCTCGCCATCGCCATCGGCATGCTGGTCGATGCCGCGGTGGTGGTGGTCGAGAACACGGTCAGTGCGCTCGGCCACGCCGACAAGGCGCTGCCGCGCCTGCACCGGATCTGGCGCGCCACCGCCGAGGTCGCCAAACCGGTCACGGCGGGCATCCTGATCATCGTGCTGGTGTTCCTGCCGCTGCTCAGCCTGCAAGGTCTGGAAGGCAAGCTGTTCGCGCCGGTGGCGCTGACCATCGTGTTCGCGCTGGCCGCATCCTTGCTGCTGTCGCTGACCGTGATCCCGGTGCTGGCATCGTTCCTGTTGAAGGAAGGCGCGCACCGCGAGCCATGGCTGATGCGCATGCTCGAGCGCGGCTACACGCCGCTGCTGGACTGGGCGCTCAAGCATCCGAAAACCCTCGGCCTCGCGGCCGCGGTCAGCCTGTTGCTGGGTGGCGCCGCCTATGTGAACACCGGCAAGACCTTCATGCCGACCATGGACGAGGGTGATCTGCTGATGCAGCTGATGAAGCCGCCGGCGATCAGCCTGGAGCGCTCGGCGGCGATCGATCTGTCCGTGGAACAGCGCATCCGCGCGCGCATCCCCGAGGTCGAGCACGTGATCGCGCGGCTGGGCTCGGACGAGCTGGGCCTGGACCCGATGGGGCTCAACGAGACCGACATGTTCCTGCAGCTCAAGCCGCAGGATCAGTGGCGGCGCAAGGACAAGGCCTTCATCGCCGAGGAGCTGCGCGCGATCATGCGCGACTTCCCCGGCATCGAGTATGGCTTCACCCAGCCGATCGAGATGCGCGTGTCGGAAATGCTCACCGGCAGCCGCGGCGATGTGGCGGGAAGATCTTCGGCCCGGACCTGCACGTGCTCGACCAACTTACGCAGCGCATCGCCGCGGTGCTGGAAGCCACGCCCGGCGCCAGTGACGTGCTGGCGCAGGCCAACGAGGGCGTGCAGTACCTGAGCGTGCGCATCGACCGCGATCTGGCCGGACGCTACGGGCTGGATGCCGTCGCGGTGCAGGATGAGCTGCGCGCGCAGGTCGAGGGCCGCCGTGCCGGCATCGTGCAGCAGGGCGAACGTCGCGTGCCGCTGCTGGTGCGCGGCGATGCCGAGCTGGCGCGCAACCCGGAGCGCTTCGCGCGCCTGGATTTGACGCGCCCCGATGGCACGCTGCCGCTGCAGGCGCTGGCCACCGTCGAGCGCAGCGCCGGTCCGGTGGCGGTGCGCCGTGAGAACGCACAGCGCTATGCGCTGATCCAGGCCAATGTCAGCGGCCGTGACCTGGTGGGTTTCGTCGCCGATGCGCAGGCGCGCACGGCCAAGGACGTGCCGCTGCCGCCGGGCTACCGCCTCGAGTGGGGTGGGCAATTCGAGAACCAGCAGCGCGCCGCGGCGCGCCTGGGGCTGGTGGTTCCGGTGGCACTGGCATTGATCTTTCTGGTGCTGTTCACCACCTTCGGATCGCTGCGTCAGGCGGCGCTGATCCTGGCCAACGTGCCGTTCGCCATGGTCGGTGGCCTCGTCGCGCTGTGGTTGACGCGCGAGTACCTGTCGGTACCGGCTTCGGTGGGCTTCATCGCCCTGCTTGGCATCGCCATGCTCAACGGGCTGGTGCTGGTGGGTTACTTCAACCAGTTGCGCGCCGAAGGCATGGACATGGCACAGGCCGTGCGCCAGGGCGCGATCCGGCGTCTGCGCCCGGTCATGATGACCGCCAGCATCACCGCACTGGGTCTGGTGCCGCTGTTGTTCGCCAGCGGCCCCGGCTCCGAGGTCCAGCGCCCGCTGGCGATCGTGGTGATCGGCGGCTTGATCAGCTCGACCGCGCTCACGCTGTTGCTGCTGCCTGTCCTGTTCCGCCGCTTTGGTGAGGACCGCCGATGAATCACGCTACCGACACGCTGCAACTGGTGCTGATCGCGCCACGCGCGGTCGAAGATGCATTGCTGGATGCGCTGCTCGCGGCGCAACCCGCGCTGGGTGGCTTCAGCACCATGCGCATCGACGGCCACGCCGAGGACTTCCGCCGCGCCAGCGTGCGCGAATTGGTGCGGGGGCGCATCGAGCGCACCCAGTTCACGCTGGTGCTGCCGGCTGCGCGCGCAGCGCAACTGCTCGATGCGCTGGGCACGCAGTTCAAGGGCGCCGGCCTGCATTGGTGGACGACGCCGATCAATGATCACGGGAGATTGGCATGAGTCACGCACGATTCGCCGCCGCTGCGCTGTGCGGCATCGCGCTGCTGCTGGCGCTGCCGGCACGCGCGCAGGCCGTGCCTGTGTCCGCCAGTGCGCAAGCGCCCGCCGCTGCGGTGCCCGTGCCGCGCACTGCGGATGCAGCATTGCCTGATCAGGCACTGGCCATGCGTGCCATCCAGGCGCTGCCCGAGGTGCGGCGCAAGGCGGCGGAGTTCGATGCCGCGCGCGCACGGGCCGATATGCGCAACATCGGCAATCGGGAGGCGCAAGTCACCTGGATTCCGCAGGATCGGCGCGTGCAGGACGGCACGCATTACCGCGAATGGGAGCTGGACATCGACAAGTCGGTGCGCTGGCCCAGCAAATACCTGCTCGACAAGCGCATCGGTCAGCTCGGCGTGGAGGCTGCGCGGCTGGATTTCGAAGATGCGCACCACGCCGGCGCGCGCCTGCTTCTGGCGCAATGGAGCGCATGGCTGCGCGCTGGCAGCGATGCCGCGGTGAGCGCGCGCATCGCGACGCTGATCGAACAGGAACGTGCGCTGGTGGCCAGGCGCGTCCATGCCGGTGACGCCGCGCAGAAGGATCTACTCGCCGCCGATGCGGCGCTGGCCGAAGCACGCGCCAGCGCGATCGAAGCCGGACTTGCCGAACAGAGCGCGCGGCGCACGCTGGCGGCCACGTTTCCGACACTGCCGTTGCCGCAACGCGTACCGCGCGTGGAAAACCCGCCCGCGCTGGCCGGCGCCGCGGCGCAGTGGCAAGCACGCATCGTCGATGTCAGTCACGAAATCGGCATGGCGCGCAGCACCGCCGAGCAGCGCGAGGTGGAAGCGCGCCGCGCGCGCGCCGATCGCGTGCCCGATCCGGTGCTCGGCGTGCGCGTGCTCAGCGATCTGGGCGGACACGAGAAGGTGTATGGCGTGATCCTGGGTCTGCCGCTGGGTTTCCGCTATCGCGGCGCACAGGCCGCCGAAGCCGGCGCGCAGGCGCAGGCCGCGGCGCAGGATCTCAGCCTGGTCATGCGCGAGGTGCATTTGTCGGCCGCGCAAGTCGTGAGCCAGGCCGAGGCGCTGCACGCGCTGTGGCAGCAACGCGCGCTGGCGCAGGCCGCGGCGACGGCGAGCCTGGAGAAAACACGCCGCGCCTATGCCTTGGGCGAAGCCGGCATCAGCGAGGTGCTGCTGGCCGCGCAAGGCGCCGCCAAGACCGATCAGGCCGCCGGTCGCGCCGCGGTGGATACGCTGTACGCGGTTGAGCGCGTCGCGGTGGATGCGCACGCGCGCTGGCACCGCCATGCCGAGGCGGCGCACGACGGCGCCGACCACGCTGCCGATGCCACGCCTGCAGGCAATGCCAGCGCGGTGAAATTGCCGGCACTGGGTGAGTGACTTCGTCACGACGCGTACGTATCGCATGCACGCTGCGGCCGCGCGAAAGCGCCTGATATGCTCGCGCCATGCTCATCATCAGTCCCGGCCTGCGCCTGCCCGAGCACGAGTTGGTCGAGCGTTTCCTGCGTGCCGACGGCCCCGGCGGACAGCACGTCAACCGCACCGAAAGCGCGGTGGAATTGCGCTTCGACGTGCTGCATTCGACGGCATTGCCGGAAGTCGTACGCGCGCGCCTGCTGGCGCGCCACGATCGGCGCCTGAATCAGGACGGCGTACTGGTGCTGCAGGCGCGGCGCTTTCGCGATCAAGCGCGCAACCGCAGCGACGCGCGCGCGCGTCTGACGGCATGGATCCGCGCCGCGCTGGTCGCACCGAAGCCACGCAAGGCCACGCGCCCGCCGCGCGCCGCGGTCGAGCGCCGCCTCGAAAGCAAGCGCATCGGCGCGCGGCGCAAACGCGCGCGCGGCCGCCCGGACACCGACGCGTGAACGGCTATCTGCCGCCCGCCGCGCCGCCGCGCGCGCCGCAGCACACGCCGGGTATCGGCGCGCGGGTGTGCCGCTGGATCGTGTTGCGCGCCGGCTGGCGTCTCGAAGGCACGCTGCCGGACGTGGCCAAGGTGATCCTGGTCGGCGCGCCGCATTCCTCGTTCTGGGATGGCGTCTGGGGCATGCTGATGAAGACCGCGCTGGGCCTGCGCATCGGCATCATGATCAAGGCCGAGCTGTTTCGCGGTCCGCTGGGCTGGCTGCTGCGCAAACTGGACGCCATCCCGGTGCAGCGCAAGCGCGCCTTCGGTGTGGTCGAGCAGATGGTGCGGCATTTCGCCGACAGCGATGCGCTGTGGCTGGGCATCACGCCGGAAGGCACGCGGCGCGCGGTCGTGCGCTGGCGTTCCGGTTTCTGGCAGATCGCGCGCGGCGCGCAGGTGCCGGTCCAGCTGGTCTATCTGGACTATCCGAGCAAGACCATCGGCCTCGGCCCCCTGTGGCACATGGGCCCCGACCTCGACGCCGAGATGGCGCGCATCCGTGCGTTCTACGCGCCGTATCGCGGCAAGCATCGCGGTGTGTGACGCATGCGAATCAGTTACGAAACGCAGGCCACGTTGGACGTGGCCTGCCAAAGTCGTCCCTGACCGCGGCGCTCCCGCTTGCGCGCGGATGACGCCCTAGGACTTGTTGCACCGGCAATGCGCGCGGCGGGTGCCGCTCAGGCCGGCAGCTGCGCCAGCGTATCGTTGAGGCGCTGCATGCGCGCCTGGATCTGCGGAATCAGTCTGGCGCGCTCGTCCTCGGCCTTGCGCTGCTGGATGGCGTCGAGGGCAAGCTCCAGCGTGCCGACCTGGACCATCAGGTCGTGGCGTTGACGGATCAGGTTCAAATCGAGGCTCATGGCGGTCATAGTGTGGACTCCCGGTGATGGACGGGAGGTGTGATGCATGTCGTATGCCAAGCTGGAGAATGAACGTCGACTGCACTAGAAACGCGACAGCGCCGGGTTCGCCTTGACACTGCAGGGCAACGGATGACACCGTGCGCCCATTCCTGCGTGTTACGGGGTGTTACAGCACGCAAGGCACCGGTTTCAAGGCTTCTGGCGCCCGGCACAAACGGTCATCCTGGATTCCCCCTGTTCCTGTGACCGCCGGGCGCCAGATCTTCTCCACCCGTCCTGCTCGTTGCGTCCGCGTGCATGCATCCGGCGCGACTGCGGCCGGCGGCGCAGCAAAAAAACGGCCCGGGCAAGCCCAGGCCGTTGCTTCCTCCCATCCTCGCGCGACCGGCCCCTGAATTCCGGTCTTGGCGTGCTCGCGAACGCGTTGCGGGATGGAAGTGCGAGAATAGGGCAGCAGGTTCCATGCCATGCCGGCTGCGCCTGTGGTGACAGGGACTTGCATGATTGTCGCGACAACGCGGGGTGACGCGGCGCGGCGCAGAGCGGCGCACTGCGGCGCCGGACCCACCTCAACGGATCAGGCAGTGATGGAAACCTTCGATGTCATCGTGGTGGGCGGTGGGCGCAAGGCATGCCTTGCGCGCGTGCGGCAGGACTGCCGCACGCCGGGTGACTTGGCGCGCGCAGGAGGCGCGGGCCTAGTCACCGTCGTGAGCGCCGCCGGCGCGGCGTCAAAGCAACCCCAGCGGAGCAGGCTGTGATGGAAACCTTCGATGTCATCGTGGTGGGCGGCGGCCACGCCGGCACCGAAGCGGCCCTGGCCGCCGCGCGCAGCGGCGCGCGCACGCTGCTGCTCAGCCACAGCATCGACACGCTGGGGCAGATGAGCTGCAACCCGGCCATAGGCGGCATCGGCAAGGGCCATCTGGTGCGCGAGATCGAGGCGCTGGGCGGACTGATGAGCCGCGCCGCCGACGCCGCCGGCATCCACTGGCGCACGCTGAATGCCTCCAAGGGCCCGGCGGTGCGCGCCACGCGCTGCCAGGCAGATCGTGCGCTATACAAGGCACACGTGCGCGGCGTGCTGGAGCACACCCCCAATCTGCGCCTGTTCCAGCAGGCCGTCGATGACGTGTTGCTCGAAGGCACGCGCGTGGTGGGCGTGCGCACGCAGATGGGTGTGGAGTTCCGCGCGCGCGCGGTGGTGCTGACCGCGGGCACGTTCCTGGCCGGCAAGATCCATGTCGGGCTTGAGCACTATGCCGGCGGCCGCGCTGGCGAGGCACCGGCGCAGCGCCTGGCCGAACGGCTGCGCGAACTCGATCTGGGCGTGGGTCGGCTCAAGACCGGCACGCCACCGCGCATCGACCGGCGCAGTGTGGACTTCTCGGTGATGGAGCCACAGCCAGGCGAGACGCCATTGCCCTGTTTCGCGCTGCACGGACGCAGCGCGCCGCCGCCCGCGCAGGTGCCCTGCCACATTACCTACACGCAGCCGCAGACGCACGCGATCATCCGCGCCGCGCTGGATCGCTCGCCGCTGTACACCGGCCGCATCGAAGGCGTCGGGCCGCGCTACTGCCCGTCGATCGAGGACAAGGTGGTGCGTTTCGCCGACAAGGAGCAGCACCAGATCTTCATCGAGCCCGAGGGCCTGGACAGCGGCGAGCTGTATCCCAACGGCATTTCGACCTCGCTGCCCTACGACGCGCAGCTGGCGCTGGTGCGCAGCATCCCCGGGCTGGAGCGCGCGGAAATCACGCGCCCCGGCTACGCCATCGAGTACGACTATTTCGATCCGCGCGGCCTGTGGCCATCGCTGCAGACCAAGGCCATCGACGGCCTGTTCTTCGCTGGCCAGATCAACGGCACCACCGGCTATGAGGAAGCCGCCGCGCAAGGACTCATCGCCGGGCTCAACGCCGCGCGTCATGGGCGCGGCGAGGCGCCGTGGACGCCACGCCGCGACGAGGCCTACATCGGCGTGCTGATCGACGATCTGGTCACCCTGGGCACCAGCGAGCCCTACCGCATGTTTACTTCGCGCGCCGAGTACCGCCTGCTGCTGCGCGAGGACAACGCCGATCTGCGTCTAAGCGAACAGGCACATGCGCTGGGCCTGATCGATGACGCGGCGCTGGCGCGTGTGCAAGGCAAACAGGCGGCGATCGCGGCCGAGAGCGCGCGTCTGGCGACACTATGGGCCGGCCCGGGCAATGCACTGGGCGCGGCGCTGGCGCAAGCCGGCATCGTGCTGACGCGCGAGAACAGCGCGCTGGACCTGCTGCGCCGGCCCGAGCTGGACTACCCGCGGCTGATGCAGATCGAGGGCTTCGGCCCCGGTCTCGACGACTCCGCCGCGGCGCTGCAACTGGATGTGCAGGCGCGTTACGCGGGTTACCTGCAGCGCCAGCAGGAGGAGATCGAACGCCAGCGCCAGCAGGCCGATACACCGATCCCCGGTGATTTCGATTACGCCGGCGTGCGCGGACTCTCGGCCGAAGTGCAGGGCAAGCTGCAGGCGATCCGCCCGGCCAGCATCGGCCAGGCCGGGCGCATCAGCGGCGTCACGCCCGCCGCCATCGGCCTGCTGCTGGTGCACCTGAAGCGGCGCAGCCGCGCGGCCTGAGTCGCGCACATCCAGGCGCGACTTGCATTGCTTTGCGGGCTGCACGAACGACCCAGCTTCAGAACTTCACGTCCAGCGTGCCGTAGATCACCCGCGGCGTGCCCGGCAGTGCCAGCACGTAGCCTGCCGTAGGCGTGTTGTACAGCCCGCCGGAAGAAATCTCCTCGAAGCTGTTGTAGCGCTTGCCCAGCGCGTTGAGCATTTCGAGGCTGAGCTCGATCGAATGCGCGAGACCACCGGCCAGATCGCGCGGCAGCTCCGCGCCCACCGACAGATTCAGGGTGCCGTAGGCCGGCATGGTCTGCTGGCTGGGTGCGCCGAGGTTGTTGTCGAAGACGTGCTGGCTGCCGGTGTACTGGTACCAGGCGCGCGGCGTCAGCACGATGCCGCCACCCATCGGGGCGCGATAGTAGGCGCCGGCATTGAACGTGGTATCCGGCACGTAGGACACCGGCAGGCCGTCGTAGTTGGTGCCCTGGAACGCGTAGTGGTTGAAGTGCGCCTGCTCGAAGTTGGCGTTGCCGAACAGATGCGCCTTGCCCAGCGCACCCTCGGCGCTGAGATTGACGCCGTGGTAGTTGGAATCGCCCGTGCCCAGGCCGAGGAACTGGCCGTTGCCGCTGGACACGCCGATGAACTGGTTGCTGAAGTGCTGGTGGTAATAGTTGCCGCTGAGCAGCACCTCACGGAACGCGCCCACGCGCTCCCAGTGCATCTTCACGCCGGCCTGCCACTCGAGACCGCGCTCGAGGATGTTGCCGCCCACCGGCTGCTTCTGATACAAGCCGCCGCCGCCGCCCACCGAAGGCAGGCGATAGGCCACGCCCCAGTTGCCGAACAGCGCCAGCCAGCGCAGCGGCTGCCAACGCGCGCTGATGGAGGGCTCGATGCGGTCGTAGTTGGTGCTGGCCGCGGGCAGCTTGCCCTGGTCGTTTTGCGGATACAGCGCATAGGCTTGCGCGAAATCGACATTGCCGCGCGGGTAGTAGTCGGTGTGGAAGCTCACCGCGCGCAGTCCCGGGGTGATGCTGACGCCGCGCACCGGGGTGATCGTGTCCTGCACGAAAGCCGCCAGATCGGTCACGTACCAGTAATCGCTGCGGTAATGGGCGTTGGGCACCAGATACGAGCCAAAGTACGGGGCCAGCGGGCTGTAGAAGGCGTTGCGCGAGTTGTACTTGCTGTTGAGGAAATACCCGCCCACGGCGAGGTCGTTGTAGGGCAGCGCGATTTCGGCCCACAGCTTGTCGCCATAGGTTTTCGAATACGGATTGTTGTATTCGTACAGGTTGCTGGCGCCATCGACATAGTTGTTGAAATGCTTGTGCAGGCGGTTGCCCTGGCGATACCAGACCAGATTGTGCAGCGTGGTGATGGCGTCCAGGCGCAGGTTCTGCCGCGCGTACAGCAGCCAGGTGCGGTTGTAGTCGTCCTTGGCCCAGACGTTCTGGTTGAGCGCGCTGTAGTAGCCGGTGGCCTGCTGACTGAGCAGCGGTCCCGGGTTGGGGTTGCCGTTGGCGTCCTGGCCGTTGACGCTAATGCCCGGCACTGGCGTCAGCGGGATCGGCGTGGGCCGCCAGCCGTGACCATCGCCGATATAGCCGCCGAAGCTGACATCGCCGTTGCCGAAACTCTTGCGCGTCTTGAAGTAACCGGCGAAGTTCTTGCTGGGCCAGGCGTAGCCATCGGGGGAGCGGCGAAAGTTGTCGGCGCTGCCGGTGCCGCCGGCGAGCACGGTTTCCCAGCCGCCAACGGAGCCGGTCTGCAAGCTGAAGAACACGTTGCGGCTGTTGTAGCTGCCGTAACTCACCGCGATCTGCCCGCCGGGCTTGGCGCTGGGCTGCAGCGGCACGAAGGCCAGCGCGCCGCCGATGTTGTTGTACCAGCGATCGACCGGATCGCCGGGGCCATAGGTGACGCGGATGCCCTCGAGCAGGGCATTCTGCGGTAACTCCGAGGATTGCCACAGACCCGTGGCCGGGTTGGCCATCGGCACGCCGTCGAAGCTGACCGCGATGCTGCCGTCATCGATGGTGCCACCGGAAAATCCACCCCAGCCCGTCTTGATGCCGTTGATGCTGATCATGTACTTCGTGCTGCCGGTTGCGCCGTAACTGCTCACCGCCACGCCAGGCGCGTACGAAAGCGCCTGCGCCGCGCCCGCCAGCGGCCCGGCGGCGGCGATCTGCTGCTTGTCCAGCACCTTGTCGCCCAGCGCCGATTTGAAAATGGCGCGCTGACTGAGGCCACGCACGTTGATGCCTGCGTTTTCCAGCGCGTTGGCTTTCACCACCACGCGCTGCATGGTCTGCGCATGCTTGCCAGCCGGCGATTCGACCTGCTGCGCGTGGACCGTGGCGGGGATGACCAAGGCCAGCGCGATGGCGACGGTCAGCGTGTGGGATGCGGTTGGATACAGGCTGCGTGCACCGCTGCGGATCATGGTGGACCTCGGGGATTCGGGACAGTGATCACATGCTCGACGCCACGCATTGCCGAGCTGTGGCACTGCACTCAAGAAAATATGGCGGCGTGTTCACGGTTCCGTGAGTTCTCCACTGCGCCTCGCCCGGTGGCCCCGCCTGCGCACGCGCAGCACGCGCTCGCGCACCCGGCTTACGTCGTTTTCAGGAACGTGTAATCCGCAGCCGCTTGTTCGCGAATGGTGGTGGCGGTCTGCTTCCAGCGTGGCTGGAATCAACCGGCCATGCCGGTTTGCGCCGGCCCGCTTTTCCCGGAAACTCCAATGTTCGAGCGCGTGCTGCGCCAGCGTGCAAAAGATGCCTGCCGCGACCGTGCCGCAAGGCGCGGCGGATCGCTGCGTGGCGCGCTCAAGGCACTACGGATGCAGGTGAAAGTGCCGACCATGCGCTGGATATCGGCCCTGGCCGCGGGGCCGCTCGACCGGCGTCCGCGTGTGGTTGGGGACCTGGACGCGCAACCGCCGCAGCGGATCCTGGTGATCCGCTGCGATCGCATCGGCGATCTGCTGTGCAGCACACCCCTGATCGCGGCGCTGCATCGCAAGTGGCCAGAAGCCGGGATCACGCTGGTGGGAAGCCCAAAGAATCGGGCGGTCGCGCCGCTGCTGCCCTACCTGACGCCAGGTCCGGAGTTCCGCCGTGATCCGCTGGCATGGGTACGCCTGGCTATGTGGTTGCGGCGCCAGCGTTTCGATCTCGCGGTCAGCCTGCGCACCGAGGTGCTCTCGGGCGTGCTGATCTCGGCGCTGAGCCGGGCTCCCGTGCGCATGGTGGCCAATGCGTCACCGCGCACGGCGCCCGCGTTCAATCTCGTGCTTGGTTGCGAGGATGCGCACCATCTGCGGCGCTACTGGCGGGCGGCGCAACGACTGGGCGTCGTGTTCTCCGCGCCGCGTCCGGTCATCGAAGTGCCGGAAGCGGCTGATCGCCACGCCGCCGAAATGCTGCGCGCGCTGGCGATTGCGGACGCTAAGCCATTGGTCGGGGTTGCCATCCCCAATCGCGCAGACCGCCGACACCGCGTACGCGCGTGGTCAAGCGACGCGTTGGTGCATTTCGTGAAGGCACTGGTGGCCCATGGCGCATGCGTCGTCTTGTTGGCGGCAGGCGTGGAGCAAGTGGAAGCCGTCGCCGTCCACGCCGCAGTACCGCAAACGCGGGTGCTGCCGAATCTGACACTGGCGGAGATGGCTGGCGTGCAGCATCGGCTCGATCTCTGGGTGTCCACGCCCACCGGGCCATTGCATCTCGCCGATGCGGCCGGCACGCCGACCGTGATGGTGTGCACGCATCCGTTCATACTGGGCTGGGCCCCGCAGGGTGCGCGGCATCGCCAGGTGTGTGCAACCGACGCGCGCGACATCGCACCCGAGGCGGTTTTGGCTGCTGCGCTGGAACTGTTGGCGCTGCAGCCGGCCGCTGCGCAGCGGCGCTCCAGGAACGTGCCGGGCTCGATGCCAGCCGCATCATCCAGGCGCAGGACACCCGTCTCGATGTGAAGTGACTCGCCCGAAACAGGTTCGTCAGACTGCATCTGCCACGCAGTCCGTCCCGTGTTGACGCCGCAGAAATCCCGTTCCCACCCGAAGGACGCAATTGATGCCTCATTTCAACGGCCTCGGCACAAATTTGAATACATTCCTGCTCGGCGTCAATTTTCGTTTCTGAACAAAGTGAGGCGTCCGCATTTTCAATACGCAGCGCCTGAGCAAAACCGCCCGCGCCCGATGGCGCGCGCACCGGATCCTGGCTGCGCGCACCTTGGGAACCCGCATCAAGCACGTGCGTGCTCGATGCGCGAGAAGCCATCCATGGCTTGGGCAAGGTCTGAACTTGTTCTGACCTTCCCTGCAATGCGTGGCGCTCAGGCCATGCCGCCGTTGACGCCGATCACCTGGCCATTGATGTAGGCGGCACTGTCCGAACACAGAAACGCGACCAGCGCGGCCACTTCCCCGGGCGTACCGGCGCGCTGCGCTGGCACCAGCGTCTGGATCTGCCTGGGCGTGAACGCGGCATCGCTCATCGGTGAAGCGATGATGCCCGGCGCGACCACGTTGACGGTGACGCCGCGGCTGGCCATCTCGCGCGCCAGCGAACGCACCGCGCCTTCCAGCCCGGCCTTGGCCGCGGCGTAGTTGCTTTGCCCGCGATTGCCCAGCCGTGCCGCCACTGAACCCAGCGCCACGATGCGTCCATGGCGTGCGCGCGCCATCGGCAGCAGCAGCGGCTGCGCGGCATGAAAGAAACCGTGCAGACCAAGGTCGATCACGCCATGCCACTGCGCGGCGCGCATGCCGGCCATGGGTGCGTCGGCGTGCGTGCCGGCAGCGTGCACCAGCGCGTCTATCGGTGCCTGTGCCAGCTCGTATTCGATCGCCGTACGCGTGGCCTCGGCATCGGTGAGATCGCAATGCAGCGTCGCTACGCACGCACCGGCATCACGCAATCCTGTGGCCAGGGCTGCGGCCCGCTCGATGCCGCGATGCGCATGCAGCAGCACGGCCCAGCCTTGTGCCGCCAACAGCCGTGCGCAAGCCCCGCCCAAGGCACCGCTGGCGCCGGTGATCAGCACGCGTCGCGGTGTCACGGAAGCGCTCATGGTTTGGCTCCGAAAGCGATCAGCAATTGACCTTGCGCCAGTGGCGCAGCGCACTGTGCGACCGCGAAACGATACTGCACCGCCTGCGCCGTGGCCGCCAGCCGCCACACCGCGATATGCAGTGGCGCCGCCGACCCGATCCACTCGTGCTGCAGCTGCACCGCGCGCAACGCCGCCAGCAGGCCGGGCGCAGTTGTGGCCTGCGCCGCGCGCGCCAGCAAGGCACCGTGCACCGCGGCGGCCTGCGCGGCGTATTCGCACGCATGCAGTGCATGCACGCGTCCGGCGCGCACCAGTGGATGGGCCGCATCCGGCGCGAGCGCTTCGGCTTCAAGACTGTCGGCATCCCAGTGCAGCACGCGATCGAGCAAATCCATGCATCCGGCATGCGGGATCAGCCCGGCCCAGTCGGCGCGCGTCAGCATGCGCGTGGCGCCTCGCGCGGCCAGGTCAACAACGCTGCGGCCAGCAGGTTGGCGGCAATACCGAGGCTCACGGTGAGACCCAGCGCGCGCAATACCGGCAGCGGCGCCAATGCGTAGACGCCGAAGGCCAGAAGCGTCGAGGCCGCGCACAGCAACGTGGCGTGTAGCGTGCGCAGGCGTTCGTCGGCATCCGCGCCGCGCGCGCGTTCGAAGAACAGCGCGTAGTGCAGGCCCAGCCCGCCCGCCAGCAGCAGCGCCACCAGATGAAACAGGCTCAGCGCACCGACCAGCAGGCGCAGCGCCGCCAGCGTCAACAGCAACGCCAGTGCCAGCGCGGCCAGCACGCGCAACACCGCGCGCCAGCGGCGCAGGCCCAGCGTGACCACCGCGATCAGCAACAGCGCGGCGCCGGCCAGCGCGGCAAGAATGCGCTGCCTATAGCTGGCCACCCAGGACTCGGTTTCGGTTTTCAGGTCGACCAGGCGCACCAGGCCATGCGTGGCTTGCGCGGCGTTTGCCAACGCTGCTGGATCGCGCACGCCGCCGACCAGGCCCAGCCCGAACCAGCGCCCGTGGCGCTCAATCAGCAGCGCGCGCAGCAGCCCGCCCAGCGGCGTGCGCTCGAAGGCTTGTGGCGTCAGCAACGGCAACGTGCGTGCGATTTCGATATCGCGCACGAACGGCGCAAACAAACCAGCGCGATACGGCAGGCCGTGCGAGGCTTGATCCAGCGCCGTCTGCAATTGCACGCGATCGGGCAATCGTGCCTGGCGGGCGCGCTGCACCGCCAGCGGTGGCAGATATGTGCTTGGCAGCATCAGGGTATCCAGCGTACCCCGCGCCAGCAGCGGCGCGAACGCCGGCGCAGCGGCAGCGCTATGGCGCAGGACCTGCTCGGCGCTGTCGCCTTCGATGACCAGCAGATAGCGCACATCGGGCGCGCCGAGTGCCTTGCGCAGAACGCCTTCACGCTGCAGCAGCGGCAGCGGTACCGGGGTCAGCGCAGCGAGATTGTTCTGCCACCACGGTCCCGGCACGAGCAGCAACACGAACACGGCGGCCAGCGCCAGCAGCGCGGCAAAGACCCGCGCGCGGGGCAACCACGTCAGGCCGCGCGCCAGCGCCGCCAGCCAGCGTTGCGCGCCGGCATCGCGGCGCGCCACCGGCAGCAGCAACGGCAGCACGAAGCGCGTGCTCAATCCCGCGGCAAGGATGCCGCTGAGCGTGAACAACGCCAGTTGCTGCAGACCGGCCACACCCGAGGCGAAGAACGCCAGATAGGCGATCGCCGTGGACGCCATCGCCAGCAGCAACACCGGGCCCAGCGCGCGCGCGCTGACGCGCGGATCTTCGCCGCGACGGCGATGGCTGAGCAGGCGCAACGGGTATTCCTGCGCCACGCCGAGCAGGGTGATGCCGAATGCCAGCGTCAAGCCATGCGCGCCACCGAACACCAGCGCCAGCACCGTGGTGCCGACCAGCGCCGCGCTCAACAGCGGCAACGCCGCCAGCAGCACCGCGCGCACGCTGCGATACGCCAGCAGCAGCAGCAGCAGCAGACCCCCGCCGGCCGCCCAGCCCAGGTGCTCGGCGGTGCTGCGCGTGAGCGCCTGCACCACCACGCCGAAGTAACCCGGGCCGCTCAGTTCCAACCGTGCCTGCGCGTGCTGCGGCAGGCTGCTGTAGCTCTGCTCGATCACGCGCACCGCGCGCGCTTGCGCATCCGGGTCGAAGCCCGCCGCGTGCGTTTCCAGCAGCAGCAGCGCGGCGTGGTCGGCATACCACACGCCATGGCGCAATGGCGGCGCGTGAAGCGGCGCCCAACGCTCGGCCAGCTTCAGCGTTTCCAGCGTCGGGTCCGCTGGCAACAACGGCTTGAGCAGGCTGGATCCGGGTGAGCCGAGGTCATCCAGGCGCTGCTCGAGCTGACTGCGCAGATACGTCGCGTCGAAGCGGTGCGTGTCCAGCGTCGGCGCCAGCAGATAGCGATATGGCAACAACCCCACTGCGATTTGCTGCAGACCACCGCTGCCGTTTTGCACGGTGTCGAACTGGCCACTGGCCAGCAGACGCGCGCGCAACGCGCTGCTCAACGTCGCTGCGCGCGCGGCATCGGGCGTGCGGATCGCCAGCAGCAGTGTGCGCGCGCCGGCGCCCTGGCCCAACTCGCGCAGCAGCAGATGCTGCAGTGGCGTGCGTGGCGCCGGCAGAAACGCGCGCAGGTCCGAGCTGATGCGCAACTGCCATGCGCTGTAGGCACCGAACACCCCCAGTGCCAGCAGCCACAGCAGCAGCACGCTGACGCCGCGCGCTGCGCGCCGCGGCGGGTCAGCCGCGTGCATCCCGCTGTTCACATGCCCGCGCACAACGTGGCCAGCCCCGCGGGCGTCGGCGTGGCCGGCAACCGCGCATTGCCCAGCGGGCCGAGCAGGGTGAAGGTCGTGTCGCCATCGGTTTCATCCACGCGCATGCAACGCAGGGTCTTGCCGCTGCCGTCGACGCTGACATCGCGGATGCGCCGTGCCACGGCGGTATCGCGCGGGGTCAGGTCCAGGGTCCATGCCGTTTGATTGCCATACGCGTGCAGGGTGAAGTTGCGCGCCAGCGCCGTCGCGTCACCGGATAGCAGCGCGATGAAACTGCCCAGCAGATCCTTCAGCTCCGGCGCGCGCTCCAGCGAAAATTTCTGTGGCGCATGCTGGCCGCGCTGCAGGGTGGCGATGTCGCCGTCGATGGTGGTGATCTCGGGGTAGGGCGTGACCACGCTGCGCCGCAGGCGGCTGCCGCCCAGCCACGCCATTTCGCCGCGCAGTACCAGCGCGCGATCGAGCATGCCGACGAAGCGTACCTCGGTGTAGGCGGTGCGCGCCGGCGCCGGACGCGCCAACGCACGCACCAGCTCCATGGCGCGCGCAGCGTCGGCGTGGTTCGACTCAGCTGCCAGCGCCGGCAGCATGGCCAGCAGAAGGTACAAGCCCAGACTCAGGTGTTTGCCAGAAATCATAGAAGTTGAACCAGTTGTAGGGGAACTCGCGCAACTGCGCCTCGATGCGCGCGGCGTAGCGTGCGCTGCAGGCCTGCAGTACCGCGGTACGCGCGTCCGCTGTGCGCGGCAGATCGATGCGCGTGGCGAAAGCCTCGAAGCGCAGATGGTAGCGGCTGCGGCCTGCATACAGGCCGAAGCCCAACAGTACCGGGATTTGCAGTGCCGCGGCCACGCGCCAGGGTGCCGCCGGCAGCGCGGCGCTAGCGCCCAGCATGGGCACGCGGCAGATGGCCTCGCCGTGACGTGCACGGTCGCCCAGCAGCGCCAGCAGCGCGCCGTGCTGCGCGGCCTCACTGAATGCGAGCATCACGGTGACGCCGCCTTGCGCAGCATCGATCACCTGCGCGCGCAACGCGGGCGCCAGCGCCTCCAGCAGCATGTTCAGCGCCGGGGTCTGCTGTCGATCCAGTACCAGACGCAGATCCAGATCGGGACGCCGCGCGGCCAGCGCACGCAGCGCCTCGAAGCTGCCGATATGCGCGCCGACCAGCAACGCGCCACGGCCCCCGGCCATGGCCTGCTCGAGCGCATCCAGACCGCTGATTTCGACATCGAAGCCCTGCACGCCGCGCGCTAGAAAAAACACGCGGTCCAGCGTAGTCGCGGCAAATGCGTGGAAGTGACGCAGCACTTCGCGCGTGCGTGCCGGGCGGCACAACACGCGTGTCAGATAGTCGCGCGAAGCACGGCGCTCGCTGCCGCGACGCACGAAAAAATACAGCGTGATCGGAACCAGCAGCCATCGCGCTGGCGTGCGCCCCAGGCGCAAGCCGATGAAACGGATCAGCCACAGCGCGAACCAACCACCGCCCTCGCGCCGGCCCTGCCAGCCGCTCATGCCGGCGCCACCCGCACGCGGCCGCACGCGATCAGCGTGTCGGCACGAATGATGTGGAAACGCCACTGCGCCGCGTCGATGGCCACGATCTCCAACGCGGCATGCTCTCCTGGCAGCAGCGGCGCGAGGAACTTCGCCTCGGACAAACCAAGCATGCGCTGCCCACGGGTTTCCAGCAGCCCCGCCAGCGCGTCCAGCAGCAACACCGCCGGCACCAGCGGTCGCCCGGGGAAGTGCCCGGCCAGACACGCATGGGTCGGCGCGACGCACAGCGTACCGCGCAGGACCTGTGCGCTCATGGCGCGCGCAACTCGCGCCAATGACCAAGCAGCGCACGCGCGAAACGCAGCGGATGTGGCCGCGGCGCCTCGGGCAGCAAGCGGCGCCGCAGCGCCAGCTCAAGCACCAGCGCAGCTACCGGTACCGCGTAAGCCCAGCCGTTGACCCAGGCATTCCAGACACGCGCCGGCAGTGGCCACGGCGACAGCACACCGAGCAATGCCAGCCAACCCTGCGGCACGCGCAATGCGGCCAGCACCGCCGCAGCCAGACCCAGCGCCAGCAGCAGCAGCGCCCACAGCGCGGTCAGCCGGTGCGTGTAGCGGCGCACGGCGGGTAGCGCGGCTTGCTCGCTGCCATCGCTCAAACGCACGAAGTGCGTGATCAGCGCCTCGCGCCCGGGACGCAGCGTGCGCGCGAACATCCACGCCAGCAGCAGCGGCAGCAGTACCGAGGGCAGACTCAACAACAGCGCCGTGGCCGCGCTACGCACCAGCAGCGCCAGCAATAACAGCCATGCCAGCAACAGCAGCGCGGCGCGCAGCCGCGTGCGTGCGGCGCCTAGCGCAGGCAGCAGGATCAGCGCGCCCAGCGCGCCCAGCGCCAGGGCCGCGATGCAAGCCGAACCGGTCTCTCCGGCATCGTGCGCAGCCAGCACCCAGACCACGAAAAGCATCGCGCCGAATGCGCGGGACATGTGTTCAGAACCCGCGCGCCGATCCGCTGCCGTGTACGCCTGGACACAACCACGGCAGGCAAGAAGATCGGTTCACGGGTCCTCGACCACGCTGGCATGGCGCTCGCGCTGGATGTGCTGGGCCAGCGCGCGCAGGTTGGCGAAGATGTTCCTGTTGTCGGCGTGATCCGCGCGCAGGTGGATGCCGTAATGGCGCGACACCGCCAGCGCGATCTCCAGTGCATCAATCGAATCCAGCCCCAGGCTGCCGCCGAACAGGGGTGCCTCGGGGTCCAGATCCGCGGCGCGCAGATGCTCCAGGTTGAGGCTGCTGACTATCAGCTCGGCCAGTTCCTTTTCGGCGGGGCATTGCTTGGGCATCGAACGTGGGTGCGACGGGCAAAGACCGCAGGCGCGGCGACCGCTCATTGTAACATTACACGCTCGACCGCCCCCGGATTCGCTGTCCACGCCGATGCGCCAGTTTTCGTCCCAGCCCGATCCCATCGCCCCGCTGGACATCGGTTTGAACGCCGCCGCCGCGCCATTGGCGCCCGGCACGCTGGCACGTCTGGATTTTGGCGCCGTCCCGAGCCACGGCGCTGCGGCGCATTCGAACACGGGCGCATTGCGCCTGCGGCTGCCCCTGGTGCCGCTGATGGATGCCGCGATGCACGAGATCTGGCATGTGCAGGCCGCGGTGTCGAACGGACAGTGCGACGCGATTCACTGGGCGCGCGGCGGCGGCTGGCTGGCGGCCGCGCTGGAGCTGGACGAAGGCGCGCATGGCGGTATCGAAGCCGCCACCGCCCGTGCGTATGCCGCGCTGCGCGCCTTCCAGGCGCTGCAGCCGGAACGTCATGTCCTGCGCGTCTGGAATTACCTGGCCGACATCAATGCCGGTGCCGGCGACGGCGAGCGCTACAAGCTTTTTTGCGCGGGCCGCAGCCGGGGTCTGGGTGATGGCTTCGTCGGCGCTTATCCGGCCGCCACCGCGATCGGTCACCGCGATCCGATGCGCGGTCTGATCGTGTACTGGCTGGCCTGTGCGCAGCCCGGCATGCGCGTGGAGAACCCGCGCCAGCTTTCCGCATGGCGCTATCCGCGCCAGTACGGCCCGGCCGCGCCCGGCTTCGCGCGCGGCATGCGCCTGCCCTCTGGCACATTGGCGATCTCGGGTACGGCCAGCATCGTCGGCCACGCCTCGCTGCACGTCGGCGACTTCGACGCGCAATTGCAGGAAAGCCTGGCCAACATCGAGGCCCTGCTGGCCGCGGCCGACATGCCGGCAGGCTTCGATGCGCACGCGCCACTGAAGGTGTATTTGCGCCGCGCGCAGGATCTGCCTGCCCTGCGCGCCGCGCTGGCACGGCGGTTGCCGCCGACCACGCCACTGCAAATCATGCTGGGCGATGTGTGCCGCGCCGAATTGCTGGTGGAGATCGAAGGCTGGCGCATGCCGTGAGCGGGGCTTGAAGCGCGGCGCTCAGTCCAGCGCCTTGGCGTAGCGCAATGCGTCGGCGCCGTCCTCGTAATAGCCGCGGCGCACACCGCCACGCGCATAGCCGCGGGTTTCGTACAAACGCTGCGCGGCGCGGTTGCTGCTGCGCACTTCCAGACGCATGCCACGACAGCGGCGCTGGCGCGCGGCCTGCTCGGCGGCACGCAGCAGCGCGGCACCGACGCCGCGCCCGCGCGCTTCCGGCGCGCTGGCCAGTGAATACAGGCGCGCGTTGCGGCTGCCGCGACGAAAGAACACCACCACCGATCCCAGCAGCGTACCGGTCTGCGTGGCCACCAGCACCAGCGCGCTATCGCTGTCGATATGCCGGCGGTACTGCGCGCGGCTGATCAGATCGGAACGGAACACGCGCGTCTCCAGCGCCAGCAGCGCGTCGAGATCAACGGCGTCGGCGCGACGGACGTGGACTCGGCCGGGAGGTTCGGGATCGCGGGGCATCTGCACGGCGCGCACGGTAGTGACATGGCGCCGCCGCTGCAAGCTTTTTTGCTGACCCGGCCGCAACCACGCCGCGCACGGGTCTTGCGCGCGCGCAGCGCTGTGCCACACTCGCGCCGCCCGCGCGCTGGAAAACGCCCCCACGCGGTTATGCAGCACACGCGCGAGGAGTCATGGCCCGGCTGGTCATCGTTGTCGAAAAAAACACGGATTGGGGCTCGTACTACCCTTCCGACAATGTCGTTTCCGCCACTGACTACCTGCGCGAGCCGGTGGGTGGCGACGAGCGCACCCACGTCATCAATCTGTGCCGCAGCTACAAATACCTCGGCACCGGCTATTACGTGTCCCTGCTGGGCGAGGCGCGCGGCCACCGCGTGATCCCCTCGGTGCGCACCATCAATGATCTGCGCCGGCGCTCGTTGTACGGGCTGGATGTGGAGGACCTCAACCAGAAGCTGGCCAATTTCCTGCCTGCCGGAGGCCGCGACACCACCGACTTCGGCATCCTCGTGTACTTCGGCGAGACGTCGTACCCGCAATTGCGCGACCTGGCACGCGGCGTGTTCGAGTCGTTCCCGGCACCGCTGCTGCGCATCGAGTTCGAGCGCGAACGCATGTGGCGCATCAGCGCGATCAAGCCGATCGGCCTGCACACGCTGGATGACGCCCAGGAGGATGCCTTCGCGCAAACGCTCGACAGCTTCGCGCGCAAGCTGTGGCGCAAGCCGCGCGCGCGGCGCCTGTATCGCTATGACATCGCCATGCTGGTCGATCCAAACGAAGTCATGCCGCCATCCAACAAGAAGGCGCTGAAACGCTTCATCGCCGCCGGCAAGGAACTGGGCATCGAGGTCGATCCGATCGACAAGGGCGATTACACGCGCCTCGCCGAGTACGACGGCCTGTTCATTCGTGAAACCACGGCGCTTGATCACCACACCTACCGCTTCGCGCACAAGGCCGAGCGCGAGGGCATGGTGGTGATCGACGACCCCACCTCGATCCTGCGCTGCACCAACAAGATCTATCTGCACGATCTGCTGCGCTCGAAAAAGCTGGCCACGCCGCGCACCGAAATCCTCTATCGCGACGACCCCAAACAGTTGCGCGACCTGTCCGAGCGCCTCGGCTTTCCGATGGTGCTGAAGATCCCCGACGGCTCGTTCTCGCGCGGCGTGGTCAAGGTCGAGGAGAGCTCGGCGCTGGACAGGGCCGCGGCGGAACTGTTCCAGCACACCGCGCTGGTGATCGCGCAGGAGTTTCTCTACACCGAGTTCGACTGGCGCATCGGCGTGCTCAACCACGAGACCCTGTACGCCTGCCAGTATTCGATGGCGCGCGGCCACTGGCAGATCTACAACCACGGCGCCAAGGGCACCGCCAAGAGCGGCGGCTTCAAGACCCTGCCGGTGCGCGAGGCGCCGCCGGAGGTGATCAAGCTGGCGTTGCGCGCCACGCAACCGATCGGCGACGGTTTTTACGGCGTGGACATCAAGCAGACGCCCGAGCGCACCGTGGTGATCGAGGTCAACGACAACCCCTCGGTCGATGCCGGCGTCGAGGACGCCTACCTCGGCGAGGATCTGTACCTGCGCGTGATGCAGGAATTCCTGCGCCGCCTGGAACGCAAGCGCCTGGGCATCGTGGGATGAGCAGCCGCAACGCGCGTCCCGTGTCCAGGTTTCAGGCCAGGCTGCGTTGCACGATGTCGGCGAGATTGCGCGACAGGCCCGGCGTGGCGGCCAGCGCGCGCAGATGCGACTCGGCCAGTGCGCGGCGCTTCGGCTCGAGCCGCGCCCAGCCGTTGAACGCCTGCGCCAACGCGGCAGCGGTCTGCGGATTGAGCTTGTCCAGCGCCTGCAACTGCGCCACCAGCAGCGCGTAGCCGGCACCGTCGGCGCGGTGGAACGCGGTACGGTTCTGGCGCGCGAACGTACCCAGCACGGCACGCACGCGGTTGGGGTTGCGTAAGGTGAACGCGGCGTCGGCCAGCAGCGCGCGTACGGTGTCCAATGCGTCCACGCCCGCGACCTCGGCCTGCACCGCGAACCAGGTGTCCATGACCAACGGCTGCTGGCCGTGGCGCGCGCGGAATGCGGCTAGCGCGCCGTGGCGCATGCCGGCATCGCCATGGCGCAGCAGCACACGCAGCGCGGCGAGGCGCTCGCTCATGCCCGCGGCCTGGGCGAACTGCGCCTCGGCGGCGGCCAGTGCGGCCGGCGCATCGACCAGCGCCCACAGCTCCAGCACGCGGCGCTTGAGACGGCGCCGCGCCTGTGCCGGCGCGTCATGCGCGCCTTGCTCGGCGGCGTGCAATGCGGCGTAGCGTGCGGCCAGCGCGGATGCGCCCAGTGCCTGCGCCAGCGCCTGCTCGAGCCGGCGTCGCGCGGCGTCGACGGCATCGGGATCGTGCGGCTCGACCAGCGCTTCCAGCTCGCTGATCGCGGGCGGCGCCAGCAACTCGGCCAGCAGCGCCGCGTCGGAAAAATCGGCCTGCGCGAACAGGGCGCCCAGCGCGCCGGTCCACGCCGCCAGCGCCGCATGTTGCGCAGCGCCGGCATGCGCGGCGCGAAACGCGTCGCTGGCCAGGTGCTGGCCCGCCTCCCAGCGGTTGAAACCATCGGCATCGTGCAGCAGCAGCAGCGCCAGGTCATCGGGCGGCAAGGCGCATTCCAGGATCACCGGCGCCGAGAAGCCGCGCAACAGGGATGGAATCGGTGCCTCGTCGATGTCCTCGAACACGAACTCGGCGGCGGCATCGGTCAGTTCCAGCACGCGTTCGACGCCCACGGCGTCGGCCTCGCCGGCCAGACGCAACGGCAGCATGCGGCCATCGCGCGCGAACAATGCCAGCTTCACCGGTATCGGCAACGGATGCTTGTCGGCCTGGCCGGGCGTCGGCGCGGTGTGCTGCGCCAGACGCAGCACGTAGCGGCGCGTGGCTGGTTCGTGGTGGCAGCGCGCCGACAGGCGCGGCGTGCCGGCCTGCGCGTACCAGGCCAGATACGGCGTGAGCTCCACCGCGGCGGCCTCGCCCAATGCGGCGAGCAGATCCTCGACCGTGGCGGCGCTGCCGTCATGTCGTGCGAAGTACAGATCGGTACCACGGCGGAACGCCTGCGGACCGACGCGCGCGGCCAGCATGCGGATGAGTTCAGCGCCTTTCTCGTACACCGTCGCGGTGTAGAAATTGTTGATCTCGGCGTATTCGGCCGGGCGCACCGGGTGCGCCAGCGGACCAGCATCCTCGGGAAACTGCATGCGTCGCAGCGTGGCCACGTCCTCGATGCGCTTCAGTGCCTGCGAGTGCATGTCGGCGCTGAAGCTCTGGTCGCGGAACACGGTGAAGCCTTCCTTCAGCGACAGCTGGAACCAGTCGCGGCAGGTGACGCGGTTGCCCGACCAGTTGTGGAAGTACTCGTGGCCGATCACGCCCTCGACCGCGCGGAAACCTTCGTCCGTGGTGGTGTCGTGATCGGCCAGCAGGTACTTGGCGTTGAAGATGTTGAGGCCCTTGTTCTCCATCGCGCCCATGTTGAAATCGTGCGTGGCGACGACATGGAACACGTCGAGGTCGTAGTTGCGCCCGTAGACCTGTTCATCCCAGCGCATCGCACGCTGCAGCGCGCCCAGCGCGTACTGGCATTGGCCGATGGCGTCGGCCTCGGCCCACAGATTCAGGGTCACCGCGCGGCCATCCGCCGTGGTGTAGGGCTGGCTCAGGCATTGCAGCCGGCCGGCCACCAGCGCGAACAGGTAGCTGGGCTTGGGATGCGGATCCTCGAAGCGCGCCCAGTGCCGGCCATCGGCCAGCATGCCGCTGCCGACCGCATTGCCTCCGGCCAGCAGCACCGGAAAGCGCGCGGCATCGGCGCGCAGCTCCACGCTGTAACGCGTGAGCACGTCGGGGCGATCGAGAAACCAGGTGATGTGGCGGAAACCCTGCGCCTCGCACTGGGTCAGCAGAAAGCCGCGTTCGGCACTGCCGGACAGGTACAGGCCTTCGAGGGCGGTATTGGCCTGCGGACGGATGCGCACGCGGCTTTCCAATGCGCAGCTCGCGGGCAGATCGGACAACTCCAGTGCATGCGCTTCGACGCGATAGCCAAGCGGACCAAGCCGCTTGCCGTTGAGACGCAGCTCGATCAGCTCAAGACCTTCGCCATCGAGGCGCAGCGGCGTTGGCGTGGCACTGGCGGATTCCAGTTCGAGGCGCGCATACACCTCGGTGCTGGCGATACCCAGATCGAACACCAATTCGACGCTGGTGATGCGCCAGGCGGACGGTTGGTAGTCGCTGAGGCGGATTTTCAGGTCGGGGGTCGGGGTGCCGTCGGCATCGCGCTGCAACATGGGGCTGCTCGAATTCAGGGGATCGCCTAGCGTAGCGAGACTCGCGCGAGCCGCGGTGAAATGTGCGTTGCAGACACGCCCTGCGGCATGATTTCGCAACTTTGGTACTGTATGCATTCATGTCACACCCCCCATCTGCCGCCGCATTGCCTGAATTCGCCGCGGTACTCGACGCCGCTGCGCGCATCGCGCCGCACGCGCGCCTGACGCCGATCCTGCGCGATGAAGCCCTCGATGCACTCAGCGGCGCCACGTTATATTTCAAGGCCGAACACCTGCAGCGCGGTGGCGCGTTCAAATTTCGCGGCGCCTGCAACGCGGTCTGGGCGCTGCCGGATGAACTCGCCGCGCGCGGCGTACTCACGCACTCCTCGGGCAACCACGGCGCCGCGCTGGCGCTGGCGGCGGCCAGCCGCGGCATCGCCGCGCACGTGGTGGTGCCGGACGGCGCGGTGCGCGCCAAGCTGGCGCTGATCGAAACCGCCGGCGCGCACGTGCATCGCTGCGCGCCAACGCTGGCCGCGCGCGAGGCGGCATGCGTCGAACTCATGCAGACGCTGGGCACCACGCTGATCCACCCCTACGAAAATCCGCAGGTGATCGCCGGCCAGGGCACCGTCGCACTGGAACTGCTGCACGCCCTGCCCGACCTGGACGCGCTAGTGGTGCCGATCGGCGGCGGCGGGCTGGCCGCCGGCAGCGCTTTGAGCCTGCAGGCGCTGGCGCCGCGTTGCGAACTGGTGCTGGCCGAGCCCGAGGGGGCCAGCGACGCGGCGCAATCCTTGCGCAGCGGCACGCGCGTCACCGCGTTCACCCCGCACACGATCTGCGACGGCTTGCGTGCCGGTATCGGCGCGCCCAACTTCGCGCTGCTGCGCGCGGCCGGCGCCGGCGTCATCACCGTCAGCGACGCGGAAACCCGCGCCGCGATGCGTCTGCTCTGGCAGCACCTGAAACAGACCGTGGAGCCGTCCAGCGCCACCGTGCTGGCCGCGGTATTGCAGCAACGCGCGCGCTTCGCCGACCGCCGCGTGGGTTTGATTCTCTCCGGCGGCAATGTCGATCTCGACGCCATTGCTTTCTGCGCACGCTGCGGCGGCGGCTGAGTCGCGCCGTGGTTTGCGGCATGCTGGCAAGGGCTGGTTCGCATTCGGAGCAGGTCCATGGCTGAAATCACCCGCCGCCGCACCGGCGAATTGCTGCGCGTGTTGTTCGGGTTGCTGCGCACCGCGCCCGACGGCTTGCAAGCCAGTGCAGCGCTGCGCCAACTCGCCGCGCGCGTGCAACTGACGCCCTACGAAGCCGGCGACTACGAATCCGGCGGACGACGCTTTGAAAAGATCGTGCGTTTCGCCACCGTCGACTGCGTCAAGGCCGGCTGGCTCAGCAAACACAAGGGTATTTGGACACTGAGCACGGAGGGTCTGCGCGCCTACGAGCGCTGGCCCGACCCCGAGGAGTTCTATCGTGAAGCCGTGCGCCGGTACGACGCCTGGAAAAGGGCGCAGCCGGATGCGCCGCTTGCGGACAGCACGGCGAATGCGGCGCCGGATGCCGGTTTCACGGACACAAGCGTCGCTGAAATCGCCAGCCTTTCGCTCGATCAGGCCGAGGAGATGGCCTGGTCGGCGATCACGCGGTTTCTCAACGGCATGCCGCCGTATCAGTTTCAGCAGCTGGTCGGCGATCTGCTCGGCGCCATGGGTTACCACGTGGCCTGGGTTGCGCCGCCCGGCAAGGACGGTGGCACCGATCTGCTCGCCTACAACGATCCGCTCGGCACGCGCCCGCCGCGCATCAAGGTGCAGGTCAAGCGCAACGCTGAATCGGCGCGCATCGACGTGCAGGGTCTGCGCAGCTTCATGGCGGTGCTGGGTGATGAGGACATCGGCATCTTCGTGGCCCTGTCCGGTTTCACGCGCGACGCCGAACAGGAAGCACGCAGCCAGAGCAGTCGTCGCGTCACCTTGCTGGACATGGGTCGCTTCGTCGATTTATGGACCGAGTACTACACCAGGCTCGACGACGCGGCGCGGCGACGATTTCCGCTGCGCCCCGTGTGGTTTCTGGCCAGCGCCGACTGAAAGCACACATCCTGCGCCGCGCCGCCGCAGGCACGTGCAAGCACGCCGGCAGCCGCTATGCTGGCCTGCCCCGTGGGGTACGGGGCGGGCACGCGCACCATGCTGGACTGGCTGATCCCATACGAATTCTCGCCCGCGCTGCTGGCGACCTGGTTGCTGGCCGCGCTGCTGTATGCGCTGGGCGCGCGTCGACGTCGCGTGCCGCGCGTGCGCCAGGCGCTGTTCTGGTGCGGCATGGCGCTGACGTATTTCGCGCTGCTGACGCGTTTCGATTACTACGCGCTGCACCAGTTCTTTTTCGATCGCATCCAGCAGGTGCTGATGCATCATCTGGCGCCGTTGCTGATCATGCTGGCCTACCCGCTGGCCGTATGGCGCGCGGCGTTGCCGCTGCGCTGGCGTGCATGCCTGCTGCGTCCGTTCGCGCATTCGATGCCGTGGCGCGCCACCGCGGCACTGCTGTTCAACCCGCTGCTGGCCACGCTGCTGTTCGTGGCGCTGGTGCTGGTGTGGCTGATCCCGCGCATGATGACCTTGGCCATGCTCGACTGGCGCCTGTACCTGCTGATGAACTGGAGCATGCTGCTCAGCGGGCTGATCTACTGGGGCCTGGTGCTGGATCACCGCCGCCGCCCGCCCGCACGCATGGCACCGGGGCTGCGCGTGCTGTCGCCGGCGCTGAGCATGACGCCGCAGATCCTGATCGGCGCCATCATCACCTTCAGCAAGACCGACCTGTATCCGATTTTCTCGATCTGCGGCCGTGCCCTCGACATCGACGTGCTCACCGATCAGCAATACGGCGGCCTGATCACCTGGGTGCCCGCGGCCATCATCGAGGCCCTCGCCGCATTGCTGGCACTGCGCGTGTGGATGCGCCTGTCGCAGCGCCCGCGCCGCGCCACGCCACGCGGCGCACTGCCCGCTGCGTCCTGAACCGCGCGCTGCGCGCCGCTCGCAATCCGGCGCTGATCGCGCGACGATGCGGGCTCATTTCGAGGGCCGCGCGCGCATGTTCACCTTCCTGCTGTGGCTGATCCTGCTGGTGTTGTGCTGGCCGCTGGCATTGCTGGCGTTGCTGCTGTATCCGCTTGTCTGGCTGCTGTTGCTGCCGTTCCGCATCGCCGGTATCGCGGTGGGCGGCGTGCTGGCCCTGCTCGCGGCGGTGTTCATGCTGCCGGCGCGCGTGCTGCGCGGACCGGCGCTGCGCTGAACGGGGCGCGGAACCTCGCGCGCGCGCGACACTCCAAAGTTCACCTGGCTTGGCGGGAGCGCAACCATGAGCGAAGGCAAGATCTGGATCGTGGCGATCGTGGTTGCGGCGCTGGCGCTGGGTGGTCTGCTGTATTACTCGTACCACCGCGAGCAATACCTCACCAGCCCGCAGCTCACTGTGCCCGGCGCCAATGTCAGCGGCGCCATTGCCAACCCGCACCAGCATTACCCGATCGAACACGTGCGCGGCGCACCCGCCGCCGCCGCGTCCGCACCGCTGCCGGCGCTGAACGACGATGCTGCCATCATCCATGCGCTGACCGCGCTGCCCGGTGGCGCCGGCTTGCGCGCGTTGTTGCGCCCGCAGGCGTTGATCCAGCACGCCGTCGCCACCATCAATGCGCTGCCCGATCGTTCACTGGGCAGCGATGTACTCCCTGTGCATCACGCCAAGGGCGATTTCCAGGTCAGCACGAGCGCCGGCGTGACCACGCCCAGCCTGGCCAATGACACGCGCTACGCCCCGTACATGCGCGTGATCGAAGCCATTCCCACGTCGGCGCTGGTGGCCTGGTACGTGCACTTCTATCCCCTGTTCCAGCAGGCCTACCAGCAACTCGGTTATCCGCACGGCTACTTCAACGACCGCCTGATCGTGGTGATCGACAACCTGCTGGCGACGCCGGATCGCGCCACGCCGCCCGCGCTGGTGCAAGGCAAGAACGGCATGTGGGACTACGCCGATCCGGCGCTGCAATCGCTGTCGATCGGCCAGCGCACGCTGCTGCGCATGGGCGCCGCCGATTCCGCCACGATCAAGGCCAAGTTGCGCGCGATACGCGCCGATTTGTCCGGCAAGAGCCTGCCCGGATCCTGACGCCGAGGCGTGACGCGGTACGCTCACCCCGGCGCCACGCCGCCGAAGAACCACGCGCACACCGCGATCGACGCAATGATGCCCGCCAGATCCGCCGCCAGCGCACAACCCACGGTGTGGCGCACGCGCCTGATGCCCACCGCGCCGAAATACACCGCCACCACATAGAACGTGGTCTCGGTGCTGCCCTGCATCGTCGCCGCCAGCAGCGCCGGGTAGCTGTCCACGCCGTAATGCTGCATGGTCTCGATCAGCATGGCACGCGCGGCACTACCGGAAAACGGCTTGACCAGCGCCGTCGGCAGCGCGGCGACGAAATCGGTGTTCATGCCCAGCCCGTGCACCACCCAGCGGATGCCCTCCAGCGCATAGCCCAGCGCGCCCGAGGCGCGCAACACGCCTACCGCGCACAGCATGGCCACCAGATAGGGCAACAGGTCGCGCGCCACGCCGAAGCCGTCCTTCGCGCCTTCGATGAAGGCTTCATATACCGGCACCCGTTTGATCGCGCCAGCCAACAGGAAGGCGAGGATGACGCCGAATAACACCAGGTTGCCGACCAGCGCCGAGACGCTGGCCAGCGCCGCCGCACTGAGTGTGGCTAATCCCGCCAGCAATGCGCCCAGCAGCAGCGCGCCGCCGCCCAGATAGGCCAGCGCCACCGGGTCCCAGAGTTTGAGTCGCTGCATCCACGCCACGCTGAGCAGCCCGGCCAGCGTGGACGCGCTGGTGGCGATGAGAATGGGCAGGAATACCAGCGTGGGGTCGGGCGCGCCCTGCTGCGCGCGGTACATGAAAATGCTCACCGGCAGCAGCGTCAACGACGAAGCGTTGAGCACCAGGAACAGGATTTGCGCATTGCTGGCGGTGTCGCCGCTGGGATTGAGCGTCTGCAACTCGCGCATGGCGCGCAGGCCGATGGGCGTGGCGGCGTTGTCCAGGCCCAGCACATTCGCGGCGAAGTTCAGGGTGATCAGGCCGATAGCCGGATGGCCTTGCGGCACTTCCGGCATCAGCCGCTTGAACAGCGGCCCGAGCGCCCGCGCCAGCAGTTCCACCAGCCCCGCGCGCTCGGCGATGCGCAGCAGCCCCAGCCACAGGGTGAGCGTGCCGAACAGCAGCACCATGACCTCGACCGACAGCTTGGCCATGGCGAACAGGCTGTCGACCATCGCGGCGAAGACCGCAGCGTCACCGAACGACCAGCGCGCCAGCGCGGCCAGCGCGGCCGCCAGAAAGAAACCCAGCCAGAGGCGGTTGAGCATCGGACTCCCACTGCGTCCTGCGCGACGCGACGGCGCGCGCCGATGCTAACAGGCAGGCTGCTAGCGCATCGACGTGCGCCGCAAGCTCAGCAGCGCCATGGCGATCAGCGCCATGCCGGCGACTTCCCAGATACCGGGCTGCTCGTGCAGGATCAGCCAGGCCAGCAGCACGCCCATCAGCGGAATCGCCAGGCTGGTCAGGCTGGCCACCTGCGCCGGCAAACGCTGCACCACCAGCAGCCACAGCGCCCAACCAAGACCCGAGGCCAGCAGCACGTTGTAGGCCACCGCAGCGATGAACGGCGGCGTCCACTGCACCACGGGCTGCGGAATCAGCAAGGCCAGCAGGACCAGCAACAGCGTGCCGTACAGCATCTGCCAGGCGCTGACGCTGAGTAGCGCAACATCGGGATGGCGCACGAACAGGCGCTTGGCCAGTACCGTGCCCACAGCCCAACTCAATCCGCCGGCCAGCGCCAGCAGCACGCTGCGGGTGCTGCCCACACCCTGCCATGGCGCGATCACCAGCAACAACCCGCAGGCGGCCACTGCGATGCTCCACCATTGGCGTCCGCCCGGGCGCGAGCCGAGCAGCGGCCATGCCAGCGCGATCGCCCAGAACGGCATGGTATAGGCCAGCAGTGCGGTCTTGCCGGCACCGCCGCTAACCAGCGCCCACTGCACCAGCACCTGGAAGCCCGCGGTCTGTGCCATGCCGATGCCCAGCGTCGGCCAAAATGGCGGCGGTGCCAGCGATTCGCGCCGCGCGAGCAGCAACACAAACAGCACCGCCGTGCCACCGACATAGCGCAGGGCCGAAAACGTGAACGGCCCCGAATACGCCAGGGCTTGCTTCATCACGATCCAGTTGTAGCTCCAGATCAGCGTCAGCGCGGCCAGCGCCAGCAGCGCACCACGTGCGCCGCGCGTGCTCACAGATGGAACGCGGCGAGGTTGCGGTACAGCATGTAGATCGCGGTCAAGGCCACGATCACCGCGAAGATCCAGTTCAGCGCTTTCTTGTTCTTGCCAAGGTGCGTGGCCAGACGCGCACCGATCCAGCCGCCGGCCACGCCGCCCAGGATATACAGCGCGGCGACGCGCCAGTCGACCAGACCCGACCAGGCGTAACTCAGCGCCGTGGTCATGCCGAAACTGCCCACCGAGAACAGCGAAGTGCCGATGGCCGCGAGGATCGGCATGCCGGTGGCCAGCATCAGCCCCGGCACGATCAGGAATCCGCCACCGATGCCGAAGAAACCCGACAACAAGCCGGCGCCGGCGCCGACCACGATCAGCCACGCGGTTTCCACCGCGACCGGGCGCTTGATCACGTCGCCGGTGCGCTCGGCGCGCGGGCGGGTCATCAGGAAGGCCACCACCAGCATCAGGATGGCGAACAGGAACAGCAGCTTGTGCCCGCCGACCGCCTTGCCCAGGATCGAGCCACCCAGCGCGGCGATGACCCCGGCGATGGCGAACACGATCGCGGCACGCCAGCGCACGTTGCCGGCACGCGCATGCGGAATCAGATTGAGATACGCATTGATGCCCACCGCCAGCGCGGTGGTGCCGATCACCACGTGCGGATCAGGATAGCCGACGAAGTAAGCCAGCAGCGGCACCGCCAGGATCGAGCCGCCACCGCCGATCAGGCCCAGCGAAAAACCAACCAACAGGCCGGAGATCACCGCAAAAATGTCTTGCAGCAAACTCAGATGAACCATCATGGGAACCATTGCGCACCGCCTCGGGATCAAAGGAAAAGGTGGCACGTGGACTGCCGCCATAAAATTAGCACCGCCTGATATGACAGTCCCCGCTCTTGACAGTTCCACCATGTTCAGATCCAGCACGGCGACGTAAGCAAACCGTAGGCTGCCGGCCGTCCTGCCGCTTGCTACATCACCCGCGCGAACACCGCCTTCAGATAGCGCCCTTCCGGAGCCGCGACGCGCCAGGGATGATCCGCGCCGGCGCCGCCGACGTGCAGGATCTGCAACTCGCGGCCCACCAGTGCCGCGGCACGCCGCAGCGCCTCGAGGAATGCCGGCTCGTCCACCAGGCCGGTGCAGGAACAACTCAGCAGCAACCCGCCAGGCGTCAGTGCGCGCATGGCCAGCGCGTTCATCGCCACGTAGGTACGCAGTGCCTGCGCAAGTTTGGCGGCGTCGCGGGTGAGCTTGGCCGGGTCCAGCACCAGCGTGTCCCAGCGCCGCCCGGCGGCAAGCGCCTGTTCGAGGTAGGCGAACAGATCGGCGGCGAGGAACTCCGCACGCAGGGTGTTGCGCGTGGCGTTGGTCCGCGCCAGGTCGAGCACGTCCGGGTCGAGGTCGATGCCGGTCACCTCGCCGCAGCCAGCGCGCGCCGCATTCAGCGCAAAACCGCCACTGTTGCAACACACATCGAGCATGCGTCCGCTGGCCCAGGCGCCCAGGCGCGCGCGGTGGTCACGTTGATCGACGAAAAATCCGGTTTTGTGGCGTGTACCCGGCTGCACCTGGAATTCAAGGTCGTGCTCGCGTATCCAGCGCGGTGCCGGGATCGGCGCTAGCCGGCAATCGAAGCTCTCCTGCTTCTGCACATGCGTTTCGGCGAAGTGGTACAGCGTGGCCTCGGGATAATGCGTGCGCAGCGCGCCCTCGATGCCTTCGCGCAACTTCCACATGCCGGCGGCGAAATACTCGATCACCAGCAGATCGGCGTAGCGATCGACCACCAACCCTGGCAAGGCGTCGCCTTCGGCGTGGATCAGGCGCGCCGCACCCTGTCCCTGATCCAGGCCCAGCCGCGTGCGCAACGCCAGCGCCTCGGCGATGCGCGCGCCGATCCAGTCGTGGTCGATGGATTCCCGGGCGTCACGCGTCAGCACGCGCAGGCCGATGCGCGCGTGGCCGTTCCAGAAGCCGCGTGCCAGGAAGCGTCCGGTGTCATCCACCAGGTCCACCACGCTGCCCGGCGCCAGGCGCGCATCGGCCTGCAACGCGCGGCGGAAGATGGCCGGGTGTTGCGGCAGGCGCGGCGCCAGCAGGCGCACGCGTGGATACGCCGGAGCCGGATCCATGTTCATGCGCGCCGCGTGAGGCGCAGCAGCAGGAACAGGATCAAGCCGAGAAAATTCAGTCCGACAAACCAGTGCGCGCTGCCGCCAAGATAGAGTTGCCAGCCGATGTCCGGCACACGGTAGCCGAAGCTCCAGTGGCCACCGCGCGCGAAGCCCAGCGCCGCGACCGCGCCGGCGTGCCAGCCGTAGCTCAGCCACGGCGAGCCGAGGATCGGCACCTGCGCCAGCTGCAACCACTGCGACCATGCGCGGCCGCGCGCATCACCGTTGATCAGCCACACGCCAGCGACCAGGACCAGCAGAAACATCAGCGCGCCCAGCAACAGCAATGCGAACCATAGCGGCTCACGCACCACGAAGGCGCGTCCTGCCAGCTCGAAAAATCCCCAGAAACCGCCGGCGATCTGCAGCACGCCGATCAGCCGATGAATCATCGCGGACATAGGCTTCTCCGTGTCAAACTTGGATGATAGCCGCAGCGCAGCGTGCGCCATCCTCCGCGCAACGGGTTAAATTGCACGGCACTGTCTGCTTTCAAGGAGCGCCTGATGCCGTGGCTGGGTGTGCTGGTATTCGCCAGCGGCGTGGTCCTGCCGATCGTCTTGCATGGCCCCGGCTGGCTGGGGCTGGGCTTGCTGCTGAGTTTCGTCGGTGGAACCTGGGCGGTACTGGCGCTGGCAGATGCGCGCATCACCGGCAGCGCGCGCGACGAACATGTCAGCGATAGCCAACTGCAGGCATGGCGCGAGATGCTGCGCCAGCAGCGCCCGCCAGATGAGCCCCCCACGCGAACTTGAACGCGTTCTGCCCGTTGACACCCGTTGCACTGCTTTGCCGATTCGAGGTTTTGCCATGTCGATCCAGCCTGTGTATCCCGTCGATCCCGCCTTTGCCGCGCACGCGCGCATCACGGCCGCGGATTACACGCGCCTGTACGCCGAATCGCTGCGCGATCCCGAGGGCTTCTGGCGTGAGGTGGCCAGGCGCCTCGAGTGGATGAAATTTCCCACACGCATCAAGGACACCAGCTTTGCGCGCGAGGATTTCCACATCCGCTGGTACGCGGACGGCGTGCTCAACGTTGCCGCCAACTGCCTCGACCGCCACCTCGCCACGCGCGGCGACAAGACCGCGATCATCTTCGAGGGCGACGATCCCGTCGAATCGCGGCGCATCAGCTACCGCGAGCTGCACGCCGAGGTGTGCCAGGCGGCCAACGCGCTGCGCAACCTCGGCGTGCGCAAGGGCGATCGCGTGGCCATCTATCTGCCGATGATCCCCGAGGCCGCCGTGGCCATGCTGGCCTGCGCGCGCATCGGCGCGATCCACTCGGTGGTGTTCGGCGGTTTCTCGCCAGACTCGCTGGCCAATCGCATCAGCGATGCGCAATGCAAGCTGGTGATTACCAGCGACGAAGGTGTGCGCGGTGGCAGGAAGATTCCACTCAAGGCCAATGTCGATGCTGCGCTGGAGCGTCCCGGCACGCAGAGCGTGGAAACCGTGCTGGTCGTGCGCCGCACCGGCGCCGCCGTGTCCATGCGCGCGCCGCGCGACCGCTGGTGGCACGTGGTCTGCGAAGGTCAAGCCACGCAATGCGCGCCGGAGCCGATGGGCGCCGAGGATGCGCTGTTCATCCTGTATACCTCCGGCTCCACCGGCAAGCCCAAGGGCGTGCTGCACAGCAGTGGCGGCTACCTGGTCTTCGCCAGCTACACGCACGAGTGCATTTTCGATTTGCGCGAGGACGACGTGTACTGGTGCACCGCCGATGTCGGCTGGGTGACCGGGCACAGCTACATCGTGTATGGCCCGCTGGCCAACGGCGCCACCACGCTGATGTTCGAGGGCGTACCCAACTGGCCCGACAGCAGCCGCTTCTGGCAGGTGATCGACAAGCATCAGGTGACCTTGTTCTACACCGCGCCCACCGCGATCCGCGCGCTGATGCGCGAGGGCGATGAACCGGTCAAGCGCACCTCGCGTGCGTCCCTGCGCCTGCTCGGCAGCGTCGGCGAGCCGATCAACCCGGAGGCGTGGAGCTGGTATCACCGCGTGGTGGGCGATGGGCGCTGCCCGATCGTGGACACCTGGTGGCAGACCGAGACCGGCGGCATTTTGATCAGCCCTCTGCCCGGCGCCAGCACGCTCAAGCCCGGCTCGGCCACACGGCCGTTCTTCGGCATCCAGCCGGCCATCGTCGATGCCGAGGGCGGGGTCTGTGACGGTGCGTGCGAGGGTAATCTGGTGATCACGGACTCGTGGCCGGGACAGATGCGCACGCTGTGGGGTGACCACGCGCGTTTCATCGAGACGTATTTTTCGACTTACCCAGGCACCTACTTCACTGGCGATGGCGCACGCCGCGATGCCGACGGCGATTACTGGATCACCGGCCGCGTCGATGATGTGCTCAATGTCTCCGGGCATCGCCTGGGCACCGCCGAGGTGGAGAGCGCGCTGGTCGCGCATCCCAAGGTCGCCGAGGCCGCCGTGGTGGGCTGCGTGCATGACATCAAGGGGCAGGGCATCTATGCCTATGTCACCCTGATCGCCGAGATCGAGCCCAGCGAGGCGCTGCGCAAGGAACTGATCCAATGGGTGCGCCAGGAAATCGGGCCGATCGCCACGCCCGATTACCTGCAATGGGCGCCGGCGCTGCCAAAGACGCGCTCGGGCAAGATCATGCGCCGCATCCTGCGCAAGATCGCCGAGAACGCGCCCGAACAACTGGGCGACATCTCCACGCTGGCCGATCCGACCGTGGTCGCCGGCCTGGTCGAGGCGCGGCTGATCCGGTGAACACTTGCGCCGATCAGGGTCGAGATCGTGCCGCCACACGGCCGCGGCCCATGCGCCCAGCGGCGCGCATGGGCTGACTGAGGCCCCGCACATGCAAGCCGTGTTGCTGACCGAGGCGTGGTGGCGATGGCGTGCGCAGCATGGAATGGCGCCAGGTCGGTTGCATTGTGGGCGCGCCGCGCGGCGTCTCGCACTGCCCGTCATCGGCGCGACGGTCGCCGCGCTAGTGTTGGTGACGCATGCGCTCGAGCATGCCGCACGCTTTGCCGATCGTCTGTTGCTGTTGCATGCGGGGCGTGTTGCCGGCGCATGGCGGAGCGATGAGCTCACTGTGTTGGCCGGGCAGGGGCATGATTTGCTGCAGGTCCTTGGGGCCGCCACGGCGATTCAAGCGGCTTCGGGAGGCGCAGGATGAGCGCCATGCTCGGCTCGCACTCGACGATCGATTGTTGGCTGGCGCGTTGGCCCGCGCGCGATGGCTGGGACTGGGTGCGCGCCACGCTGGGCTCCGCCCTGGCAGTGGATGCCGCGGCGCTGCTGATCGTTCGCGATGAACAGGGCAAGCCACACTTCACGAGCGCGCTCCGCGAGTGGCACTTCAGCCTCAGCCACAGCGGCGGCTGGGCGCTGCTCGCCTTGGCGCGAGATCAGCCCGTGGGCGTGGATCTGGAATCGCCACGACCACGCCAGCGCTTGCTGGACCTGGCGCAGCGTTTTTTCACTGCAGCAGAAACGAGCGTTTTGCGCGGGCTGCCCGAAGAGGAGCGTCTGCACGCGTTCTACGCGCTGTGGACGGCCAAGGAAGCCGTACTGAAGGCGGCCGGCGTCGGTATCGGCTACGGGCTCGCCAAAGCCGGTATGGCGTGGCGCGGGCCAGATTGGGTTGTTGATCAATTCGCCGACGCGCTGGCGCCGGCTGCGGCGTGGCAGCTGCAGCGCCTGGACTTGCCTGCAGCGCTGCTTGGACACCTGGCGTGGCGGGGTCCGCAACGATTGATCCAACTGATCGATACGACCAGTTGATTTGCATTTTTTGCATGACTTCGCCGAGGCGGTGAGGCCGGTGTGGCGCGTGGCGGAACTTTTCGGCTGGTCGCGCACTCTCTTTAACGCATCTCCTGCCGTGAAGTGCCGTTCGAGGTTCCTGGTGTGACACGGATTCAAAGCGCGCTCATGGCGCGCTTTTTTTTCTGCGTGTTCTGCTGCATGCCGATCGCTGGCATGCTTGCCGCGATGCCGATCGCGAGAATGCCATGACCCAGCTCAGCGTCAACGTCAACAAGATCGCCGTGCTGCGCAATTCGCGCGGCGGCAATGAGCCCAGCGTGGAACACGCGGCACGGACATGCATCGAGGCTGGCGCACAAGGCATCACCGTGCACCCGCGCCCGGATCAGCGCCATATCCGCCCACAGGATGTTTTGGAGCTTGCGGATCTATGCCATGGCAAGGTGGAATACAACATCGAGGGCAATCCGTTCGCGCCGCCGCGCGGGGCTTACCCAGGCTTGCTGGAACTGGTGCGCGCCACGCGTCCTGCGCAAGTGACCTTGGTGCCAGATGGCGATGCGCAGCTGACCTCGGACCATGGCTTTTCACTGCCTGGCGATATTGTCAAACTGCGGCCGCTGGTCGCGGCGCTACGCGCGCACGCCGGGCGTGTTTCCGTGTTCGTGGATGCAGGCGCCACAGATTTCACAGGATTGGTCGGCATCGGCGTGGCGCGCATCGAGATCTACACTGGTCCCTACGCCGAAGCCTGCGTCAGCGCTGATTGCAGCGCTGCGCTGGATGCCTGCGTACGCACGGCGCGCGCGGCGCGCGCGGCGGGCTTGCTGGTCAACGCTGGGCACGATCTGAATCAACGCAATCTGCCACGACTGCGCGCGGTCATTCCTGATCTGGCAGAGGTTTCGATTGGGCATGCACTGATCAGCGAAGCGCTGTACACGGGCCTCATACCTGCCGTGCACGCTTATCTGGCGTTGCTGCGGACCTGAGCGCCCCGTAATCAGCGCCATGAACGCGAAGGGCGCCTTGCGGCGCCCTGCCCTTGAGACCAGTGTGTTTATCCACCCTGATCGGTATTCTCGAAACCGATCTTTTCCAGCCCGGCACGCTTGGCATCGGCCAGCACCGCCGCCACGTTTTGATATTCGACGTTGGGCGAAGCGTTGATCTGCAGCTCGGGCTGTGGCTTCTTGACTGCCGTCCCCGCCAGCTGCGCCTTCAACTCGGAAATCGTGACTGGCAGGCTGTTCCAGAAAATCGAGCCATCGGCGCGAATCTGCAGCTTGATCGGCTCCGGCGGGTTGAGCGGCGGCTGCACATTGCGATTGGGCTGTGGCAGATCAATGCGGATGCGATGCGTCAGCAATGGTGCGGTGATCATGAATATGATCAGCAATACCAGCATCACGTCGACCAGCGGCGTGACGTTGATCTCCGACATGGGGCTGCTGCTGCCACCACTCTTGCTGCTGAAAGCCATTGCTCGCTACCTCATGCTCCGGGCGGGCTGCGCTGCGCGCGCCTGCGGTACGGACTCAGTTTTTGCCGGTGGTGACAAAGCCGATCTTGATGATGCCTGATTGCTTGGCGTCGGCCAGGATCCTGGAGACTTCCTTGAAGCGGATCGAGCGATCGGCGCGCAGATGGATCTCGGGCTGCGGATTCTTGGCCGCTTCCACGGCAAAGCGGGCGCGCAGTTCGTTCTGCGTGACCTTCGAATCGTTCCAGTACATGGCGCCATCTTTCCTGACCGCCAGGTCGACCGAGCCGCCACTCTGGTGCGGATTCGTCGTGGGACTGGCGACAGGCAGCTCGACCTTGATCTGGTGCGCGGCCAGTGGCGCGGTGATCATGAAGATGATCAACAACACCAGCATCACGTCCACCAGCGGGGTGACGTTGATTTCGGACATCGGGGCGCCACTATTGGCGCCCCCTCCGGTACTCATTGCCATGGATCGATCCTCTCCTCTGCCTGCGCGAATTCTTACTTCTTGGCCGGAGCAGCAATCTCGCCGACGCGCGCACCTGTAGCGAAGAAATCGTGCAGGTCATGCGCGAATTCGTCGAACTTGGCATAGGTCACACGGTTCATGCGCACGAAGAAGTTGTAGGCGAACACAGCAGGGATGGCGGTGCCAAGGCCCATCGCGGTCATGATCAATGCTTCACCCACCGGGCCTGCCACCGCGCCAATCGATGCGTTGCCGGATGCGCCAATGGCGATCAGGGCGTGATAGATGCCCCAGACCGTGCCCAGCAGACCGACGAATGGCGCCGCCGAACCCACCGTGGCCAGCAGGGTCAGGCCTGTTTCGAGACGCATGCTCTCGCGCGCCACGGCCTGACGCAGCGAGCGATCCACGAATTCGGAACGACTCAGCGTCTGGGCGATGGCCCCACCTTCAGCTTTCTGGTGGTGCGAGGCGGCCTGCGCGCAATCCAGCGCGATCTTCGAGAATGGTTCGGATGGCGGCTGCGCTTCCATGGCGCGGATCGCATCCTGTGGTGATGGCGTATGCCAGAAGGCATCGATCACCTTGTTCATGCGCGAACGCAATGCGCCATTTTTGATCAGGTTGAAGATGATGTAGTACCAGGACAGCACCGACATCACCAGGAGCACGATGAAGACGAGCCAGCCCAACCAGTCGAAGTTGTGGATCAACTGATCGAAGCCGGCTTGCTGCAGCGCATGGGCATTGGCGTTACCGCCCAGCGTCGGCAGTGGTGCGCCGGAAGGAGGAATGGCTGCGCCCTGGGCGGCCGACGAGGAGGTGGAGGCTTCTTGCAGCATGACACTACCCTTTGAGCAAACGTGGACAGGTTCGGTTAGAAACCGAGATCGCTAAGCTTGAACTGGACCGGGACTTTCACCCAACCGCCGACAGGTTTGCCATCCTGGCTGCCGGGATTGAACTTCCATTTCCGTGCTGCCTCGATGGCGGCACGGTCGAGATCGCGGTAACCACTGGACTGGTCGACCTTGACGTCCTGCACCGAACCATCCGCACCAACCAGTACCAGAAGGTACACCGTTCCCTGCTGGTGTTGGCGCACGGCCGAGATCGGATAACGCGGCGGTTGCCGATTGTTGTACGAAATGTCCTGGCTGGGCGCGATATCGACTGGCGCCGCAGGGGGTGCAGGCGGCGTCGGCGTCGCAGCTACGGACATCGCGGACTGCTCCGCAACCGGCGGTGGTGGCGCTGGCGGCGGCGGCATCGGCGGCGGCTTGATGACCTGGATCACCTTCGGCGGCGGCGCTTTGGGCGGTATCGGCGGCGGCGGCGGCGGCGGCGGCGGCGGCGGCGGCGGCTTGATGAACTCGACCTGGACGATCTTTTCCTTCGCCTTTTCCTTCGCCTGCGGCGGCGCCGCCGGCGACAGCATCATCAGGATCGCGGCCACGTGGATCGCAATCGCGCCGGACAGCGCCCAGGTGCGCTTCCAGTTGAATCGGGTTGCCCCGGATTGATCGGTACTCGACGCCATCATTCAACCAACAATGCTGAGTGCTTTTATCGCCGGGCCCCGCGCAGCCTAGGCTTTGCGCCGCGAGGGTTCGAAAGCCCACCACAGTACACGAGAACTTCGATCGTGTATAGCGTGCGTTCAGCCTCAAACGAGGCCCGGGCCACGTGTCTGTATTACTTGCGACCGCCGCGCAATTGCTTCAGTACTTTTTCGGCGGCAGCGTGCGTTTCCGGGTCTTGCGCGGCTTTCTCGAACGCGGCCATCGCGGCCTTGCGATCCTTCAGCGCGAGGTCGGCATTGCCGATCAGCGCCCATGCCGCACCCACGCGCTTGACGCCACGCTTGAGCGCAGTCTGCATCAGGCTGCGTCCCTCGGTGAACTTCTGATCCTGGATCAACAGCTGCCCACGCAGGAAATCCATCTCGCCATCCTTCGCATAGGGCGAGGCCTTGGTCCATGCGGCCATGGCCTTGTCCTGCTCGCCGGCGACGTAATAGGCGTCGCCGAGCAGCTTGTACGCCTCCAGGCTCGGCGTGACGATGTTCTTGCTCAGACCATCCTGCACCACTCCAGCGGCCTGCAGCGCATCGGGCTTGGGGTTGTCCTGATTCTGCCCGATGTACAGGTACATCTTGGCCAGATTGATGTAGTCATCATTGCTGGTGTAAAGCCCGCGCGCTTTGGCCGCGGCCATGACCTTGAGCGCCTTGTCCGGCTCCTTGGCCTGGATGTAGACGCTGACGAGATTTTTGACCGCGGCCTTGTCGTTGGGGTTCTTGGCGACGACAGCCTCTTCCAGCTTGGCCGCCTCGGCGTAATCATTGAGGCCAAAATAGCTGGCCATCAGCAGCTGGTTCCACGAATCCGGAGCATCGGGCTTCAGTGCCAACGCTTGTTTCATAGCGCCGACGGCGTTCTGATACTGGTTGAGCCGGTAGTAGATATTGCCTTCAAGCGCATACGCATCACCGGATTGTTTGCCACCTTCGGTCATCCATTTCTGCAGCGTGGCCAACGCCGGTTGCCACTGTTCGTCCTGCGCCTGCAATTGGGCGATGGTCAGCATGGTGTTGAAGTAGTCGTTGTTGGGCAGCGAGTTCAGATCCAGCGACTGCTGCAACAGCGGCACCGCGGCCTTGTTGTTGCCCGCATTCATCTGGACCTGCGCCAGACCGCGCAGCGCCATGGCCTTGGCATACTTGCTCGAGGAATCCTTCAGTACCTTGTTGAGTTCGTCCGTGGCCTTGGCGTCGTCATTCTTGTTGAGCGCATTGAAGCCCGCTTGCAGCATGCGTTGTTCGCGCTCGCTGCGCAGATCGTTCTTCGGCTGCTCGCGCTTGGTGTTCGGGTACTCCGGTGCGTTCTTGTCGTTCCTGGCACTGGCGGCGCCAACGGCGGTCAAGGCAAGGACCAGCAGCAACAGAAACTTGAGCAGGGAACGAACTTTCATGCAGACCTCGCGGGGGAGAGGACGCCGCGGCTGGCCGCGGTGGGAAGGTCAAGCGTAATCGCTGGCGCACATTCCGCCAAGCTGCGCCGCCGCAGGCATGCGCTGCATACGATTGCAGCAGCGTACGCATGGACCGCGCGTTTGGCGCGTGGCTGTCAGATATCGAGGTTGGCGACCTTCAGCGCGTTGGATTCAATGAACCCGCGCCGTGGCTCGACGGCCTCGCCCATCAGCATGGCAAAAACACGATCTGCGCTGATGGCGTCTTCGATGCGCACCTGCAACAGGCGCCGGGTTTCGGGATTGACCGTGGTTTCCCAGAGCTGCTCGGGGTTCATTTCGCCCAAGCCCTTGAAGCGCTGAATCATGCGGCCTTTTTTGGCTTCTTCGAACAGAACAGCGCGCGCCTGTGCAAGGTTCTGCACTGCGCGATTGGCACTGCCTCGACGAATGCTGGCGCCGGCCTCGATCAGATCGTGCGCGGCGCGGCTCAACTCAAGAATGGGACGAAACTCTGCGCTGGCGAAAAATCCACGCGCCATGGGCCAGGTGTGATCGAGTCCGTGCTGGCTGCGCGTCAACAACAGCACAGCACCATGCTCACCGCCAGGTTGCACGGTGAAGCTGTAGCGCGCGCGGCCCAGCCCTTCGGCATTGAGCCCGGCAACCAGTGCATCGGCCCATTCCTGCAACGCATGGGTGTCGTGCCAGGCGCCCTCATCCAGCGGCGTGTGTTCGAACATGGCGCCAAGCACGGCATTGTCGCAACGCATACTGAGACGCGGCAGGGCGTCCTCTGCCTGCTGCCACAAACGCAACAAACGCTCCAGGGCTTCTGCGCGAATGGGCGGCGCACCTTCGCCAGGCACCAATTCAGCGCCTTCGATGGCACTGTTCAGCAGGTAAGCGTTGAGCGCGGCATCGTCCTTCAGATACATCTCCTGCTTGCCTTGCTTGAGTTTGTACAACGGCGGCAAGCCGATATAAACGTAGCCGCGGTCGATCAGTTCGGGCATCTGTCGATAGAAGAAGGTCAGCAGCAAGGTGCGGATATGGCTGCCATCCACGTCCGCATCGGTCATGATGATGATGCGGTGATAGCGAATCTTGTCCGGGTTATATTCATCCTTGCCGATGCCGCAGCCCAGCGCGGTGATCAATGTGCCGACCTCGGCCGAAGCGAGCATGCGATCAAAGCGCGCCTTTTCGACGTTGAGGATCTTGCCCTTCAGCGGCAGTACCGCTTGATTCTTGCGGTTGCGTCCCTGCTTGGCTGAGCCGCCTGCCGAGTCACCTTCGACCAGAAACAATTCCGACAATGCCGGGTCTTTTTCCTGGCAATCAGCCAGTTTGCCAGGTAGCCCAGCAATATCCAGCGCACCTTTGCGCCGAGTCATCTCGCGCGCTTTGCGCGCAGCTTCGCGCGCGCGCGCGGCATCGACCACTTTGCCGGCGATGGTGCGGGCCTCGCCGGGATTTTCCAGCAGAAATTCCTCCAGCGTCTGGCCAACACCCTGCTCGACCACGGTCTTGACCTCGCTGGAAACCAGCTTTTCCTTGGTCTGCGATGAGAACTTCGGGTCCGGCACCTTTACCGAGAGCACGGCGATCAACCCCTCGCGCATGTCGTCACCGGACAGCTGCACCTTGGCGTTCTTGGCCAGATTCTCACGCTCGATGTACTGCGTCAGCGTGCGCGTCAGCGCGGCACGAAAACCGGTGAGGGTGCCGCCATCACGTTGCGGAATGTTGTTGGTGTAGCAGTACACACCTTCCTGATAGCCGTCGGTCCACTGCAAGGCCACCTCGACCTCGATACCGTCGGCACGGTAATTCAGGCTGATCACCTTGGGGTGCAGCGGGGTTTTCAGCTCGACCAAGTGTTGTACGAAGGCGCAAATGCCCCCCTCATAGGCGAAAACGTCCTCGCGTTCTTGCCCTGGGCGCAAATCCGCCAGCTCGATACGCAATCCCGAGTTGAGGAAAGCCAGCTCGCGCAGGCGCTTGGCCAATATGTCGTAATGAAACTCGGTGATCGCAAAAACTTCTGTGCTGGGCAGAAAGCGCACCGTGGTGCCACGTCGCACACTGGCTTCCACGTCGCGCATTGCGAACAGCGGCTCACCCATGCGGTATTCCTGCCGGTGCATGCGGCCCTGGCGATGAACCTCCAGCCACAAGTGTTCGGATAAGGCGTTGACCACGGACACGCCAACACCATGCAGGCCGCCGGAAACCTTGTACGCATTGTCATCGAACTTGCCGCCGGCGTGCAGCACGGTCATCACGACTTCGGCGGTGGAACGACCCTCCTCGGGGTGAATTTCGACGGGAATGCCGCGGCCATTGTCCTCAACGCTGACCGAGCCATCCTCATGCAACTCGACGCGTACGCGATCGCAGTGTCCGGCCAACGCTTCGTCAATGGCGTTGTCCACCACCTCGAACACCATGTGGTGCAGGCCCGTGCCGTCATCTGTGTCGCCGATATACATGCCGGGGCGCTTGCGCACCGCTTCCAGCCCTTTGAGAACTTTGATGCTGCTTGCGTCGTAATGTTGCCCGGATTCACTCATGCCGATTCGCGCATTGTCTATCGCCGCAGCGCGGCCAAGGCATCAATTCTAGCAGTTGCCCCGTTTCAGGCGCGGAGCACACCATGTTCCACGTGGAACACCCGCATGCCGGGTTGCCAACGCTGTGGGAAATCGGTCCCGGTGACCCAGGTCTGCGCGCCACTGCTTTGCAGGTAAGTCATCACCTGATCGAGATGGGCAGCATCCAGTTCGGCCGAAAGATCATCCAGAAGCAGCAATGGTGTTGTCGCGCGAAGCTCGCGAAACACATCAAATTGCGCCAAGAGGCAAGCCAATGCCGCGAGCTTGGTTTGCCCACGCGAAAGTTGATGCCGTTCTGGCGCGTGCTCGAATCCGAGCAACCAATCGGCACGATGTGGGCCCTGCCTTGTGTACCCTTGCTCACGGTCCCGCATTCGATGCGCCGCCAGCACCTCGATTAAAGAGGCATCCGAGGCCCATCCACGCTGATAATTCAACGTCGGCTCCCCGAGCTCCGGCAGCCAGCGGGCCAGGTGCTCAAGCAACCGCACGCGCAGCCGCCCGAGGTAGTCATGACGCTGCCCATCCAGCCATTGGGCTGCGCTGGCCATTCCCTGCTCCCACACGTCAAGTTGTGTGCTGTCGCCGTTCGTGCGCAACAAAAAGTTGCGCTGTAGCAGGCAGCGCTGATAACTCTGCCATATCTCCAAGAAGGTGTGTTCCACGTGGAACACGCCCCAATCCATAAAGCGACGGCGACCCTCAGCCGGACCAGTGAGTACGCCATGACTCCCGGGTTCGACGCAAATGGCCGCGCAATGCACCAACAAGTCGGAAAGGCGTGGGACGGACTGCGCGTCAATTCGCGCGCGCCATCCATGCGCACTGCGCGCCAAGCCAAGTCGGTGTGTGTGACCGACCGTATCGAGTTCTGCGTAGACGGTGCATTCCTCCTGGCCACGCCGAATCAGCGCTTTGCTGCCTCCGGGACGAAACGAGCGCCCGTGCGACAACAGGAACAGCGCCTCGAGCACGCTGGTCTTGCCGCTGCCATTGGCGCCCAGCAGGAGATTCAGACCTGCAGACGGAACAATCGACAGTGATTCAAAGCAACGCAGTTGTGCCAGATTCAGGCGCAAGACGCGCATGGAGCTTCACGGTTGCGTTGGTACCAGCAGGAATCCTGCGCCATGATTCCGGGATGATCAGAGTCGCAACGGCATGATGACGTGGCGTGCCCGCTCGTCGGGAAGCCCTTCCAGCAAGCAGCTTGATTGCGCATCGCGCAAGCGCAGCAACACCTGTTCACCGCGCAGGGAACCGAGGGCATCGAGCAGATAGCCGACGTTGAAACCCACGGCGAGCTCATCGACTGCGGTCTCGGCCTCGAGTTCCTCGACCGCCTCTTCCTGCTCGGGGTTGTGCGCGACAATGCGCATGCGGTTGGGGCTGAATTCAAGCTTGACACCACGATACTTCTCGTTGGACAGGATCGCCGCGCGCTGCAATGTTTCACGCAGCATATTGCGATTGACGATGACCAGCTTATCCGCGCCGATCGGCAGCACGGTTTCGTAATCGGGAAACTTGCCGTCGATCAATTTGGAGGTGAAGCGCACGCCGGGGCGATGCACGCGCAAATGATTGCGCGCGAATTCAAGCTCGACCTCGGTATCGCTGGAATCCAGCAAGCCAGCCAGTTCCAGCACACCCTTGCGCGGCACGATCAACTGCCGACGCGTCTGACTGGTCCCTGCGGGAAGCACTGCTTCAGCCATGGCGAGGCGATGGCCATCCGTGGTGACGCAGCGCAACATGTCAGACTGCATATCAAACAACATGCCGTTGAGGTAATAGCGCACGTCCTGATTGGCCATGGCGAACTGGGTCCGCTCGATCAGCGCCTTCAGATCGGCCTCGGCGATCCGCAAGTGGTTGGTGACCTCGATGTTGTCCAGTGTGGGGAAATCCGCAGCTGGCAAAGTAACCAGGGTGTAGCGGCTGCGCCCGGCGCGCAGTAAAGCGCGTTCGCCTTCGAGCTTGATCTCGATGCGAGAACCTTCAGGCAATGCGCGAACCAAGTCGTAGAGCTTGCGCGCAGGCAAGGTACAGATGCCGGCTTCGGCACTCTCGGTCGCCGTGCTACCGATCATTTCAACTTCCATGTCGGTACCGGTCAACGTCAATTGCAGCTGGGCGTCAACCTCGACCAGGACATGTGCCAGCACTGGCATGGTCTGGCGGCGCTCGATGACTCCGATGATTCGCTGCAATGGTTGCAGGAGGGCTTCACGGCTCAGACTTGCGCGCATGGGACGGTCCGTTTCTGATTTTAAGGAGATTTATGGTAGCTGTAGTAGACCCTGTGCTTACAGGGGACAAGCTGGATTTTTGTTCAAGATCATACTGTTGCAAGAAACTGATCCTTGCTTGAAGAGCCGTGAGCCTGTGCTTGCCCTGTGCATAAGTGCCGCGTCGAGTCAACACACCACTTTATCCACAGGATCTCAACCCGTGAGTATACGGATCAACTTGTCCCAGTCCTGGTGCATGCGCGCATCTTTTTCACACAGCCCGCGGATGGTCCGGCAGGCATGCAGTACCGTGGTGGTGGTCACGACCACCGAAAGCGTCGCCGATTTCCGGCAAGCTGTGCTCGGTCAATTCCTTGGACAGAGCCATGGCCAATTGGCGCGGCCGCGCCAGCGAGCGCACCCGGCGTTTGGATAGCAGATCGGACAAGCGCACCTGGTAATAGTCGGCGACGATCTTCTGGATGTTGGGCACCGTCAACGCCAACTGATGCACGGACAGCAAATCGCGCAGGGTCTCCTCGGCAAATGCCAGGGTGATGGGCTTGGCGAAGAAGTTGGCACGCGCTGCGAGGGTATTCAACGCGCCTTCGAGGTCGCGCACGTTGGAGCGGATGCGCCGTGCCAGCAGCATGGCCACATCCTCGGGAAGCGCCATATTCTTGCGCTGTGCCTTGGCCAGCAGGATGGCCGCGCGCGTCTCGAAATCCGGCGCCTCGATGGCGACCGACAAACCCCAGCCAAGGCGCGATTTCAGCCGTGGCTCGAGGTTTTCCACCTCGCGCGGATAGCGGTCGCAGGTGAGGATGATTTGCTGCTTGCCTTCGAACAAGGTATTGAAAGTGTGGAAAAATTCTTCCTGCGTGGTGTTCTTGCCAGCGAAGAACTGGATGTCATCGATCAGCAATGCATCGACTTCGCGGAAGCGACGCTTGAAGGCATCCATGTTCTTGCTGCGCAGCGCCTCGATCATGGCGCCGACGAACTGTTCGGAGCGCAGATACAGCACGCGCGCACCGGGCCGCGACTGCGCAATCAGGTTGCCCGCGGCATGCATCAGGTGGGTCTTGCCCAAGCCGGTGCCGCCATACAACAGGAGCGGGTTGTAAGCAGTGCCCGGCGCCTGTGCGACCTGCATGGCCGCCGCCTTGCCGAGTTGGTTTGGTTTGCCCTCGACGAAATTGTCGAACGTATAGGCTGGATCAAGATTGCTGTCGACGGCTTCCTCGGCGACCACCAAGGTCCTGTTTGCGGGTGTCGCCAGGCTGCCTTGGCTCGCGCCGCTGGCAACCGCGGCGATGCTGACTGGCGCGCGCGCATTGCCGACTTCGAGGTACACGGAGATCGGCTGCCCCGCGAGATGCTCCAGGACTTCGCGAATGCGCACCAGGTACTGCTCGCGTACCGTGTCCACGGTGTAAGCATTGGGCGCGAACAGGCGCAGCCCGCCATTGTCTTCGCGCGCCTGCAACGGCAACAGCCATGTGTGCATATCGTTGCCCAGCTCGCCTTCAAGGCGGGTGAGACAACGTTGCCAGAGTTCGCTCATGAGTAATCCGGAAGAGGCCAGCAGCACAACGGCGGAATTGGATCGAGCAGTGTAGCAACGCGTCCGCGCATGACGCGTGCGATTGACACGCAGCCGTGGCGCTCGCGATAATCACAGACCTTTTTGCAAGCCTGCGACGCGATTGCCGCCATGAAGCGCACTTTCCAACCCAGCAAACTCAAGCGCGCCCGTACCCATGGGTTCCGTGCGCGCATGGCCACCGCAGATGGGCGCAAAATCCTTTCCGCCCGCCGTGCCAAGGGCCGCAAGCGCCTCATACCCTGAGACGACGATGAAGGCATCCGCGGGGTTGCCGCGTTCGGCGCGGCTCACGCGGCCTGCTGATTTTTCCGCGCTCGGGCGCGCCGCCGCCGCGCTTGGCACGCGTCACTTCGTGGCGCGATACCGAATCTCGCCGAGCGGACACCCGCGCATGGCGCAGTCTGTCTCCAAGCGAGTGCACAAGCATGCCGTGCAACGCAATCGCATCAAGCGTCAGATCCGTACCGCATTTCGTCTGCGGCGTGAACACATGCCGTCGCTGGACATGCTCATCATCGCCCGCGTAACGGCAGCCGCCGTCGACAATCATGTCCTCGCCGCTGACCTCGCCACCCTTTTGCAGCGACTGGCGGCATTGAAGCTGCAGCATGTGACCGGCACAATGCCCGGCTGATCCGCGCCCGGCTGCATGCGCGCCACTTACCGGACACTCTATTCAATGAATCAGACGCGCACATTCCTGCTGCTCGGCCTGTTGCTGGTCGCCTATCTGTTGTGGACCGGGTGGGAGCAGCAATTCAACGTGCCGCCCGCACCACCACCGCCAACTGCCAGTGCCGGTTCGCTGGCTCCACAAGCGAGCGCTGCGCCCACGCCGGTCGGCGCAATGCCGTCCATGCCTGTGGCGACGGCGAAGGCCGCCACGCCCGTGGCCACATTGTTGCCTGGCAGTGGTGGCGCGCATGGCCAGCGCATCGCGGTGCACACGGATCTGCTCGATGTCACCCTGGATACCGCGGGTGGCGCGTTGGTGCAGGCGCGCTTGCTGAAATACGCGGTGGCGCCCGAGGCTGCGCCGCGGGTCAGCCTGCTGGATGACAGCGCCAACCATTACCTGGTTGCACAGAGTGGCCTGGTCAGCAACAGCGCCGGCGCAGCGCCGGCGGTGGATGCACTATTCAAGGCTGCGCATTCCAGTTATACCCTGGCCGCAGGGCAGAAGCAGCTCAATGTCGATCTGACCTGGAGCGATCCTGCACAAGATGTCGCGGTGATCAAGCGTTACACCTTCACGCGTGGCAGTTACGTGGTGCAGGTGCAGGAGCAGGTGCACAACCTCGGCAAGACGCCGTGGACCGGCAATGCCTGGACCCAGCTGGTGCGCACCGCGCCGCCGGCGCCCGCGGCGTCACATTTCTTCTTTCTGCATGACCCATCCGAGTACTACAGCTTCACCGGTGGCAGCTGGTATAGCCCGCAGGATAAGTTCAACAAGCTGGCTTTTGATGAGTTCGCCAAGCAACCTCTGCTGCGCACCGTGCAGGATGGCTGGGTCGCCTTCGTGCAGCGCTATTTTGTCGCGGCGTGGATTCCAGCGCGCGGCGGCAATGCGCAATTCAGTAGTGCCACCTTCGATGTCGGCGGCGTGCCGCACTACCTGCTGCGCAGCATCGGCCCCGCATTCAGCGTGGCGCCTGGGGCCAGCGTCACGCAACGCATGAGCTTGTTCATCGGACCCAAGCTGGAGCACGCGCTGAATGCCGCCGCGCCCGGCCTAGAACTGAGCGTGGATTACGGCATCTTCACCGTGATCTCGCAGCCGCTGCACTGGGTTCTGGTGCAATTGCACCGCATCACCCGTAACTGGGGTCTGGCGATCATCCTGCTGGTGGTGTTGATCAAGGCCGCGTTCTACTGGCTCAGCGACAAGCAGTACCGCTCGTTCGCCAAGATGCGCAAGCTGGCGCCACGCATCAAGGCGCTGCAGGCGCGCTATGCCGACGACAAGCCCAAGATGCAGCAGGCCATGATGGAGCTGTATCAAAAAGAGAAGGCCAATCCCGTGGCGGGTTGTCTGCCCATGCTGGTGCAGATCCCGGTGTTCTTTGCGTTGTATCCAGTGCTGATCGAGAGCGTGGAGTTGCGCCAGGCGCCATTTGCGCTGTGGATCCACAACCTGTCCGCGCCGGATCCCTATTACGTGCTGCCGGTGTTGTATGCCGCGGTCATGCTCGCGCAGCAGATGCTGACCCCTGCGGTCGGCATGGATCCGACCCAAGCCAAGATCATGAAAGCCATGCCGATATTGATGGCGTTTTTCTTCGCCCAGTTCCCGGCGGGCCTGGTTTTGTACTACATCACCAACAGCGTGCTCGGTTTGCTGCAGCAGTGGTATGTCACCCGGCAAGTGATGCGCGCCGACGCCGCCAAGACAGACTGAGCCACCCGCATGCATGCTGCCGACACCATCGTCGCCGTGGCCACCGCGCCGGGCGCGGGGGGCGTCGGCATCGTGCGCGTCAGCGGCGCACAGGCAGGGACGATCGCATCCACCTTGCTGGGGCGCGCACCACGCGCGCGCCACGCGCACTACACCACACTGCGCGAAGCCGATGGCGCATTGCTGGATCGAGGCCTGCTGCTGTGGTACCCCGCGCCGCATTCCTACACCGGCGAGGATGTGCTGGAGCTGCATGCGCACGGCAGCCCGATCCTGCTCGATCTTCTGCTGCGCCGTGTCTGCGCCCTCGGTGCGCGGCCCGCGCGCGCAGGTGAATTCAGCGAACGCGCGTATCTCAATGGCAAGCTCGACCTGGCGCAGGCCGAGGCCATCGCCGACCTGATCGCCGCCGGCAGCGAAGCGGCGGTGCGCGCCGCGCAGCGCGCGCTGGCCGGGGTGTTCTCGGCACGCGTGGGCGAGTTGCAGGCGCTGCTCACCCGCGCGCGCGTGCACATTGAGGCGGCGCTGGATTTCCCCGACGAAGAGATCGAACTGTTGGCCGATCCAGCGCTGGTGAGCGCGCTGGCCGAGCTGCGCGCGCAGGTCGCGAGCGTGCTGCGCGAAGCACAACAAGGCGTGCGTCTCGCGCAGGGCATGAACGTGGTGTTGATAGGGCGCCCCAACACCGGCAAATCAAGCCTGCTCAATGCCCTGGCGGGCGAGGATCGCGCCATCGTCACCGCCGTGCCGGGCACCACGCGCGACGTGCTACGCCTGGAACTGCAATTCGACGGCGTGCGCCTGGAACTGGCTGATACCGCAGGCTTGCGCGAGGCGGGCGATGCGATCGAACGCGAAGGCATGCGCCGCGCCATGGCGGCGCTGGCCAGCGCCGATCTCGCGCTGCTGGTCAGCGATGCCGGGCACTGGATCGCTGATCTCGCTGATGCGCGCGCGCGCGCGCCGGCTACGGAGCTGCTGGTTGTGCTCAACAAGATCGATCTGTTCGGCCAGCCCGCGGCGCGCATCGAGGATGCGGCCAGCCCGTTGCGCATCGCGTTATCCGCGCGCAGCGGAGCCGGCATCGACTTGCTGCGCCAGGAGTTGCATCGGCGTGCCGGCGGTGGTGCGGACAACGCCTACAGCGCGCGCGTGCGCCATGTGCTGGCTTTGCAGCGCGCGGAAGTCGAGATCGAGGCCGCGCACAACGAGGTGCAGCGCGCCGTGGCGCGCCGTGGCGGGCTGGTCGAGCTTGCCGCCGAAGCCTTGCGCCGCGCGCAGCGCGCGCTTGACGAGCTGACCGGCGCGCACGGCAACGAGGACTTGCTTGGCGCGATTTTCTCCAGTTTCTGCATCGGCAAATGAATGCCGCGCGGCGGCGGCTTGCGCATCGATGCGACGCGGCGCAGGCTTGATAGCCTCCGCCGCAATCAATGATCCGGGGAGCACGTCGTGCAGCTCAGCAGCCAGAGTTTTGTCACCCATCAGCCCATTCCGGCACGCTGTGCCTTTGGCCAGCCGGGCACGGACGGCCCCTTCGCCTTTGGCGGCAACCGCAGCCCGCACTTGGCGTGGGGCGATGTGCCGCAGGGCACGCGCAGTTTCGCCCTGGCCTGCATTGATGTAGATGTGCCGAGCCGTGGCGATGACGTGAACAAACCCGGGCGCATCGTGCCGGCCGATCTGCCGCGCGTCGAGTTCACGCACTGGCTGATGATCGACATCGATGCCGGGGTGCGCGAATTGACCGAAGGCACCTGTGGCAGCGGCATCGTTGCGCACGGCAAGCAGCAGCCTCCAGGTCCGCCTGGCAGCCGTCAGGGCATCAACGATTACACCCACTGGTTTGCCGATGATGCCGGCATGGCCGGTGACTATTACGGCTATGACGGCCCCTGTCCGCCATGGAACGACAGCATCGTGCATCACTACGGGTTCCACCTTTACGCGCTGGATCTGGGGCGGCTGGAGTTGCCGGCGCGCTTCAATCTCGCTGATCTGCGCCGCGTCAGCGCCGGGCACGTGCTGGCACAGGCGGTGTGCGTGGGCACGTATTCGATGCGTGCCACAAGCTGAACGCGTGCGCTGTGCGTGCGTGCGGCAGCGCACCGCATGGCCTACGCAGAACGCGGCATCATGTAGGAAACGGGACTGCCTTTGCGCAGTCGCGCATCAATCCAGCACAGGAGATAACCATGAATAGCGAAGTCGGCAATCCTTCCGAAGATCGTATCCACGCTGCTGCCGAGCGCGCCAAGCAGACCGAGAGCGCCGCCGTGAAACGCACCGCCGAGCGGGTCGAACATGGCTTGCACCGGGCAACGGATGTCGGCGCCGATGTGGCCGCCAGCGTCAACGACAAGGCCGCGGAGATGGCTGCGCGTGGCCGCGAAGCGACCGAAAAACTGCGTGCGCAAGCCGGTGATCTGTTCGACAAGACGCGCGATTTCGTGCGCGAGAAGCCTGGTCAGGCGGTGTTGATCGCGGTCGCAGCGGGTTGGCTGCTGGGTCGCCTGACACGGCGCTGAGCATGACTGTAGCCGAGGAGCCTGCAGCCCAGGCTGATACCACGCCGGCGCCGATCACTGCGCCGGCGCCCACGGACACCAGCCCGGCAGTACCAGGTGCGCTGGATGCCGTGATTGAAATGGGTGCGGCCTTGCTGGGTCTGGCGCGGCTGGAAGCCGGTCGTGCCGGACGCGGATTGTTGTGGGCGCTGCTGTTCGGCATCGCGATCGTGGTGCTGGTGGCGTCAGGATTGCTGCTGCTGGTGGCACTGCTATTGCTCGGCTTGGTTCATGCCAGCGGCTCGCTGGTGCTGGCATTGGTGCTGACCATCCTGGTGCTGATCGTCGGCGTATGGCTTCTGCTGCGCGGCTTGCGTCGCGTTTTGCGTCCGCTCAGCCTGCCGGCGACGCGTGCCGAGTTGCGCGCCGTGCTCGAGCCGCTGCGCAGCAAGCCGCCGGCATGAGCACGCGTCGACAACAGTGGCGTGATGGCCTGGCCCGCGCGCAGCGGGCACGGACCGCGCTTACACCGCAATTGCAACGCGGCGCGGATTGGCTGAATCGACATCCATGGGCGCGCCCGGCGGTGGCCCTGCTGGGTGGTTTGCTGGTCGCGCGCCTGCTGCCACGGCCAGCGCAATGGGGTCATGGTGGCGGGTTGTTGCTGCGCGCATTGCGCCTGCTGCGGCCTTGATGCGCACCGCGGTGCGCGCCGCTCAACGCATCCACCCCAGGCTCAGCGCGCCAAACAAAACCGTGCCCAGCACGATGCGGTACCAGGCGAACAGCGTGTAGCGATGCGTCTTGATGTAACCCAGCAACCACTTCACCGCAATGAAAGCAGTGATCGTCGACACCACGAAGGCCACGCCCAGGGCGCCCCAGTGTTCGTGCTGCGCGCCGCCGTGGCGCAGGGTGTGCCATAGCTCGTAGGCACCCGCCGCGAACATGGTGGGGATGCCGACGATGAAGGAAAAATCGGTCGCCGCCGAGCGGTCGCGCGTACCCGCCAGCATTGCCGCGAAGATGGTGCTGGCCGAGCGCGACAGCCCCGGGAAAATGCCGGCCACCATTTGTGCCACGCCGACCACCAGCGCCACCGTCCAGCTCACCTCGCGGCCCGGTTTCAGGCGCGCAGCGATGGCCTCGGCCGCCAGCATCCAGATGCCGCCCAGCACCAGCGCCCAAGCCACCGGCAGCACGCTGGTCGGCAGCTTGAAGCCCAGCGTCACGGCGGTGAAACCCAGCACCGCGGTGACCGCGAACGCCAGCACCAACTTGCCGACATAGGCGCGGTTCGCGCGCTCGCCGAGGCCCGATGCCAGTGCCCACAGGCGCCGCCGGTAGATCAGCGTCACCGCGAGAATCGCGCCGGACTGTATCACCACGTTGAACAGGTCCGAGCGCGCGCCCAGCCATTGCTCAGCGATCAACAGATGGCCGGTGGAGGAGATCGGCAGGAACTCGGTGATGCCTTCGATGATCCCGAGCAGGATCGTACTCCAGGGAATCAGCACGGCCGCGGCGTCCACGATAAAGCGCACGAGCTTAGCAGGGGCCGCAGTCGCCCCAGGCGACACGACGGCCACGCTGGCCGCGCACAATCGCGGGCCGCGGGGTCAGGATTGAAAGTGAATGCCGGATGCGCGCGGAGGCAATCGCGCGCATCCATTTTCATAGGCGCAACAGCAGCAGCGCCAAGGTGCCAAAGCCGATGCAATACCAGGCGAATGGGTTCAGTGCCGCCTGTTCATGACGGCGGAAATAGCGCATCAGGAACCAGGTGCTGAACAGCGCCGCAAGTCCGGCAACGATTCCGGCCAGCAACATCAATCCCAGCGGCGCGGCATGCGCGGCGTGTGTATGCAGCAACTTGGGAATCTCCAGCACCGCGGCGCCAGTGATCACCGGCGCGCCGAGCAGAAACGAAAAGCGTGCCGCTTGCGCGTGATTCAAGCCGCGGCGCAAACCGCCGACCATGGTCGCGCCCGAACGCGACAGGCCGGGGATGAAGGCCAGGCACTGCCAGCAACCGATCAGCAGGGCGTCACGCCAACGCAGGCCACCGAGATGCTCGTCCTGCATTGCGCCGCTGGCGCTCTGAGCCGCGCGCCGGCGCAGGCGTTCGCCCAGCAGCAACATGCCGCCGTTGACGATCAGGAACAGCGCCGCCACCCAGGGTTCGGCAAACAGCGCGCGCAACGGTTTTTCCAGCACGAAGCCGACGCCAATCGCCGGCAACGTGCCCAGCACCAGCATGCCGGCCAGACGCCGGAAGTTTTCCGCATCGCCCGCGCGCGGCCCACGCAGTACGCCCCAGGCGATGCCCAGCCAGACCCGCCAGAAATAGGCCAGCAGCGCCAGCAGCGTGCCCACGTGCAGCACCACCAGAAACGGCAGGAAATCGCGCGCATGCTGGTTGATGTTCAAGTGCAGCAGCGCCGGCACCAGCACCGCATGGCCGAGGCTGCTGACCGGAAATAATTCGGTCAGGCCCTGCAGCAAGGCGATCAGCAGCACGTTGAACAAACTCATGGGCGGTTTCCGGGAGGGAGCGTGAGGCCGCGATGTTAAGCCAGTCGGCGCGCATGCGCAGGCCGAAGCGATGCAAGAGGCTGGCCGTGCATGGCAAAGCGTGGGGTGGTGGAGCGCTGAAATGCACCAATTCAATGCAGATTGCGGGCGCTACGCACTAATATGTTGCGATCGGCGTTGCGTTGCACGCTACGGCCGTGGCCGGCCGTTGCTGGTGACGCCGGCAGCGACTGGCACGAGACTTGCCAGAGTCCAGCATCCTTTTCCCCACCTGGAGCAGTCCATGTCCGCAGACCACGTCCTCAAACTGATGGCCGAACACGAAGTCGAATTCGTCGATTTCCGCTTCGCCGACATGGCCGGGCGCCAGCACCATGTCAGCTTTCCCGCGCATACCGTCGACGCCAGCACCTTCGAGGACGGCAAGATGTTCGACGGCTCCTCGATCGCCGGCTGGAAGGGCATCAACGATTCCGACATGGTGTTGATGCCCGACGCCAGCACCGCCGTGCTCGACCCATTCAGCAGCGCCAAGCAACTGATCCTCAACTGCGACGTGCTCGAGCCCAGCACCATGCAGCCCTATGGCCGCGATCCGCGTTCCATCGCCCGGCGCGCCGAGGCCTACCTGAAGTCCACTGGCGTCGCCGATGCGGCCTTCTTCGGTCCCGAACCCGAGTTCTTCATCTTCGACGCGGTGCGCTACAGCAACGACATGGGCAAGGTGTTCTACGAGATCGAATCCGAGGAAGCGGCGTGGTCCTCGGGCCAACGCATCGAAGGCGGCAATTCCGGCCACCGGCCCGGCATCAAGGGCGGCTATTTTCCGGTCAGCCCGGTGGATTCGCTGGGCGACCTGCGCGCCGAGATGTGCCAGACGCTGGAAGCCATGGGCCTCAAGGTCGAGGTGCACCACCACGAGGTCGCCACCGCCGGCCAGTGCGAGATCGGCACGCGCTTCAACACCCTGGTGAAAAAGGCCGACGAGATGATGGCGCTGAAATACGTCATCAAGAACATCGCGCACCAGAACGGCAAGACCGCCACGTTCATGCCCAAGCCCATCGTCGGCGACAACGGCAGCGGCATGCACGTGCACCAGTCGCTGAGCAAGGACGGCAAGAACCTGTTCGCCGGCGAACTCTACGGCGGCCTCAGCCAGCTGGCGCTGTGGTACATCGGCGGCATCTTCAAGCACGCCAAGGCGATCAATGCCTTCGCCAATTCCACCACCAACAGCTACAAGCGCCTGGTGCCGGGCTTCGAGGCGCCGGTGATGCTGGCTTACTCGGCGCGCAACCGTTCGGCGAGCTGCCGCATCCCGTATGTGTCCAGCCCCAAGGGCCGCCGCATCGAGGTGCGCTTCCCCGATCCGGTCAACTCGGGCTATCTCACCTTCACCGCGCTGTTGATGGCTGGCCTGGACGGCGTGCTCAACAAGATCGATCCGGGCGCACCGTCCGACAAGGACCTGTACGACCTGCCGCCCGAGGAGGAGAAAAACATCCCGCAGGTCTGCTCCAGTCTCGACCAGGCGCTGGAGGCACTGGACAAGGATCGCGGTTTTCTCAAGGCCGGCGGCGTGTTCAGCGACGACTTCATCGACAGTTACATCGAGCTGAAAATGGCCGAGGTCACGCGCTTCCGCGCCGCCACGCACCCGCTCGAATACCAGATGTACTACTCGATCTGAGCGCCGGGCGCGATCCTGGACCGCCGTGGTGCGAAGTGCCCACGGCGCCGTGAGGCATCGGCAAGGCATAATCAGGCGCTTTGCCGGATCATGCGATGCGCGACGAAATCCTCGAGCTGGAGCAGCAAGGCCGCCTGGCCGAGGCCGAGGCGCGCGCGCAGGCGTGGCTGGATGCCGAGCCGGACGCGATCGAGCCGCGCCATGTACTGGGCTTGGTGCGTATCCGTCGCGGGGCCTATGTCGCGGCGCTGGAAACCCTGCTGCCTGCCGCGCAGCGCGCACCGGAGGACGCGGCCCTGCAGGTGAGCTGCGGTCGCGCCGCGCTGCTGGCGGGTGATCGCGGCCGCGCGCGCATGGCCTTCGAGGCCGCGCGACGGCTCGATCCCAACAACCTCGACGCCTATATTGGTCTGGCCGCCACCGCGCTGGCCGGTGGCGATCTGGACGCTGCTGAAAGCGGGTTTCGCACCGCGCTGCGCGCCGACGAGGACGCCGTGGAAGCCTGGCTGGGACTGGGCCAGACACTGGCCGGCAAGGGCGATCAGGAAGCCTCGGCGCGCTGTTTCAACATGGCGCTGGAAATTCGCCCCGACGATGCCGCCGCGCAGTTCAGTCTCGCGCAGACGTTGCGCGCGCAGGGCTATCTCGATTTCGCGCTGCGCGCCTTCGAGCGCGCGCTCGAACTCAATCCCGAGTTGGCTGTGGCGCGGCTGCAACTGGCGGAAACGCTGGCGCAGCGTGGGCGCAGCGCGGCCGCGCAGCAGGCATTCGAGCAATTGCGCGAGCATCCGCGCTACGCTGCCGCGGCGCTGTCCGGAATGGGTGAACTGGCGCTGGCGCGCGGCGCCGTGCCGCTGGCGCTGACCCTGTTTCAGCAGGCGCTGGCGCGCGATGTCGATCACGAACGCGCAGTGCTCGGCCTGGTGCAGGCGCTGGAGCGCAACGGGCAGGCCGAAGCCGCGCAGCGCTTGTTGCGCGACTGGTTTGGCGCGCATCCGGAGTCCAGCGGCGCGCGCGCGGCGCTGGCCGAACGTCTGCTGCGCGGCAACGACGCCGCCGGCGCCGTGGCGTTGTGGCGCGAGGCGCTGGCACGCAGTCCACAGCAGGCCTCGCTGCGTGCCGACCTGGCGCTGGCGCTGGAGCGCACGGGCGACTTCGCCAGCGCCGATCAGGAAGCCGAACGCGCCGCGCTGGGTGGGCGCTGGCCGCCGCTGGTCCTGCTGCGCGCGCGCGCAGCATTGCGCGACAGTGCTTTCGAAACCGCGCGCGACCGGCTCAAGGGGCTGGACGAAGCCAAGCTCAATCCTGTGCAGCGTCGCCACCGCCAGCATTTGCTTGGCCTGGCGGCGTTGGGCAAGCGCGACTGGCCGGCGGCGGCGCAGGCGTTTTTGGCCATGCACGCAGACGACACGGCGGCGCTGCCCGCATTGCCCGATGCGAAAACCCTGGGGCCGCGCCTGCGCGAGCTGGCCGCGCTGCCGGCGCTGCCCATGCTGCCGGCCACGCTGCCGTCCGCACCGATCGTGCTGGTCGGCCTGCCCGGCAGCGGGGTGCATCGTCTGGCCAGCCTGCTGGCGCGGCAGTCGGGCCTGAAAGTACGCAGCGACTATTTTTCCGGCAGCGATCTGCTGGCGCGCGCCGATGATCCACGCCTGTTGCAGCCATTGACTGCAGCCGAGCTGGACAGCTTGGCGCTGCGCTACGCGCGCAGCGTGCGCCGTACCGCGCCCGCGGTCGAGCAGGTCATCGATTGGCTGCCGCGGCTGGATGCGCGTCTGCTGCCCTCGCTCAAGCGCGCGCTGCCGGGCGTACGCCTGCTGCTGGCCTGGCGCGAGCCGGAGGCTTGCCTGCTCGATTGGCTGGCATTCGGCTATCAGCGCGGCTATCCGCTGCACGATGTGGCGCAGGCGCAATACTGGTTGCAGCAGGCTGGCGCGCAGTTGGCGCTGGGCGTCGAATTGCTGCCGGCACAGGCGCTGGAGATGGACGCGCTGCTCGCGGAGAAACCGCAACTGCCACCCGAACTGGGGGTCTTCCTCGGTCGCGACGATCTGCAGCTACCCGAGGCCTGGCGCAGCGAATCGCGCTATCTCGGGTTGCCCACCAGCGTGCCGACGCCGACGCGCAGTGCCTGGTTGCAGGCACTGCAAGCCACGGCCGCGCCGTCAGCCTGAGGCGTCGGCGCGCGGCGTTTCAGGATTCCAGCAATGCCTTCAGGCGCGCCAGATGCGTCAGCGCAGTGTCGCGTCGCGTCTCGGCTTCGGCGGCGGGATCATCGCCATCGCGCTGCAGGTCGGCTGCGGGCAGTTCATCGATGAAACGGCTGGGACGCAACGCGACGATCTCGCCATAGCGGCGCACGCGTTCGCTGTGGCTGAGCACCAGCCAGCGCCGCGCGCGCGTGATGCCGACATAGAACAGGCGCCGCTCTTCCTCGAGGCGACCTTCATCCAGCGCGCCCTCGTGCGGCAGCGTGGCATCGTCGCAGCCGACAATGCACACGCCATCGAACTCCAGTCCCTTGGCCGCGTGCAGCGTCATCAGGCGCACCGCGTTGCCGGGATCCTCGCGCTCGGCGTTGCCCAGCAGCATCAGTTGTTGCGCCAGATCACCGGCGCGCGCGCCGCCGCGCTGCATGGCGCGGAACCATTCGCCCAGCTCACGCAGGTTGGCCTCGCGGCGCGCGCGCGTGGCTGGGTCGCCGGGTAGTGCGGCCAGGAACGCGCGGTAGCCGCTGTGCTCGAGCACGGCTTCGAGCAGCTCGCTGACGGGCAGTTTTTCCGCGAGGTGCGCGAGACGCGCGATGAGCGCGGCGAACGCCTGCAGCGCTTGCGCCTGACGCCGCGCCAGCGCGGCCGTGCAGCGTGCGTCACGCGCTGCGGCCAGCAACGAAAGATGTTGCATCTGCGCGGCCAGACCCAGCTTTTCCAGCGAGCTCGCGCCCAGGTCGCGGCGCGGCACGTTGACCACGCGCAGGAATGCGGCGTCGTCCTCGGCATTGGCCAGCAGTCGCAGATAGGCCAGCACGTCCTTGACCTCGGCGCGGTCAAGAAAGCTCAGCGCGCCGCTGAGATGGTAAGGCACGCGTGCCAGGCGCAACGCTTTTTCCAGCTCGCGTGACTGATGGTTGCCGCGATACAGCACGGCGTACTCGCTCCAGCTGCCGGCATCGGTGCCGTGTGCCTGGTCCAGCAGCGCGGCGATGCGTGCGGCTTCGTGCTCGGCATCGCGGCAGCGCAGAACGCGCACGGGGGCGCCTGTGCTCGCCGCGCTCCACAGTTTTTTCGGATGCGTGTGCGGGTTGTGCGCGATCAGCGCGTTGGCGCAGCGCAGGATGCGCGTGCTGCAGCGATAGTTCTGTTCGAGCTTGAGCACGCGCAGCATCGGATAATCACGGGCGATATCGCGCAGATTTTCCGGGCGCGCGCCGCGCCAGGCGTAGATGCTCTGGTCGTCGTCGCCGACGCAGATGAATGCGCCGCGCGGTCCGGCCAGCGCCCTGAGCAGGCGGTATTGCGCTTCGTTGGTGTCCTGGTATTCGTCCACCAGCAGGTAGCGCAGGCGCTCGCGCCAGACCAGCGCCAGCTCGGCATCGGCCTCGAGCAATGCCAATGGCAGGCGGATCAGGTCGTCGAAATCCACGGCGTTGTAGGCGCGCAGACGCTGCTGGTAAGCGTCGTAGCGCGCGGCGATCTCGTGTTCGCGCGCACTGCGCGCCGCCGTCGCCACCGCTGCACTGTCGAGACCGGCGTTCTTGGCCTGGCTGATCGCGCCGCGCAGCACGTGGATGTCGTCGTTGCGCGCAGCCTTGGGCAACAGGTCTTTCAGCAGCGCCGCGGTGTCGTCGGCATCCAGCACGCTGAAGCTGCGGCGCAGGCCGGCGCGCGCATGTTCCTGCTGCAGAAAGCGCAGGCCCAGCGCGTGGAAGGTGGATACGCGGAGTGCTTCGGATTCGGCTTGCGGCAGGCGTTTGGCGAGGCGCTCGCGCATCTCGCGCGCGGCCTTGTTGGTGAAGGTGATCGCGGCGATGCGCTCGGCGGCAAGGCCGCGGCGCTGCACCAGATGCGCGATCTTCTCCACGATCACCCGCGTCTTGCCCGAGCCGGCACCGGCCAGCACCAGCAGCGGCCCGTCGCAGTAGTCGACGGCTTCGCGTTGTTGCGGATTGAGCATGATGGCGCGCGCAAAGTGCATTAGCTTAGCGGGACTCGGGACGTTGCCCTGCAGCGAGTGCCCGCCAGCGCAGACAGGACAACGCACCGGCACGCCGCGGCATCGAGATCGTTGCGTCTGCGGTTGAAGAATGACAAGCGTGTCGCGAACCGCGATGCTTGCGACATTCCACTGTCCACGTCACGTCCACCCCATGGCCAAGCTCTACTTCTATTTCTCGGCGATGAACGCCGGCAAGACCACCACCTTGCTGCAGAGTGCCTACAACTACCGCGAGCGCGGCATGCGCGCGCTGATCCTGACGCCGCAGCTTGACACGCGACGCGATGATGCCACGGTGGCCTCGCGCATCGGGCTCAGCGCCGCGGCGCTGCGTTTCCAGCGCGAGGACGATCTGGCCGCGCGCGTGCGTGGCCAGATCGCCCAGGGCGGCGCGCTGCATTGTGTGCTGGTGGACGAAGCGCAGTTCCTGACGCGCGCGCAGGTCTGGCAGCTCACCGACGTGGTCGATGCATTGCATGTGCCGGTGCTGTGCTACGGCCTGCGCACTGATTTCCGCGGCGAGCTGTTCGAGGGCAGCCAGTACCTGCTGGCCTGGGCGGATGAACTCACCGAGATCAAGACCATTTGTCACAGCGGCAAGAAGGCGACCATGGTGCTGCGCGTGGACGCGCAGGGTCGCGCCGTGCGCGAGGGCCCGCAGGTACAGATCGGCGGCAACGAGCGCTACGTGTCGGTGAGCCGTGCCGAGTACAAGAAGGTGATGCTGGGCGCCGGTCGCATCGATCCGCAACAACCCTCCTTGCCGATCAGCTGAGCCCGCGCTGCGCGGTTCAAGCCCCGCCATCCCGCGCGCGCCGCCCGCGGGAACCATCATGGAGGTCATCTTGCCGCGCTCGCCTTCGGCCTGTCGCCGGTGGCCATGCCGTCGTGGCCATGCCCTATCGGCTGCGCGTGATGTTCAGGCGCGGCGCGCGGCGTGCGCTGGCATGCGCGCAAGTTCGGCGGCGCGCGCATGCAGACGCGCAACCAGATAATCCTCGACGAAGCTGTGCAGGCCCGCGCCAGTGAGGAATCCGCAGTGGCCACCATGCGTGGCGATGTCCAGCTCGACGCAATCCGGAAGTTGCATGGCACGAAAATCCGCGACCGGAATCACCGGGTCGTCCGCGGCGGTGAGGATGGTGGCTGGTACTTGCAGCGTCGCGAGGCGGTCGCCGGCGATCGAATAACCATCCAGATACGCGTCCAGCGTGCCGAATTCGGTGTAGCGCAGCACCAGCGCGCGCGTCAGTCCGCGCATGTTCAGCGCCAACTCCTCGCGCGACACCAGCATGCGTGCGGGAAACAGCGCCTGTTTGTGGCGCAGCGAGCTGCGCCACTTGCGCATGAAGTAGGCGTGATAAAGACGGCCCTGTTCGAGTTGGTGCAGGCCCGCGGCAGGATCGACCACCGGACACACCGCCAGTGCGTAATCGAGCTCGATGCCGCGTGCCGGCGCGGCGCGCGCCACGCGCAGCGCGAAATTGCCGCCCAGCGAAAACCCGGCGATCGCGCGCAGACCGGCGCCGGGGCGCGCGCACACCTGCGCGGCGGCGGCGACCACTTCATCCAGCCGGCATGAATGGAACGGCTCCGGATTGAGTGCGTGGCTGTCGCCGTGATCGCGAAAATTCAGCCGGTACACGTCGTAGCCGGCAAGCAGCAGGCCCGCGCTGGTGGCCTGCATGTAGTTGGAATCGGCGCTGCCTTCCCAGCCATGCAGCAACAGCACCAGACCACGACGCGCGGGCAGCACCTGCTGCGTGCTGTGGAAACCCTGCAGGCGCACACCGCCATCGAGCTGCAGCACTTCGGCCCGGGTCACGCCTGCCAGCATGCGCGCGCGCGGCCACAGCATGGCGCGGCGCAGCGAGCTGGAGTTGAGCATCGACTGCAGGTGCGCATTGCGCAGCCAGCGCGGTGGCAAAAAATCGGCGGCGCGTGGCAGAGGTGAATTCATGCACGCTGGCTCAGGCATTCAGCGATGGCGGAGCGTGCCGCGTCGGCCAGGGCACGGCGCCCATTTTCCGCGGGTGTGGTCAAAGGCGCGAGAAAGTGCACCTCGGCTTGCAGCGGCGGTTCGCCCAGCAGGCGCAGGAAATTGCCCAGGAAGCCCTCGCCGTGTCGAAACGTGGCGCCATTCCAGGCGCAGCCGTTGCGGCAATAGGTCAGCGCCACGGGCTGGATGGGTACCTGTGCATCCAGCGCGCACTGGAACACGCGCGCGTGGAAGGTGCGCACCGTGGTGATGCCGGTCAGCTCGTGCTCGATGCCGCCTTCGGGGAACACCGCCACCGCCTGCCCGCCGCGCAGCCGCCCCACCATCACCGCCATCACCGCACCCAGCGAGCTGGCGTTGCCGCGACGATGAAAAATGGTGCCGGCGCGCGCCGCTAGCCAGCCCACCAGCGGCCAGCGCGCGATCTCGGCCTTGGCCACGAAGCACGCTGCGCGCTGCGTATGCAGCAACTGGATGTCCATCCACGATACGTGATTGGCCACGAACAGCACCGGCCCGTGGACTTGCGTGCCGTGGCTGACGATGCGAAAACCAAACGCGCCGCGCAGCATCCAGCGCGACCAGCGGCGCACGATGCGCTGCGCCAGCGATTCGCGCGTGCCGTCGTCTTGGCCATCGGGCAACAGTGCCACCACGCTGCCCAATGGCATGGCGATCACCACCAGCGCCAGCAGAATCGGCACACGCCAGACATAGCGCAGGCCACGCATGTAATCGCGGGTGGCCGGCGCCACGGATTCGGGAGATCTCATAACGGCACTTTAACGATCGCGGCAGGCGCGTGGTAGCCATACAACCAACGCCGCCGCGGTGGAACCACGACGCAGATTTCGACAAGCCTGCACTGCGTGCGGTTCCGCTCGGATGACCCGCCCTCAATCGCCACGCAGCGGCAACCCACGCGCCGCCTTGACGGTGCGCAGCACGAAGCTGGAATTCACATCGGCCACGCCGGCATCGTTGAGCAGGCGGTCGAGCAGAAAGCGCGAGAAGTGCTCCAGATCGGCGACGCGCACCTCCAGCAGATAATCCATGTCGCCGGTCAGCGCGTGGCAGGTGATCACCTCATCGGCGGTCTGCATCACCTGCACGAAATGCTCGATGGCGGCGTTGGTGTGCGCGGCCAGTTGCACGCGCACGAACGCGGCCAGGCCCAGGCCCAGCGCGGGCGCATCCAGGCGCGCGGCGTAACCGGCGATCACCCCGGCGGCTTCCAGTCGCTGCACGCGGCGCAGCGTCGCCGAGGGCGACAGATTCACGCGCTCAGCCAGTTCGGCGTTGCTGAGCCGGCCTTGCTGCTGCAACAGGCGCAGCAGGGCGCGGTCGATGCGGTCCAGATTCAACGACATGATCGTGTGTCATATTGATCATTCACGCATGAAGTGTGCGCGAAATGCGTTGTTATGTGCAACAAAGCAAGCCTGTTGCGCGGCCACTAGCCTACACTCAAGTGCAACGAGCCGCCGTGCCATCGAGTGTCGCCGAGGAGCATCGCCATGAACGCGCAACCGCGCCGCGTCGAAAACATCGCGACCGACCGCGGCGTGATCCCGCAGTACGCCACCGGCGTGGTCGAGCAGCCGTGGTCCGCGTACAGCGCCTCTGATCACCAGATTTGGGCCACGCTGTTCCAGCGCCAGCGTGGGTTGCTGCCGCGCCGCGCGTGCAGCGCGTTTCTCGATGCCCAGCACGCGCTCGGCATGACGCCCGATGCCATACCGCGCTTCGACCAACTCAACCGCCACCTGCGTACGGCCACCGGCTGGGAGTTGGTCGGCGTCGAGGGCCTGCTGCCCGAGGCGGTGTTTTTTGATCACCTGGCGCAACGGCGCTTCCCGGTCACCTGGTGGATCCGTCGCGCCGAGCAGCTCGACTACATCGCCGAGCCCGATCTGTTCCACGACCTGTTCGGCCACGTGCCGTTGCTGATGAACCCGGTGTTCGCCGACTACATGCAAGCCTATGGCCAGGGCGGCCTGCGCGCACAGCGCGAATTCGGCGACGAAGCCCTGCTGAATCTCACCCGGCTGTACTGGTACACCGTCGAGTTCGGCCTGATGCGCGAGCCCGACGGCCTGCGCATCTACGGTGCCGGCATCGTCAGCTCCAAGGGCGAGTCGATCTACAGCCTGGAATCGCCGGCGCCCAACCGCATCGGCTTCGACCTCGAGCGCGTGATGCGCACCCGCTACCGCATCGACAGCTACCAGAAAACCTACTTCGTCATCGACAGCTTCGAGCAGTTGTTCGCCGCCACGCAGCAGGACTTCGCGCCGATCTACCCGCGCGTCGCCGGCGCCGAATCCATGCCCGCCGGCAGCGTGCAGTCCAGTGACCGCGTGCACCACCGCGGCACGCGCGAAGGCTGGCCGGAAGGGGCGGATGCCTGATGCCGCGGTTGTGGATTTCCGCGGCGACTAGCGGATGACACCGAACGCGCCGGTGGCGAGGTTCAGCCCCATCTCGTAGCGAAATCGCTCGTGTCCCTGCAATGTTTTCTGCGCATCCCACGGCACTCCGGTATCCAGATACAGGTCCAGATCCGGCACGTAGCTGATCACGTGATCGACCCATGCGCCGGGTATCAGCCAACTCACCGGGCGCAAGCCCAGCGTGGACACCGCCACCGTCTGCACGTCGATGCCGTTCTTTTTCATCACCGCGCGAAACAGCATGGCGATGCCTTTGCAGTCGGCCATGCCGCTGTCCAGCAGCGCGGAGACCGATTGTTTGGGGAACACGGCGCCATCGCGGAAACGGTCGTGGTCGTAGCGCACTCGCGCGTGCATCCAGCGCAGGGCCTGCGCGACAACCTCGCGCTTTGACAGCCCAGCGAACACCGGCAGCTTGCGCTCGGCATCGAGCATGCTGTCCTCGCGCTGCCGGTGCAGTTGCGCCAAAGCGCGCCAGCTCGGCAGCGTGCTCAGCGCGATGGATGGCACTGCGGACGGCGGATACCTGGGTTCGGCGACGATCACTTGCGCTTGCTGGAGTAAACCATATGCGCGCTGACCCGCCTCGTCGCGTGCGTCGAAATGGACCGGTACATCCGCAGCCGCTGGCGACACCACGATCAGGGCGCGGTCGCGAAAGGCCGGGTCCAGACGCACCGAATAAGACAGTATCGAATCGGCTGCCATCGTGATGCGCGAATCGACGGTCACGCGCAGCGTTTCGCCGGCCTTGATGTGCTGCGGGGCAAGGCAGCCCGCGGCATATTTTTGCAATGGCGCAATCGTGACCCAACGCCCATCGACGCGGCGCGCGATCGAAAACGCTTCGACTTTGACCTCGGCGCTTGAAAGCGAGGGGCAATAGCTGGCCTCGCTCAACCAGCGGCGTGCCAGCTCGAGATCAAGCGCGCTGCGCATCGTTCGCACAAAAACCTCGTGCGTGGTGTAGCTCTGCAAGCTCTGCCATTGCACGTGCTGGAAGAAACAATCGGTATCCTGACGCAGGCACCCGGCGGTAAAGCCGTTTTCAAGCTTGGCGGTATCAATGGCCTGCGTAGCCCCTGCCGCCTGAGCAATAAAGCACAGCCCGCAGGCTGTGCTCAAAAGCAGCAAGATGAGCTTGCTAGTCATTATTATCTATTCCTTGCATGAATTTGGCGAGCTATTGCTCAATCTGATATCGAGATTTTGCGGAAGCGGCCATTACTCATGTAATAAATGGAACTCGCTGACTCGAAGGCCATCAGCTCGATCGCATCATGCGTCGTCTCGATCACGGTATCGGGAGGACATTCGTTTTTTTTGTGGCCATAGCCCTTTGCACAGGCTGCTTGGTAATGCCCGGGTGCCAGCGTTCTGAGCGCAATGCCCAGCGCTTGCCGCGCGGGCCCGCTTGCAATCAGTTCCATGGACGATAGGTGCGCGGACATGGATACCAACACGCCGAATTGGCATCGATCTGCGTTGAACGCGAGCAGTGCAATATCTTGCTTGCCATCGCCATCAAAATCACCGGCGGCCGACATGCCAGCGTCAGGAATGTGACTGCGATATTTGGCATTGGGTCCGGTGTTGACTGCAGCAGGCGTAAACGGAGCCCATCCATCCGGCAATGGCAGTCCGCGTGCTGCCGATGGCTGCGCCATCAACAGAAAAAATACGATGGCGGCAATCATTTTAATTCGCATCAGAATAAGATGAATCATGGCTTTTCCCCGGTCGCTGAGCAAGCATGGATTGGTGCCAAGTCATATGGGCTATATTTTACGCGTGCATAGCACGGGCGCTCGGCGCTGCTGTTCTTGAATTTCAGCGCGAGCTCAGTACGCCTATTCCAGCACATGTGCCATCTCGTTCATTATGCGGAGGACCAGGCTCCAACAAATGGAATTGACGCATTCCACGAATAATGAATGACTACGCAGATGAGAAATCCAGCCCAGACGCACTTAGTGCCAAAGAATGCGCCCCAGGCGATCACGATGAGTGAATTGATGATTTGTACCGCCTCCAGGATAAGATATTGCGCGGCGACAAATAGAATCGTTTGATAGGCATTTTAAAGGAGCCGCGATATACTTTGAATTCAGAAACAGTCGCAATGTCCCTTCGAATACGATGAGCGCAATGGCGAACGTCGTTGCCCTGGAACGGCTGAAAAACGGTTGATAGGCGTACATCCATCGTGCAGATTCCTCGGCACAAACAGCGTAACCGATCACATAGAGAGAGATGATGAGCGTCGCTGCGTTCAGGCCAATCGTGTAAGTCAGAAACGCCCCTGCAATCACGGTTGCAACCAAGCCAAAAACAAAGAACAGTGCGTACTGTCGCAGGAGGATCCATGCGATATTGATAAATTGTGGGGCAGATAAAGGCGTCCAGCGATAGAAAATCATGAACCATGCGCCTGATCCGAGTGCACTACTCGACATGTTTCACCCCCAAACCACTAGTTTCGGATAGCGCTAAATGCGCTGGATACGCTTGTGGAAGCAACAATGATCGCCCGCTGCTCCAACACATCTGGAGCAGCGGGCGCTTGTGTGTTGTTTATCCGACGTCCCCCCGCTTTTCAGTAGCACCGCGCTGGATGTGTCGCCGGCAAGACTCTGGCGTTCACTGGACACCACGGCCAGCACCTGGCCTGCGGCGACTGGTGCACCCTCGTGTATCGCGATGCGTTGCACCCGACCCGCCGCCGGCGCGGCCAGCGTCAGCAAACCCGTGGCGGGCGCCAGCATGCCGGTGGCGTGCACGCGCCGCGTGTAGGAGCCCAGGCAGGCGAACACAGCCAGTACCGCCACGATCAGCACGGTGCCAGCGGCCAGCACACGCGCCGACAGCGGCGTGACCAGGCGCAACTCGCCCAGCCAGCGCTGTTGCTGCGCGTGCAGTGCCTCGGCGCGAAACAATTTCCCCGCTGCTGCCGACATCGCGCCATCCCCATGGCCGTCCATGCCGCCCGGCGGTGTCCCCACACGCGCCAAGCGTGGGAAGCACGCTACGGCGGCAGAGGGCACGATCGCCCGTGCTGCAAGTCATGTTCGCCGTGCGCGGTTTCGTGTTTCTTGTGTAGTCACTGGCTGACAAAAAGCGCATAAGCCAGCGCAAACGCGACCCGCACGCACCGCCGTATGCGCCTAAGATCAACCGATGCCCCACCCACAGATACCGCTGCTGCGCGCGCTGCTGCTGCCGGCGCTGATCGCGCTGCTGGCAGGTTGCGCGGTGTCGCGGCAGGATGCGCGCGCGGCGCGCGTGGGGATGACGCAAAGCCATGCGCTGTATGCGCCGCCGCCATGCGCGGCGCCGGATCATTGCGCGGCACCATCGTCACTGCTCGAACTGGCGCGCGCGAACGATCGGGCCAGCACCGCGACGGCGGCGCAGAACACCGCGATCCTGCTGGATGCGCCGGATGCCGCGCTGGCCGCGCGCCTGAACCTGATCGCGGGCGCGCGGCACAGCATCGACGTGCAGACCTATCTGTGGTCGTTCGACGATGTCGGCAACCTGATGCTGGACGCGCTGCTGCGCGCGGCGCAGCGCGGCGTGACGGTGCGCATCCTCGCCGACCAACTTTTTTCGTTTCCCAATGTCGGCACGCTGGCGGCGCTGGCGCGCAGCAATCCGCACCTGCACGTCCGCCTGTACAACCCCACGTTCGACGAGGCGCGCACGCAGCCGCTGCAGTGGGCGGCAGGCATCGTGTGCTGTTACTTCCGCTTCAACCAGCGCATGCACGACAAGTTGTTGCTGGTCGATGGTCGCGTCGGCATCGTCGGCGGACGCAATTACGAAAACCGCTATTTTGGCTGGGACGCGAGCCTCGATTACCTCGATCGCGATGTGCTGCTCGCCGGCCCGGTGGCGCGAATCATGCGGCGCAGTTTCGATGTGTTCTGGCACAACCAGCGCGCGCTGCCGTTGCCGCGATTGCGCGACGTGAGTCAGTCGCTGCGCGTCACCGGCGCGGAGGGTCCGCCGTGGACGCCGCCACCTTGGCAGGATGCCGCGCGCGTGGCCGCCATCGAGCGCGACGCCGCGGACCCGGAGTGGATGGCGCGGCACGTATTGGCGCACGCCATGCGCGTCGGCGCGGTGGAGTACTACTCGGACCTGCCGGCCAAGACCGCGGATCCAGGCCTGCGCAGCGCCGACAAACTGACGCAGCACCTGATGGACGTGATCGGCGGCGCGCGGCACGAGCTGCTCATGCAGACGCCGTATCTGGTGCTCAGCGACCACGCCTACGACCTGCTGCGGCGTCTGCACCGCGAGCGCCCGGCGCTGCGCATGACCGTGTCCACCAATTCGCTGGCGTCCACCGATGCCTTCGCCGTGTACGCCATCTCGTACAAGCACCGCAAGCGCTACATCAAGCGGCTTGGCTTGCAGGTCTACGAGCTGATGCCGCGGCCCTCGGCGGAGATGAGTGCGCGGGTTCTGGGCGTGGCCATGCCGCAAGCCGGCGCCGCGGCGCCGATCGCGCCCGAGCGCGCACCCGTGCTGTCGGTGTTCGATTACCCCGCGCCGCTGCTGACCCCGGGTCCGCGCATCAGCCTGCACGCCAAGTCGTATGTCATCGATAGGCGCATCGCGGTGATCGGTTCACACAATTTCGATCCGCGTTCGGATCACTACAACACCGAGAACGGCGTGATCATCGACGATGCCGCGTTCGCGCAGGCGCTGCGCACCTCGATCCTGCGCGCCACGCACCCGGACAACGCCTGGGTGGTGGCACGGCGCGACAATCCGCCATTGCTGGGCCCGATCAGCCGTGTGCTGGGCGATATTTCCGCGGCGCTGCCGATCTTCGATTTCTGGCCGTTCCGTTACGCCACCGACTGGCAGAAGAAACCCGATTGCCCGCCGCTGCTGCCCAGCGACCCGCGCTTCCGCCAGTGTTACGAACCGGTCGGCGATTTCCCCGAGGTGAACCTGTCCGGCAAGGCCATCTACACGCGCATCATCACCGCGTTCGGCGTCGGTTTCAGCGGGATCATGTGATCGCGCGGTCAAGGCACGCGCTGTGGCGTTTGTGTGCCGGCGGTGCTTCGCCGCGCGCGGCGAAGCAAGACACAATCTGCGCCGCGCAGCCGTGGCTTGCGTCGCGTGGAAGTCTCAGCCCAGGCGCGCCTTGACCCGTGCCGACAGCGCGGTCATATCGGCGCGACCGGCGACCTGGGGTTTGAGCGCGGCCATGACTTTGCCCATGTCGCGCGCGCCGCTGGCGCCGGTTGCGGCGATGGCAGCGGCAAGCAGCGCTTCAAGCTCGGATTCGCTCAGCGGCGCCGGCAGCCAGGTTTCCAGTTGGCTGATTTCGTATTGTTCCTGCGCAGCCAGATCAGCGCGCTGCGCGGCCTGGAACTGGGCCAGCGAATCGCGGCGCTGCTTGAGCATTTTTTCCAGCACCGCCAGCACCTGCGCGTCGTCGAGCACGATGCGCTCGTCGATCTCGCGTTGCTTGATCGCGGCCAGGGCCAGACGCAAAACGCCCAGACGCGGCTTGTCACCCGCGCGCAGCGCGGACTTCATGGCCTCAGTGATCTGGTTCTTGAGCGACATGGCAAATCTGCGACAGGTTGCCGATGCAGAGCCAACGCGGGCGGCGCCGGCGCGCGATTCAGAACAGGCGGACCTGGCGGGCACCGTCGCGCGACACGCGACGCGCCTGACGCTTGACCGCGGCAGCGCGCTTGCGCTTGCGTTCCTGCGTGGGTTTTTCGTAGAACTCGCGCTTGCGGGTTTCGGCCAGTACGCCGGCTTTCTCGCACGTACGCTTGAAACGACGCAAGGCGACCTCGAAAGGCTCGTTCTCGCGCACCTTGACGTTGGGCATGTGCACTCCGGGTAAACTGCCCGTCGATACGGGCGAGCCGGAGAGTATAGCGTGGCCGCGGCGCGAGTTTCAAAGCCGGTGCTGGGGGTGGAAAGCTCCTGCGACGAGACCGGCGTGGCGATCTACGACCTGGCGCTGGGCCTGCGCGCGCACCGCCTGTACAGCCAGGCGGCGATGCACGCCGAGTACGGCGGCGTGGTGCCCGAGCTGGCCAGCCGCGATCACGTGCGCAAACTGCTGCCGCTGCTCGAAGCCACGCTGGGCGATGCCGGCCTGCGTCCGCGCGATCTGGGCGGCGTGGCCTATACCGCGGGGCCTGGCCTGGCCGGGGCGTTGTTGGTGGGCGCCGCGACCGCGCGCGCGCTGGCCTGGGCGCTGGACATCCCCGCTCTGGGCGTGCACCACATGGAAGGCCATCTGCTGGCGCCGCTGCTGGAGCCCGATCCGCCGCAACCGCCCTTCGTGGCGCTGCTGGTGTCCGGCGGCCACAGCATGCTGGTGCAGGTGGCCGCGATTGGCCGTTACGCGCTGCTTGGTGACACGCTGGACGACGCAGCCGGCGAAGCCTTCGACAAGACCGCGATGCTGCTCGGCTTGCCCTATCCCGGCGGCCCGGCGCTGGCCAACCTGGCTACGCAGGGGCGTCGCGACACGTATCGCTTCACGCGCCCGCTGCTGGATCGGCCGGGGCTGGATTTCAGTTTCTCCGGGCTGAAGACGCAGGTGCTGCTGGCCTGGCAGCGCAGCGATCAGTCCGCCACCACGCGCGCCGACATCGCCGCGGGTTTCGAGGCCGCCATGGTCGAGACGCTGGTGGAGAAGTGCCGCCGTGCGCTGCGCGCCAGCGGCGGCACGCGGCTGGTGGTGGCCGGTGGCGTCGGCGCCAACCACGCGCTGCGTGCCGCGCTGGCCACGGCAGGCGGCCGCGATGGCTTTCGCACCTGGTTTCCGCGACCGGAATTCTGCACCGACAACGGCGCCATGATCGCCCACGTCGGTGCGCTGCGCCTCGGTGCCGGTGAGCATGGCGACGCGGCCATCCGCATCTTTCCGCGTTGGTCGCTGGATGGCCTCGGTGCGCTGGCCGCATGAGTGACTTGATCTATATCGACGCGCTGGAACTTCACTGCGTGATCGGCGTGCACGCGCACGAGCGCCTGATTCCGCGCAGCGTGCTCTGCGACGTGCGATTGGCCTGCGACACGCGCGCGGCCGCGGCCAGCGATCGCCTTGAACACACCCTCGACTACGACGCCATCGCCCAGCGCCTGCGCGCGCTCGCGGCCAGCCTGCAGCCGGCGCTGCTGGAAACCCTGGCCGAGCGCATGAGCGACGTGCTGCAGAGCGAATTCGGCGCGTGCTGGCTGCATCTGCGCCTGGACAAACCCGGTGCCGTACCTGGCACGCGTGGCGTCGGCATCATCATCGAGCGCGGTTTGCGATGTCCGCATGGGACCGCCTGAAGCTCATCCGCCGCGATTCCCGGGTGGCCTGAACAGTTAAGCTGCGGCACCCATCCAGTTGCTGGTTTTGTACTTCACCACGGAGTTGCACCATGTCACGTCAATCCGTTGTCGCGCTGCTGGCCTTGGCGCTGATCAGTCTGGCGCGGCTGGCCGGAGCCGCCCCCGCCGACCCGGTGACGGCCGCTGGCAACACGCCGCCGGCACGCGCGTCGCTGGGGCAATTCGAGCACGACGTGCTCAGCATCGTCGCCCTGCGCAATGAGGCCGATCGCCTCGCTGGTGCCGCGGTGCTGGCGCGCGCGGTGCCGGATCTGCCCGCGGTGCTGACCTATCAGACGTTTCTGGCGCGCGCCGAAGCCGCGCCCGGAGCCGGTGCCGCGGTGCAATGGGTGGCGCTGGGCAATTGCGGCAAGGTTGGCCCGCAGCCCGAGGATTGCATCAATGTCAGGGCGCTGGCACGGCTGGAAAAACTGGCCCCGGAGAATGCCGCGGTGTGGCTGCTGGCGTTTGATCGCGCGCGCCAGCGCGGTGACGACAAGGCCGCGCGCGAAGCGCTGACGCGCGCCGCCGCGGCCACGGAATTCAGCACGTACTACGGCGTGCTGCTGCACGCCGTGCTCGAAACCACGCGCGCCTTGCCGATGCCGGCAGCGCTGGTGCACGAACTCGCCGGCGCGGATGGCAACGCCTATGCGGTGACCTACATGATCGCCGCCGGCAACATCATGTACCTGCCTACGCCGTCGCTGGCCCCGGTGTTCGAGGCGTGCAAGGCACCCGGCAAGGACGCCACGCTGCGCGCGCAGTGCACGCAGATCGCGCGCCTGCTGACGTGGGGCGACACGGTGATCGCGCACGCCGCAGGCCTGGCCCTGCAGGAGCGCCTGGCGGACAGCGCCGCCGCGCGCGCGCATGTTGCTGCCGAGCGCCGCACGCTGGCCTGGCAGACCCAGCAGTATGCCGCGCAAGTGCTGAAGGCGCGCAACGACCGTGCGCTGGCCGCGCGTCTGGTGCAACTGGTACTGCAAGGCGGCACCGAAAACTCGATCCAGCTTGCCTTGCTGCGGAGTGCCGGCATCGACACCACACCGCCGCTGGATTGGCAGGCAGGGCAATGATTCGCCGCCACAAATCCCCGTCGCGCGCGCTCCTGCGCGCTGCGTGCGGGCATGGCTGATCCGGTCGGCATGCACGTCGCGCCGGCGCTGGCGCGTGAGCGCACGCGCTACCCGGTGCTCGGCGCGATCAGCTTTTCGCACCTGCTCAATGACATGATGCAGTCACTGATGCTGGCCATCTATCCGCTGTTGAAGGGCAATCTGCACCTGAGTTTCGGGCAGATCGGCCTGATCACGCTGGCCTACCAGATCACCGCTTCGATCCTGCAGCCGCTGGTGGGACTCTACAGCGACCGCCGCCCGCACCCCTACTCGTTGTCGATCGGCATGGGTTTCACCTTCATCGGGCTGCTGCTGCTGGCGCGCGCCGACAGCTTTGTGCACGTGCTGCTGGCGGCGGCCTGCGTCGGCATGGGCTCGTCGATTTTCCATCCCGAGTCCTCGCGTGTGGCGCGCATGGCGGCGGGCGGACAGCATGGCCTGGCGCAGTCGATCTTCCAGGTCGGCGGCAATGCCGGCAGCGCGCTGGGACCACTGCTGGCCGCGGCCATCATCATCCCGCTCGGACAAGGCAGCATCGCGTGGTTCTCGCTGGCCGCGCTGCTGGCCATGGCGGTGCTGTTTTTTGTCGGGCGCTGGTCGCGGCGCCAGGCGTCCCCGGGCCGGCGCAAGCCCGAAGTCGCACCATCCCGCGCGCATCCGCCCAAGCTGGTGCGCAAGACCATGGCCGTGCTGATGGCGCTGGTGTTCTCCAAGTTTTTCTACCTGGCTTCGATCAACACCTACCTGATTTTTTATCTGCAGCATCGTTTCCACATCGGTGTGCGCGACGGCCAGATCCACTTGTTCATTTTCCTCGCGGCGGTGGCTGCGGGTACCCTGCTGGGCGGGCCGATCGGCGATCGCATCGGACGCAAGCGCGTGATCTGGGCGTCGATCCTCGGCGTGGCTCCGTTCACGCTGGCGCTGCCTTATGTCGGCCTCGAAGCCTCGGCGGTGCTCACCGCGATCATCGGCTTCACCCTGGCTTCGGCGTTTCCGGCGATGGTGGTGTACGCGCAGGAGCTGATGCCTGGCCGCGTTGGCGCCGTGTCGGGATTGTTTTTCGGTCTGGCGTTCGGTCTGGGCGGCATCGGCGCCGCAGTGCTGGGGCAACTGGCCGACGGCATCGGTATCGTCGGCGTGTACCAGGTCTGCGCGTTCCTGCCGCTGATCGGCCTGCTGGCGTATTTCCTGCCGGATTTGCGCAGTCTGCATCAGGCCACGGCTGTGGCGCGGACCGCAGCCTGACACGCCACTCAGTTGGTGCGCGCTGCTGCCGTGACGTGTTGTTCGCGGACGCCGCCACACCAGACCGAGCGCACCTCGAGCGCGCCGTCCAGCGCGACCAGATCGGCGCGATATCCGGCGGCGATCTGACCGTGGCTTTTATCGAGGCCCAGCACGGCGGCGGGATAGGTCGATGCCATGCGCAAGGCTTCGGCCAACGGCACATCGAGCAGGTGCACCGTGTTGCGCACCGCGCTGGCCATATCCAGGCATGAACCCGCGAGCACGCCGTCGGCGGTGGTGCAGCGTCCATCGCGGCAGGNGATGACGCGCCCGCCCAGCCTGAAGTCATTTCTTTTTCCACCCACGGGCGGCATGGCATCGGTGACCAGAACGACCTTGCCACGGGGTTTTGCGGCCAGCGCGATGCGTAGCGTGGCAGGATGCACGTGCTGGCCATCGACGATGATGCCGCACCAGCTCGACCGGTCCTCCAGTGCGGCGCCCACGACACCGGGCGCACGTCCCTGCAGTGGCGACATGGCGTTGAACAGATGGGTAAAGCCGCTCATGCCTGCGTCCAGCGCGGCACGCGTGACTTCATAGCTGGCATCGGTGTGGCCAGCGGCGACGATGACGCCGTGATGGCAAAGCTGTGCGATCCGGGCGTGATCGACCTGTTCCGGAGCCAGCGTGAGCAGCGTGCGGCCATGCCCCGGCGCGGCCATCAGATCGATGTCCGCTTTATCAATGTCGCGGAAAGTGCGCGGGTCATGCACACCCTTGCGCGCGGCGGCGATGAATGGCCCCTCGATATGGATGCCAAGTAGGCTGGCGACAGACGTGGCCATGGCCGTGCGCACCGCATCAATCGCGGCGCGCAAGACATCGCGGTCGGAGCTGATCAGCGTCGGCAGCATGCCGGTGGTGCCGAAGCGGCGATGCGCGCTGGCGATACGGCGCAAGGCTTCGACATTGGGCGCATCGTTGAACAGCACGTCGCCGCCGCCGTTGACCTGCAGATCAATGAAGCCTGGCGCGAGCACTTGGCCATCCAGGTCAATCAGCTCGCAGTCGTGCAGGGATTGCTCGGCGCGCGTTACATCGACGATGGCATCGCCTTGCAGGCGCACGCTCAGACCTGTTTCGAGACCGCGCGGGGTGAGCACGCGCGCATTGATCAGCGCCTGCATGTCAGAGCGTCTCCGTGACTTTTTTCAAATGCGGTGGCAGGTCAGGGTTATGGCCGCGACGGAGCGCCAGGGCATTGGCGGCGCGATAGAAACTGACGATCTCCGCAACCGGCGTGCAGGCTGGGTGTGGCGCCGTGGGCACCGCAAGATGGTCGCGTCCGCTGCCTGCAGGTGAAGCGACCCAGACCTGCGCGCCGCGCGCGCGAAACTCCGCGACCAATTCCAGCGTGCTGGCCAGGCTCTCATCCTGCTGCGTGAAAGCCAGCACCGGAAAACCGGGCCCAACCAGAGCCATGGGACCGTGGCGAACTTCCGCGGTACTGAATGCCTCGGCGTGGATGCCGCAGGTTTCCTTGAGCTTGAGTGCAGCCTCGAGCGCGACACCAAAGCCCAGGCCACGCCCGAGCACGAACAGGTTGTGCGGTTCCGTCAGTCCTGCGCTCAATGCCGACCAGTCGGCGCGCCATGCAGCGTGCAGCAATTCCGGGAGCGCGCTGACCGCATGCGCCAGCCCCGCGTCGTGTTTCCAGCGTGCGACCAGATCCAGGATGGCCGCCAACGCGCAGACATAGCTCTTGGTCGCAGCCACGCTGGCTTCGGTTCCCGCGTGCAGCGGAATGACGACTTCGGCGACTGCCGCGAGCGGCGAGCCTTCGGCATTGACCATCGCCACCACGAATGCGCCAGCGGCGCGCGCGGCGCTGGCGCTGCGTATCAGATCGGGGCTGCGTCCTGATTGCGAGATGGCAAGATAGAGCGCGCCGGCAAGGTGTGGCGTGCTGGCGTAGAGGCTGGCAATCGACGGCGACGCCGAGGCGGTGACCACACCCAGTTGCATCTCGATGGCATATTTGGCGAACGTCGCGGCGTGATCGGAACTGCCACGCGCGCAGGTCACCACGAATGCGGGCGGAACCGCGCGCAGCCGTGCAGCCAGCTGATCCACTACCGTGGCATTGCGATCCAGCATGCGCGCGATGGCATCGGCAGCCTCGGCCGCTTCCATGAACATATGGGTTGGCGGCAACGCTGCAGATCTGATGTTGTCGAGTTGTGGGTTCATGTTGGATCCTTGGCGGCAACGTGCGCAACGGGGTTTCACCTGATCGCCGCGCGTGGCGGAATCCGCGCAAGATCCGTCCACGCGCAGCCACGGTGCGCACGATGCTTGTGGAGATCCGCAGTGAGGTGAACTGGATGGTTGAAACGTATGCCGCGCGACACAGCGGCCGAGCCGCAGCTCAGGTTGCCGCGGCGGTGATCCGTGCAGGCGCCGTGGAGCCGCGCACGACCAGAACCGGACTGAACCCCGGATTCTTCGGCGCTTTGATGCCCCGTGTCGGAGCATCCGCGACCTGCAGATTCGCCAGCAACAGAAGCGCCGCTTGACGGGCGATATCCTCGGTCGCTTGGTTGGCCGTGGTCAGCGCAGGCCAGGATTGCCTTGAGAACGGGCTGTCTTCGAAGCCCGCGATGGACAACTCGAACGGCACTTCCATTCCGCTGGATTTGGCCGCCGCCAGAACGCCCGCCGCGATCTCGTCGTTGGAGCCGAAGATCGCCGTCGGCCGGTCGCGCAGCGCCAGCAATTTGCGCGCGCCGCGGAATCCGTCGTCGAATGAATAATCGCCAGGGATCACCAGCTTTCGATCCAGTGGCAACCCGTAGTCCTTCAGCGCACTCTCGTAACCAAGGTAGCGCTCGGAACTGGACCGATGCGACGTTCCGCCCCAGATGAAGCCGATGCGTTGATGGCCGAGCTGGATCAGATGCTTGGTAATGTCGTAGGCCGCGTCGCGATCGTCCACATACACGCAGGGATAGCCATCCTGAGGATCGGCGGCAGCCGAAATGATGCGTACGAAATGGATGTCGTGCGCGGCCAGCGCGTTGACCAGTTCGGGGCGCTCGGACATCGGTGGCGCCAGCACCAGCCCGGCGAGGCGGGAGTGCCGCACCAGGTCGAGCAATTCCTCCAGCAGCGTGGGCGAGGCCGAGTCGCAAGGGTGGATCTGCAAGCCGAAACCCGCTTCGCGACAGGCTGATAGCACACCGTTCTGTGCGCTGATGATGTAGTAGGGGTTCGGATTGTCGTAGACCAGGCCCATCGCATGGGCGCGCGCGCTGCGCAGATTGCGCGCCGCAATGTTGGGCTGATAGTTCAAATCGCTGATCGCGCGCAGTACGCGCTCTTGTGTCGCGGCGAGCACGGATGCTTCGCGGTTGATGACGCGCGACACCGTCTTGACGGAAACCTTGGCGCGTTCGGCGACGTCGCGGATCGTGGGATTGCGCAAGCGCTGGGCTCGGATTCGTTGGGGCTTGCGATTGGCAAGCAGTCATACTCACCAGAATAGTAAGTGAGACAGCATGACAATGCGACCATGCGGCACGCGGTCGCAGCAGACAGTGAATCCTCATTGCGTTTCCACGGTGCCCGCACTGTCGTGCGTATCCAGCCCGACGCGGTGGCCATACAGCGAGTAGTACAGGATATACAGGTAGCACGGAGCCATCAGCGCGAGAAACACCAGCTGGAAGTTGAAGTACTGCATCAGATGCGCAAACAGCTGCGGCAGAACCGCGCCGCCGGCGATTGCCATGATCATGAATGCTGAGCCACGCTCGGTCAGATGGCCAAGGCCCTTGATGGCCAGCGGAAATATGGCTGGCCACATCATTGCGTTGGCAAAGCCCAGCGCTGCGACGAAACCAACCGATACGTAGCCGTGCGTCACGTAAGCGCCGATGACCAGCAGCACACCGAGCACGGCTGACCAGCTCATGTAGCGTTGTTGCGAGATGAATCGCGGCGTCGCGATCATCCCCACGAGATAGCCGACCAGCATGGCGGTCAGGGTCAGGGAAGTGAAGAAACGGGTCTGCTCAAGCGGCAAATGGAAACTCAGCCCGTAGGTGCCGATGGCATCCCCGGCCATCACTTCGACGCCCACGTACAGGAACAGGCACAGCACACCTAGCCACAAGTGCGGAAACTGCGAGATCCGCGCGGAGCGCACATCGCCATTCCGACGGGATGGCATGCGGTTGGCCTCGCCAGCGTGCACATCGGGCAGTGGCGAGCGCACCACCACGAGCGCAAGGAGCGCCAGGATCGTGGCCATGACGAAATAGGGCATCTGGATATGCGCAGCGAACGCATTGAGCAGCGCATCTCGCGCCTGGGCGTTGCCGGCAGCATGCAGTCTCGCCTCGAACGTATTGATGCCGCTGAGTACCAATGTGCCGATCACGAACGGCGCGAGGATCCCTGCGCCCTTGTTGCAGATACCCATCACCGCGATGCGCTGTGCGGCGCTTTCGATCGGTCCGAGGATGCTGATGTAGGGATTCACGGCGGTCTGCAGCAGGGCCAGCCCGGCACCGAGCACGAACAGACCCGAGAGGGCGCCTGGATAGATGCGCAGTGTCGCGAACTCGCCGAACAGCGCGGCGCCAGCCGCCATGACCAGCAAGCCAAGGCCCATGCCGCGCTTCATGCCGGTGATGCGCAGGATGCTTGCCGACGGCAAGGCCAGAAAGAAGTACGAAAGGTAGAACGCCATTGGCACCAGGAACGCGCCGACATTGTCCAGATTGAAGGCCAGCTTGACGAAGATGATCAGCGGACCGTTGAGCCAGGTGACGAAGCCGAACACGAAAAACAGCCCGCCAATGATCGCGACCGATGTGGCGTAGCCCGCCGACGGCGGGTTGGAACCTGTATTGCCCATCCTCGATCCTCCAGTTGCCTTGCCGCCGGGCACTTGTGGTCATGCGGTGTGTTCGGCCGGGGACCACGACGACGGGTGTCGCTACCGGCCATTGCATGTCTTGCTGCCGTCATTGATGTTGAACGATGTCATTCAATAGCCATTCGCGGGTCAATATTGGCACATCCGCACATGCGATGGAACTGCGTGCGAACCGCGTCGAAGGTGTTGCATCGCAGCACCTGTCAGGCACTCGCCAAGCACGCGTCAGCGTCGCATAACTTATTGTTATAAATGAATTTATTAGACGACATGTGGCGGCCATCCGGGCTGCAATCGGATTTGTTGTGCATGGCAATGTAGCGCGCATCATGAGGCGTGGATTCGATATTTGACAACGTTGTCATCACTGTGCAGACTGCGGCGCAATTCGACACCGATGTGCGGTACCGAAAGCACTTGGACGGAGCGACATTGGCGATACAGAGTCCATCGATGGCTGCCGCAGACATGCAACCCGCGCCGTTTCTTGCGGCCGATGTCGGCGGGACCCATGCGCGCATCGGGCTGGTAAGCCCGACAGGCAAGCGCACAGAACCGGTTGCGCTGCTGCGTTATGCAACCTACGAATGTGCGCAGTTCGCCAGCCTGGGCGAGATCCTGCGCCTTTTCCTGGCAGACCACGCCGTGGCGCCGGTGTGCTGCGGATCGATCGCCTGCGCGGGCTATCCCGAGGGCGAGCAAGTCATCAACAGCAACCTGCCGTGGCCGGTTTCGATCCCCGAGCTGCGCGCAGCGCTGGGTGTTCGCGAGCTTGCCCTGATCAATGATTTTCAGGCGATGGCGTGTGCGACAGAATTTCTCGGCGCGGATGACACGACGCTGATCGCCGGTCCTGCTGCTGTGGCGAGCGGCCCCGTGCTCGTCATGGGACCAGGCACGGGACTCGGCGCTGCCGTGCGCATCCCGACAGAAAGTGGACGCTCGATCATCCTTTCGACCGAGGCCGGCCAGGCAGCCTTCGCGCCATCGACGCCGCGTGAACTCGCGATTCTCGATCGACTGCTCCGCAAGGATGCTCATGTGCCGGTCGAGCAACTTGTGTCCGGTCCCGGCCTGCACACGATCTATCGCACGCTCGGATTGATCGAAGGAAGCCCGGCGCCGCTTGAGTCACCCGCACGAGTCACCGACGCTGCCATCGCTGGCACTGATGCGCTGGCGCGCGATGCGCTGGATACGTTCTGCGGATTGCTGGGCAGCGTCGTCGGCGATCTGATTCTGCTCTATGGCGCGCAAGGCGGAGTGTTCATGGCGGGCGGCATCCTGCCGCAGATGCGCGATTTTTTGCAGCACAGCAGCTTTCACGCACGCCTGCTCAGCAAAGGTCCGATGCGCAGCGTGCTCGCGCAGGTTCCCGTGCGTCTGATCGAGCACGGCAACCTCGGCGTGATCGGGGCTGCGTCCTGGTTTCTGCAACACCGATCTGGAGTTTTATCCGTCAAGGACAGGATGTGACGCCCCGGAGCTTGTGCCACAGGGAGTTCGACTTAGACCCGGTCAATCGCCAGCGCGCCTGAGAACCGCTGACCAAGCAGCCGGAACTGCCACGTTGGGGAGGTATGAGTATGAAATTCACCGCATCGATTCTTTCGGCAAGCATTCTCGCAGCACTTTGCGTCGCAGTTCCGGTCCATGCGCAAGACACCGGGACGGCTGATGCAAACGGTAAAAACGACAGCAGCAAGGTCACGACGCTGGCGACGATCAAGGTGGTCGGCTTGCGCCAGAGCCTGAAGAAGTCGCTGGAGACCGAGCGCAACTCCGACGCCATCATCAACGTCATCACTGCAGAGGATATCGGCAAGTTCCCGGCGACCAACGTCGCCGAAGCGCTGGCGCAGATGCCTGGCGTCACCATCGACCGCGTGCTCGGCGCCACCCAGCGCGTCAGCATCGATGGCATGGACCCGAGCCTCAACCTGAGTTTTCTCGACGGCCACCCGGTCGCGCAAGCGCTGTGGCTGTATGGCGATTCGCCCAACCGTGGCTTCAACTACTCGCTGCTGCCGCCGGAAATTCTTGGCAATCTGGAGATCTACAAGAGCCCCGAGGCGCGCCTGCCATCAGGCAGCATTGGCGGCACCATCATCATGCACACGCTGGAGCCGCTCAATCTGCCAGCCAACACGCTGCGCGCATCGGTGGGCTACAACTACAACGACATGGTCAGCAAGGGCAAACCGGACGTATCGCTGATCTACAGCTGGAAAAACAAGAACGACACCTGGGGTATCGACGTTGCGGCCGAGCACTACGAGCAGATCACCAATCGCCAGGGCGAGGAAATCTTCGGCTACACCCCGGTATCGACCATTGCCACTGTCAATCCTGCGGTGGCTGCGCAGATCGCCAATGGCCAGATCCAGTCCACGGCGATCATGCCCAACGAGATCAATTCGGCGAACTTCCAGCAGACGGAAAAGCGCACGAGCTTCATCAGCAACATCCAGTTCCGGCCCAACAACCAGTTCGAAGCAACCCTGGGCCTGATGTACCTGCGCGATCAGCTCAACAACTACAACCAGTCGATGTATGCGTTCCCGACCTGGCTGGCCAGCACGCAACAAGGCATCAGCGGATTGGTACAGGGTCCCAACGGGGTGATCATCGCCGGCAGTCAGTGTGATCCGTCCACGCAGCCCACCTGCCCGACTGGCGCCGCTGGCGCGACGGTGTTCGACAATAACGCGCGGCGTGCCACAGTGACCACCAAGGGCATCGATCTGCGCGCTGCCTATCATGGATACGGCTGGAAGCTGAGTGGCCAAGCCGGCGTCAGCAGTTCGCATGACCCGATCACCCAAGCCTTCATCGAGCCGGTGTATTTCGGTGGCTACAACTGGAGCATCAGCCAGGGTTTCAACTTCAGCAACCCCGCGGCGGCACAGAATCCGGCCAACTGGGCTGGCTATTACTTCATGGGCAACTACGGCAGTCTGCCCTACTACGCCCGCGACAACTATGCGCAAGCCGACTTCAAGTATGACCTCAACGGGTTCTTCAACGACTTCCGCGTGGGTGTGCGCTGGGCCGTGCATCATGAAGGCCAGACGCTGGATGTTTACACTGGTGTTCCAGTGGCAACGCTGGCCGGCATCGGAGCGGGGCCGCTCACCAACCTGTCGGGCTTGTCCAGCCTCAATTTCTTCCCCGGCAGCGTGTTCCACGTGCAGCCATCCGGACCAGACGCGATCTACAACTATGTGCTGGCGACACCGGGCTTGTTCAACAATCTGTATGCGCCTTATGTCTACGACAACACATTTGGCGTGGCGCAGAAGAGCGAGGCGGGTTATGCACAGCTCGATTTCGGCAATGACGACGGTGTGCGCGGCAATCTGGGCGTGCGCCTCGTGCATACCATCATTGATGCGTCAGGCTTTGTCATCAGCCAAGCTGACGTTGGCACCCTGCCAGCACCCCCTGGCAGCTATCAGACCGTCGGCAATACACACACCAACATCCTGCCGTCGTTCAACATTGCCTACAACCTGACTCCGGATGTAATCCTGCGCGGCGCTGCGGCGGAGACCATCGCCTGGGCGCCATACAACCAGGAAACGCCGTACACCGAAACCAACGATACGGTGCTGACTGGCACAGGTGGCAACGCGCACCTCGATCCCTACAAGTCGTACAACTTCAACACCTCGGTCGCGTGGTATTTCAACGACCAGTCAGTGCTGGCGTTCTCGGTGTTCTATAAAGATCTCAGCAACTACATCACACAGGGCACGGGGATCGAACAGCTCTACAACGGCTTGTACCAGACCGCGCCCAATCTCTACGCCCAGTTGCCCGCCGGCAGCTGCAACGCGACCGGCATTTGCAACTACAGCATCATCCGGCCACAGAATGGCGGACGCGCCGATGTGAAGGGTCTTGAAGTTAGTTACCAGCAGCCGTTCGCGCATACGGGTTTCGGCTTGCGGACCAACCTCACCTACACCGACGGCAGCACGCATACCGGCGGTCTGCTGCCCTACAACTCGAAGTTGTCGTACACCCTGAGTCCTTACTTCGAGAAAGGCCCGCTGACCGCAAGTGTCACCTACAGCTGGCAGAGCAAGTATCTGGCGGGCGGCTATGTGGCGGGTGCGCCCAGCGTGATGGTGGCCCCGTGGGCTGAGCTGGACTTGGACGCGACATACCAGTTCAGCCATCACTTCTCGGTGAGTTTCGATGCGCTGAATCTGCTGGATTCGACCTACAAGGAGTATGCCGAAGGCAATCCGACGGAGATTTACGCGCGTTACAAGAGTGGCCGCGAGTATCTGGCGCGGTTGAATTACAAGTTCTGACGAAGCCTGTGCGTTGTGGTGCGATTGCGGGCCGGATCAACCCCGAACCGGCCCGCTTTTTTTCAATCGTCACCTGGTTTGATCGTGGCATCCGAACGATGGTGATCATCATGAATTCGATCCACCGCTGCATGCTGCGCTTGCTGCGCGGCAGTTTGCTCGCAGTCGCCGGCATCAGCGTTCTGGCCACTGGCTGCATTTTCGCCAAGACCACAGTGACAGCTCCGGGTTATCGGGTGGTGGGCTATGTGACGCAGTGGAACCCGGTTGAAAACGATCAGCTGCCGATGATCAACACGCTGATCTTCGCTTTTGCGGAGATCAAGCACGGTCATGTCGTGCTTGCTCCGGAAGCCGCCGCGCGACTGCGCGAGATCGTGGCGTTGAAGGCTATCGATCCGCGGCTCAGAGTGGAAATCTCTATCGGCGGCTGGGGCGCGGGCGGGGTTTCCGAGGCGGCCAGCACGCCTGCCGGGCGGCGCGAGTTCGCGCGCACCGCCGCCGATCTGGTGGTCGCGACAGGCGCGGATGGCATCGACGTGGACTGGGAATATCCCGGCAGCAGCCAGTCGGGCATCAAGTCCAGTCCGCATGATCGTGCCGACTTCACCTTGCTGCTCAAGGACGTTCGCGCCACATTGAATGCGGCCGAGACAGCGCACGGACATGCAATGACCCGTCACTACACGCTGAGCATCGCGATCGCGGATGGTCCTTTCGTCAAGGGCATCGACATCCCCGCGGTCAGTCGCTACGTCAGTTGGTTCAACCTGATGACCTACGATTTCGTCAATGCGCTGACGCCGACCACCGGAAACCACACCGCGCTCTACGCGTCGCGCTGGGCGCCGGCAACAGCACGTACCACTAATCGCGCCGTGCGCCAGTTCCTGGCTGCGGGTGTCCCTGCGCACAAGCTCGTTATCGGCGTCGCGTTCTATGGGCGCGCGTTCGCCGACGTGCGCCCTGTGCACCACGGCATGTACCAGCCCTATGGCCACTTCGTCGCCATGATCGCGTGGCCCAAACTGGTCAGCGATTACATCAACAAGAATGGATTCAAGCGCTACTGGGGCTCCAGGGCCATGGCGCCGTACCTTTGGAACCCGAAGACGCGCACGTTCATCACCTATGAAGATCCGCAATCGATCGCAGCCAAGGATGTCTACGTCAAGGCCAACCATCTGGGCGGCGTGATGTACTGGGAGCAAAGCCTCGATCCGGGCGGCACCTTGCTCAAGGCGATCTACCGCGGATTGCAGTGAGGCGGCATCGACCGCGCTGCATGGCGGGTGCCATCACCGCTTCACCCCGGGCAGGTCGCGCATACGCGGCTGCGCAATAGCCAGTGCCCGACCCATTGCGCGTGTGCACGCGCCCGCTACGGTCCCGGCTCAGCCGTTTTCCTTCAGCGCGATGGTCGGAATGCCGGCGCCGCTGAGCTGGTGCTTGATCTTTTCCAGCTGCGCGGCATTGGCATAGGGGCCGAGACGCACGCGGTACCAGGTCTGCTGGCCGATCTTGACTACCTGCACGTGGGCGACGAAACCCTGCAAGGCCAGCTTGGCCTTGACCGCCTGCGCCTTGGCGTTGTCGGGGAAAGCGCCGACTTGCAGCACATAGCCGCCGCTGCTGGTGGCTGGGCCGACCGCGGCGGGGGTGACACGCGTGCTGGCCACGGCGGGCGTGGCGCCGGGCGCGACCGGCTGTGGCGTGGCGGCGGCTGCAGCCGCTTGCGCTTGCGTCTCGGCCTTGGCCTTGGCGCTGAGTTCGGCGTCGGGGATCACCACTTCCTTGCCCGGCAGCACCTGATAAAAATCGAAGCTGGGCTTTTTCGCCGTACCCGCTTCGGCGATACCGCCCTCGCCGGCGCCCGGTGCCGTGGCGTTGGGATTGGCCTCGGGGCCGGCATTGCTGCGCAGGCTGGGGATCCAGCCGCGATGCGCGACGTAGCCCATGCCGCCGGCGCCGATCAGGATGCCGATGCCGACCAGCATCCAGGCCGGCACGCCACCGCTGCGCACGGCCTGCTTCTTGCGTTTGTCTGCCATCACATGTGCTCCGGGGCGGATACGCCCAGCAGGCCAAGACCGTTGCCGAGCACCTGCTGCGTCGCGCGCGCCAGCAGCAGGCGTGCATCGCGCAGCTCGGCATCCTCGACCAGAAACGGTTCGGCGTTGTACCAAGTATGGAAAGCGTAGGCGATTTCGCCCAGAAACTGCGTGATCTGCTGCGGCTGCAGATCGCGTGCGGCGGTGTCCACCACCTCGGGATAGCGCGAGATCTCCCACAGCAGCGCCTGCGCCGGCGTGCTGTCCAGACGCAACAGCGCGGCCGCGCCACGTGCGGCGTCGTGCGTCATGCCACGTTCGCCCGCCTGGCGCAGCACGCTGGCAATGCGCGCGTGCGCGTATTGCACGTAGAACACCGGATTGTCGTTGCTTTGCGCGCGCGCCAGATCGATGTCGAAGGTGAGCTGCGAGTCGGCCTTGCGCGCCGCCAGGAACCAGCGCGTGGCGTCGCGGCCGACCTCGTCAATCAGGTCGCGCAGGGTCACGTAGCTGCCGGCGCGCTTGGACAGCTTCACCTCCTCGCCGCCGCGCATCACCGTCACCATCTGGTGCAGCACGTAGTCGGGGTAGCCGGCGGGGATGCCGCAGTCCAGCGCCTGCAGGCCAGCGCGCACCCGCGCCAGCGAGCCGTGGTGATCGGCGCCCAGCTCGGTGATCGCGCGCACATAGCCGCGTTGCCACTTGCTGAGGTGGTAGGCCACATCCGGCACGAAGTAGGTGTAACTGCCGTCGGACTTGCGCATCACGCGGTCCTTGTCGTCGCCGAAATCGGTGCTGCGCAGCCACAGCGCACCACCGTCTTCGTAGGTGTGGCCGTGGGCGATCAGCGCGCGCACGGTTTCCTCGACCTTGCCCTCGGCATACAGCAAGGATTCGAGGAAATACACATCGAAGCGCACGCCGAAGGCTTCCAGATCTAGGTTCTGCTCATGGCGCAGGGCGGCCACGGCGAAACGACGGATGGCGTCGAGATCGTCCACCTCAGCGCTGGCGTGAACGGTATGGCCCTCGACGGTGGCGCTGTCGCGTGCCAGGTAGCGCCGTGCCAGCTCGCTGATGTAATCGCCGCGATAACCGTCGGCGGGCCAACCGTCCGAGTCAGGGCCGAGGCCGCGCGCGCGCGCCTGCACCGACAGCGCCAGATTCATGATCTGCGCACCGGCGTCGTTGTAATAGAACTCGCGCGTCACCGCCCAGCCGCTGGCCTCAAGCAGGCGCGCGATGCAATCGCCCTGCGCCGCGGCACGGCCGTGGCCGACATGCAGCGGTCCGGTCGGATTGGCGGAGACGAATTCCACGTCCACGCGCCGGCCCCGACCTTGCGCGTTGTGGCCATAACGCGCGCCTTCGCGCAGCGCGCGCAGCACTTCGGCGTGATACGCCGCCGGCGCCAGAAACAGATTGATGAAGCCAGGCCCGGCGACCTCGGCGCGCGCCAGCAGCGCATGCGCCGGCAGCGCCGCCACCAGCGCTTCGGCCAGTGCACGCGGATTCATGCGCGCCGGCCTGGCCAGCAACAGCGCCACGTTGCAGGCGAAATCACCGTGCGCGCGTGTCTTGCTGCGTTCCAGCGTGTAGTCGGGCAACGCCTCCAGCGCCGGCAGGCGCGCATCGCGCAACAGGGTGGCGAGGGCGGTATCCAGCAGGGAGCGCAACAGGTCTTTCACGGTGGCTTCGGGTCGGAGCAAACACGGAATCGTAACAGCATGCCCGGCGTTTGCCCGGCCCGCACGCGTGGGTGGGCGTCGGCACCCTGCGCATGGCTGCAGGCGTGCGCGGACCATGGTTCCTCGAGCCCACGGCAATTGCCCGAAGCAATGATCGATCGGGCGCGGCCCGCGCGGCGTGTTTACAATAGCCGCAGCCACAGCGGCGTGCTTGTGATCGGCTCCGCGATCCGCATCTCCGCCTGGGAGGCATCGCCATGGCCAGACTTGAAATCCTCGAATTCCCCGATCCGCGCCTGCGCACCGTGGCGCAGCCGGTCAAGCATTTCGACGCCGCGCTGGCGCAACTGGTGCGCGACATGTTCGAGACCATGTACGCCGCGCCGGGCATTGGCCTGGCGGCAACCCAGGTCAATGTGCACCAGCGCGTATTGATATGCGACGTGAGTGAGGATCACGACCAGCCCCTGGCCCTGGTCAACCCGCGCATCCTCGCCCTGGATGGCGCGCAGACCTACCAGGAGGGCTGCCTGTCGGTGCCGAGCATCTTTGCGGATATCGATCGCGCGCTGACGGTGACCGTCGAGGCCGAGGATATCGAGGGCAAGACGTTCACCCTCAAGGCCAGCGACCTGCTTGCCGTGTGTATCCAGCACGAGATGGATCACCTGCAGGGCAAGTTGTTCGTCGATTACCTCTCGCCGCTCAAGCGCGAGATGGTGCGGCGCAAACTGGACAAGCGGCACCGCCAGGCCGCCACGGCCTGAACATGCAGCGCGAACCGTTGCGGCTGGTGTTCGCCGGAACGCCGGCCTTCGCCTTGCCCGGCTTCGCGGCATGTCGCAATGCGCCGGGCGTCCGTCTGGTGGGCGTCTATACGCAACCCGACCGTCCGGCCGGGCGCGGGCGTGCAGTGACCGTCAGCCCGATCAAACAGGCCGCACTCGCGGCGGGTGTGCCGGTGCTGCAGCCCGAGTCGCTCAAAAGCCGGGATGTGCAGGCGCAGCTGGCGGCGCTGGCCCCCGATCTGTTGGTCGTCGTGGCCTACGGGCTGATCCTGCCGCGCGCGGTGCTGGCGCTGCCGCGCCACGGCTGCTGGAATGTGCACGCATCGTTGTTGCCGCGCTGGCGCGGCGCGGCGCCGATCCAGCGCGCGCTGCTGGCCGGCGATGCGCAGACCGGCGTGTGCCTGATGCAGATGCAGGCCGGCCTCGACACCGGTCCGGTGCTGCTGACGCGGCGCACCCCGATCATCGCCGCGGACACCGGCGGCAGCCTGCACGATCGTCTTGCCGCGCTTGGTGGCGAAATGCTGGGCATCGGCCTGGCAAGACTTCTCGCCGGCACGTTGCCGGTGGCGCAGCCGCAGCCCGAATCCGGCGTGAGCTACGCGCACAAGCTGGTCAAGGCCGAAGCCATGCTGGATTTCAGCAAGCCCGCGCCCGAACTGGAGCGCCAGGTGCGCGCGTTCGATCCTTGGCCGGTGGCCGAGGCCGGGATCGCCGGCGAGCACGTGCGTGTGTGGCGGGCCCAGGCACTGACGGCCAGCGCGGCGGGCGCCGCGGTGGCGCCAGGCGGCATCCTGGATGCGACGCGCGCAGGTATTGATCTGGCCACCGGCGCGGGCGTGTTGCGTGTACTTGAGCTGCAGCGTGCTGGTGCGCGCCGCATCAGCGCTGCCGACTACCTCAACGCACGGCCCGAGTTGCGCGCGCGCGGATGAGTACCGCCGCGCCCGCCGACACCCGTGCCGTCGCCGCACGCGCGCTGGCCGAGATCGCGCTGGGCGGTCGCTCCCTGCGCGAGGTGCTGGCGCAGCAGTTGCCGCAGTTGTCAGCGCCGCGCGAACGCGCCTTCGCCAGCGCACTGGTGTTCGCCGGTGCGCGCGGCTGGCTGCGCTGGAACGCGGCGCTGCCGTTGCTGCTGCAAAAGCCCTTGTCGCGGCGCCTTGGCGCATTGCATGCGTTGCTGGTGCTGGGCCTGACGCAATTGGAGGATCTCGGCGTGCCCGCGCACGCGGCGGTAGCTGCCACGGTGCAGGCGGCGCGCGCATTGGGCCACGACGCGCAACGCGGCATGGTCAATGCGGTGCTGCGGCGCTGGTTGCGCGAGCGCACTGCGCTGCTGGCGCAACTCGACGCGGATAGCGTCAGCCGCACGCGCCTGCCCACCTGGCTGCTGCAGGCGTTGTACGCGGACTGGCCCGCACAGGCCGATGCCATCATCAGCGCCAGCAATGCCGAGGTGCCGCCGACGCTGCGCGTGAACCTGGCGCGCGTGACGCGCGCGGATTACGTGCAGCGTCTGGCCGCCGCCGGCATCGACGCGCGGCCGCACGCCTGGATCGACAGCGCGGTGACGCTGTCGGCATCGCTCGATGTCACCCGCTTGCCGGGCTGGGGCGAGGGGCTGTGCGCCGTGCAGGACGGCGCCGCGCAACTGGCGGCGCTGCTGCTGGATGCGCCGCCCGGCGCGCGCGTGCTGGATGCCTGTGCCGCACCCGGCGGCAAGGCCTGCCACATCCTCGAACGCAGCGCCGTGCAACTGACTGCCCTGGAACTGGCCCCGGCGCGTCTGGCGCGCGTGCGCGACAACCTCGCGCGTCTGCATCTGCATGCCGATCTGCGCATGGGCGACGCAACGCAGCCGGCGCTGTGGTGGGATGGCGTCGCCTGCACGCATATCCTGCTGGATGCACCATGCTCCGCCACGGGTGTGCTGCGTCGCCAGCCCGACGTGCGCCTGCACCGCCGCGCCAGCGATCTGCCCGCGCTGCTCGCGCAGCAGCGCGCGCTGCTCGACGCGTTGTGGCCACTGCTGGCGCCCGGTGGCACCTTGCTGTACGCCACCTGCTCGGTCCTGCGCAGCGAAAACGCCGCGCAAGCCGCGGCATTCGTGGCCGCGCACGCGGATGCCGAAGCGCTGCCCATCGCGCTGCCGGCAGGTCGCGCCGATGGCCCCGGCTGGCAGATCCTGCCCGGCGAGGATGGCCTCGACGGCATGTTCTACGCGCGTTTGCACAAGCGCGGCAGGTGCTGAAGTCGTGCGGCGTGCCACTGCCGCAAGGCGGCGGCGCGGCTAAACTGCTGCGCATGTCCGTGTTGATATCCAGGAGTCTGCTCGTGATCCCGACCCCCTCGCGAACGTTGCGTCGCATTGTGCCGAAATGGGTGCTGATCCTCGGCCTGGCGGCCAGCGGCATGGCGCTGGCCGCTACCGCCACCGGCCCGGTGCAATACCGCTGGCACGATGCGCACGGCGTCCTGCAGTTCAGCGATACGCTCAGCGCCAACGCCATCGCGCGCGGCTATGACATCGTCAATGCCCAGGGCGTGGTGGTGCAACACGTGCCCAGCCCCGCCGAGCGCCGCGCCGAGGAAGTCGCCGCCCAGGCGCAAGCCAAGCTCGATGCCGCGCGCGCACGCCAGCAGGCCGCGGACGCGCAATTGCTGAACGCTTATCCAACCGAGGCCGATCTGCGCAGCGCCCTGCAGGCGCAGGTGAGCAACGTCAGCCAGTCCATGCGCGCGACCGAGATCAATCTGCACAGCCAGGAAAGCAGCCTTGCCGACATGCTGCAGCGCGCCGCCGAGATCGAGCACGAGAAAAAACCCGTGCCGCCCTATCTCACCCACGACATCGCCCAGCAGCGCCAGGTGGTCGAGCAACAGCGCCTTGCCCTGCAGCGCCAGCAGCAGCAACGCGATGCGGCCCAGGCGGCGATCGCGCCGCAGTTGGCGCGCTATCGCCAGATTAAACAGCAGGCTCAGGAGCAAGCCGACAACCAGATGCCGTGAGCCGAGCCGCCAGCCGCGGACGTTTTCCGGCAACCCGGCTCAGGGCAGGCCTGAACATGTTCAGACCTTCACCCAAGCCATGCAAGGCTTGCCGCTGACAAATCCAGGATGGACTTGTTCAGAGGTTCTCTCAGAACGGCAGCTGCAGATCCGCCTGCTGCGCCAACAGTTGCGCGCGGAATGCATCCTGGATGCGTTGCAACCCCTCGGGCGTATCGGCGGCGAAGCGCAGCACCAGCACCGGCGTGGTGTTGGAGGCACGCACCAGACCGAAACCATCCGGCCAGTCCACGCGAACGCCGTCGAGCAGGCTGATGCGGCCGCCATCGAAGTGCACGTTGTGGCGGAACTGCTCGATGAAGGCGTAGTGCGCGCCCTCGGCCAGCGCAATTTTCAGTTCCGGGGTGCTCACATCCCGTGGCAGCGCGGCGAGGATCGCGCCCGGCGCGCGCCGTCCGGGGTCGGCGGCGAGGATTTCCAGCAGACGGCAGGCGGCGTACATGCCGTCGTCGAAGCCGTACCAGCGCTCGCGGAAGAAGAAATGCCCGCTCATCTCGCCGGCCAGCGCGGCCTCGGTTTCGCGCATCTTGGCCTTGATCAGCGAGTGCCCGGTGCGCCACATCAGCGGCACGCCGCCGTGACGCAGGATCGCCGGTGCCAGATGCCCCGTGCACTTGACGTCATAGATGACCGTGGCGCCGGGATCGCGCGTCAGCACATCGGCGGCGAACAGCATCAGCAGGCGGTCGGGGAAAATATTCTCGCCGCTGGGCGTGACCACGCCGAGGCGATCGCCGTCGCCATCGAAGGCCACGCCCAGATCCGCGCCCATGCGCTTCACCGACAGCATCAGATCCTCGAGATTGTGCGGGTCGGACGGATCGGGGTGGTGGTTGGGGAAGGTTCCGTCCACATCGCAATACAGCGGAATCACCTCGGCGCCGATGGCCTGCAGCAATTGCGGCGCGAACGCGCCTGCGATGCCGTTGCCGCAATCCACCACGACTTTCAGCGGCCGCTCCAGTTGCACGTCGCCGCTGATGCGCTCGAGGTAATCGTGGCCGACATCCTGCTGGCGCAAGCTGCCCCCGTCGGCGTGCTTGAGACGGCCCTCGCTGATGCGCGCGTACAAATCCTGGATCGCATCCTCGCTCAGCGTCTCGCCGCCGACGACGATCTTGAAGCCGTTGTACTCGGGCGGATTGTGGCTGCCGGTGACGGTCACGCCGCAGCCGGTGTTGAGCAGGTACGCGGCGAAATACACCACCGGCGTGGGCACCGCGCCGAGGTCGATGACGTGGCAGCCGGCGTCGCGCAAACCCTCGCCCAGCGCGGTCACCAGCTCGGCGCCGGACAGGCGCCCGTCGCGGCCGAGGACGATCTCGCCAAGGTTCTTCTCGCGCATCAGGTTGCCGATGGCCTGGCCCAGCAGATGCGCGATTTCCGCAGTCAATTGCGTGCCGACCACGCCGCGGATGTCGTAGGCGCGGAAGATGCTGCGATCCAGCGCCACCGGCGCAGCACTGGCGGCGGGCGCGGGCGCGGCCGCTTTGGCAACCGCCGCGGTGCTGGGCGCCGCTTGCGGCTGGTCGCGCATGACATCGGCCAAGGTAGGTTCTCCAAGGTGGAAAGAAGTCGAGCCGAAGGCGCGCCGGCGCAGCCACAAAAGTGCAATGCCGGCGCCGAATCCCAGTACCACCCAGAGCAGCGCGAGGGGCAGCGAGTCGGTCAGCACCACATAGTTGTCGGGTGGCAGTGCACGCACGCTCAGCGCACTGCCGGGTACCGGCAGCCCGGCATCCTCGGCGCCGGGCTGGGCGCTGCCGCCGCGCGCCAGCAACAACAGGCCCAGCTGGCGCAATTCAAGGCGCCCGCCGCCTTGCGGCGCGGGCAGTGAATCGAAGCGCGCGCGCAGCGGCGCGAACGGGAATTCGATCCAGGCGTAGCCGAGCAGGTGCGTGCCGTGCCACAGCGGGGTCGCGAGGCTGAGGGTTTGCGCACCGGCATTGCCGCGCACCTCGAAAGGCACCATCGCCGCCTTGCTTTGCGCGCGCATCAGTTGCGCCGCCTTGGCATAGCCGAAACGGGCGTAGTCGGCGTGCAGCACTTCGTTGAGATCAGGGCCGAACAGTTCGATGCGGCGCGCTTGCGGCAACAACGCCCGCAGGCGCGTCTGCGCCGCGGCACTGCGAACTCCGGCCATGTCCGCCTGCAGGGCGGGATCCTGCAGCGCCAGCGCGATCTGCTTGCGCAGGCCGGCGAACCAATCGCCCAGGTTTTGCGCCGCCTGCACGCGCGTCGGCGTCAGCGCCGCCACGGCCTGCTGCACCTGCCACAGCCCCCAAGTTTGCCAGATCGAGAACAGGCCGAACAGCAGTGCCAGGGTGGCGCCAGCCAGCGTCAATTCGCGGCGCCAGTCGAAGGTTCCGAACAGCGCGCGCCATCCGCGCGGCGACCTGGCGGATGGATGCTGTGCTGATCGATTCTGCGTTGCCGTCATGCGCCTCGTCCTCGCGCCAAGCCGAAAGCCGGGCCAGTGCTGCCGTGCGCGGTTTCGGCATCATGAGCCCGGCGCAGGTCCGTGCCCACTCCCGCCGGATCAAGGTGCACGCGCGCTTGACTCGCGTAGTGGGCATCCCAGCCCGGTATCCGTGCGGTGTTTTCCGACATCGCGCTAACCCGTGCCCGTGGAACCAAAACCGCCTGTCCCGCGCGAGCTGGGGGCGAATTCAGCCACCGGCACCAGCTGCGCCTGCGCCACCGGCAGCAGCAGCAGCTGCGCGATGCGATCCCCCGGCGTGATGGTAAACGCCGCTTGTCCGCGGTTCCAGCAGGAAATCATCAGCGGGCCCTGGTAGTCGGCGTCGATCAGGCCGGTGAGATTGCCCAGCACCAGGCCGTGCTGGTGGCCCAGACCCGAGCGCGGCAGGATCAGCGCGCACCAGCCCGGATCGCCGATATGCAGGGCGAGTCCGGTGGGCACCAGCGCGGTGTCGCCCGGCGCCAGCATGAGCGCGGACTCAGGCGCGGCACGCAGGTCCATGGCCGCGCTGCCCGGCGTGGCATACGCGGGCAGCGGAATGCTGACGCCGAGGCGCACGTCGAGCACGCGGTACTGCACCACGATCATGGCGCGGCCGCGCGCACAGCGGCACGACGCGTGGCGATCAGCGCCAGCAGTTCGCGCGCCAGCGTGACCTTGTCGGCGCGCGCCAGTTCGTGCTGGCCGCCGTGCCAGAACACGCTGAGGGCGTTGTCCGCGGTTTCGATGCCCAGTCCGGCGTCGACACGATTGGCGGCGATCATGTCCGCGCCCTTGCGTTCGAGCTTGGCGCGCGCATGGGCCTCGAGTTGCTCGGTTTCCGCGGCGAAGCCCACCAGGAAAGGCTTGGGCTGCAGCGCCGCCAGCGCGGCGAGGATGTCGGGATTCTCGGCCAGTTCCAGGATCATGGCGCCGCCGTGCTTCTTGAGCTTGTGCGTGCTGACCTGCACCGGTCGGTAATCGGCCACCGCGGCGGCCGCGATCACGATGTCGGCGGCACGCGCTGCATCGAGCATCGCGGCGTGCATCTGGCGCGCGCTGCGCACATCCACGCGCCGCGCCACGCCCGGCGGTGTCGGCAGGCTGACCGGTCCGGCCACCAGCGTGACCGTGGCGCCGGCCTGCGCGGCGGCGGCGGCGATGGCGAAACCCATGCGCCCGGAGCTGCGATTGCCCAGATAGCGCACCGGGTCGAGATCCTCCAGGGTGGGCCCGGCACTGACCAGCACGTGCAGGCCGTGCAGGTCGGCCGCCGCCGCCGCGGGCGCCAGTTCAGCCAGCGCCGTGACGATGGCATCCGGTTCCAGCATGCGCCCCGCGCCGACCTCGCCACAGGCCTGCGCGCCGCTGTCCGGACCCAGAATCTGCGCGCCACGCGCCTGCAGCAAAGCCAAATTGGCCTGCGTCGCCGGGTGCGCCCACATCAAGCGGTTCATTGCCGGTGCCAGCAGCAGGGGGCGGTCGCTGGCCAGGCACAGCGTGCCGAGCAGATCATCGGCCAAGCCGTGCGCCAGTCGCGCCAGGGTATTGGCACTGGCCGGCGCGACCAGTACCACATCGGCCCAGCGCGCCAGCTCGATATGGCCCATGGCGGCCTCGGCCGCGGCATCCCACAAGCTGTTGCGCACCGGCTGCCCGGACAGCGCCTGGAACGTGAGGGCGCCGACGAAGCGCTCGGCGTTGGCGGTGAGTACCACGCGCACTTCCACTTCACGCTCGCGCAGGCGCCGCACCAGTTCGCAGGCTTTGTACGCGGCGATGCCGCCGCTGACGCCCAGCAGCACGCGCTGCGGGCCGCGCCATGCGCTCATGACACCCACTGCGCAGCGCGCGCGATGCATCGGCACAGAACGATCATGTGGGCGCAACCCGACAGCCAGCAAAGCGCAGAGCTTACCGGATGCCGTGGCCGCCACCGCTGCGCGCCGCATCACAGGCGCGCGATGCTGCACGCATGAGCATCCGCGACTGGCCCGAAGATTCGCGTCCGCGCGAGCGCCTGCTGCAACACGGCGCCGGCAGTCTGGCGCCTGCCGAGCTGATCGCCGTGCTGCTGGGCAGCGGCGTGCGCGGCGCCAGCGCGGTGGAGCTGGGCCAGCGCCTGCTGGCGCGGGCCGGCAGCCTCTCGGCCCTGCTCAACGCACCGGAAGCCTGTCGCATGCCCGGCCTCGGCCCGGCCAAGCGCGCGCGCCTGCTGGCCGCGCTGGAACTGGCGCGGCGCAGCCTGGGCGAGGAACTGGCCGCGCGCCCGGCACTGAGCAGCCCTGCCGACAGCGCCGCGTTCCTGCGCGCGCAACTGCGCGATCGCGCCTATGAAGTGTTCGCCTGCCTGTTTCTGGACAACCGCCACCGCGTGCTGGCCTTTGCCGAGCTGTTCCGCGGCACGCTCGATGGCGCCAGCGTGCCGCCACGCGAGGTGGTGCGTGCCTGCCTGCAGCACAACGCCGCCGCGGTGATCCTCGCGCACAACCATCCCTCGGGCGTGGCCGAGCCCAGCGCCGCCGACGTGGCGCTGACGCAAACACTCAAGCAGGCACTGGACCTGATCGGTGTGCGCGTGCTCGATCATCTGGTCATCGGCAGCGGCACGCCGGTATCGCTGAGCCAGCGCGGCCTGTGCTGATCACCCGGCGGCAGGCGCAAAAGAAACGGCGCGAAGTCGCCATCGCGCCGCGAGTGCTGCGCACCCAAGTCATGCCCCATGCTGGCCGTGGAGGGTTCAGTCAGCCCGGGCAAGATAGCCAGGCGCCATGACGCCGGCGTGACACGCAGACCGGCCGATTACCTGGCCAGGATGCCCTCCAGATCGGCCAGGCCCGCATTGGCCGCCATCACGCCCGGCGCGGCGCACACGCGCGTCGGCTGGTTGCCGTCGATACGGCAGATGGCGGCGCTCAGCGCATTGACCTGCGGCATGATCTGCGCGAACAGCGCGCTGCGCGGATCGGCCAGTTGCGTGGCGATCTGCTGCCAGTCCATGTCCTGCAGGCTGGCTGGAGAGATCATCGGCTGGGTCAGCAGATAGGCACCATCGAGATAGACAAAAGGAATGCCGTAGGCGAACTGCACGTACGGGGGCACATCGAAGGTGCCGAAGACCTGCTTGGCCTGCGCGGTCATCGGCATCAACTTCTGCTGTGCGCGATTGGCCGTTTCGATCGCCTGGAATTGCAGGTACGGGCTGCTGAAGTGCGCGAACTGGAACGTGAAGGTCGCCGTGTTGGCGAACACATCGGTCGATGAGGAGAGCATGTAGCGCACGCCGGACAACTGGCCGAAGCGCAGCAAAGCGAGCGCCAGCCCCCAGCGCTGCGCGGCGCAATACGGGCAGAAATCGGCGCCGATATACAGCAGCACCGGCGGCTTGCCCAGCGCCGGTCCCTGGATGGCCTTGATGTAGCTGACGGCCGGCCGCTGCGTGATGCGCAGGCCCGTCGTGCTGGCACGCAGCAGTTGCTGCATCAGCGCCGTTGCGACCGGATGATTCAGCTGCGCCGCGAGTGTCGGTGGCGTGGCATCGGCACTGGCGGCGCCGGCCAGCGCCAGGCCCGCCAGCATGGCGAACAGCATGAGACTGAAACGCAAGCGGATATTCAACATGATCGATCCTCAAGGCAGGGCGCGGGCACATTCGCGCGGTACGAAGCCTGCGCTTGGACAGCGCTGCGCGCGTGAAGTGCGACCCGGCGGATGGCCGACACGCGGGCAAGGGTGTCGTTACCGCGCCAAGCCGCAGGCATGCCTGGGCTCAGAGGCCACAGCCCATCAGTGTTCGTGATGGATGTAGTGCTGCCCGCGCGACCACGATGCGACCGCGGCGACCAGGCACATCAGGGCCGCGAAGATGAAGGCCTCGGCCAGGCCCGCGTGGAACGGCCGGGCGATCAGATCGGAAAAATATGAATGCCCGGTCAACTGCATGCGGTTGGCGCTCGAGAGATGATCCAACACGCCCGCGCCGACCAGCGTGCGGATCGGGTTGTAGCCGAGGAAGGCCGCGAACAGGATCGAAGCTGGTGGCAACGACCCCACGCGTTCGGCGGCCGCTGCCGGCACGCCGTGCTGCATCAGGCCCTGCACCAGCGTCGTCGACAGGGTCGAGGAGAGTCCCGCGATCATCAGCGTGAAGAAAATGCCGATCGACAGGACCTGGGCCGAGTTCTGGAAAGTCGAGTTCATGCCGCCGCCGGCGCCGCGGTCACGCGCCGGCAGGCTGTTCATGACCGCCGCCCGGTTGGGCGCCGCGAAAGCGCCCATGCAGAGCCCGTTGAACAGGAGGATCGCGGCGAAGGCCGCGTAGTTGAAGTCGATCGGCAGCAACATCAGCAAGGCGAAGCTCACGACGGCACCGAGCATGCCGCCGGTGGCGAAGTAGCGCGCGCCCAGCCGATCCGACAGGTAACCCGCGAGCGGCCCCGAAAGCAGGAATCCCGCGGTCAGCGGCAGCATGAAAATCCCCGCCCACAGTGGCGTCTGCTCAAAGCTGTAACCGTGCAGGGGCAGCCAGATGCCCTGCAGCCAGATGATCAGCATGAACATCAGGCCGCCGCGGCCGATGGCTGACAGGAAAGTCGAGAGGGTGCCGAAGGTGAAAGCCTTGATCCTGAACAGCGGGAACCGGAACATCGGCTCGGCCACGTGCGTTTCGACGACGGCGAAAGCAAGCAGCGATGCGGTGCCAGCCGCCAGCAACGCGATGACCGGCGCGCTGGTCCAGCCCATGGCATGGCCGTTGGCCGGTTCGATGCCCAGCGTGACTCCGATCATGATCAGGATCAGCCCGACGGCGAAGGTGATGTTGCCGGCCCAGTCGATCCGCGCGCGATGGCGTTGCCCGAGTTCCTTCAGCTTCATGTACGACCAGATGGTGCCGAACAGCCCGAACGGCACCGACACCAGGAACACCAGCCGCCAGTCGATGGCGGCCAGCACGCCGCCGAGGATCAGGCCGATGAAGGAGCCGGCGATGCCGGCGATGTTGTTGATGCCCAGCGCCAGGCCGCGCTGACCAGGCGGGAACGCGTCGGTCAGGATGGCCGCGGAGTTGGCGATCAGGAACGCCGCGCCGATGCCCTGGAAGATGCGGCCGATGATCAGCCAGTCGGCTCCGGCGCGTGCCGTGAACGGATCGAGCGCCAGCAGCAGCGAGGCCACGGTGAACACGACGAAGCCGAGGTTGTACATCTTCACGCGCCCGAACATGTCGCCCAGGCGGCCCAGACTCACCACCAGCACGCTGCTGACGATCAGGAAACCCAGGATCATCCACAGCAGGTAAAACGTGTTGCCCGGATCGAGCGGATTCAACTGGATGCCGCGAAAAATCTCCGGCATGGCGATCAGCATGATCGAGGAATCGATGGTCGCCAGCAGCACCGCGATGGTGGTGTTGGACAGCGCCAGCCATTTGTAGTGGGTGGAAACGCCGGCCGGGCCCGATGCCACCGCGGTCGCAATCGCGCTGTCTGTTGCCGCGTGACGCGGGGTGGCGGCGTGCCGGGTCATGGGGCGGCCCGGGAATGGCTCGACGCGAGCTGATCGATGATTTCCCGGACCGTACCGGTTTCGCCCAGCCGCGGGAAAATGCGCGTGATGCTGTTGAGGTGCGCCTCGGGGCTCATGTCGGTCATGGCGTCGATGGCGAGGGCGACGTTGAGCCCGAGCTCGTGGGCCTGGCGTGCGGTGGACTCGACACCGATGCTGGTGGCGACGCCGGCGATCACGACCTGCGTCACGCCCAGCTTCTTCAGGTGCTGCGCGAGGTCCGTGCCGGTGAACGCGCCCCAGGTGCGCTTGGTCACCGTGTGGTCCTGCGGCTGCCGGTCGAGCTCGGCGACGAGATCGGTCCAGTCGTCGGGAAGCTCGCCCAGGCGGCGCGCCTGTTCGGTCCGGCCCGGCGCGCCGCCGGCCACGTTGACCAGCACTACGGGCAGACCGTGGCCGCGGAATGCATCGGCCAGGGCGCGGGCATTCTGCACGACCGTCGCGATCGGATGCGCGGTGGGCAGCGCGACGATGCCTTTTTGCAAGTCGACGACGATGAGCGCGATGTGCGCGTCAAGCGTGGTGAGGGCCATGCGTTTCTCCTGAGGGTGATTGGGATGATGCCGGGCCGGCATGGGGCGAAGCGGCGTTCGCCGGCGAATCGACCAGACGTTTGAGCAGCTCGACGGCATTTGCCAGTTGCTCCTGCTCGACGGCGGTGAAGTTTGCGCGGATGGCGCGCAGCAACCAGTCCTCGCGTGCGGCCCGACTGGTCTTGATCATTTCCCGGCAGGCCGGCGTGAGCGACAAAATGGTTTGCCGGCCATCGGCCGGATCCGCCGCACCGCGCACCAGCCCGGCCGCCAGCAGGACCGAAACCGTGGCGCCCATGGATTGCGGGCGCACACCCTCGGCGCGCGCGAGGCGTGTCACCGTGGCCGGGCCATCGCGCTCCAGGCGCCCGAGCACGGACATCTGCGACCAGGTGACAGCGCCCGGATGCGCCTGTTCGCGCAGCCGGCGAACGAGTTGGCCGACCACGACACGCAGCGCAGCCGCCACCCTGGCGGCGCGTGCGGTTCCGGGATCACTCGCTGGTGGGTTCATGCCGAGCCTGGTTTATATGAAGCCAGACTTCAAAGTTTACCTTAATACATCGCTGCCCGATGCGCGCGTGACCCTTGCGTGCGACGGCGCGGGCTGGCGGCACGTGCTGCATGGCGCGTGCAACGAGTAGACAAGCCATTTGCGCGGGGTGTAAGGAATCCGGTGCGCGCCGCGACCAAGGCTTGGCGACGCATTCCTTCAGCGCGCGCCAAGCCAAACTGCAGCGGTCATCCGGCCGCATTCAACCCACCCGACTCCTGTCTCCAATCGAGGATATCCAGCATGAACAAGCATCAATTTCTCAGCATGACCGCGGCTTCCCTGATCGCCGCCGGCGCCCTGGCCGCCGCGCCGGCATCGCATGCCGCCAGCATGGAGAAGTGCTTTGGCGTCGCCACGGCCCACCACAACGATTGCGCGGGCATCTCCGGGCTGCACTCGTGCAAGGGCTCGTCCCCGAACAACTACAACCCTGGCGATTTCCGCGTGGTGCCCACCGGCACCTGCGAAAAGCTGGGCGGTCTGGACATGGCCCAAGCGAAGACGATCTTGAAGAACCCGGCCGAGGTCAAGGCATTCGAGGCCAGGATGGAAGCGAAGGCCAAGGGCTGAACCCTGTCGCCCCGGGTTGCGCGCCGCTGTCACGGTGGCGCGGCGGCCCGGGGCGGGCATCGGGTTCGCGGCTTGCCGGAAGTCGCCCATGCCCCTCGCATTCACCGGCGGAGAGCATCGATGAACACCCCAGTATCCGCGGCCACCGCCACGCGTGGCCTCGTTGTCGCACGCCGCGCCTGGCGCGGGTTGGAGCACGTCCTCGAATGGGCGCAAGCGCCGGCCTTGCTGGCGGCACGGGCCTATGTGGCCTGGTTTTTTTTCCTGTCCGGGCTGCAAAGCCTGCGCGACTGGCCGGCCACGCTGTGGTTGTACGCAAACTGCTTTCACGTGGCGCTGCTGCCGCCCGCCGCGGCGGCCGTGGCCGGCACCGCCGGCGAAGTGCTGCTGCCGCCGCTGCTGGCGCTGGGACTGTATGGGCGCTTCGGCGCACTGGGCCTGTTCGTGGTCAATATAGTGGCGCTGTTGTCGTATCTGCATGCGCTGCAGACACCGGCGATCATGTTCCACTTCATCTGGGGCATCCTGTTGTTGCTGGTGGCGCTGTGGGGTCCGGGCGCCTGGTCGCTGGATGCGTGGCGCGCGCGGCGGGCACGCGGCATGGCGCCAGCGTGAGGGCTCCCGGTGTGCTGCGCATCATTGCCGGCGCATCATCGGGATGCTGGTGTTGCCGTGGCGCGTGGCCAGATGCGGAATGCCAGCGCTGCGATCGATCCGTCGCCGGCGAGCGTTGAGGTTTCGCCGTCTTCGCATTGGCGGGCTCAGCGATCGACCATCGCCATCAGCTTCTCGTTGTAACGGGTGCCGGAGATTGTCCCGCTCGGCAAGGCATCATCGAGTGCCTGCAAGTGCGCGGCGTCCAGCGTGATGGCGGCGGCGGCGACATTTTCCTGCAGATAGGTCCGCCGCTTGGTGCCCGGGATGGGCACGATGTCCGTGCCCTTGTGCAGCAGCCACGCGAGCGCGATTTGCCCAGGTTGCGCATGCAGTTCCCTGGCGATGTCACGCAGCGTCTGCGTTGCCCGCACATTGGCATCGTAGTTCGCGCCCTGGTAGCGCGGGTCGTTGCGGCGGAAATCATCCTCTGGATAGTCCTCCGCGCGCTTGACCGTGCCGGCCAGAAAGCCCCTGCCGAGTGGTGCGAACGGCACCAGGCCGATGCCAAGCTCGCGCAGCACGGGCAGTACATCGCGTTCCAGATTGCGTTCCCACAAGGAGTATTCGCTCTGCAATGCGGATACCGGATGGGCTGCATGGGCGCGGCGGATATTGTCCACACCGGCCTCGGAAAGGCCGAAGTAACGAACCTTCCCTTCCTTCACCAGCTCACCAACGGTGCCGGCCACATCTTCGATGGGCACGCTGTGATCGACGCGGTGCTGGTACAGCAGATCGATGTAATCGGTGCGCAATCGCTGCAAGGAACCCGCGACAGCCTGGCGAATATGTTCGGGTCGGCTGTCGGTCCCGATGCTTTTGCCATGCTCGATCTTGAAGCCGAATTTGGTCGCGATCACCACCTGATCACGCTTGCCGGCGAGCGCACGGCCCAGCAGCTCTTCGTTGGCGAAGGGTCCGTAGACCTCGGCGGTGTCGAGGAAGGTGCAGCCGAGTTCGATCGCTCGATGCAGTGTGGCGATCGATTCCGCCGCGTCCGCTGGACCGTAGGATTGGCTCATGCCCATGCAGCCCAGGCCGATGGCCGCAACGGCGAGGCCCTGGCTGCCAAGTTTTCTTGAGTGCAATGTCATGGCGACCTCCGACAAAGCGCCATGATATCCGCGCACGCCAGGATCCCGGGCTACGGCGCAATCCTGGCAGCGGTGCACGTCGGGTCACGGCTGGGGTGGGGTGCGACGCGGATATCGCGCGATCCAGCGCTGCACGCGGCCACCGCAAGCAGCGGAAGGCGCATCAGGGCATGGGCAGCGATCCGTCCGGTGCGGCCACGCGCAGCGTTGCGGGCAGGCGCGTGATGCGCAGCTGGTTACCGCTCCACGTCACCGGCTGGCCATCAAGCAGGGTGGTGCCGGGCGCTGCGGCATACGGCCAGGTGAGCACCAGGCCGCCGGGTGGCATGGCGCTCCCGGCAGCAATCTGCAGCTGCACGCTGCCATCGACCGCGCGCCAGTAGTGGTAGCTCAGGCTGCCCCAGGGTGTACGCAAGCCCTCGATGCGGATGCCGCCGTCATCCAGCCACTGCGGCGGCACGCCGGCGGCCAGCACCAGCGCGTGATCGCGGTGGCGCTGATAGGCCAGCATGTCCAGCGCGCTGCGCAGGAAGTCGCTGGCCACCCAGGCGTGCGGCATGTCGCCGATGAAGTGCGCTGCGTCGGCATCGCGCCACACCACTTCGGCCCACTGGTGCCAGGCGGCGGGGCGCTGTCCGGCGAAGAAGAAGCGCAGCAGCGCGGGGATGCGTGCGCGCCAGCCCAGGCGCACGAAGGCATCGACGTTGCGCCATTCGTAGGGCGTGTAATCGCGCCAGGGTGCGTGCCCATCGCTGCGCACCTCGAAATTGCGCCAGTAACGCGCGAAGGTATCGCGCAGCAAATCTTGCGGCAGTGCGTGCTGCACTCCCACGGGCGACAGCGCGATGGTGGTGGAGGTAGGGTCGAAGTCGCCGAGGTCGGCACTGCCGGCGATGTAGTCGATGTGGTGCCAGCGCGCGGCGTTGCGGATCGAGGCAAAGAAATCCTTCTGAAAGTCATCGGCAGCGCCCGCGATGGCCTGCTGTTGCCGCGCATGGCCGAGTTGTCCGGCCAGCCAGGCCGCATCGCGGTAGCCGAGCAGCGACCAGAAATCGTCCCAGTACGAATGCATGGGTTTGGCCGAATAGCCCTCGTGGCTGATCGAGCGCGGCATCAGACCGTAGTACAGCGTGCGCTTGCCCTGCCGGTAGGCGGCGGTCTTCTGCGTGGCGCGCAGCCGATTCATGTACGCCACCGCGCCTTGCACATGCGGCCACAGTTGCCGCGCCAGTGCCAGGTCGTGCGTGTAGCGCGTGTACTCGGCGATGGCGAAGATCAGCTCACCCTGCGAGTCGTTCTCGGGCGTGGGATCGGCGCCCTTCCAGTCCACGCAGCACGGCACCTTGCCGTTGCTGAACTGGTGCGGCGCGTACCACAGCAGGTAATCGCGCACGGTGCGGTCCTCGCCCATGCGCAGCAGTGCCTCGCTCATCATGGCGCCGTCGCGGATCCAGCTGCGCGCGTAGCTGCGCGGACCGGGCTGCAGCGCGGCGCCGTCGCGGTCCAGCAGCACCTGCCACAGCGCGCTGTACAGCGTGTGTTGGAACACGTGCGCCGCCGGCGGCAACTGCACGCGCACGCGCGTCAGGCGCGCGCGCCAGGCGGCGGCGACCTGGTCCTCCTGGTCGCGCAGCATGCGCGCCGCCACGCTGGCGTCCGCCACCGGCGCGGGAACAGCCCCTGTCCACGGGATGGCGATGCCCACCGTGGCCGTGCCGTGCGCGGGGATGTACAGCGGATACAGCAGTGCGCCCTGCGCAAGCCCGTCGGCTTGTCGCAGTGCCGCCCGCGGCTGCGGCGTTTGCGCCAGCAGCGCTGCGACCGACTGCGTGGCCAGATTGCCGGCGACGAATCCCGACGGCGCGCCCAGTGTCACCACGTGCTCGTCGTCGCCGAAGGTGACGATGCCGTCAGCATAGCGGATGCGGTGGATGGGCCCGAAGCCACCCGGCGTGTTGAGAAACTGTTGCGGCGGGTTGACCTGCAATGGCCGCACGGCCAACGCCAGCGTGACGTGCCGTGCGGCATCGCCGTCGTTGCGCACGGTGTAGCGCGCCAGCAACCGTGCCGCCGCCGGCGTGCCGGCGCCGAACGCGGTGACTTGCAAGTGCAGCGGGCCTTTCGTCCAGGTGACCGACGGCAGCGGCAGATAGCCATCGCGCAGCGCCTGGGTGATGCGCACGTCGCTCCAGTCCAGCAGGCCGTCGCGTGTCTGCAGGAACGGCTCGATGGACCAGCCGCCCTTGAACGGCTCGATGCGGCCGTCGGTTGAGAGCAAACCCGTCTGCTTGCCGCCATCGACGCCGAGCACGGTCCAGTCGTTCTGCTGGCCGGAAAGCCCGCGCGGAAACGTGCCGCGCGGCGCCAGCTGCGCCAGCGTCTGCAGCAAGGACGTCGGTTGCCCCCAGCCTGGCGCCTGCAACGTCAACTGTCCCAGCGCGTAGCCCTTAGTGTTGCCGGAAAACGTCAGCCGCAGCCAGTGCGCGACGGGATCATCCGGCAGCCCCAGCAAAACCTGCGTGCCGCTGCGCAACAGCAGGCTGCGCTGCACCTGCCTGTGCCTGCCGTCGTGTGAGGATTCCACGCGTACCCCGGGCGTGCCGGCGCTCGCGGCCACGGCGAAGGACAGACCACCAAGCGGGCGCTCGGCACCGAGATCCAGCGTCAGCGTCTGCGTGCCGTCCGCGGCGCTGCGCCATGTGCGCCCTGCGCGCATGGCCAGCGCCAGCGCGGCGGGGTGACCGGGCAGCGCGCTGCTGGCGCTGGCGCGCGGCACCGGCCATTGCGCCGGCGGCGCGGGCGCGTGCAGCAGCGCGAAATGATCGAAGCACAGTTCGCCGTGGCCACCCTGCACCGCGGCGATGGTGAGCTGCAGCGCGGCGCTGTGCCGCAGGCGGTGATCCTTGCGCGGGCCCCAGGCGAAGCCGACCTCGCGCTGCGCGATGTGCAGTGTGGTCCACGTCGCGGGCGGTGCGAATTCGGGTTGCTGGTACCACCACACGTTCCAGCCGTCGGCGCTGATGAACTTGAGCTGCAGGCCGTTGCGCGGCCCCTGCCCGCGCACGCCGAGTCGCAGCGCGTAGTGCGCGGGAAAATCCAGCGGCAGCGGATGCTGCATCTCAACGTAGCCGGCCACGCCTTTCGGAAAGTCATAGCCGAGGCACAGCGCCGTGCGCCCGTTCGCGCCCGGCGCGACATGCAGGCTGGCGTGCACGTCTTCGCTGGCATGCAGCGTCCACGCGCTGGCGTTGCCAAACTCGAGCGCGCGGATCACCACGCCCGGTGCTTGTGCCGCAAGCGCAGGCAAGGCACAGACCAGCACCAGCAGCGACAGCAAACCGCGGACCGCAACGTGGCGCACCTGCATCGACACAATCCTCTCTTCAACCCTTGACGCTGCCGAGCAGCAGGCCCTGGATGTAATAACGCTGCAGCAGCAGGAACAGCACCAGCACCGGCACCACGGTGACCATCGAGCCCGCCATCAGCATCTCCACGTCCTGGTTGTGCTGGCGCGCCAGCGAGGCCAGCGCGATCGGCAGGGTGTAATGGCTGCTGCCGGTCAGCACGATCAGCGGCCACATGAAGTCGTTCCACGCGGTGAGAAAAGTGAGGATGGTCAGCGTGAGGATGATCGGCTTGAGCAGCGGCAGCACCACGCGCGCGAAGATGCGGAATTCGCTGGCGCCGTCGATGCGCGCGGCCTCGAGCATCTCGGTCGGAATCGCGCGCGCGTACTGGCGCACCAGATAGATGCCGAAAATGCTGGCCAGCGAGGGCAGGATCACGCCGGCATAGCTGTTGACGATATGCAGCTCGCGCGCCAGCAGGAACAGGGGCATCATCGCTACCTGCGTGGGGATCACCAGCGCGCCCAGCAGCAGGCTGAAGGTGCGCTCGCGCCCGGCGTAGCGCAGCTTGGCGAAGGCATAGCCGGCCAGCACGTTGCAGGCCAGCGAGCCCAGCGTGATGCCACCGGAGACGATCAGGCTGTTGAGCAGATAACGCCCGAGATCGGCGCGGACGAACAGCGCGCGGTAATTGGCCAGTGTCGGATGCAGCGGCAGCAGCGGCGGCGGAAACGTGCTGGCCGAACCCAGCGGCATCAGCGACACCGACAGCATCCAGAACAGCGGAAACAGCGCGAGCAGCGCGACCAGCGCCAGCAGCCCGTTGACCCCCCACACCGCGGCGCGCGAGGACTTCATACCCAACCCTTGCGGCGGCCCACGCGCACCAGCAGGAACGTGGCCGCCAGCGTGAACACGAACAGCGTGAAGGCGATGGCCGAGGCCAGGCCCAGGTTCCACCAGTCGAAGCCCTGGTTGTACATCAGGTACAGCACCGACAGCGTGCTTTGCAGCGGCCCGCCCTCGGTCATCACGTAGGGCTCGGCGAACAGCTGGAAATAACCCACCATGGTCAGCAGGCCGACCGTCATCAGCGTCGGCCCGAGCATGGGCAGGGTGACATGGCGTACCTGCTGCCAGGTGCTGGCGCCGTCCAGGCGCGCGGCCTCGTACAGTTCGTCGGGGATGGCCTGCAGCCCGGCCAGCACGATGACCATGGCGTAACCGAAGTTCTTCCACAGCGCGAAGAAAATGATCGTCGGCATGGCCATGTGCGGATTGCCCAGCCAGTCGACGGGCTGCACGCCGAACCAGCCCAGCACGTAATTCACGACGCCGTAGTGTTGCTGGAACAGGTACTTCCAGATCACCGCCACGGCGATGATGTTGGCCACCACCGGAGTGAACAGGGCGGTGCGGAAAAAGCCCTTCCAGCGCGCCAGTCGCGAATGCACCAGCAGCGCCGCGCCCAGTGCCACGCCGATGGACAGCGGTACGCCGACCACGACGAAGTACAGCGTGTTGCCCAGCGCCTTCCAGAACAGGCCCATGCGCAGCACGGTGAGGTAATTATCGAGGCCGACGAACTGCACGTTCTTCAGGCTGGCCAGGGCGTAGATGTCGAAATCGGTGAAGCTCAGGCCCAGCGCCAGCAGCACCGGCACCAGGAAGAACAGGCCGATGACGATCAGCGCCGGGCCGGTGAACACCCATGCCGCCAGGGTCTGGTTGGACTTCATGGCGCCAGCCTCCCGTGCGCGATCATCCAGCGCCGCTTGGCGAGGATGGCGTCGGTCTTGCGATCCAGCAAGGCGGTGGTCTGCGCCACATCGAGGCGGCCCCAGGCCGCACGCGCGGCAATGGTCTGCATCTCGCGCACGATCTGCTCGTATTCGGCGATGCGCGGCACCGCGCGCGCGCGCTGGAGTTGCACGAAAAACGCCGCGGCGTAGGGATCGCTGGCGATGTCCGGCCGCGCGAAGGTGCTGCGCCGCGGTGGCAGGTCGCCGGTGAGCCGGTGGAACTGGTCCTGCACGGCAGGCCGCGAGAGGTATTCGATCAGCTTCCACGCCGCCGTCTTGTGCCGGCTGTTGCGGAAGATCACCAGGCTGGCGCCGCCGGCGATGCCCGAGTTGCTGTCGGCGCCGGTCGGCCCAGGCAGTGGCGCGGTGGCCCAATCCTTCTGCACCGCGGCCGGCATGCGCGTCTCGAACTCGCGGATCATCCACGGCCCCGAGATGTAGAACGCGTAATGGCCGCGCGCGAACTCGAGTGGCACGCTGGCGATCTGCGTGTCGTCGATGCGCGGCGCGTAGCCGTCGCGGAAGAAACTCAGGTAGAAGCGCAAGGCAGCGGTGAATTGCGGCGCCTGGAAATTGCCGTACTGGTCGTGGTCCTTGAGGAACGAGCCTGGCTGCTCGAGCGACAGCGACACCAGTTGCTCGAACTCGTTCAGCGGCAACAGCGCCGCCCAGTCACCGGGTCGGGCGCGCGCCTTGATCGCCGCCATCATCCGCGTCCACTGTGCCCAGCTGGTCGGCGGATGATCGAAGCCGGCGGCGGCGAGGATGTCCTTGCGGTAGAAGAGCAGCCGGGTGTCCACGTACCACGGCACGCCGTAGTCCTTGCCGGCGACGACGTTGCTCTTCCAGATGCCGGGGAAATAATCGGCCGGGGTGACGATGTGCGAGCCGGCGATGAAACGGTCCAGCGGCACGATGGCCCTCAGCGCGGCCATTTCCGGGATCCAGGTGTTGCCCATCTGCGCGATGTCGGGCGTGGTGCCTCCGGCGTAGGCGGTGAGCAGCTTGGCGTGCGCGGCGGTCCACGGCAGTTGCTGCACCTCGACGCGGATATCCGGATGCAGCGTCTCGAAGCCCTTGACCAGTTGCGCGGCGGCCTGGCCTTCCTCGCCCATCGCCCAGAAGCGCAGCACGATGCGCGAATCCTGCGGCGTGCGCGTGCAACCGGTCAGCGTCGCCGCCAACAGCACAGGCAGCAACCACAGCAGGTGCAGCGCGCGCTTCATGGCTGGCATGCGCTGCTCATTGCGTGGCCGGCTTGCCGTCCAGCCAGCCGCCGGTGAAGCCGGCGCGCTCGAGGCCGCGGCGGATGGATGGGTTCCTGCGCATCACCCGCCAGACGAAGCCGGAGCGGTAGTTCTCCAGCATCAGCAGGATCGGCCCCTGGTCGATGCCGAGGTGCTCGGAGTCCACCCAGCCCACCCCCGGCACCACGGTCCCGCTGTTCAACGCCACGTTGCGATCGTGGAAGCTGGGATTGAAGGCATCGACATAGCCATAGCGGCCATAAATGGATTTGCCGTACCTGGCCTGCATGGCCTCGATCATGGGGATGACGATCTTCGGCGCGAAAGTGATCGAGCCCAGCGCCGCCGTCGGCGCGATGGTGCCGTCGTCCAAGGTGCCGACGATGCCCGCTCCGCGCGCGGCATAGCCGTAGAACTGCCGCCGCTTGCCATCGACCTTGAGCACGAAGTTGCCGGGTCCGTCGCACGCGGTCAGCCCCCACAGATCCTTGCCGTAGCCGGTCCAGCCCATGGGGTTGGCGATGGCGTAGTCGCGCTGCGATTCGGTGGCGCGGCGACTGTTGATGAAATAGTCGCTGTGGTGGGCGCGCATGAAGGCATCCTGGATGCCGCGGAAATCGATCCACGACTGCGAATACTGCGCGGTGAACAACGGCCCGTAGCTGAGCTGTTCGCGGCCGTAGTAGTTACCCCAGAACTTCGGATAGCTCGCGCTCCACGCGGCCCAGGCGTCCTTGTGGATCGGGTGGGGTGGGCGAGCCCAGCGCCTCGATGTACAGGATCATCGCTTCGTCATAGCCGCGATAGCTGTGCGGAATGAATCCGTCTTCGGGCGTCCAGCCCATGCCGATCAACGGCGGATGCGGTTGCATCCAGGGCCAGTCGACGCGGTTGTAAAGCTTGCCGGCGATCGCGCGGATCTGGCGTTCCTGCGCCGTGTCGCGGTCGAAATAGCTCTGGTCGAACAACACGCCGGCCATGAACAGGGCGGTGTCGATGCTCGAAAGCTCGATGCCGGGCCAGCGTTTGCCCGTGCGCATATTGAGAAAATGATAGTAGAAACCCTTGTAGCCGGTCTCGCCCGATGCCGCCTTGCCTTGCGGTGCGTGCTCGAAGAACTTCAGCGTGGTCAGTACGCGCGCGATGGCCTGCTGGCGCGTGATCCAGCCGCGCTCGACGCCGATCGGGTAGGCCGTGAGCGCGAAGCCCACCGCCGCGATGCTGGAAAACGACGGTCCCGGATAGTGATCGGGCGCGAGGCCATTGGCGGGGTTGGTGGTATCCCAGAAAAAGTCGAAGGTGCGCTTTTCGAGCTGATCGAAGAACGGCGGCAGCGTGTGCTCCACCGGCAGCGTGGATACGAACGGCGCATGTTGCGGCAGGGTGGTGATCGGTGCCGCCAGCAGCGCACCAGGAAGCATGACCAGCAGGCTCGCGCACAGAATGGCACTTCGTTTCAACATGACTGCCTCGCCGAATGGAAAAAAGCCGCGCACCGGCTGGTCTGCCGGTGCGCGGAATCACGCACACACCCGGATCACGGCCGTCCTGGCCGCGGACAACGATTCGCTACGCGTGCCGATACAGGACCGCCTGCAGCAGCAGGTGGAATCCGCCACGGCGACCGCTCATGCAGGCGCCGCGCAGCGGCGGTCGATGAAGGTCTGATGCGGCGGCATCATGCCGGTGCAGCTCTCGATCACCTGCGCCACGCCCTGCACGAACTGCCGGAGCTGGTCGTCGGGCATCTGGTCGACCAGCGGGTGATAGGCGCGCGGCAGGATGTTCTGCCCGATCAGCACCTGCACCCAGCTCAGATCGCCGAACATTTCCTCGCACTCGCGGAAGAAGCGCCCGCTGTCCGCGAACAGGCGCATCTTGTGCGCCAAGCCATCGGGAACCGACATGTTGGCGCACTCGCGCCACAGCGGCGCGTCATCGCGCTGGGTGGCGTGGTAGTGCAGGATCAGGAAATCGCGAATGCGCTCCAGCTCGAAACCGAGCTGGGCGTTGTACTCGTTGATCACCACCTCGCTGAAATCATTCCACGGCAGCAGGCTGAGCAGGCGCGCGATGCCGGACTGGATGAGGAAAATGCTGGTGGATTCCAGCGGCTCCAGAAAACCGCTGGCCAGCCCCAGCGCGACCACGTTCTTGTTCCAGAACTTCTTGCGCATGCCGGGCGTGAAGCGCAGCAAGCGCGGCTCGCCCAGCGGCTTGCCATCCAGGTTGGCAAGCAGGGTGGCCGCGGCCTCGTCGTCGCTGATCAGCGCGCTGCTGTAGACGTGGCCATTGCCGGTGCGGTGCTGCAGCGGGATGCGCCACTGCCAGCCGGCCGTGCGCGCGGTGACGCGCGTGTAGGGCGTGGGCGGGCCGACTTTTTCGCAGCCGACCGCCACGGCGCGGTCGCAACGCAGCCACTGCGAATAATCGGTGTAGCCGGTGTGCAGCGCCTGCTCGATCAGCAGGCCGCGGAAGCCGGAGCAGTCGATGAACAAATCGCCACCGATGACACTGCCATTCTCCAGCGTCACCGATTCGACGTAGCCGTCCGCGCCGCGCAACTGCACGTGTTTGATCTTGCCCTCGGTGCGGCGCACGCCGCGTGCCTCGGCATAGCCGCGCAGGTAGCGCGCGTACAGGCTGGCGTCGAAGTGGTAGGCATAGCGGATGTCTGCCAGCGGCGAATGGGCCGGCACGTCGCTGGCCGAGGGCATGAACCTGCCGAGGGGCGCCGCCGCCGTGTTGATTGAATAATCCCCCAGCGGCCCGGCCCAGCCCCTTTGCCGCGCCTTGATCCAGAACTGGTGGAACGGCAGCAGGCTGATATCGGTGCCCAGCTTGCCGAAGCCGTGGATGTAACTGTCGCCCAAGCGGCCCCAGTCGTTGAACTGGATGCCCAGCTTGAACGTGCCTTTGACGGTCTTGACGAACTCGACCTCGTCGATCTCCAGCAGATTGTTGAACAGCTTGAGGTGCGGCACCGTGGCCTCGCCCACGCCGATGGTGCCGATCTCCTCCGACTCGATCAGTTGCACGGCATAGCCTGCCCCCAGCACCTTGGCGCAGGCCGCCGCCGCCATCCAGCCGGCGGTGCCGCCGCCGACGATGACGATGTTTTTCACGGGTTGTAACGTGGGCATCGGGACTGCTCTCGGTGAAGTCTGCGCAACCGCGGCGCGCCGGTCCATGGCGGAGCATCAAGCCCGGCGCAGTCGCCGCGCGCCGGCGGATTGCCCGCCGGCGCGCCAGTTCGGGCTCAGAAATTGACGCCCACGGTCAGCTTCAGGTAACGCGGGTAACCGCTGATGGTGCCGGTCGGGTCATACGTGATCGGATACTTGTTGAGCAAGCCATTGCTGCCGTAGTTGTAGACGTAGCTCGAGTAGTTGTGCCAGTTGAACACATTGATGATGTCGGCGCGCGCGTAGGCGTCCAGGCCGTAGAGCTTGAAGTTCTTGGTGAACTGCACCGAGAAGTCGCGATAGCCCCAGATGCGCCCGCCCACCAGGAAGTGCGAGCCCTCCGGCGTGGCCGCCACCGGGATGCAGCCGCTGGGCGTGTTGGGATCGCTGTAGCAGGCCAGGTTGACGGCGGGGATTGGCGTGGCCAGGGTCAGGCGCGCACCCATGGCGATGTCCCACGGCCCCTTCATGGTACCGGCTACGACGAGGCGCGATTTGGCCACCGGCTCGCTGATGTAGGGGTAGTCCGATGGGAACTCCTCGTCGAAGGAGTAGTTGTTGTTCATCGCCTGGTTGTCCATGTTCCACTTGGCGTGGGTATAGGTATACGCCACGGTCAGGCCCCAGCCGGACTCCTCGGTGTAGGGCTTCTGCGCGGACAGCAGCAACTGCGTGGTGCGCGTATTCAGCCCGTTGCCCCACAGGATCAGGTTGCCGAATCCGGGCAGGCCGTAGGACCACGGCTGGCTATGGTTCTGCCAGAAATCACCATTGGGATAACGGTTGCCGAGGAAGCCGGTGAGGTTGTCATAGCTGAGCACGCGCGTCACCGCCACGCTCGTATCCCAGTCTCCGATCTGGTTGCGCATGCCGATCGAGAACTGGTCGGAATACGGCGTCTTCAGGTTGTTGGGCATCATGTCCACCTCTTTGCCGGCGAACGAGCCGGCCACCAGCGACTGCAGCGCCGGGATGCTGAGGTAGGACGGATTGAAGGTGTAGCAGGTGCTGTTGTTGACCACGCAGGGTTGCAGCGGCGTATTGAACAGGATCGTGGGCTGCGACAGCACGTACTTGGTCTGCTCGACCTGCAGCAGGTCGTACAGATTCTGGTTGTAGGTGCGACCCACGCCACCGAAGATCACGTGCTTCTGGTTGCCGTCGATGTCGTACGACGCGCCCAGGCGCGGCGAGAAATTCCATTTGGCGCTGCGGTTGTGCCGTTGCTGATGTAGTTGTTGATGTTGATGCCGCCAGCCGCCAGCGTCTGTGCGTAGGTGATGCCAGCCGGTGCGCCGGGTGCCTGACTGTTGAGTGCGGCGACGACATTGGCCGGCGTCACGTAGTTGAGGTAGGCCGGGGTACGGTTGTAGTCGGCGCGCACGCCGAGATCGAAGGTCCAGTGCTTGTTGAACGTCCAGGTATCCTGCAGGAAGGTATCGAACAGCGTGTTCTTGCTCACCGAGACCGGGCTGAGGCCGGGGATGGGCGAACCGAACTGCACCTGGTAGGGAATGCTTTCGACACCGGTGGTCGGCGAAACCTTGTAATAGAACAACGCGTTGCTGTCGCCCGCATCCTGCGCCGTCAGCGTGACGCGCTGCAGGTTGAAGCCCGCCTTGATCACGTGGCTGCCGTGCCACTGCAGACCGTCATAGGTGAAGTGATCGAAGATGCCGGTGCCGCGCTGGCCCTTGTTCTGCTGTGCCAGCGGCGAGTTGCCGGTCTGCAGGATGGTCTGGTTGGGATTGAGCGGGTAGTTGGTGTTGATCGCGGCCGTATAGGCATTGCCGATGCCGAGCAGGATCGGCGTCGGCTGGTAGGCGGCATCCTGCCAGGTGGCCTCGAGGCGGTTGAACCAGTCGTAGCCGCTGTGCTCCCAGGCGAGGTCGGCGGTCTTCTGGTAGTTGATGGTATTCAGGCCCGCCGACTGTGTGGACACGCCGCCGACGCCGCTGACGCTGGTCTCGTTGCGGATATGCGTTTCCAACACGAAGCGGTCGCGATCGGTCGGCTCGTAGTCGATCTTGCCGAACCAGTTGTTCTCAAGGAACGGCAGGTTGGCCGGGCCGGCCTGTGCCTGCACGCTGGCCGGCAATTTGCTGACATACACCTCTGGCGCGTTGGGTATCACCACGGCCGGGGGGTTGAATTTCTTGCCTTCGTAGGCAATGAAGAAGTGCATCTTGTTCTTGATGATCGGACCGCCGAAGTCGAAGCCGTAGTCCTTGTCGGTGGACGGCGTCTTCTTGCCCGCGGCGTTCTCGGCCGGCATGGCGGCGCGCATGCCGGTGCTGTTGAAGCTGCCGAAGATGCCACCCTTGAACTCGTTGGTACCCGACTTGGTGGAGGCGACGATGGCGGCGCTGGACAGGGTGCCGTACTCGGCTTCCTGGTTGTTGGTGATCACGCGGTATTCGCCGATGGCCAGCTGCGGGAACGGATTTCCAGAGCTGCTGGTCTGGCCGACGATGCCGCCAGCGAGCACCATGCTCTTCTGGCTGACGCCGTCGATGTACACGTTGATGGCACTGTCGGCCAGGCCACCGGCCTGCAACTTGGTCGCACCGCCAGGACCCGCCGAACTGAACACCATGCCCGGCACGGTATCGGCGAACTGCAGGAAGTTGCGCGAGGCCGCCGGCATGTTCTGGATCTGGTGCAGGGAAACATAGCTGCCGACCTGCGAGGTATTCACGTCGATGGCATTCATGTTGATCGCGTTGGCGCTCACCTTCACCGCCGCCAGCTCGGTGGCCGTCTGCAGGTTGAGCGTGATCGTCGAGGCCACACTGAGGCGGATCTTCTGCGCGGGTCCGTTGCCCGCTTGCGCGGTGTAGGTGCCGGGCGGCAACCCGGGCAGCACGTAGATGCCCTTGCTGTTGGACTCGGTCTTGCGTGTCAGGCCAGTGGCGATCTCGCGTACCACGATCTGCGTGTTGGGCGTGGTGGTGCCACGCAGCGTGGCGTCGGCACTGGCTGCCAGCGCGGACGTGGGCAGCGCGACGCCCGCGCTCACCAGCGAGGTGGCGATCAGACTGGCGAGCAGTTTCTTTTTGAAGCTCTGCGGCGTTTTCATGGTTTTCCTACCTTGGTCAGGTATGTGAGTTGCGCAGTTTCGGGACGACACTGCGTGTTTTTGCTGGAACGGTGCGACGGGTGGAGCGATGCGGAACTAACGGTGCCTGGGTGCAGCCTGCGGTTTGCCTTGCACGGCAGGCCCGGCCTGCGCGCGCTTCTTGGAAACGGTGTCCGGGTTGTGCGTGGGTGCGGCGGCGGCGTGGCTGTGCATACCGCAGGACGCGCGCAGCACCAGCTCGGGCGCCAACATCTGCACGCTGTGTGCTTGCGCCGAGCCGCCGTTGGCGATGGTGGCGACCAGTTGGTCGAGCGCGCGCCCGCCTAGATCGGCGATGCGCACGCGCACCGTGGTCAGCGGCGGCTGGGTGAAGCGCGCGGTGGGAATGTCGTCGAAGCCGGCCAGCGCGATGTCATCGGGCACACGCAGCCCGGCCTCGGTGAGTGCGAACAGGCAACCGATGGCCATGGAATCATTGGCCGCGAAAATGGCCTGCGGACGCGTGCCTTGCCTGGCGATCAGGCTGCCGGCGCGATAGCCGGATTCCTCGCTGAAATCACCCGGAACAATCTGTGGCACGGTCTGTGGCAGCAGGTCACGCAGCGCGTCGAGGCAGCCTTGCAGACGCTCCTCGGCGTCGAGGTTGCCCCTGGGTCCGCCGATGAAGACGATCTCGCGGTATCCGCAATTCACCAGATGCTGGGTCATGGCGTGGGCGCCGGCGCGGTTGTCCACCGCCAGCGCCGACAGGCGCGTGTGCCCGTGCACCGGATTGAGCAGAATCGCGGGCAGATCCTCGGGCAGGTGCTGCTCGATGAAACCCGGGTCGGCATGCGGCGACATGATCAGCAGGCCATCAACGCGGCCGAGCATGGCCTGCAGCGCGGTGGCGGTTTCGCCGGCATCGCCATGCGAGCTGGACAGCAGCAGATGATAGCCCTGCGCGCGCGCGGCCCTGTCGATGCCGCGGATCAGTTCGGAGAAGAACTCGCCGTGCATGTCCGGCAGCAGCGCGCCGATGGTTTGCGTGCGCCGCGTGATCAGGCTGCGCGCCGCGCTATGCGGCACGTAACGCAGGCGCGTGGCGACCTCCTGCACGTGCGCGCGTACCGCGGCGGCGACGTTGTCGCGACCGTTGAGCGCGCGCGACACGGTGGCCACCGACACCTCGGCCTCTCGTGCCACGTCTCTGATCGTGATGGCCACGCCACACCGCCTTACCGCAAGGTTGGAAAGCGCTTACCGATGGACGCATAAGCAACGATTCGGAGCGGAATGTAAACGTTTCCATAATGGTTTGCAAAAGCCTTGTTTTATGCTGCAGCGCAATAATAGTTCTTTCTAAACATATGGTTATGCCAATTCATATTATTGCTGGATTTGAGCTTGAAATGCGCGGGCGGATATTTAACAAAAATGTCGCAATGCGGCATGTAACCGTTGCCGGCAAGCCGTGTGCGCAGACCGCGCTGCCTCAGCCGGTATTCTGCAAACCCTGCGCGATGCCGTTGACCGTGGTGACCAGCGCGGCGAACAGCGCGTCGTCGTTGCGCCCGGTTGCGCGCCAGCGTGCCAGCAGGTCGAGCTGGATCAGGCTCATCGGGTCGATGTAGGGGTTGCGCAGGCGGATGGATTGCGCGAGGCGCGGATCGGCAGCCAGCAGTTCATCGTTGCCCTTGAGCCGCAGCACCCAATGCCGGGTGAGCGCGAACTCGTCGCGCAGGCGCGGGGAAAATCGCGCGTGCAGGCCGTTACTCGCGAGCTGTGAGAAACGCGCGGCGATATCCATATCGCATTTGGCCAGCACCATCTCGACATCGTCCAGCAGCGTGCGCAGGAACGGCCAGTCGCGCGACATGTCCAGCAGTGCGACCTCGCCCAGGGTCTCCGCGGCGCGCTGCAGCGCACTGCCCACGCCATACCACGCGGTCATGCCGGCGCGGCACTGCGTCCACGCGAACACCCAGGGAATGGCGCGCAGGCTTTCGATGCCGCCTGCGGCCGCGCCGCGACGGGGCGGGCGCGAGCTGAGCGTCATGCGCTCGATCACGTCGATCGGCGTGGCGGCGCGGAAGTAGGCGACGAACCCCGGCGTCTCGAGCAGCGCGCGATAGGCGGCCTGGCCCTCGGCGGCGATGGTGTCCATGGCCGCGGCCCAGTGCGGCTCGCGCGCATCGACACCCGGCGTGATCAGACTGGCGCGCAGCACCGCGCCGCTGAGCTGTTCCAGCGTGCGCAGCGCCAGTGCGCGGATGCCGTAATTACGATGGACCACCTCACCCTGTTCAGTGAAGCGCAGGCGTCCGTCGATGCTGCCCGGCGGCGCGGCCAGCACCGCGCGCGTGGTCTTGCCGCCGCCGCGACTGACCGAACCGCCGCGGCCATGGAAAAACGTCAGTCGCACGCCGGCCTGCGCGGCCACCGCGAGCAATTGCGTCTGCGCGCGCTGCAGCGACCAGCGCGAGGCCACGATGCCGCCGTCCTTGGCGCTGTCGGAATAGCCCAGCATCACGGTCTGCACACCACCGCGCGCGTCCAGATGCGCGCGGTAAACCGGCTCGGCCAGCAGCGCGGCGAGCATGTCGGCGCCGTGCTGCAGGTCATCGATGGTTTCCAGCAGCGGCGTGATATCCAGCGGCACCGCGCCCGCGCCGGGCAGGCCGCCACGCCGTGCCAGTGCCAGCACCGCCAGCACGTCGGCGACACTGTGCGCCATGCTGATGATGTACAGCCCGATGCTGGCATCGCCGTGCACGGTGCGCGCCGCGCCGAGCGCGGTGAACACGGCATCGAGCGCGCGCCCGACGGCATCCGCGGGCGCCGGCAAGCGCGCGCTGCCGGCGGCATACGGCGCCAGACGCCGCGCCTGCGCGCCGCTATCGCGCTCGCTCCACTGCGCATCATCCAGCGCCGCCGCCAGCGCCTGCGCGTGTATGCGCGCGTCCTGGCGCACGTCCAGGCGCGCCAGATGAAAACCGAAGGTGCGCACGCGCCACAGCAGGCGGCGCACGCTGAACCAGCCGGCGTGGCTGCCCGCATGCGCGCGCAGGCTGGCGCCGATCATCTCCACGTCGCCGGCGAATTCGTCGGCGCTGGCGTAGCCATGCGCGGTGTCGTCAAGGCTGGCGCGCAGCCGCGCCAGCATCAGTGTCAGCAGCACGCGGTAAGGCATCTCGGCATGACGCGGACGGATCAGGGCGGCGGCTTGCGGCAACATCCGCTGATACTCGACGCTGCGCGCGATGATGCGCGCATCCACGCCGATGCGGCTCTGCGACTGGCTGAGCAAGCGCGCCAGCCGGCCCACCTCGGCGATATAGCGCTCCAGCACCAGCGTGCGCTGCGCACGCAGCGTGGCCTCGATGGTCGCGGCGCCCACGTTGGGGTTGCCATCCATGTCGCCGCCCACCCAGGTGCCGAAGCGCAGCAGCGTGGGCAGCTCGATGGTTGCCCCGGTGCAGGTGCGCAGCGCGTCATCGAGAATCTCGTAGTACACCGGCAGCACTCGATACAGCACGTCGGACAGATAAAAACCGATGTGGTCGACCTCGTCCTGCACGCTGGGGCGCAGCGCCGAGGCTTCGGCGGTCTGCCAGCCAACGCTCAGCGCCATGCGCATCTGCGCGATGCCTGCGGCACGCTCTCCGGGTGTCTGCTCGCCATCGAGATCGGCGACCAGACAGCGCACGATCACCTGCTCCTTTTCCAGCAACGAGCGCCGCACCGCCTCGGTGGGGTGCGCGGTGAACACCGGCTCGATGCGCAGTCGCCCCAGCGTCTCGCGCAGCGCATCGGCGCCGATGCCGCCATCGCGCAGGCGCGCCAGCACGTCGTGCAGGCCATCCGGTTGCGGCGTAGCCAGCGCGCGTTGCCAGGCGCGTCGGCGGCGGATGCGGTGCACGCGCTCGGCGACATTGACCACGTGAAAGTATGTGGAGAATGCGCGCGTCAGCGCGTCGGCCAGGGTCGGTGCCAGACCCTGCAGGCGCGCGTCAAGCGCATCGACCGCGGCCGCCGACTCGCGGCGCTGGATGGCCGCGGCGCGGATCGCCTCGACCATGGCGAGGAATTCGGCGCCCATCTGCTCGCCGAGCATGGTGCCGACGAGGGCGCCAAGGCGGCGCACGTCCTCGCGCAGCGGGGCGTCCTGCGGGCGAAATTCGGATTCACGCGAGTCGTGCATGCAAGTTCCGGATCATGGGCGTCGACCATATCCCTGCCACCGTACGCGCGTTGACAAAGTCTTTATCTCTCCATCCGGAGAGAGCGATATACTAAATCCTCTGCACGCCGAGGGGCGCTGCGACCGTGTCTTGGCCGAAACTCGACCACGCGGCCAGGCTCGGTGCGGCAGTCAGTACAACCGCGCCCGCCGGGTTTGCATGCTGCTTGTGCGGGCCCCGCCTTATCCGCGCATCCATTGGAGTCCATCGTGAACGCACTCGCCCATACCGCCGCCGGCGCCGATTACCAGGTCGCCGACATCAGCCTCGCCGACTTCGGCCGCAAGGAAATCGACATCGCCGAGCAGGAAATGCCCGGGCTGATGTCGATCCGCAAGAAGTACGCCGCCGCGCGACCGCTCAAGGGCGTGCGCGTCACCGGCTCGCTGCACATGACCATCCAGACCGCGGTGCTGATCGAAACGCTGAAGGATCTCGGCGCCGACGTGCGCTGGGCCTCGTGCAACATCTTCAGCACCCAGGATCATGCCGCCGCCGCGATCGCCAGAACCGGCACGCCGGTGTTCGCCTGGAAGGGCGAGACGCTGGAGGAGTACTGGGACTGCACGCTCGCCGCACTCAGTTTCGGCGCCGGCAAGCTCGGTCCGCAACTGGTGGTGGACGACGGCGGCGACGTGACCTTGCTGATCCACAAGGGCTACGAGCTGGAAAACGGCTCCGACTGGGTGAACAGCGACTCAGGCAGTCACGAGGAACAGGTGATCAAGAACCTGCTCAAGCGCGTGGCCCGCGAGCGGCCTGGCTACTGGCACGCCGTGGTCAAGGACTGGAAGGGCGTGTCCGAGGAAACCACCACCGGCGTGCATCGTCTGTACCAGCTGGCCGAGGCCGGCACGCTGCTGGTGCCGGCGATCAACGTCAACGACTCGGTCACCAAGAGCAAGTTCGACAATCTGTACGGCTGCCGCGAATCGCTGGCCGACGGCCTCAAGCGCGCCATGGACGTGATGCTGGCCGGCAAGGTGGCCGTGGTGTGCGGTTATGGCGATGTCGGCAAGGGTTGCGCGCACAGCCTGCGCGCTTACGGCTGCCGCGTGGTGGTGACCGAGATCGATCCGATCTGCGCACTGCAGGCGGCGATGGAAGGCTTCGAGGTGAAAATCATCGAGGACACGCTGGGTACGGGCGACATCTACGTCACCACCACCGGCAACAAGGACATCATCACCCTGCAGCACATGCAGGCGATGAAGGACCAGGCCATCGTCTGCAACATCGGCCACTTCGACAACGAGATCCAGGTGGATGCGCTGAACAAGAGCGGCGCTGACAAGCTCAACATCAAGCCGCAGGTGGACAAGTACACGTTTGCCAACGGCAACAGCATTTTCCTGCTGGCCGAGGGTCGCCTGGTCAACCTGGGCTGCGCCACCGGTCACCCCAGCTTCGTCATGTCCAACAGCTTCAGCAACCAGACGCTGGCGCAGATCGAACTGTGGGCCAACCGCGACCAGTATCAAGCCAAGGTCTACATCCTGCCCAAGAAACTCGACGAGGAAGTCGCGCGTCTGCATCTGGAAAAGATCGGCGTCAAGCTGACCACGCTCAGCGCCGCGCAGGCCGCCTACCTGGGTGTGCCGGTCGAGGGGCCGTACAAGCCCGCGCATTACCGCTATTGAGCAGGCAACCGGAAATGGGCAGCCGGAAAGCACCGCAACCGTTGCGCGCGCCGCGCTACCCGGCGCCCTGATCACCTCGAAGGCATGAATTGAATGACCGGCGTGAGCAATATGATGCAAGCCCCCCCGGCTACCGGCGCGCGGTTGCCGGCTCCGGTTTCCTTCGAGTTCTACCCGCCCAAGACGCCCGAACAGCACGCGCAGCTCGAGCGCACGGTGGCGCGCCTGAAAGCGCACGCCCCGCAATTCGTGTCGGTGACCTTCGGCGCCGGCGGCTCGACGCTGAGCTACACGCCGGACACGGTGCGCACGCTGCGCGCGACCCACGGGCTGGACGCGGTGCCGCATCTGTCGTGTATGGGCGGCACGCGCAGCGAGATCGCCGCGCTGCTGGCGCAGTATCGCGAGATCGGCTGCACGCGCGTGGTGGCATTGCGCGGCGACCTGCCCTCGGGCATGGCCACCAGCGGCGATTTCCGTTACGCCGCCGACCTGGTGCGTTTCATCCGCAGCGAGCACGCGCGGCATTTCCACATCACCGTGGCGGCCTATCCGGAAACCCATCCGCAGGCCGAGGATGCGCACGCCGATGTGCGCCACTTCGCCGCCAAGATCGAGGCCGGCGCCGACACTGCGATCACCCAGTACTTCTTCAACGCCGATGCCTATTTCCATTTCGTCGAGGACGCGCGCCGCGCCGGAGTGAGCGCGCCGGTCGTGCCCGGCATCATGCCGGTGTCCAACTTCGCGCAACTGCGGCGCTTCTCCGAGCAGTGCGGTGCCGAGATTCCGCGCTGGATCGTGCGCCGCTTGCAGGCCTATGGCGACGACACCGCGTCGATCCGCAGTTTCTCCGCCGATGTGGTGGCCGGCATGTGCCGGCGCCTGATCGAAGGCGGCGCACCCGAGCTGCACTTCTACACGTTGAATCTGGCCAAGCCCACCGAGGCCGTGCTCGAGCGTCTGCGCTGAGAGGCTGTGGATTTTCAGCCTCTCGGCCCGGCCATGGATGGCCGCACGCGAAGCGGTCACGCACGTGGCTGATTCGCGCAGGTGCGTACGGACCTGTGCCGGACGCGCCGATGAAACATTCCGCACGACGCGGAATTTTTCACAGGCGCTGAGCGCGCCAGGCGCTCCGCTAGACTGCCGCATCATGATGCGACAGGCTTTGCTGATCGTGTTCGTCGGCCTCGTGCTGTGCGCGCCACTGCAAGTGCGCCGCGCCTGGGCGCGTGGTGATTCCATCGCGCCGCAACCCATCTATCGGTGTCTGGGTCCGGACGGCAGCACCATGTTCAGCGGCACGCCGTGCAGCGAGGACAGCCTCGCGCAGGGCGCATTGCCCGAGGTCGCCGCAATCGGCGACCGCACGCCACTGCACCTGTGCCCCCTCGATCCGGACGAACTGCGCGCGCGCGTCGCGGACGCATTCTTGGCGCACGACATCAACCGCCTCGCCGGACTGATGCTGTGGCAGGGCTACGGCGGGCGCGCCGCGATCGCGCGCATGCAGGCATTGGGCAGTGCCATGCGCGAAGGGCTGCTGCGCATCGAACTGCATGGCCCGCCCTTGCCGCTCGCGCCTATTGCCGCGCCTGACGCAGCGTTCGGCGCCACGGCGAGCATGGCGCTGTCGGGCGACAGCCTGGCCCATGCCGACAATGACGCGCCGGCGCCCACGCGCCTGCGCATCCGCCTCGACGGCGGGCATGAGCTGGGGTTCGCCATCGAAAGCGACCACGGCTGTTGGTGGCTGTTGCCCTGAGTGCGCCCAGCGCGCGATGAGCTTGCTGCTTCGGGTGCCCTTGCCGCATCGTCTTGCCCGCAATGGGCGACCCAGTCGCGGTACCGGCTCCGTTATCATGTCGCGTTCCCCAAGCGGAGTTCGCCATGACGCAGACCTATCCCGAGTTCATCTGGCACAACGGTGCGATCAAGCCCTGGGCCGAGGCCACCACGCATGTCATGGCGCATGCGGTGCACTACGGCTCATCCGTGTTCGAAGGCATCCGTAGTTACAAGACGCCACGCGGCGCGATGATTTTTCGCCTGCAGGATCACCTCAGGCGCCTGTTCAATTCGGCGCGCATCTACGCGATGGCCATGCCCTATGACCAGGCGCAATTGACCGCTGCGTGTCGTGCGGTGATGCAAGCCAACAAGCTGGAGGCGGCCTATCTGCGCCCGGTGGCTTACCTGGGTCTGGGCGGTTTCGGCCTGGCCGCGGATTGCCCCACCGATGTCGCCATCGCGGCACGGCCGATGGGCGCGTATCTGGGCGAGGGCGTGCTCGAGCAGGGCATCGATGCCTGCGTGTCGAGCTGGCAGCGTTTCGCGCCCAACACCATTCCGGCCGGCGCCAAGGCCGGCGGCAATTACCTGTCCGGCCAACTGATCGCGCGCGAGGCGCGGCGGCTGGGTTTCGGCGAGGGCATCGCGCTGGCGCACAACGGGCTGCTCAGCGAAGGCGCCGGTGAAAACCTGTTCCTGGTGATGGATGGCGCGCTGCACACGCCGCCGGTGGCCGCCAGCCTGCTCAACGGCATCACCCGGCACACGCTGATCACCCTGGCCGAGCAGGCCGGCATCAAGGTGGTCGAGCGCGATCTGCCGCGCGAGTATCTGTATCTGGCCGACGAGGTATTCATGTGCGGCACCGCAGCCGAGATCACGCCGATCCGCAGCGTCGATGGCCGCAGCATCGGCAGCGGCGGCATGGGCCCGATCACGCGGCGCATGCAGCAGCTCTACTTCGGCCTGTTCGATGGCAGCACCAAGGACACCTGGGGTTGGCTGGAGCCGGTCGCGGGCTGAATCCTGCGGCGGCCCTCACACCACATCGTCGAGCCCGGACAGGTCCGGCTCGACGTGCAGGCGCTTGTGCATCAGCGGGCTGGTGGTGGTGTATTGCAAGTGCACTTTTTCGCCGGGCGTGAGCTGTTCCTTGATCGCGAAAGCGGCCAGCGCGGCCTCGTGGAAGCCGGACAGGATCAGTTTTTTCTTGCCCGGATAGGTGTTGATGTCGCCCACTGCATATACGCCCGGCTGGCTGGTCTTGAAGTGCGCGGTATCCACCTGCAGCAGGTGCCTGTCCAGCGCCAGCCCCCAGTCGGCGATCGGTCCCAGTTTGGGGTGCAGGCCCCAGAACACCAGCAAATGCGTGGCCTCGACACGCACCGTCAGGCCGGCGCGGGTGCGCACGCGCACAGCCTGCAGCGCGGTGTCTGCGGCATCGAGGCCGACGATATCGCCTTCCAGAAATTGCATGCGCAACGCATCGCACAGGGCATGCATGCGCGCCACGCTGGCTGGCGCGGCCTTGAAGCGCGGTGAGCGGTGCAGCAGCACCACGCTGCGGGAGTGCTCGACCAGCTCCAGCGCCCAGTCCAGTGCCGAGTCGCCGCCGCCGGCGACAACGATGTCCTGCCCGGCAAACGCCTTGGCGTCGCGTACCAGATAATGCAGCGCGTGGCCCTCCAGCGCGGCGGCTTGCGGCAACGCCAGCCGGCGCGGCTCGAACGCGCCCAGACCCGCGGCGATCACCACCGCGCCGCAACGCAGGCGCGTGCCGGCGCTGGTACTCAACACGAAGCCGCCGCCTGCCTGCGGCTGCAATGCCGTCACCGTATGGCCAAGATGAAACTGCGGCGCGAAGGGGCGGATCTGCTCGTGCAGGCGCTCGATCAGCTCGCGCGCGCCGCACACCGGCAACGCCGGTATGTCGTAAATGGGCTTGTCCGGATACAGCTCGACGCACTGGCCGCCGATATGCGGCATGGCATCGACCACATGCGCCTTGAGGCCGAGCAGGCCCAGCTCGAATACCTGGAACAGGCCCACCGGGCCCGCGCCCACGATCACTACATCGGTCTCGATCATCCGCGTCTCGTGCCTGCATCCGGTCAAAGCGCGGCATTATCCGACGTGGCGCCGGACGATGGCAGCCTCAAGCCCCTGCTGCGACAGCAGGGCGCAGCGCGGCATCGAATTCCAGAATCGCCACCGCGCCGCCTTCCGGGCGTGGCGCCAGGCGCACGCGCCAGCCGTACAGGTCGCACAGCCGGCGCACGATGGCCAAACCCAGGCCCGCGCCGCCACCCTTCACGCCTTCGCCGCGCACGCCACGTTCAAACAGATGCTCGGCGTCCTCGGGTTTGATGCCGGGACCGGAATCCTCGACCAGCACGCGGCCTTCCTGCACACGCACCAGCACATCGCCCTGCTGCGTGTACTTGAAGGCATTGCCGACCAGATTGGACAGCGCGACCGACACCACCGAGGCCGGTGCGTTGACCACCAGCGCCGCCTCGACCTGCAAGGACACGCTGACCGGCTTGTTGCGCAACTGCGGGCGCTGCAGTTCCAGAACATCGGCGACGGCCTTGGCCACGTCGGTGCTCTCGCCATCGGCCGGCCCCTGGCGCTCGGCGCGCGAAAGCAGCAGCAGCGCGTCGATGATCTCGGCGGCCTGGCGGCTGGCGCGCTCGATGCGCTTGAGCCGCTCGCGCAGCTTCTCGCTCATCTCCGGCGCCGCCAGCATCAGCTCGGTGGTGCTGGCGATCACCGCCAGCGGCGTGCGCAATTCGTGGCTGACATCGGCATTGAACTCGTGGTCGCGGCGCACCATGCTGGTCAGGCGCTCGGCGTATTCGTCCAGCGCGCCGGCCAGCTCGCCCACCTCGTCGTCGGCGAAGTGCGGCGCCAGTTTCTGCAGGGTGCCTGCGCGGCGCGAAGCGCGCAGACGCCCGGCCAGTTCGGTCACCGGATGCATCACGCGCCGCGACATCCACAGGCCGATGACCACCGACAGCGCGCCAAACAGCAACACCGCGACAATCAGTGCCATCAGCAATTGCTGTTCGCCTTCGCGCTGACTGCTGATGTCGTAACGCAGGAAAGCCCAGTAGTTCTGGCTGCGAAATACAGCCAGCTTGTACGGCACCAGCTTGCCGCCGGCATCGCGCTCGGTGATGTCATAGACGCCGGTTTTGACGTACGGCTGCCACTCGAATGGCACGTTGGGAAAGTGCTGGCGCGAAGCGATGTACATCTTCACCAGCGGGAAAAAGAACGGCGCGTCGGGCGATGGATTCTTGCGTTTGAACTCGACGAAACGATCAACCTGCTTCTGCAGCGTATTGTTGATCAGCTGGTCCTCCAGCCGCGCGCGCATGTAGATCGTCGCCACCGCGAACAGCGAGGTCAGCGCCAGCCCGAAAATGACAAACGAGATGAAGATGCGGCTGCGCAGCCTACGCCGTGACTTGAGCATCCGTCTCGCCCATGCGGTAGCCGATGCCGTGGCGGGTGTGGATCAGCGGCCGCGGGAAGGGCTTGTCGATCAACTGGCGCAGGCCGTGGATATGCACGCGCAGTGAATCGGAATCGGGCAGTTCCTCGCCCCACACGTGATGTTCGAGCTCGTGGCGCGTGACCACCGAGGGACTGGCTTCCATCAGCGCCTGCAGCAGCTTCAATCCGATCGGGTTGAGCGGGATGTCCTTGCCGGCGCGGGTGACGATCAGCGTGTCGAGGTTGTAGGTGAGATCGGCCACCTTGAGCACGCGGCTCCTGGGGCCCTTGCCGCGCCGCGCCAGCACCTCGAGGCGCACACCCAGCTCCTGCAGCGCGAAGGGTTTGGTCATGTAGTCGTCGGCGCCGGATTCGAAGCCGGTGAGCTTCTGCTCCAGCGCGTCGCGCGCGGTCAGCATCAGCACCGGGGTCTGCTTGTGCGCCTCGTGGCGCAGCTTGCGGCACAACTCCAGCCCGTCCATGCCGGGCAGGGTCAGGTCCAGCACGATCACATCGAAATCATGCACCACGGCCAGATGCAGGCCGGTCACGCCATCGCCGGCGAAATCGACCACATGGCCGCGATCTTCCAGGTAGTCGCCGATATTGGTGGCGATATCGTTGTTGTCTTCGATCACCAGCACGCGCATGAAACATCCTCCGCCACGCAGCCGCTGCCACGCGGACAAGAAGCTTACCGCGATCGCCGCCGCGGCTGCCGCCGACACTGGCAAGCCCGCACGGCGCGGCGCGCGCAATCAACGCCAAAGAAAAAGGCCCGACAAGGCGCCGTTGGGGGAAACCCGCCTCATCGGGCCCAAGCTACTGCCCCGATTACCGTAATCCGCAACAGCCCGAGACTTAAGGCCCGCTCGCACTACAGTGCGGCTTTTATAGACGCGCGGCCTTTAAAGCCGCGTTAAGCGCGGCGCAGAGGCGCGTTAAGCCGCCCGATGCGTCGGCGCCAGCACCGATGGCAATACGCGCGCGGCCTTGAACTTTGCCAGCCAACCACAGCACCTCGATGCCCAGGGTGGGCTCAGCGCAGGCGGCGCTCAATCAAGGCGATGATCGCGCTGGCGACATCGACGCCCGCGGCGGCCTCGATCCCCTCCAGCCCGGGCGAGGCATTGACCTCCAGCACCAGCGGGCCACGTGCCGAGCGGATCAGATCGACCCCGGCCACCTCCAATCCCAGCGTCGCGGCGGCATGCAACGCCAGCTTGCGCTCGGTCGCGCTCAACTTCACCGCCACCGCATTGCCGCCGCGATGCAGGTTGGCGCGAAACTCTCCGGGTTGCGCGCAGCGTTGCATGGCGGCGATCACGCGCCCACCGACCACGAAACAGCGCAGGTCGCAGCCGTTCGCTTCGGCGACGAATTCCTGCACCAGAAAATTGGCGTACAAGCCGCGGAACGCCTCGATCACGCTCTGCGAGGACGCGCGCTTTTCCGCCAGTACCACGCCTTGCCCCTGCGAACCCTCGTTGAGCTTGATCACATGCGGCGGCTCGCCCAGCAGCGAGAGCAGGTCGGCGGTGTCGTCGGGGTTGTCGCCAAAGGCGGTGCACGGCAGCGGCAGCCCCGCGACCGCAAGCAATTGCAGGCAGCGCAGCTTGTCGCGCGCCTTGAGGATGGCATCGGCGCCGTTGGGGGTATAGGCACCCATCAGCTCCATCTGGCGCAGCACCGCGGTGCCATAGAAGGTGATCGTGGTGCCGATGCGCGGGATCACCGCGTCGATGCCGCGCAGCGCGCGACCGCGGTAGTGCAGGGCAAAATCATCCGGCGCGATGCGCATGTAGCAGCGCAGCGGATCGAGTACGCGCACCTGGTGGCCGCGCGCACGCGCGGCCTCGAGCAAGCGCCGCGTCGAATACAGCTTGGTGTTGCGCGAGAGGATGGCGAGCTTCAAGCGCGGATCGATCCTGCACCGGGAGCGGGCTGCCAGGCGCAAGCCACGCGGGACACTGGAGCGGGTGAAGGGAATCGAACCCTCGTCAGTAGCTTGGGAAGCTACAGCTCTGCCATTGAGCTACACCCGCGCTGCCCGTGAAGCTTACGCAGGCGACCGAATTGCGGCAAGCTGCGCCGCCGGTCGCACGGGATGTCGTGCTTTGGTTGACATCGACCACGGCATCCATGAAATCGTGCAGGGCAGGTTAAGGTGCATGCGCGAAAGTAGTCACCGGATCCAGTTGGGCCGCCGCGGCGGCAGCGAGGGAACAGGTATGAACATGTGCATGCGCAAGCTTTGGGTGCTGGCCGCCATGGGCTGCGGGCTGTGGGCAGCCGTGGCTGCGGCACAGGCACAGTCGGCCGAGGAAGCGCCGCCTGATCGCGTGGCGCGCCTGGCGGTGATCGATGGCAGCGCCAGCTTGCTGCCGGCCGGCAGTCAGGATTGGGGCAATGCCTCGATCAATCGGCCGCTGGGTACCGGCGACAAGCTGTGGATACCGGAAGGCAGCCGCGCATCACTGGAGCTGGGCGGCACCGAGATCCGTCTCGATGGCGACAGCGGTTTCGGCTTTCTGCATCTGGGCAACGACACCGCGCAGGCGCAACTGACCTCGGGCACGCTCAACCTCAACGTGCGCCATCTCTACCCGGGCCAGGATTACGAGATCGACACGCCGACCCTGGCGTTCGTCACGCGCCAGCGTGGGCAGTACCGTCTCGACATCGCGCCGGATGGCAAGGGCACCCAGGTCACCGTATTCAGCGGCGCAGCCACGGTGTACGGCCAAGGCGGCGCCGAACGCCGCGTCACCGCGGGCAACTCGTATCGCTTTCTCGACTCGAGTCTGGCGCAAGTCGAGGTGTTCGCCGTGCCCGCGCCGGACAGCTTCGATCGCTGGTGCTTCGCGCGCGATGCACGCTATCAGCGCGACTACAGCAGCTCGCGCGAGTATGTCTCCAGCGAAGTGATCGGTTATCAGGATCTGGCTGATTACGGTACCTGGCAGAACGAAGCCGACTATGGCCCGATGTGGTTCCCGACCGCGGTGCCGATGGGCTGGGCGCCTTATCGCTACGGCCACTGGGCGTGGATCGCGCCGTGGGGCTGGACCTGGATCGACAACGCGCCATGGGGTTTCGCGCCGTTCCACTACGGGCGCTGGGCTTACATCGGCAACCGCTGGGGCTGGGTACCTGGCTCGCTGGCGATGCGCCCGGTGTATGCCCCGGCGCTGGTGGCTTTCGTCGGCGGATTTGGCGGGGGCATCGGCTGGAACGTCGGCGTCGGCTTTGGCGGGCCGGTGGGTTGGTATCCGCTGGCGCCGGGCGCGGTATTCGTGCCGTGGTACCGCTGCGGGCCACGCTACTTCCGCAACGTCAACGTCACCAATATCCGCGTGGTCAACAACACGACCATCAACAACATCAACAACACCTACAACATCTACCGTCGGGGTGGCCATCTGAATCTCACGCAGATCGGCGATCACCGCATTCCGCCGCGGGCGCTGACCATGGTGCCGCACGATGTGTTCACCGGCGCGCACCAGATCGGGCCGCACATGCTGGTGGCGCGACCGCACGGCACGGTGTTGCGCGGGCCGCTGGCGCTGGCGGCACCACCAGCACCGGGGCGCGGCAGCCTGATGGCGCCCAATCACGGGCTCAGGCCCGATGTGCCGCGCCCGATTTTCGCGCGCAATGTGCTGGCACACCGCCCGCCCCCGCAGATGATCAATGCGCTGCCGCAACGTGCCGATGGCTATCGTTTGGCGCCTGGTGGCCAGGCGCGGCCGCTGCTCCCGGCGCAGCTGGTGCGCATCGCCAACAACGTGCGCGTCATCGGCACGCGGTCGCAGCCCGGCATGCATCAGGTACGTGGCGGCGTTGCCCTGCCGCAGGTTCCGCGCATCGAACGCGCACCAGGCCAGGTCGCCGCCGCACCCATGGCGCGTTCACCCATGCCGCGGCAGGGCGTGATGCCCTCGGCGGGCTTCGTCCCGCATCGCTGGCAACCCGGGAGCCTGCCGCGGGCTGCGCGCCTTGAACCGGCGCCCATGGTTGCGCCCGGCGCGCGTACGCAGATCCGTCGCGAGAATGGCGCGCAAATCATCGAGGGCCGTCCACAAAGTGGCGGTGGCAGCTTCAGCGTGATGCCGGGCAGCCGCAACACGCCGCCGCCCATGCAGACAGGTAACCGTCCCGGCTATGGCGCGCCACGCCAGGGCGGCTATCCGCAGGCGCCGCGCGACAACTTCCGCGCCGCCCGTCCGCGCGAGCCGGCTTTCGGCCAAGGCACCCAGGTGATCGAGGCGCCGCGCAGCAACTACAACGCGCCGCGCGAGAACTTCCACGCGGCATATCCACGCGAGCCAGCCTATGGTCAAGGCGTTCCCATGCCGCCACCGCCGCGCATGCCCCAGTACCAGCAACCGCCGCAATATCGGCAACCACCGCAAGAGTTCCGTGCGCCGCCCCAGGCGCGGCCGATGCCGGCCCCGCGTGAGGCACCGCCGCCGCGCGCGCGCGCGGAGGAACCCAATCGGCCACACGGTGGCGGGCGCGACTAGATTTGCGCCATGCGGTGACAGGCGGCGTGGCTGCCGCATGCAACGCGGCAGCCAGCACAGGCACGCTGGCTGCGCTTCGCGAACGCCCGCGGCTACGGACGGCAACTGTTCGGCAGGTAGCGCCGCGGCAGATCCAGTCCCTGGCAACTCCAGCTGAGTGTGCCGTCCGTGGCTTGCGGCGCCAGCATCAGCATCTTGCCGCTGATCTGCACGTTCGCAGTGTTGCCGTACTGCACCAGAATATTGCCGTCACGCACCGCGACCGCGGCGACGTAGTGGCCGGAGATGCTGCTCGGCACGGGCAGGCCCGCGCTGGCGTTGTCGGCAGGATAGCGATGGGTGTTCGCATGGAACCGCGCCACGGCAGTCCTGGCGCCGCCAGCCAGGGTCAGTCCCTCGGTCACTTGCGTGCGCACGATGTAAGCCTGATACGCCGGAATCGCGATCCCGGCCAGGATCGGAACAATCAGAAACGCGAACACACCCGCGAACACGATGCCGACAATGGCGCCGGCCGAGAGCCCCGGACGATAGCCGCCACTTGCCACGGTGCCGCTGCGCAACGCGCTGCGATACCCCGCCAGGCCCTCCCTGCGCACCACAAGCGTGCCGGCGATCATGTCGTGCAATGCCTGCTTGCGCTGCGTCCAGCCGATCATGAAATAACCGAAACACAAGATCATCGCCGAAAGATAAGAGGCGAAAAAACGCCCCGTGGCACGTCCGAAACCAATGCGCGCGCCATCCAGCGTAGTCACATGCAAGCCCAGCGCCAGCATGCCGGGCGAGGCTTGCAGCCTGGAACTTTGGAACAGGGATGCGTACAGCCAGGCAACACTGATGTTGATGAAAAACATCAGTACATGCAGACCGGCATATCCGCCCCAGGCAAAATCCCAACCCGCCAGCACCGCAAACGGCGCTCCTGCAGCCGCACTCACCAGCGCGACCACGAACATGCTGCCCGCGTACAGAATCAGCCCGTCCAGTATCGCCGCGATCAAACGCAGCCAGAAGCCGCCATACAGATCGCGGCGCTCATGGTGCGTTGGCAGCCAGCCGGAGCCAAGAGACGCAGCCGCGGCGACCGGAGTGCCTGCGGCCGGCATCGTGCTAGCTGTGGTGACCGCCCACCCGTCAACGGCTGCGGCTGGCGCGGCATCGGGTGTTACCGGTGCCACAGCGGGGCTGGGATCGCCGGTGTCCAGCGCAAGGTCCAGATCCTTGCCGGCGCGCCAGTCGCTGGCTGCGATCCACGCTGCATTCGCAGCCAGCGCGCGCACCTTGTCCTGCGCCGGAACGCTGCCGGCGTCCAGTGCCTGCTCGAGCCAGCGTGCACTCAAAGGCCCGCATACCCGATCCTCATGATGTAACCACACGCGCTCGCCCTGCTCGGGCAGCAGGGCCACTTCAAGGCCAGCCTGTTGCAGGGCATCGGCTTGACGCCGTGCTTGCATCTCGTCCACCGGCTTGAGACTCAGCGGCATGCGCCGCCGCACGTCAGCGAGGAAAACCTCGGGCGATTTGCGCAGCAACCCCGCCGCGCGCGCCCAGACCTGATCGACGTCCGCACCGCTTTGCACGCGCCCCGTGAGCGTGACCGCGAACTGCATCTCCATGAGATCCCCCTTGTGCGGGCCACCCGCAACATTGCCTAGAATAGCGTCATGATGAATCTGCTACTCAATGGCCAGTCGCACGATTGCGTCGCACCCTGCAGCGTAGCGAAATTGCTCGAAAACGTCGGCTACGCGCAGCGCCGTGTCGCGGTCGAGGTCAATCGATGCATCGTGCCGCGCTCCGAACACGCCACACACCTGCTCGCCGAAGGCGATCGCGTCGAAATCGTCCACGCCATCGGCGGAGGGTGAGCACTGGCGTTTGCGATCTGCCAGTGGCAGATCGCGCCAGTGCGACGTGAGTGCAGGAGCAACGCACGAACGCCGCAGGCGGCCCGCAGGGTAAGCGCCATGGACGGCGCGCATCACGCCCGAGGCAGGATACCTCGGGCCGGGCTTGCGCGGTGAGCGCAGGATGCGCGAGCCCGCAAGAGCCCACGCGCGCAGCGCGTGGCGGCGTCTGCACGTGATGCGAAGCAGGGCATTCGCGCCCCACCCCGCTGCTATGCTCGCCGCTCCGAGCGCGGAGGCGTGCATGACCCAGGGCAGCAAGGCAGTAGCGTGGTTGAATCTGGCCTTCGGCACGCTCAACGTGGTGCTCGGCGCGCTGGCGCTGGCGGCGGTGTGGGCGTTCGCGGCGATGTTCAGCCAGCGCACGCTGGCGCCGGCAGCCTTGCTGCTGGGATTGGGTACGGGTTTGCTTGCGCGCGCGTCGTTGCCGCAGGCGCGACCCTACGCGGCGTTGTTGGCACTCGCGTCCACGTTCGCCGCGGCGTATTACCAGCAGATCCTGATGGCGGCGGTGCGCATCGCCGGCACGCTCGGTGTGCCGCTGCTCGCAGCGCTGCGCGAGAGTGGACTGGGCATGCTCGCGCTGCTGGCGCGCATGGCGATGAGCAGCTCCTTGCTGGCCTGGATCTGCGCCGGCATGGGGCTGGCCGCGCTGGCCGCATGGCCGTTCAATCGTCGAGGTTCTTGATCTCGCTGACCAGCCTGGCGGCCACGCTTTGCCCATCGCCGTACAGCATGCGCGCGTTGTCGGCATAAAACAGCGCGTTCTCGATGCCGGCGAAGCCGGTGCCGCGCCCGCGCTTGATGACGATCACGTTCTTCGCATTGGCCACATCCAGAATCGGCATGCCGTAGATCGGCGAGGCAGGATCGGTCCTGGCGACCGGATTGACCACGTCGTTGGCGCCGATCACCAGCACCACATCGGTGGCGGGAAACTCGGGGTTGATGTCGTCCATGTCGGCGATCAGATCGTAGGGCACGCCGGCTTCGGCCAGCAGCACATTCATGTGCCCGGGCATGCGTCCGGCTACCGGGTGGATGGCGAACTTCACCTTGACCCTGCGCGCGATCAGCGCCTGCGCGAACTCCCACACCTTGTGCTGCGCCTGCGCCACGGCCATGCCGTAGCCCGGCACGATCACCACGCGCTCGGCGTAGGCCATCATCACCGCGGCATCGCTGGCCTCGATGGGTTTCTGCGCGCCGGCGATGGCCTGTGCATCGGATCCCGCCGTGCCAGCGCCGAAACTGCCGAACAGCACGTTGCCGATCGAGCGATTCATGGCCTTGGCCATGAGCTGCGTGAGCAAGGTGCCGGCCGCGCCCACCACCATGCCGGCGATGATCATCAGCTCGTTGTGCAGCACGAAGCCTTCGAACGCCACGGCCAGCCCGGTGAATGCGTTGTACAGCGAGATCACCACCGGCATGTCGGCGCCGCCGATGGGCAGCGTCATCAGCAAGCCAAAGGCCAGCGCCAGCGCGAAGAACACCACCACCATGGTGGTGCCTGCGCTGTGCGGCATCGCGATCAGCAGCGCGCCTGCCAGCAGCGCACCGAGCAGGGCCAGCAGGTTGATGCCCTGCTGCCCGGCGAACACGAAGCGCCGGTCCATCCAGCCCTGCAATTTGGCGAAGGCGATCAGCGAGCCGGAGAACGACACCGCGCCGATCAGCGCGCCGACCACCGCCAGCACCAGCTGCGGCAGTGGCGGTGCGGGCGGCAGCGTCCTGATCGCCAGCACCGGCGCGCCGCCGAAATGCAACGCCGCCAGCACCACCTCGCCGCCGCCGCTGAAGCGCAGCAGTTCGGTGGCGCCGATCGCCGCCGCAGCGCCGCCACCCATGCCGTTGTACAGGGCCACCATCTGCGGCATGTTGGTCATCGCCACGCGCTTGCCCGACCACCCACGCGGCGGCCACGCCGATGACCAGCGCCAGACCGATCAGCGCCAGGTTCTGCATGCCGGGCAGGAAAAACGTGACCAGCACCGCCAGCAGCATGCCGACGCCCGCCCACAGGATGCCGCCGCGCGCGGTGCGCGGCGAACTCATGCGCTTGAGGCCGAGGATGAACAGCAGCGCCGCGATGAAATAGCTGGCGCTGATCAGATGCGTGAGCCAGGCGCCGGTCATCACTTGCCCTCCTCGCGCTTGCTCGACTTGAACATCTCCAGCATGCGTTCGGTCACCACGTAGCCGCCGGCGGCGTTGCCCGCGCCCAGCAGCACCGCGATGAAGCCGATAGTCTGCTCCAGCGGCGTATGTGCGTGGCCCAACGCCACCATCGCGCCGACCAGCACGATGCCGTGGATGAAGTTGGAGCCGGACATCAGCGGTGTATGCAGGATCACCGGTACGCGCGCGATGATCTCGTAGCCGGTGAAGGCCGCCAGCATGAACACGTACAGCACCAGAAAACCATCCATCCCACATCCCCCGCGCGCCAGGAATCCGCTGCATCATACGCAGGCCGGTCAACCGCGGGGAAGCTGGCGCGTTGTCGATACTGTCGAAGCAGGCGCGGGCCATGGCAACAGCACGCGCCGGAGCCGGGAATGGATGACATGAACCTCGCCGCCGCGCTGCACCCCGAAGGCTTGGCCGCGCCACGCGCGGTCGAGCTGCCGGCGACCATGGAGGCGTTCCTGGCGCAGGTGCAGCGGCGTGCATTTCGCGTCGCTGAAATGAGTCTGGGCAACGCCGACGACGCGCTCGACGCAGTGCAGGACGCCATGCTGCGCCTGCATCAGCATTACCGGCAGCACCCGGCGCAGGAATGGTCGCCGCTGTTCTGGGGCATCCTGCGTCGGCGCATCACCGACCTGCAGCGGCGGCGCAAGGTGCGCAGCATCGTGGTCGGCTGGTTGCGCGGTGCGGGTGAGGATGGCGAGGACGGACCGGTCTGGGAGCCCGTCGATGTACTCGCCGATCCGGCGCGCGAAATCGCCGGTCGTGCCGCCTACGCGGATTTGTCGCGCGCGGTGCGCGCGCTGCCGCGGCGCCAGCGCGAGGCCTTCATGCTGCGCATGCTGGAAGGCCTTGATGTGGCCGCCACCGCGCGCGCCATGGGCTGCTCGGGCGGCAGCGTGAAAACCCATTTATCGCGCGCCATGGAGGCGCTGCGGCACAAGCTGGAGGACTGGAAATGAAACCGGACGCCACCCCTGATTTTGACAAGAACCATGCAGACCGCGCCGCTGCCAGTCTGGCCGCACATGCGCACGCGCTGTTCGCCAGCGCCAGCGAACACATCGACGGCGATACATTGCGCCGTCTGCGCGCCGCGCGCGTGGCCGCGCTGAGCGCCTCGCGCCGGCGCAATCTGCTGCCGGTGCTGGTGCCCGCGGGCGCACTGGCTGCCGCTGCGCTGGCGCTGGCGGTGGTCTGGCATCCGCTGCGTGCGCCCGCCAGCGCGCCGGCGACTGCGGGCGCCGGCACATTGCTGGCCAGCGCCGACAGCAGCGAGGTCGACATGGCGCAAAACCTCGATTTCTACGACTGGCTGGCCACCCAGCCGCAACCCGCACAGGCCGCGCAGGCCACGAGCGTGCAATGAAAGCGCCTGCGCGTCTGCTCGCCGTCGCGGCGCTGACCGCGGTCCTCGCGTCACTGCCGGTGCTGGCCAGTGCGCAGCCTGCGCCCGAGTGGCGCCAGCTCGATGCGCAGCAGCGACACCTGCTGGCGCCGTTCCGCGAGCACTGGGACCGCATGCCGCAGGCACGCCGCCAGCTATTGCTGCAGCGCGAAGCGAACTGGCAGCGCCTGCCGCCACGGCGCCAGCAGCTGATCGACCAGCGCATCGAACGCTGGCAGCACATGAATCCCGAGCAGCGCGCGCGCGTGCGTGAAAACCTGCAGCGACTGCGCGCGATGAGTCCCGAGCAACGCCAACGGCTGCGCGAAGCCTATGCGCGGTTCCAGCGCATGAGCCCGGCCCAGCGCGAGGCGCTGCGCCAGCGCTGGCAGCAGCTGCGTCCCGAACAGCGCGCGCAGTGGCTGCATGAACATGTGCCGCCAGCGCGCGCAGGCGGCGGGCAACGCGATGGAGCCGGTGGGCGCTGAACGCGGTGCGCGGCACCGCGCAGCCACGCGATGAGTCCGCGAGCTCCGCTTACTCGACGAATTTCACCGCTGCGCCCTGCACCACGCAGCTCTGCGCCAGCAGCTCGTCGCTGAAGTCCGGCGCCAGCACGCCATCCTTGTTCACCAGCAATTCGACGAAATGGGCGAAGTTGCGCGCGATCATTTCGCTGGCGTGCAACGGATGCCCCGCTGCCATGTTCAGCGGGCCGAGAATGCTGACGCCGCCGTGCTCGACGCGCTCGCCGGGTCGCGTCAGCTCGCAATTGCCGCCGCTCTCGGCGGCCAGGTCAACGATGATCGCGCCCGGCTTCATGCCGGCGACCATGGCCGCGGTGACGATGCGCGGCGCGGCGCGGCCGGGTACCGCCGCGGTGGTGATCAGCGCGTCGATGTTGCGCAAATGCTCGCTCAGCGCCTGCTGCTGACGCGCACGCTCCTCGGCGGACAGCTCGCGCGCGTAACCGCCACTGCCGCTGGCGCTGACGCCCAGTTCGAGAAACTTGGCGCCGAGTGACTGCACCTGCTCGCGCGTTTCCGGGCGCACGTCGAAACCCTCGACCTGCGCCCCCAGCCGACGCGCCGTGGCCAGAGCCTGCAGGCCAGCGACACCGGCACCGATCACCAGCACGCGACTGGGGCGGATGGTGCCGGCCGCCGTGGTCAGCATCGGGAAAAACCGCGGCGCGGCTTCGGCCGCCAACAGCACGGCGCGGTAGCCGGACACCGCCGCCTGCGAGGACAACGTATCCATGGCCTGCGCGCGCGTGCTGCGCGGCAGGCGCTCCAGCGCGAATGCGGTGACCTGGCGCTGCGCCAGCGCGGCCAGTCGCGCGGCGGCGCCGTAGGGGCGCAGTTGCCCGACCAGCATGGCATCGCTGTGCATGGTGTTGATGGCGGCAGCGCTGGGCGGCAGCACGCACAGCAGGATGTCGGCGGCCGCGGCCACGCCCGCGGCATCGCCCCATTCAACTCCGGAGTAACTGGCGTCGGGAAAGCTTGCGCTGTCGCCGGCGCCGTGCTCGAGCAGCACGCGCAGACCGCGCGCGGCGTACTTTTTCGCGGTTTCCGGCGTGATCGCCACGCGCCGCTCGCCGGCGGCGGTTTCGCGCAAGGCTGCGATGGTGATCGGCATGCTGGCTCTCCCCGGATCGTTGCCGAATGCTAGCAGGCTGCATGCGCGGCGGATGCGGATCGCTGCGCCGGTTCGGCAGATCTGTGCGTGTGTCCACTAGACTGCGCGTCATGTCCGAATACCGTCAGGCCGATGCGGCCGCACAGCTGTTCCTTGGCGCACGCCGCTCGATCCCCGCCCGTCATTTGTCCGCGCCCGGCCTCGACGCGGCGCAGCGCGCGTGGTTGCTCGAGCACGCGCTGCGCGTGCCGGATCACGGCGCGCTTACGCCGTGGCGACTGATCAGTCTGGAGGGCGCGGCCAAGCTGCGCTTCGGCGAGCGCCTCGCGGCATTGGCGCTGGCACGTGATGCGGCGTTGCCCGAAGACAAGCGCGAGAAGGAGCGTCTGCGCTACACCCACGCGCCGTGGGTGCTGGTCGTGGTCGCGCGCATCGACGCGACGCACGCGAAAATTCCGGCGCAGGAGCAACTGCTGTCGGCTGGCTGCGTGGCCTACAACCTGCTGCTCGGTGCGCAGGCGCTGGGCTTCGGTGCGCAGTGGCTGACCGGCTGGGCCGCCTACGATGCGCGGGTCGCCGCGCTGCTCGGACTGGCTGCGGATGAGCGCGTGATCGGCTTCGTGCATATCGGCAGCATCAACGGCGCGATGGCCGAGCGTGCGCGTCCCGCGGCCGCCGCCAAGGTCAACGCGTGGATGGGCTGAATCCGCGCGGCAAGGCCTATCTGGTCGATGCCAGCATGTATGTCTTCCGCGGCTGGTTTGCGTACCCGGCCGCGGCTTTTCGCGACGCGGACGGCCAGCCCGCCAACGCCACCTATGGTTTTGTGCGCTTTCTGCTGGATTTCCTGCAGCGCGTGCGGCCGGCGCAGGTGATGCTGGGTTTCGACATCGCCCTCGGCGGCTCGTTCCGCAGCCTGCTGTACCCGGCCTACAAGGCCAACCGCGAGCCGGCGCCCGCGGAGTTGCTGCGCCAGTTCGACGCCTGCCGCGCGTTCGCCCGGGCCTTCGGGCTGAGCACGCACGCGCATGCCAGCTACGAGGCCGACGATCTGATCGGCAGCGCCAGCGTACGCGCACGCGCGCTGGATCTGGATTGCGTGATCGTCTCCGCCGACAAGGATTTCGGCCAGCTGCTGGATGCGCGCGACGAACAGTGGGACTGGGCGCGCGCGACGCGCTGGGGGCCGGCCGGCGTGCATCAGCGCTTTGGCGTGTGGCCGCGGCAGATCAGCGATTACCTGGGCCTGTGCGGCGACGCCGTGGACAACATTCCCGGCGTGCCCGGCATCGGCGCGCGTACCGCCGCGCGCCTGCTGGCGCAATTCGGCGATCTGGACACGCTGCTGGCGGGCACCGCCGAACTGGCCGCGAGCAAAACCCTGCGCGGCGCGGCAGTGCTGGCGCGGCGCCTGCGCGAACACGCCGACGCCGCACGCCTGTGCAAGTGCCTGGCCACGATCGCCTGCGACGTGCCGTTGCCGGCGGATTGCCTCGTGCGCGGCCGCGGCGATGGCGCCGCACTGGATGCCTTGCTGCAGCAACACCGCTTCGGCCCGCACACGCGCAGCCGCGCCATGGCCTTGATCGAGGAGCCCTTGCCGACATGAGAACCACGCCGCCGATCCCTGCCGACCTGCCCGCCGTCAGTACCTTGTTCACGGGCAATTGGCTGCGTCTGCAAGTCCGTGGCCGCTGGGAATATGCCGAACGCACGCGCGCCAGCGGCGCGGTGATCATCGTCGCGCTCACGCCCGGCGACCAGTTGCTGTTCGTCGAGCAGTTCCGCGTGCCGGTGGCGCAGTGGACCATCGAGATGCCGGCCGGTCTGGTCGGCGATCTGGCCGATGCCCGCGATGAAAGTGTGCTGCTCGCCGCCGCGCGCGAACTGGAGGAAGAAACCGGCTGGCGTCCGGCGCGCGTCGAGTTTCTGCACGCCGGGCCGTCATCGGCCGGCATGAGCAACGAGATCATCAGCTTCGTGCGCGCGCACGAGTTGCGCAAGGTCGGCGCCGGCGGCGGCGATGCCACCGAGAACATCCGTGTGCACGCGGTGCCGCGCGCGCAGGCGCACGCTTGGCTCTTGGCGCAGGCCGCCGCGGGTTATTCGATTGATCCCAAACTATTCGCCGGGCTTTGGTTTTTGCACCACGGCGCAGGCTGAGCGCGCAACGCGTTCAATCCAGCCAGATTGTTGAATGGGACATCGGAGGATGGCGCGGTGGTTGCGGGATGGATCGGGCCCGGCACGACAAGCCCATAGCCGCCGCCATAAAAGCGAAGCGCGGGGGCAAAGACGCCGCCAGGCACCCGCCAGCGCCCACGCAGGTGCGAGGCGCCGCCTATTGGACAAGCCGGGTTCAATGCGCCAGCAGGATCTGCAGCGCCAGGTAATGCCACAGTGCCACGCCCAGCATGGCCAGCATCACCAGCCAGGTAAGCACGGTACCGACGCCGCGCCCGAACGAATAGCCGGATGAACCCGAAAGTCCGAACGCGTGCAGCACGCGCGCCACGATCAAGGCAATGCCGAATACGTTCAACCACAACGCCGCGGTGTGCTGCAGCTCGAGAACCAGCAGCAGCAGCAAGGCCAGCGGCAGGTATTCGACGGCATTGGCGTGCACGCGGATGGCGCGCGCCAGTTGCGCATCGCCGCCATCGCCGAGGCCGATCTTGCGCACATTGCGCAGCCACACGATGCGCGCGGCCAGCACCAGCACCAGCAGGGTGGCGAGCGCGGCATAGAAACCGGTGATCAGGGGCATGGGGATTCCTTGTCGGGGTTCGTGATTCCGGGGTCCGGAAAAAAGCGGCGCGCCGCATAAAAAAGTTCCTGCCATCTGCCATCCACGCCTGGATGGCAGCGACCCATCATCTACTGCTGCGCACGGCGCAACGCGATTTTTCCGCCACGCCAGCGCCAGATCGCCACGCCCAGCGTCAGCAGCAGCGCTGCCAGCAGGCCCAGACCCAGCCAGACATCGAATGTCATCCACAGCACCGCGGGCAGCAACAACATCAGCGCCCCGCCCGCCGCCAGCGCCAGCAGCGGATCGAGGCCGCGGCGCTGCGCGCGCAACAGCAACGCCATGCCCAGCGCCGCTAGCAGCCAGCCGACGACGCGCCCGAACCACAGGCCGTAAGGCCGTGGCGGCAACTGTGGCAGCAGATCGCCCAGACTGCGATCGCCCAGTTGCACGCCGGCAGCGGACGCGGGCGTCAGATGCCCGTCGTCGACGCGCGCCAGCACGGTGATTTCCTGCGTCGGCACCGTGCTCCAGCGCAAGCGCACATCGCCGAGGCGTGGCTGCTGCGGATTGCCGCTGTACAGATCGCCTTCGTAATCGCTGAAGGTCGCGGCAAGATTGGGCGGCAGCGCCGCGGCATCGACCGGGTGCGGATCATGGCCCGGGATCAGATCGACCAGCGCGGCATCGAGGATGAAACCATGCAGGCGCACGCGCGGCGCGGGAAAGTCCATGGAAGCAATCGGCAGCGCCGGATTGACGTGTCCAGCGGGGCGCGAGAAAGCAGCGGAGTCGACGCGTCCATGCACCCACTCCAACTCGTAGATCGGATAGCCCACGTTGACCTGCTGCCACTGGAACATGGCTACTTCGCGGCGCAGGAGCAATGCGCTGGAACTCTGGTTGAAATCGGGATCGCGTGGCGCCTCGATGACCTGCGGCGTGCCGACCACGCGCACCAGGTCACCCTGCAAATGCTTGGACGGCTGTGCGTTTTGGCCCAGATTGACCAGGCTGGCACCCGCGCCGGCGACGTTGCGCAAGCCCTGCTGATAGCGCAGCGCGCTTGATTCCACGCGCCACGACAGCAGCAGCGCCACCAGCACCAGCACGGCCCCGGCAGCGCGCCACGGCCACGCCGAGCTGCGCCAGTCGCGCGGCGCGCGTGCGGCCCTGCGCTGTTGCTGCAATTGCTTGCGGATGCGGCGTGTGGCGGGCTTCACAAACTCACGCCGGCCAGCGCCGCAAGTGGTGCCCGCGCGGCATAGCGCCCACGCGCATCGCGCGCCACCTCGGCCATGGCGGTACTGCTGTCGTGGGTGAAAAACAGGCGTACGCCGCGCGCCAGCGCGTCATCCAGCAGTGCCTGCTTTTCATCGATCAGGCGCTCGGGGTAGCGGTCGTAGCCCATGGTGATCGGAACGTGCACCCAGGGCGTGCCCGGAATCAGATCGGCGCAAAACAGTACGCCACCGCCAGCACCGGCCGCGGGCTGGATCTCGGCCAGCATCAGCCCCGGTGTATGGCCATCGGAAAAATGAAAGCGCACGCGCGGGCCCAGCCACTCCGAGTGCGTGCCGGAGACCAGTTCCAGGCGCCCGCTGGCTTGCAACAACGCGGGCAGCTCGGGGATGAATGAAGCACGATCGCGCGGATGCGGCTTGAGCGCGCGCTGCCAGTGCGTCGCGCCGACCAGGTAGCGTGCGCGCGGAAACAGCAGGCGTGGCGCGGCGCCCTCGGTCCACGCCGCCAGCAGCCCGCCGGCGTGATCGAAGTGCAGGTGCGAGAGCACCACGGCGTCGATGTCGCGTTCGGAGAATCCGCGCGTGGCGAGTTCATCCAGCAACACATGGCGGTCCTCCTGCACACCGTAGCGCTCGCGCAGTTTCGGCTCGAAGAATGCGCCGATGCCGGTTTCGAACAGCACGGTGCGGCCATCGAGATCCTGCACCAGCAGGCAGCGGCAGGCCAGCGGCACGCGGTTTTCGGCATCCGGCGCCAGCCACTGCGACCACAGCGCGCGCGGCGCGTTGCCGAACATGGCGCCGCCATCGAGTTTCTGCGAGTTGCCCGGCAGCGACCACAGTTTCATGCGGCATCGTCCTTGCCCTGCGTCAGGGCGCGGTATTTGCGTTCGAGCTCGGCATGCGATTCGGCGTGCAGCGCATCCAGCTCGATGCACTCGACCGGGCACACCACCACGCATTGCGGCTCATCGTGGTGACCGACGCACTCGGTGCACAGCGCCGCATCGATCAGATAGAACTCCGGCCCCATGCTGATCGCGCGGTTGGGGCAGACCGGCTCGCATACATCGCAATTGACGCAGGCATCGGTGATCTTCAGGGCCATGGCGAACAGCGGCGGGCACGGTGCCCGCCGCGGAAGTCCTCACATCTGCACGAATTTGTAGGTGGCACTGGTCGGCGCCACCGCTTTCTGCACGGCGGCGTCATCGGCCTTGTCGCCGATGAACAGCACGGTCACGCCCTTGAACGATCCCGCCGTGGCGCCCATGAAGGAGTCTTCGATCATCTTCGCGGTCAATGCCGAATCCGGGCCGCCGAAAGCCAGCATGTTGCCCGGCAACACGGTACGCGCGACCACCCCCTGCACCTGCTCCAGCTGGCGCTGGCGCTCGGCGACATCGGTAGGGTCGGTACCCGCGGGGACGAAGTACACATACGGGCTGCTGGCGCTGACGCCCTGCATGTTGTTCTGCACGACCTGGCTCAGGTAGGCCTGCCAGCCCGGGATGTCAGTGGCGCTGGTGGGCCGCGGCACGGTGGCGGCCGCCTGTTGCGTGACGGCTGCTTCCTTGTTGTGGCACCCGGCCAGCGACAGTGCCACGCCGAGGCCCAGGGCCGCGGCAATCAGAATCTTGCGCATGTGCGTTCTCCTCTCAGTGCTTTCTAGTTTGATGCAGCCGGACGGCGCAGGCGCCAGCGTTGCCGCAGGGCCTGTTGCACGGCTGGGTGGACGAAACTGGACACGTCGCCGCCAAGGCGCGCGATTTCACGCACCAGCGACGATGAAATGAAGCTGTACTGCTCGGCTGGTGTCAGGAACAGCGTTTCCGCTTCGGGGATCAGATAGCGGTTCATGCTGGCAAGCTGGAATTCGTACTCGAAATCCGACACCGCGCGCAATCCGCGCAAGATCACCCCGGCGCCGGTCTCACGCACGAAATCGGCCAGCAGGCAATCGAAACCTCGCACCTCGACATTGCGCAGGCTCGCCAGTGCCAGACGCGCCAGCGCGATGCGGTCGTCGAGACTGAAGCCAGGCGATTTGCCGGAGCTTTCCGCGATCGCCACGATCACGCGCTCGAACAGCGGCGCGGCGCGCGCCACCAGATCGGCGTGGCCGTTGGTGATCGGGTCGAACGTACCGGGATAGACCGCGATGCGGTGTCTGGCATGCGCGTCCGGGGTCTCGGTCATGGCTGCATCCGGTTTAGATCGCGGTTACTTTAACAGCTAGCCCTGCCTGTCGACGCGGTACAGCGCGTAGTTCACTGCGCCGGCGCGCGCGCTGCGCAATGCCTGCCAGTGCGCCGGCAACCGTGGCGCGGGCAGGGCGGCGGGATGCTCGACATACACCCGTGCCTGGGGCGCCAGCCAGGGTTGCAGTGCCTGTGCCGCGGCCGACCACGCATCCGCGGCATAAGGGGGATCGAGAAACACCACATCGAAGGGTTGCGGTGCGCGCGCCAGGTAATCCAGCGCCGCCGCCTGCACCACCGTGCCGGCGTGCTGTTTGAGGCGATCGAGATTGGCGCGCAACGCGGCAGCCAGCACCGGCTCGCGCTCGACCATGCACACCGACTGCGCGCCGCGCGACAGCGCCTCGATGCCCAGCGCGCCGCTGCCGGCGTACAAATCAAGACAGCGTGCTCCAGGCAGCAGCGGTTGCAGCCAGTTGAACAGAGTCTCGCGTACGCGGTCGGGCGTGGGCCGCAGCCCGGGTAGATCGGGCACCGCCAGGCGCGAGCCGCGCAGGCTGCCGGCGATGATGCGCACGCGTCCAGGCGGCGCCGCGCGCGCAGTGGCAGGGCGCATGCGGCTCACGCGCGCGCCCGGACCGGAATGGGTCGCAAGGTACGCGCGTGCTCAGCAAGCGCTGTATTTCGCAGTGTTAGCATGCATGCATTCTCGCCGCATTGCCGCCTGCATGATCAAGCTGTTTCGCAAGCAAGGCCCGGCGCCGGTTGCCGCCGCCGCCACAGTCGCAGATGAAGTCACCGAAGCGTCGCCGGCGCGCAGTTGGCGCGAGCGTCTGGCGGGCAGTGCGCTGGCGCGTGGTCTGGCCGGGGTGTTCAGTCGCCACCCGCGTCTGGACGACGACCTGCTCGATGAGCTGGAAACCCTGCTGCTGGGTGCCGACGTCGGCATCGCCGCCACGACCACGTTGATCGAAGGCCTGCGCAAGCGCATGCGCGAGCGCGAGTTTGCCGATGCCGATGCGCTGTTGAGCGCGTTGCGCGCGGCGCTGCTGGCGCTGCTGCAGCCGATCGCGCAACCGCTGGTGATCGCTGGCGCGCGGCCCTTTGTCGTGCTGATGGTCGGCGTCAATGGCGCCGGCAAGACCACCACCATCGGCAAGCTGGCGCAGCGCTATCGCCATGAAGGCCGCAGCGTGATGCTGGCTGCGGGCGATACCTTTCGTGCCGCCGCGGTCGAGCAGCTCAAGACCTGGGGCGAACGCAATCAGGTGCCGGTGATCGCGCAGGCGCAGGGTTCCGATTCGGCCAGCGTGATCTTCGATGCATTGCAGGCCGCGATCGCGCGCGACACCGAAGTGCTGATCGCCGATACCGCCGGGCGCCTGCACACGCAGGGCGGGCTGATGGACGAGCTGGCCAAGATCCGCCGCGTGCTGGGCAAGCGCGATGGCAATGCACCGCACGAGGTGCTGATGGTGATCGACGGCACCACCGGCCAGAATGCGATCAGTCAGGTGCGCCAGTTCCGCGACAGCGCCGCGGTCACCGGCCTGGTGGTGACCAAGCTCGACGGCAGCGCCAAGGGTGGCGTGGTGTTCGCGCTGGCCAGCGAGTTCGGCCTGCCGATTCGCTACGTTGGACTGGGCGAGCACCTGCGCGATCTCGGTGTGTTCGATGCCGCCGCTTTCGTCGACGGCCTGTTGCCCCCGCGTTTGCAGGGTGCGGCCTGAGCCCGTGCGATGAACCTGCGCCGGCGTACACGCATCCTGTTGCTGAGCATCGGCGGCGTGCTGCTGGCGCTGCTGCTGGGCGCACTGCTGGCGGTGCATCTGCTGCTGCAACCGCAGCGCTTCACGCAATTGCTGGAAAGCGCCGCCAGCACCGCCGGCCTGCGCCTGACGCTGGCGCAGCCGGCCAGCCCCGAACTGTTTCCCAGCCCCGGCCTGGTGCTGCAAGGCCTGAGTCTGAGCGTGCCCGCGCACGCCACGCCGATGCTCAGCGCCAGTGGCGGCAAGATTTTCGTGCCCTGGCGCGCATTGCTCGGCGGCGTGCCGGTGATCACGCGCCTGCAACTCGACGGCGCGCAGATCGACCTTGATGAGCTTGATGCATACATTGCCACGCTGCCAACGGGCAAGGCCCCATGGTTGCCGCGCATCAGCACTGGCGTCGAGATCAACGACGGCACGCTGAGCAGCAGCGGCCAGACCGTGTTCAGCGCCATCAACATAAGTGCCGGCCAGCTTGAGCCAGGGCGCCCGTTTGTGCTCACGCTGAGCGCGCGCAACGCGCAGGCGCAGATCCTGCGATGCCAGTTGCAGGGTACGCCGCGCAGCAGCGCCAGCGTGGTCGCGCTGGACCCGCTCAAGCTCAGCGGCACACTGCCGGGCTATGGCGATTTCGCCCTCGCCGGAGAGGCGCGCTGGCTGGGCGGCAGCCGCGTGCAATTGGCGCTGCAGGGCAGTGCCGGCAAGCCCGCAATGCAGTTGCGACTGGGTTTCGCCAATACCAGCGGCACAGCGCAAATGAACATCGCCGCCACGCGCCCGGGTCAGCACCTGCAGGCCAGTTTTGATCCCGCCACGCTGCTGGCGTGGTGGCACGGCGCGCTGGCCAGCGGACGCAATCTGCCACCACTGACGCCGCCGCCGCTGGCCGCCAGTGCCAGCGTGGCGCAGTTCGACGCCGCCGGCGTGCACATCGAGGGCCTCAGCGTGCACGTCGATGCCAGTGCCGCGCCAGCCACCAGCAGCAGCGTGCCGAAAAAATCCGCGCTGCCGGTCAAGCGATGAGTGCGCTGGCACCGGCGTTGCTGCACTGGCACGCGCGCCACGGCCGCCACGACCTGCCCTGGCAACAGGCACCGCGCAGCGCTTATCGCATCTGGCTGGCGGAGGTCATGCTGCAGCAGACCCAGGTCGTCACGGTGATTCCCTACTACGCGCGCTTTTTGCATGCGTTGCCGGATCTGCCGGCGCTGGCCGCGGCCAGCGAGGACCGCGTGCTGGCGTTGTGGTCGGGCCTTGGCTATTACCGCCGTGCACGTCATCTGCATGCGGCCGCGCGGCGCTGCATGACGCAACATGCGGGTGACTTGCCGCGCGATTTCGACGCGCTCGCGGCGCTGCCCGGCATCGGGCGTTCCACCGCCGGGGCGATCCTCGCGCAGGCCTGGGATCTGCCTTTCGCCATCCTCGATGGCAACGTCAAGCGCGTGCTGGCGCGCTACCACGCCATCAGCGGCTGGCCGGGTCAGGCGGCGGTCACACGCGAACTCTGGCGTCATGCCGTGGCGCACACGCCGCGCCGGCGCGCCGGCACCTATGCGCAGGCGATCATGGATCTCGGCGCCACGCTGTGCACGCCGCAGCAACCTGATTGTCCAGGCTGCCCGCTGCGTACGTCTTGCGCCGCGCACGCACAAGGACTGAGCGCCCGCCTGCCCACGCCGCGCCCGCGCCGCGTGCTGCCGCGGCGCCACTTGCACTGGCTGCTATTGCGCGACGCGCAGGGTCGCATCCTGCTCGTGCAGCGTGCTGGCGATGGCATCTGGCCGCGCCTGTGGAGCCTGCCCGAAGCCGAGCTTGCCCCCGAAGCGCACGCCGCCAGCCTGGCGCAACTGCACTCCGCGCCGCGCGCGCTACCGCCCTTGCGGCATGTGTTCACCCACTTCCAGCTCGAGGCCCAGCCGCTATTGTTCGACGGCGCGCGCGCGCGCGCCGCGGTGTGCGATCAACCCGCGCTGGGCTGGTATATGCCGCAGGCCGCACTGGCGCTGGCCCTGCCGGCACCGGTGCGGCGCCTGCTCAAACAACTTCCGGAGATCAGCCAATGACGCGCATGGTGTACTGCCAGTACCTCAAACGCGAGGCCGAGGGCCTGCCCTACGCGCCCTGGCCCGGCGCGCTCGGCCAGCGCATTTACGCCGAAATTTCGCGCGAAGCCTGGGGCAGGTGGCAGCAGCAGCAGACCATGCTGATCAATGAAAACCGCCTCAGCCCGCTTGATCCCAAAACACGCACTCTGCTCGCCGCGGAGATGGAAAAGTTCCTGTTCGGTGGTGGCGCCGCGCCACCACCCGGTTATCAGCCGCCCGAGGATGCCGCTGCCGGCTGATGGGCGCTGGTCTCCGCCGTCATCGGCTTGGGATCGAGCACCTTGCCCTGCGTGCTCTCGGACTTGCGCAGCGCGCGGTAATCAACCTTGCGGATGGTCTCGATCTGGCATGGCATGCCGCGCACGTGGATCGAATCGAAGCGCGCCTGCAATTGATTCATGTGCGGATTGATGCCGACGCTGTTGGTCCAGCTCAGGTTGACGCAGGGCTTGGCGACCTTGATCAGGTACACATTGTTGACCCCCGTCCAGATCGCGATGTGGTCATCGCCCAGCGGCTGCCAGCCCTGCAACTGGAACACGGTGACCGCGTCCTGCGGCTTGCCGGCGTAATGCTCGAAACGGGCGAGGTTTTTGGCCATCACCTTGGCGGTATCGGCCAGCGCCGTGCCCGCGAACAGCACCAGCACCGACGCCATGAGGCCCGACAACACGATTTTGCTGCGCATGGGAATCTCCTTCACGTACCGCGTGCCCGACCCGACCGGTTGGCCGCGGTTTCGCGACGATCATAGTCCCGCGCCAAAGCGCCGCCGCGCGCGCCGCACCCGTGTTCGTGCCGCGTTCATGGCGGTACGCGCGCCAGATTCGGGCTTGACGCAAAGCGCCCGCAGCCGCTGTAATACGCGGCCCGCAACGCAAGGCTGCGGTGTTCCGGCCAGGTAGCTCAGTTGGTAGAGCAGAGGACTGAAAATCCTCGTGTCGGCGGTTCGATTCCGTCCCTGGCCACCATCAAATCAATCACCTACACAAGTCGCAACGTTTGCGGTTGCCTTCCGTGTGACGAAAACGTGCCGTCAATCCGGCCCGCCGCATCACGCCGATTGCCGCCGCCGTGCCCGGCAGGCCGATGCGGCGAGACGGAGGCATGCTCAGGCGTTGTCGTCCTTGAGCAGCGCGCGCAGCGCGGCGGGCTGCTGCAAGTGCACCTCGCGGCCGATGATGTCGACCATGCCCTGTTCGCGAAAGCGCGCCAGTACGCGGCTGACGGTTTCGGCGGCGAGGTGCAGGAAGTTGGCGATGTCGCTGCGCGGCATGGGCAGATGGAAATGCTCCGGCGACAAACCACGCAGTGCATAGCGCGCCGACAGATCGAGCAGGAACGCTGCCACGCGCTGATCGGCACCCATGTCCCAGCTGCGTGCCTCGTGCTGCGCAATGGCGTGGCTGAACATGCGGAACAGGTGCTGCTGCACTTCCGGTTCACGTTGCGCCACGTGGCTGACCGCATCGAACGGCAGCTTGCACAGGCGTGTGCTTTCCAGCGCCACGCCATCGCAGGGATACACGCCGGGGTCGACCGCCTCCAGTCCCACGACCTCGCCGGGCAGGTAAAAGCCCAGCACCTGGGCGCGGCCCTCGGCGTCGACTTGCACGGTCTTGACCATGCCGGACTTCACCGCGAACAGCGTGCGGAACGGCTCGCCGGATTTGAATACGTGGTCATTGCTGCGAAACGGTCCGATGTCCTCGACCAGCTTGTGCATGTCGGCGAAGGCCACGCTGCCGTTGCCGGACATGCCGCAAGCGTGTACCAATCCGCAGCGATCACAGGAGACCCTTGCATCGCGTGGCTCGGCGCAGGCCATGCTAGGTACGTCCAGCGCGCAGAGTTTCGGCTTGGTGGTCATCACAGCCTCCGTCGCGACTGCGGCACTCGAGTGCGCGATTCTAGCGCGCACGGGCCCGCAAATTGCCGGCTGGGTCAAATCGCGCGCGAGTAGCGCGCGTTCTGCGCGGTGCCGAGATAAGCATCGAAGCGCATCGCCACCTGGCGCGTCAGCAGGCGGCCGCGCGCGCTGATGCGCAGGCGCGCGCCCTGCCACTGCACCAGGCCATCGGCCTCGAACGCCCGCAACGCGTCCAGC